>Ga0075479_10000920_pt1 | contig 13083 bp, 10 predicted proteins | sample DEB08_DNA_8_FD_76341 | JGI IMG/M metagenome (GOLD analysis project Ga0075479, IMG submission 76341) | Aqueous microbial communities from the Delaware River and Bay under freshwater to marine salinity gradient to study organic matter... | ecosystem: Environmental > Aquatic > Marine > Coastal ... | reverse complement strand
AAACAGAAAAATGAATAGAGCGGATAAATTTTTGTACACGTTTAGACCCACTGAGGGATTGTAGCCCATTGTTGGATTGTTGTCCACAGAGAGTTTACGGTCCATTGTCGGATTGTTGTCCACGGATGGAGTGTAGCCCATTATCAGATTGCAGTCCACGGATGGAGTGTAGCCCATTATCAGATTGCAGTCCACGGATGGATTGTGATTCATGAAATGATTGTTAACCCTCGAAAAATTTTGCCCCATCGAACCTCTTCATTGTACATTAGAGAGATGACTGTTTCTTCGTATCTTTTAAGGTACGGAATTTACCCGCAATTAAACAGAATACTGCAGATCGTTCAGCTATGTGCACTTTGGTACTGAGTTACCTTCAGCATCCCGATTATCCACTAATCGTTGCCTCGAACCGCGACGAGTTCTATGACCGACCCACGGAGAGAGCGTCATTTTGGCGGGATCATCCCAATCTACTCGCCGGACGAGATCTCCAGAACGGTGGTACTTGGCTCGGTATAACAAAATCTGGGCGTTTCTCAGCGCTCACCAACGTTCGTGATCTGCACGCCATACGCACACATGCACCTTCTCGTGGTGAACTGGTCCTTTCTACCCTTCTCCACCCGGATCCGGATCCGGCAGCATTGCATCGCATCCAGCCAACTGCTCACCTGTATAATGGGTTCAATCTTGTCACCGGAACCCTTCGCCAACTATACTACTATTCGAATGTTCTGAATCGATCGGAGCCACTGCATCCAGGTACCTATGTGATGAGTAATGCATTCCTCAATACACCCTGGCCCAAGTCCGTTAAAACAAAGTCGAGGTTCGAGGCACTTATCCAGGAAGAAAGGCTGTCGAGTGATGACCTTAGTGATAAACTTTTCGAATTGATGAGCGATCGCGAAACATTTCCACCGGAACAACTACCCGATACCGGGTTATCTAAAGAGATGGAGATCCGCCTTTCCTCCACTTTCATCCATACGGAAAACTACGGCACCCGTTGTACTACGATTATGAAAGTAGATCAGAACGGGCACACCATTTTCTCAGAAAAAACGTACGAACAGGGACAAGATGCGGGTACCACGACTCACGAATTTTTGATCTCAGCCAATCTTTCCCCGGATAGTACCCGGTAAGTCCGTCCCTCGGTGACCTCAAACTGCTCGCCTGCCTCCAGCGCATTCATATACGACTCTTTTGCCTGTTCCATCAACCCAACCGATTCATAGTACCGGCCGAGCCAATAACTGAGCTCCTCTTGCATCACATCACCATCTCGTAACTGCTTCCTATCCCACCGCTCCAAAAGCACCTTCACGACCTCGAATAGCGTTTCAAATTCACCCAACTCCCCCAACGTGCGAACGTAGTACAACTGTAACAAACTATTGTTGGGATAACTGTCGGCGAGTTTTCGAAAATAGATAATAGACCGTTCGTAATCGTGCTCATAATCGTACAGAATGTAGGCTAAAAAGTACGATGCCTCTGCTCGAGTAAATACGGCTGTTTCGGAAGCTTCATGCAACAGATCCAGTCCACCCTCGCGGCTCCCTTTGGGAAGAAATACGGATACCGGTTTTACGATAGGATATTCGTCGATCAAAAATGCGGCATAGTAGGCTTTTAAACCCTCTACAAATTTGTTGTCTGGAAAATCCGGGCGAACTTCCATGAATCGCTGGTAGGCGATATGAGATGTGTAGGCAATCTTAACCGCCGTCACCCATCGCTCTCTGTTGGCGTGATGACGTGCTGCGTAGCCGTTAGCCAGGGCTTTGATCAGCAGTCCATCCGGGTGGTCGGGTTCCTCCTGTAGCAATGAGCTTGCAGCGTAGTCGGCTTTACGCATATTGTTAAAAAACATCTCATCATTCGATATGTCGTCCAGGTTCACCATGACATCCCACCAGGACTCCATGGCCGACCATGCCGACCATACAGGGTGATCGGGGAACCGATCTTCCCACGAACGAATAAGTTCTCTTGCAACTTCTGGTTTGCGATTATAAAGCGAGTCGATAGCGACGAGAGCATCATCGCGAAAGCCAGGATCATCAATAAATATGGGGGTTTGTGCTGCCGAGATCTGAACATTCATAAAGAAGTGCCATGCCAGAAAAACGAAAACATACCATTTGCCATATGTAATTTTCCGATGCACTTTTACTCGATGGTTCTTTTTCCTGAAACCTATGCCCTGCTCTCTATGAATGTACCATTGTATCATTTGCATCTATCCATCATTCGCACCATCTCAACATCTTACCCTCGCGACGTTTCAACTTCTCAACATCTTACCCCTCGCGACATCGCACCATCTCAACATCGCACCATCTCAACATCGCACCATTTGACTACCGAACCATTGTATCCATCACGCAAACGCTCTCTCATCACCCCGACCATGAAAAAAACCTCTCCTACCGTAAATACTCCAAAAACCAATTTTCGGTGTGATTTAGCAACTCTTCAAACGCACGCGGAAAGTCCTCCTCCACAAATGGATGGGATGTATTAAAGGTATGACCAGCACCCTCCACAAAGCGAATCTCCTTGTCCCCGGACGGACACTCCAGAAACAATCGCTCGCTATCCGACACGGGTACACTCTCATCAGCCTTCCCAACCACAAACAATACCGGAATATGCAACTCTTTAACCCGACGGATGGCCATCAGTCGGTCTGCATGCTGTTCAGCGTCCTCATATACCGACCAATGTAAAAGGTAGGTCTCTCCTGTTCGCGAATTCTGCACTTCGGTCGTCCCTTTTTCTCTCCACTGTGCTACCATCTCCGGATCCCAGCGATCAAGATACGAGGCAACGGCCGCCCACGTCACACAACACCGGATCTCCGGGAACTCCGCTGCAGCTACAATCGCTGTATGTCCGCCACGTGAGTGTCCAATCACCCCGAAATGATCACTATCCATTACCACTTTGCTATGTGAAATCTGACCTCGCTTCACCGCTTCAATCACATCCTCGACATCCTGCAGGTCGGAACTCAGGGTCTGTTCTGCAAAATGATCCGGTTCTGTTAGCTTTTCACGACTGCTCCCATATCCGTTGCGCGAAAAATTGAACGCAACCACCACGTAGCCAGCACGAGCCATCTCCTCACAGGCATCCGGAAACGCCCCCCAATCTTTAAAACCCTTAAATCCGTGCAAGAACAGAATCACTTTGCACACAGTGCCGGGCGTGGCAACCGGCGCATACACATCGTAATACACTGGCAAATTTTCCTCCCGTTCCAACTGGCCACTCTCAATCGATATACTACTATAGGTCATGATCGCTCCTCACTGTGTTTGCTTATTAAAATCCAACGGTTTCAGTTTCACGAGGCGCCTCAGATCGTTTACTTCCCGTTGGTTCAGGTATCTCCAGCGCCCGATTCGCAGATCGCCTTCGACCAGACCTGCGTATTGGATTCGTTTTAGTTTCTCCACATCTGCTCCAATATGCGCAATCATCCTCCGAATCAGGTGATTCCTCCCTTCGAACACCTTTATAATTACTTTTCTCGGGTCTTCCGGATCCCGCTGCACCATCTCCGGCTGAATAAATCCATCCTCCAAGTCGACCCCTTCCCGCAATTTCGTAAGTTCCTCCTCGGTCAACACCCGATTTGTCATCACAAGATAGGTCTTTTTCACCTTGTAACTTGGATGCATCAGCCTATGTGCGAGATCACCGTCATTGGTAAGAATCAGCAACCCCATGGTTTTTCTGTCCAACCGACCCACCGGATACACTCTGTATCCTGTTGCGTCCTCAATGGTTGCCATTACCGTTTCCCTGTCCCGTTCATCATCCGTAGTAGTGATGGTGCCCGACTTCTTGTTCAGTAAGATGTAAATAAATGGCTCAAGTGACAAGTGCTGTCCATCCACAATAATTTTATCCTGCCGATTCACCTTGGTACCCAGCTCCGTCACCGTTTCACCGTTCACCGTAACTTTTCCTTGCTCAATCAGTAAATCGGCCTCCCTGCGCGAACAGTATCCGGCATGGGCGATAAACTTATTGATGCGCATGAGGTCTTCCCGCTGATCCATTTGCGATGCGATTTCGGGAGTTTTTGCTGTATTTCTTGCACGGTTTGAAGCGGATGCACCCCGTTTTGACTTCCCTTCACGGCTTGGTTTCCCTTCACGACTTGGCTTTCCTGCCCAGCTTGACTTCCCTTCACGGCTTGATTTTCCTTCACGGCCAGCCTTTCCTGCCCAGCTTGACTTCCCATCACGGCTTGGTTTCCCATCACGGCTTGGTTTCCCATCACGGCTTGGTTTTCCTTCACGGCTAGGCTTTCCTGCCCAGGTACCATTTCGCGGCTCACCTTTCTCGAATTTCGAGCGCTTTTGGGCTTCGGGTTGATGTTTCCCCTCCTCCTGCTTTTGGAAGCGTTCTGAACCGCCTCGAGACTTTGCTCTAGCCTTGTCTGAAGCTTTGCTGGCACCATGCTTGGACCCAAGTCTTGCACCCGACGTTTCCGTAGGTTTGCTCTCTTTATTTCGTACAGTTTTCCGTTCCGGTTTTGTGTCAGTCGTTGATATTGACACCGAAGAGGATGTTTTTATGATTCTTTTTTTCCCAAAAACAGACTTAGGATCTACAGCTTGTACCTGCTCCTGACTTTTTTCCTTGTTACTTCCTCCCCGTTTTGACCGATAACCATCTCCTGACTTCGATTTTTGCCCAACTCTTTGTTTCTTTTCCGCCATTCTATTCCTTTCCTATTCCTTTATTTTCACAAGCTGAGTCTCGTGTTGCCGCGTGCAACACGTTTCATTCTTTGACTATCTACAGTTTCATACTTTTTCTAAAACCAGGTTGTCTTACCCTCACCCATAGGTATGTATATCAAACCTTTTTACCTCAAACCAGTCCGGCAACCCGTAGTCTGTATTGATCGTGATTCCTCCAATCCATGCAACCCGAATACCTCGAAAAGAGTCTTTCGCCCGCTCGAAAAGTTCCTGCAGACGCCTGTCTATCACATGATAAAATAGTAAGGTGGCATCTAACAAAGGTTCTTTTGCGGTTAAAATTTCATGCTGATGGTCCTGTAAGTTGCTGATGATCTCCAGCTCCTGGTGATCGAGTGAATCTTCCATGGTGCCAGATGCCGCTACTTTTGGATCCAAAAATTGCTGAACAGTCATCTGTAAGGCACCGCAGCTCGATGTTGGGTGATCTTGATGATGACGGCAGACTTTCCCAACCGTTCCGTCTCCGGAGATTCCAATATGTGGTCCATAAAAAATCACAGCAAATCCATTGTCAGGTATGTGGGAGGCAAATGCCTTTAGGCCGGTAACTCCTGTGAAGGGATATCCACCCAATCCGCCCAGTTGAAAGCGATCGCGACTTAAACCAGGATACTCTGGATCGGTCATTGATCGGTTGATCTCATCACTGCAAACCGATGTTGCTACAATCATACGGTCGAAATCGAATTGATGGATTTGCGTTAGTCGCTCGATTGACTTACGCTGAAACCACTCCTCTTCCATCGCCTCGGGGAAATACTTTTTGATGGTTTCAACACTCTTATCTGTTCGGGTTTGTTTGGTTTGATTCATACGTTTCACCGAGATTATTCTTTGGAACAGGATCCTCCCCCCAATCTCCCCAGGGATGGCATCTTCCAATTCGTTTCATTCCCAACCAGGTTCCTTTCCATGTCCCCCACTCTCCAATCGCCTCAATCATGTAGTTGGAGCATGTGGGCTGAAACCGACAAGAATTGCCCAGATAGGGTGATATAGCCAATTGATAGAACCGGACTAGTTTTACAAGAATGAAAGCCAATCCGCTACTCAGAAGTTCAGGGATCGATTTCATAGAATGTTTTTCCGGATTTATCGTCTTTTAGTCGGACGCCGGCCTCCTCCAGCCGGTCTCTGATCTGATCGGAAAGTGCAAAATCTTTTCGACTTCGCGCATTTGAACGCAGATCAATCAGTAGCTCCATCAGCTTCTGTTGCAACTGATTTGATTCACCAGCCGTAAATGAAGGAGTTAGTCCCAAAATGTCTGGTAGTGCTACATGAAATGCCGTTTGTAGATCCTGCAATCCCTCGGATGAAAGTTGATCCAGAGGTAATTGCCCCTGCTGCAGTGCATGCACTTTGGATGCCATTTCAAATAGTTCTGCCAACGCACGAGCGGTATTAAAGTCATCACTCATGTGTTGATAGAACTGATCCAAATGAGTACAGATCTCTTGGTCCAAAGCAGTGGTGGCTGTGCTCTGATTTTCGGACATTCCTTTCAGCCCGGGTTTCATGGAATGTAGCAGTTCTGCAGCGGCAAATAGTTTTTTCATCCCTTTTTCCGCAGCCTGTAAAGCCTCATTGGAAAAATCGATTTTGCTTCTGTAATGAGATTGCAGAATTAAAAAACGAATGACGGATGGGCTGTAACTTCGGTCAAGTAACTCATGATCTCCAGAAAAAAGCTGATTCAATGTTACGAAATTGCCGGCAGATTTACTCATTTTTGCGCCGTCAATCGTAATCATGTTGTTATGCATCCAGTATTTCGCGGGATGTTTCCCATAAGCCATTCGACACTGAGCAATCTCAGCTTCGTGATGAGGAAATTGCAAGTCAAGTCCTCCCCCATGAATGTCGAACTGTTCTCCAAGATACTTTGTACTCATTGCGGAACATTCCGTGTGCCAACCAGGGAATCCTTCGCCCCAAGGAGAAGGCCATCGCATGATGTGGCTGTCAGTTGCCCGCTTCCAGAGAGCAAAATCATGAGGACCTTTCTTTTCCTCCAACCCCTCCGTATCCCTGGAACCTACAATTAGGTCATCAAGTATCTTCCCGGAAAGTGTCCCGTAATCATGATCTGCAGTGTATGCTCCAAGATCAAAATAAACGTTACCATCCCTCTCATACGCAATTTCCGCATCCAGGAGTTTTTTTACAAGCTCGATCTGTTCAATAATATGACCTGTTGCAGTGGGTTCGATATCAGGCCTTAAACAGTTCATTGCATCCATCCCCTCTTGATACAACCTGGTGTAGTATTGCGCTATTTCCATCGGCTCCAGTTTCTCAAGCCGAGCTTTTTTGGCAATTTTATCCTCACCGCGATCATGCTCCTCATCCTCGAGATGACCTACATCTGTGATGTTTCGAACATAGCGAACGTTGTATCCCAGATGCTCCAAATATCGTACGACAACATCAAATGTAACCGCTGCCCTCGCATGGCCAAGGTGGGGTTCGCCATAGACGGTTGGCCCGCACACATAGAGACCAACAAAAGGCGGATGGAGAGGACGAAAGACCTCTTTCTCTTTCTTCAAAGAGTTGTACAGTGTAATAGGGTATCTTTCAAAACGTTTCATTGGGAACCGTTTATCCTTCACTTTCCGACTGGATCGCATGGATAAACTGCTGACGAGTTTCTTTCTCTTTAAATCGTCCGCTGAAACTTGAGGTAACGGTGCTACTCTCCCTGTCTTGTATTCCCCGTGTAGAAACACATAAATGCTTGCTGTCGATGTATACTGCCACATCTTCCGTTTCAAGGGATCGCTTTAACTCCTCCATAATCTGGAGTGTCAGACGTTCCTGAACCTGAGGTCTTCGGGAGTAATAATCCACGATACGATTGATCTTTGAAAGCCCTATCACTTTTCCTCCACTCATGTACGCAACATGTGCTCTGCCTAAAAAAGGTAGAAAATGATGCTCACAGAAGGAGGTAACGTTGATATTTTTCACCACCACCATGTCCCGGTAGGAGTAAGAATTCTCAAACTTTTTAGCGGTAGGCCGATTCTCTGGCTTCAAACCGTAAAAAACCTCTCTAACGTACATTTTAGCCACTCTGTGCGGAGTGCCCCGCAGACTCTGGTCATGCAAATCCAGGCCGAGCGTTGTCATAATTTCTGAGAAGTGATGTTCAATCTTCGCAATTTTTTCTTCATCACTCAACTCAAAGGCATCCGGACGAAGTGGTGTTTCCACGGACCCCGACAAATGATCATCCCCAATCCAATCATCCTGAGGAATCTCTTTCTGTTCTGTTTCTTTTTGCAAAATTTCTTTGTTCAAAACGTATGTCTCGTAATCTGTACTATTGAATAAGTTTGAGTATTTAAAATACGGCGAAACATCACCATTTCATAATCACTGATCTCAATCGCATCGTTCAATTTTGTCGAACATGTTTCGCTTTTGGCAAAAAAAAAGACCCGACGAAGAAGCCGGGTCTTTTTGCAGATATCGATTACAAGATTCTGTTTGAATGATTGAATCGGATCAGTTCAAGAATTGATCAAACGTGAGCGAAAGGTAGTAGATCGATCCAAGGTACGGACCGCCATAGTTGAGGAAGTGACGGTTGTTGGTAATGTTGGATCCACCCACTTTCACAATTGTTTTATAAGCAGGAATACGATAACTCAACTGCATATCCAATGTTGAGATATCAGGTACGGTTCCATTTGCAAAGGAACTGGTCCAATCAAACTCCTCCTGCCAACGGTAGGTAACATTGAAGCCCAGATCGTTCCAAAGGTTTCGGTTTCCAAGTGAAACATTCACTTTGTGCTCTGGTGTGTTGAAGTCAAATATGAAACCCTGAGTGTTATCCGTAATCAGCTGGTTCCAGTTGTAGTTGGAAGAAAGCTGATATCCACCGGGTAAGCTGTAATCAAAGCCTAATACGGCACCCTGTGATTTTACCTCCTCATCGATGTTCGAATAGACCTGGAAGGTGTTACTGGCGTTACCAGAGAGAAGAGATCCTGCAACTAGAACATCCGTTGCTGTTCCCGTGAATGCGCCGGCAGCTTTTCGTACGCGGATCTGTCCCATAAAATCATTGTAGATATTGTAATAATAGGCCGCATCAATCAGGAGTCGACCGTTGGCAAGCAAGCCTTTATAACCAACTTCGTAGGATTGAATCTGCTCTGGTTTCACCTCTTTAAATGTGGAATATGGTTCCAGCAAAGCGATAGCAGCACCGAGGTTGGCAGGATCGGTTGGATTCACGAGGAATTGTGCCGTAAAGTCTTCGATGGAAGCCGTTGTATAGGAATTTTCCGTGATATTATACGGGCCTGCAACGGCTTCTAATCCACCGAGCAAGCGAGCGGTAAGAACGTCCAAATCGATGTACTGCGCCTGGGTTGTTGGATTTCGGAATCCTGTTTGATACGATGCCCGAACGTTTTGTCCTTCGGCAATACGGATCACAGAGGAAATTCGTGGATTCAACTGACCGTCAAAGTTTTCATTTTTATCATAACGAAGTGAGCCCGTCAAACGAACACGATCTTCCAGAAATGACTTCGATCCCTGAACGAATCCTCCATACTCATTGATATTTACTCCTCCATCATCTGCAAAGATGGTTCCGTTCGACCGAAGCTGATATTGACGGTAGCTCAGTCCCATTTGAAGATCCATGAAGCTGATCAGCTCCTGAAAATTGTAAATGGCTTCGGTATGATAGAAACGGGACTTGTCATTAAACAGCCCCCCTGCTGGAACCACTGCAGAAACAGCCTCATTAAACGCATCGTCAAATGCCTGTGTGCCAGGCTCATAACGCCCCACATCCGCCTGAGACCGTGCAAATGCATGTGCACCCGCGAAGTCATTGGAATTGCTATTGTACAGATAGGCTAAATAATTGACCCCGTACAGTCCATACCATTCGGTAGTATTTCGATACAAATCGTTCACCTTGAATCCGGCAAAATCAGCAATATAGGAGTCTCCGGAATCTTCGAAGGTTCCATAGGCTCTCCACATGAAATTATTGGATTCCAGTTGTAGCTTGTGTTGAGCGATGTTAAAGTTTTTCAGGCTATACCGCTGTGCACCCGAATATACAGTGGTACCAAAACCGTAATTAAAGGAGTAACTCGCTTCCAGGTTATCGGTAAGCCTGTAATGGAGAGACGCATTCACCTTCATATTCTTCGCATCGTTGTCTACCAGATACTTCTCTTCATACCCGGTTCTGGTCACTGCGATGTTCGGTAGGTTTTGCAACGCATATAACTGTGCTGATTGGGTATCGCCATCAAACAGGGCACCGGCAAGACTTCCAACAAAACCATCGCTTAGTGCAAGGAGTGCAATGTTCAGACTCCCATCGTCACCATAGGTGTGCACACCGTCATATCCAGGATTGAAAGAGAATCCATTGGGACGTGTAGCAATATTCTTATCGGAAAAATCCACTCCTCGCCAGTCATCAGCGGCCAGATAGCTGAAATTGACTTTGTACGCCATTCTCTCACCTACTGTTTGTGCATACCGAAGTGAAGTCTCAAACATTGGGCTTGGTGTACTCGGTTCGCCTAAGGTTTCATTGCCACCAACATGATTGATACCGTTTTGAACATACACACTAAGACCCGGATAACGGAATGGGCTTTTGCTGTTTACCAACAAGATCCCGTTGAAAGCGTTGGGACCATATAGCGCGGAAGAAGCCCCTGGCAGAAACTCCATACTCTCCACATCGAGTGCGGATGGTCCGTTCAGGTTTCCAATTGGAAAGTTCAGTGCCGGTGCTTGTGTATCCATTCCGTCCGTCAACTGAACCATCCGTGTGTTCCCGGTAGAATTAAATCCACGGGCGTTCACAATCTGAAAATTGATGCTGCTGGTGGTCATATCCACCCCTTTCAAGTTGGCAAGACCCATATAGTAGCTAGGCGCCGGTGTTTGATTTACAGCAATAATATCCATCCGCTCAATCGTAACCGGAGCCTCCAGGATACTCTGCTCGAATCGTGATGCAGAGACCACCACATCAGAACCCAAAATTGTGTCCTCAGAAATCTCTATGCGAAGTCCACTCACCGATTCTGTAATCTCAACCTCCTGTGTCATGTATCCAATAATACTAACGACCAGAGTAAGTGGCGGAACCTCTCGGGTCCGAAGGGAAAAGGTGCCATCCACGCCAGTTGCAACACCCGTTACGGTACCCTTGATATACACATTCACCCCTGCCATCGTAGTTCCGTCACTGGCATCGACCACCATTCCGGAGATCGTGGTGAAATCCCCATTCTGTGCCTGCACGGATGCTTGCAGGCCATTCATACTAAATAGAACCACTAGTGTAAGTAGTCCGTAAAAAAACCGCAGCGACTTCTTCATGGGATTTTTTTGATTATTCATACGTTCGTTAATTAGAGGTTTGGTAGTTAGATCAAATTTAAAATCTGTTGGCAATATTACAGTCCTGCTACGCGACTGGCACAATCGCTGGCCGCACCTTGGCCTGTACACAAGGCTACCGTTGGCAGGGAAAGGACATTTACACGAGGGAGAGTCGCGGAGAAGGAGGATTCAATCAGGTCCAGCATCTCATTTGCCACAATGGCCGCTCCTCTTGGGTTAGGATGAATTCCATCGGTAGAAAAGAGTCCAAAGGGTGAAAAATCTGCATTCAGAAACTGTCCGCCAAACTCGATGCCAGGAGCAGAACCATCAATTCCGAAAAGGTCTGCAAACGTCCCATTTGGATCATTTGTGTTGTAGAATGCAATTCTTGAGGAGTAATCTCCTGCCACATCTGCAATAATAGCATTCAGTTCACCCCGTCGCTGTTCGATACGCTGAATGTCTGCGGCTGCAAGGGCAAATTGTGCAGGCAACGGCAGAGCAACTCCAAGCACGGAGGTCGGATTGTTTGGATCTGCCAGTGTTCCAATCACACCACCAGCAGGAAGTGTAATAATTTCACCCTGCTTGATGGGCCGAGCCTGAACATAGGGTTGCAACGCCGCACGTTGCTCAGCAGTTATGGCTCCAAACGTAGCCAAAACATCGAATTTACTACTTAGGTCTTCCAGATTCAGATCCTGAATCAGCACAGGATTAGCCCCTGCTGTATACTGAATTTTTCGCTCCTCCACGTCAGCCGCTGTTAACTGCCCTATGCCCTGCAAACCCGCAAGAGCTGCATTAAACCCAGAGAAGTTCGTGTTCAACAGGGAAACGAGTCCCATATCTGCATCACTTTCCGGATCAAAAACGACCGGATTGTACGGAACTGCCTGAAAATAAGGTGCATAGAGAATCGGTGGAATATCAACAACAATTCCTTCTGCATCCGTCTGCCCCATCAGCTGCCCAACCACAATTTCGAAACGTGCCCGGAATGCTGCCGGATCTGTGAAGATAGCTTCGTTTGTAGCTCCACTGGTAGCATATCCAAGGACATCATTATTTCCAATCCACAACGTAAAGAAAGATGGATTTCTAGATAATACATCCCCCAAGATGGTGGACGTTCCAGGGCTGGATGCAAACCGGGCGTAATACGGATTAAACGCTGCCGCACCCGGAATTCCTGTCTCGGGCGTTAACAACTGCCCTACCTGAATTCCTGGAACACCAAAATTATGAAGCGCTGTTTTGTCGCCTGCATACGCAGTAATTGGATCACCCAAAAGTGTGGGAGACGGCCCGGGAATATCTGCATCCAGCTTATACTTTCCTAGGGTGCATCCCGACCCTGGATTGCTGCATCCATAGTCCGAATTAACACTAGGCTGATTAAAAACTGCCTGGCCTCCTGCTGCCCGAAGCTGGCCTGCAAGCAGAGCAGGGATCGATTTTTGCTGGCCGAGATTATACAATGCCCCGTCCACAAATCCTGCAGTCAAAGAGTTGCCAATCGCCACATAATTTGAAAAATCTGCCGAACCTGGTGAATATTCAATGGGATTATTTGTATCGACAGGTGGTTCGGTAGTACCCAGCGGATCGGAATTACAGGAGCTCAGGAAAGCAAGCAAAGCAATCCCAATAATACTTTTCACGATGTTGGAGTGAAGGTTTTTTCGCATAGCAGTCTTAATCGGTTAGGTTTGTTGACGTGAGATTTAATTCAAAGATGCAGATAATGAAGTAATATTGCTGATCCATGACTCGTTCATATTGCACTACTGCAGTAGGCCACATTAATCCTCGCTTGTACCTCGATGATACCGTCAAGAAGATGATTTTGTAAGTAACTCAAGCAGCAGGGTCAATTAGATGTGATCGCTTAGCTCTC
>Ga0075479_10000914_pt1 | contig 13139 bp, 24 predicted proteins | sample DEB08_DNA_8_FD_76341 | JGI IMG/M metagenome (GOLD analysis project Ga0075479, IMG submission 76341) | Aqueous microbial communities from the Delaware River and Bay under freshwater to marine salinity gradient to study organic matter... | ecosystem: Environmental > Aquatic > Marine > Coastal ... | reverse complement strand
AGTTGTTGTGATTCCAAAGATGCAAAAACATTTCCTTTTGCCACTCAATAGAATGGTCAGCATCAAGGAAAACGCATCCATAATTAAAATCATGAAGGTTCAATGAAAGGGCGTCACAATCGTAAATACGAGCATTTGGAACCTTTCCCCCAAGATCACTACCAACTTTCAAGGGTATTTCAGTTTTTTGCGTGTCCCAAAGTTTTTGGTTGCCTGACCAATCAACCCCGTTGCATATTTTAGTTGGGCAATGCTGGGCAATCGCCTTTAATGTCTGACCTGTGTTGCATCCGATTTCCAAATAATCGCCATGTGTTTGTGATGCCCAAAAAGCAACCAACCGGACGTCTATTTCTGGCGTGTATTTGCATCCAGCGTCTATTTCTGGCAATCGCAGCGTATCAATGTGGCATTCGTGTATCATGGTCTTTTGGGTAATGGTTGATTTTCGTCTATCCACCACAGCCAGAGCTGGGTTGCGGTATCGCTTATTTCTTCAGTTTTCGAGTAATTGATTTTTGGCATTATTGCGATCCAAACCAAAACCAATAATGCGAGATGTATGGTGATTTTTTTCATGAATTAGGTGGAGCCAATCGTTTTTAAAATATGGGTAAACCTCGCCATTGAACGCGGCGCGTAGATAATTCTTTGAGAATCTTGGAACCAGAGGACCGGCGTTATCTTGGTGCAAGTGGACGTTTTGAGGGTACAGCCACTCACTTTCCACTTCCAATGTGTCAACGAGAGTTGGGAGCATAATTTTTCTCGCCGCTGGCAGGTTTAGGATAACAACGGATTTGCACTCATACGCCGCCGCCACATGCATGAAACCGGAGACAATACCTAGGAACCATTCACAGGTTCCGACAACGCGGAGTTGCAAACCCAGTTCCATTCCAACGCACGACTTCACGCCAGTTAATCCGCTAGGCTTAGATCCAAACTCAACAAATTCTAAATCTGGACGCGAATCAATAAACGCCTGAATTATGGCAATGTTTTCTGGGTAGACCTCACGCGCTCGCGGGTGGATATGCTCTTTTTGCCAGTTCTGGTGAATGCCAGCCTCAAAATGTAGCGCCACACGCCCAGAAACAACGGGCGATTCGCGGCGTAGCTTCCCGAAAGGTTTTTCGGGGACATCCAAACCATACAGGCGACGCAACCGCTGCAACAGATGACCGTTGCCGAGATCGTGTTGCGCATATGTGGCATCCACTCTAACCCACTTGCCCAAATACGGACCCGTACCGACCTGCAATAAACCCTCCACCGCCGCCCAAGCTCCTGAGTGGCTATGGACTCCAAACGGGCGAGGTGAGGCATAAGGGAGGTCGGACATGATGACACAATCGCCCAACCCGTTGGGTCCATTGGTTAGCGAGTATTCCCACGGGTTAAAGTCAACAGGCTTCCGGGCGTGTGGAAGGATATTACGGTAATATTTTTGAAGGATGTCAGCGGGGCATTGCTGCATGCGTGGTCAAAAATATGACACCAAGCTGCCACTGTCAATTTTAACCAGTTTGCAACACCTTAAACACCATGACTTACAAGAATACGAATCAACCTTGCCAAGGTTGATGTCGAGAGTTCGAATCTCTTCACTCGCTCCATTTTTTTGTACATTGATAAACAACAACCTCCATTGATTTCCAAACACTTACCCTCCTTAGCGAACATAAAACACGCTGTTGCTTGATTTGGTTTGATGTTGGCCAAAATTGCAGGATTCCAATCAGATGTTGACACCGAGGTGGCGACGGATACCTTTGGAAAATGACAGTGGTGAGAGAGGTTACAAAACACGGCAAACGGCGCTTTGAAGTCGATCTTGGCCGGGTATCTGGAAAGCGCTTGAGGCGCTACGTGGAGAGCGAAAAAGACGCCAAAAAGAAAGCCAAGGCACTGGATGAGGAGCGCAAACGCCTGGGCGATGCCTGGGCGGATTTAGAATCACGTAAAAAATGGACAATTCTTGAGATCCTGCGGGACATTGAGAAGGAGGGAACCACATTGCTTGAGGTTTGGGAATCCTGGAAGTCAATCAACATCGGCGGCGGTGCCGGGATTACAATTGAGGACTCGATCGCTCAATTTTTAGAACTCAAGGCCGAAGCCGGGCGCCGACCGCTTTATTTACGTGAGGCTGGTTACGGCCTCCGGTTGTTCGCAAAGGGTAGGGAAGGCCGAGATTTGGCATCTGTCACACTTGGAGAGGTTCAAAAGTGGTTGTCCGGACTAGAAAAGAGCCAGGCAACCAAGCAAACCTTGCAATCAAGGCTAAATTCCTTGTTCTCGTGGGCTGTTCGTCAGGGGTATGTTACTGCAAACCCGATCGGCAACATGGAAAAAATCAGCGTCACAAAGTCGGATCCGCAGATTTTAACAAATGACCAGTGTCGAAGGTTGGTTGCAGCTTGCCACGCGATCGATGCGGACATGCTCTGTTACCTGGGCCTTGCTTTATTCTGCGGGATTCGACCGGAGGAATGTCAGCGGTTAACCGCGGACGCGATCGACATGGACCGTTGCACTGTCACAATCTCAGGAGACGTTGCAAAGACAAGGAACCGGCGCATTGTTTCCATGACGGATCCAGCAATAAGGCTTCTAGGTCTTGGAAACCTTTGCGAATACAAGACAAACTTCCGCAAGCGGTTGGTCGCAATCAGGAAGGAAGCAAAAATCAAGAAATGGCCAAAGGACGTTTTGCGACACACTGCCGCAAGTCATTTTCACAATTTTCTGACGATCGACGATGCCACGAAACAGCTTGGACACTCGGCAGATGTTATGTTGAGGCACTACCGGCAGATGGTTACGCGGGAAGAAACTAAGGAATGGTTGGAAATTTAAGTCTTATTTTGGCCTCTTCCAAATAATCTCGTATGCCATTGTCATATTGTCGTCGATTGATGCCCTGCGAGCCGAAACCATTTCCCATCCGTTTTCTCCCATAAAATCCAGCTTTTCATAAAGCTCTAAGTCTGGCGTGGTTGTGATCGTGTATTGGTACGTCTTTGGAATGATTGAAAGAAAACTGAGCGATCCACCAAACAGCGGGAATGCAATCAAGCCGACGTAAAGTATCTTTGTTATTTCTTTCAGTTTTTTTTCTGTAACGTTTGGAGCGGAGACTTCTTTTTTTGGTTGGTTTGTTTTAACCTCAGGGCATTGAAACTCATGCTGACAGGTTGGGCAGGTCACTTTCAACCCGGCGTTCGCATTGTCAATTTCCAGCTTTTCTTTGCATCTCGGGCATTCTGTTTTCATAATTTAAACTCCGCATTGTATAATGCGTAAAAAATGACGGTGCGGTGTCAAAAAAGTTCAAAAAGTTATTAACCTATCATTGTAAATAAGTTCTTGAGCCATTGGACGGTTTTTGTCCCACCCATGCTGTTGAAATGCGCAGTATGACAGCAAGACGTATCTGCATTAATGACTCTGATTATCATCTTCTTTCCCGTCAAGAGGTTCTGTTCCGGTTGCTGGTTGAGTTTGACTTGATTTCCCCGCAAGCATTGGGCGAAGATCATCCCTCGCCACCGTTTGAACATACTGCTCAAGAGTCATTCCCCGCATCTTTGCAGCGGCCTCAGCCATCACGATAGTCTCTTTGCTCCAGATTTCGGATAGATCCGTGATTCGGTGGTCTTGAAACCCGAAACCTGGCGGGAGGATTTCCGCCGCTATTTCTTCCATGCGTGCTATTCTTTGGTCTGTTATTCCCTTTTTTCCGTTAAGCATTTTTGACAGGTGGTCAAGCCTTACTCCAAGCATATCAGATAGTTCAGACTTACCACCGTCCAGCATCGAAGATACGGCACCACACAAAAGTGAAAATTTCTGCACTTTATTCATTGACTGGTCCAAAAATTAGCACTACCTTTCATCACACAAACACACAACTCGACTTAGTAAGATGGACCTGACCCGGATAAAGCGAATCGAGACGACTGGCAGCACAGCCATCGTCAATCAACGAATCAAGGATGGTGGCTATCTCATCGCCGCCGTTTATAAGGTTAGTTATATTGAGTATCATCTAGGGTTTACGGATTTCACGGCTTGCGAACAGGGTAACCACCGGTCCAGCCAAGATGGTATTCCCCAATCTCCGAACCATCCTGACGAATCCCGGCTTTTAAAATCCGAAGAATTTTCCAATCAGCCTTCAGATACCTCTGAATCAATTCAAGGTCAGCTGTCACGACAACCTCTTTGACGTCCATTAATTTACAGCAACACATTTCTTCACTCATAACACAAATGACTAAATCCAAATACAAATCAGAAGTCGAGCGGACATCTGTTCAATTCCCACGCGAAGAATACGCACCGCTTAGAATCGCCGCTGCCAAGAAAGGCGTTGGACCTGGAATGTATGTCCGAAATCTTGTCCGCAAGCATCTGGCTCGCATTAAGCACAGTGCATAACTGTATACAACCACACAAGAAACTTCAAGCGTCAACACTTACTAAGACTATGCCCACAAACCCAATTGCCGCCGACACGACCAACCTCGCGGTTAATATCCTCAAGGATCAAAACTTGTTCCTGGGGCGTATAGCAAGCCGCGACGACAAATCAAAAGGGGAACTTGTGAAGCAACTTATTCACGATGGACTAATGCTCCGCGATCCAGAGCTTGCCGCAAGGTGGGACAGTATAAAAGCGCGCCGCTACACTCAAGCCGTTGCACTCTGTTTCGCCGGGGCGCTCGTCATCTGGCAATCGCTCATTGGTAGTATCGACATCCGCAGGTCATCAACTCGGGTCCGCATTCCAAGAAAGGAGCAAATCGCATGATCCAATACCTCACCGTTGAACAGGTCGCTCAGAATTTGAGCCTGTCACCTTGGACAATTCGCCAGATGGCGCATAAAGGAGAAATTCCAGCCATCAAAATCAGACGCCGATGGCGTTTCGATCCTGACAAAGTTCAACGCAAAATCGAAAAACAACAATCAATTTTAGCCCAGCCATGAAGCCCCTAATTCTCACAATATCCTACCTCGTTGGTATATTTCTACTTCTACCAATCCTCACGTGGCTGGCAGCTTTTAAGCCGATCATTATTGCAACCGTCCTTATCCTGGGCCTTTTAGCCTTGAGCGTTGCGGACAACTGGCGGCACTACGCCGCAAGCATTGATGATGCTCTGGATTTCGATACCCCGAGTGGGGATACCGAAAAGCAACCATTGATAGACGACCCTTCTATTGGTGGGAGCGACGATACGACGAAATCGGGCGGTGGCTTAGTACACCACCGCCCACCTTCGCAGAATTTCAACACCCGTAAAATCCAAAACACAGAGACAAAATGCGTTAGTGCGGGAAGTGGCGCGGGTGCGTCACTGGTTGGATAAGCATAACTCAGCGGGGTGGCGAGTGTCACCCCGCAATTAAAAAAGCCGGTGCGCTAACACCGGCTCAGAATAAAGAACTCAAAAACTATGGACAAAACTACAATCAAAGAGCGGTCAGCGTCAAGAGAACTTGCGAGCCAACAAAAGGCCGCTCGTTTCGCTCAGATCGCTGAAGCCGCAAGCGATGTTTATTTGACAGCCACATCAGGCGGAAACCTGGCTGGCGCATTAGAGGCAGCAACAGCCATGCAACAGGTCCGCGATGCTTTTGACGCTGACATCATGGCAATGGTCAAACCACTTATGAACACCCCTCTTGGATTCCTTACTGACAGGCCACCAGGAGGGAAAAACCCGCCATACCCTGACGATGTAATTCGGGATTGCTGCATTGAAGGCGCTCTCAAAGGTGTCCAGTTGATTGGCAATCAGATCAACATCATTGCCGGGCGTTGCTACATCGCCAAAGCAGGTTGGGAATACCTGATTAAATCAAGGGTGAAAGGTTTGAAATGGTGGAAGCCAGAATTTGGTGTTCCGAAAACATTACAGCATGGCGCAATCGTGTCCTGCAAATGCTCATGGAATATCAATGGTCAAAAAGGATCACTCTCAGCCGATGTTCCGGTCAAAACAGATTCATTCACTGGCGTTGACGGCATCATCGGAAAGGCTGCACGTAAGTTTTACAAGCGCGTTTATGAGGCCATGACTGGAATTCTTATTTCGGATCCAGATGACGCAGGAACAGACATTATCGAAAACGAAGCCGACCAGGATGAAAACCAATCTCACGCCGAAACAGAAAAAAGCACTGTTCAACAATCCACTCCTTCAGACTCAGGAATTCAAAAAGAAGTGGATCAAAATCCAAGGAACGGAAATCAACAGGGCACTCATTAGAACTTACGGAATTTCAAACGGTGGCGTCTCAATGCAGCTTGAATCCGGAGAGTGGATGCATTGGAAGCTTTCTGAAAAAAAGGCCAGGGAAGTCATCGAGAAAATCGACAACCAGTTTTTCGGAAAGCTTTCAGAGAATTATTTGAAGGCCGAAGAAAATCGAAAACACGACGACGAACAACGATTACAAGAATATCAAAAATGCTTACAACAACCGAAAAAACCAATGAGCGAGGCAGTGAACAGGATGATTCAACGCCAGAAACGATTACGCAGACCAGTCAACAGTTGGTGGATGCGCCAGGTAATGAGCCAAGCCCAGCACTGATCGAAGATGTATTGAATTATCTTACAACTGAAATTCATCGCACCGCTCAAAAGAAAGGATGGTGGGAGGATGGGCGCAAACCTTCAGAATGCATCGCCTTGGCTCACTCAGAGCTTTCCGAAGCGCTTGAAGCGTTGCGGCATGGCAATCCACCAGATGACAAGATTCCACAATTCTCAGGTGCTGAAGCTGAACTTGCTGACACCATCATCAGGATCCTTGATATGGCTGGCGCATTCGGTTGGAACGTAGCTGGGGCATTGGTCGCTAAAATGCAATTTAATCGCGGCAGAACCTACAAACATGGGAAGCAATTCTGATGAGAAAAGTAAAACGATATTTAACCTGGGACAATATCAAAGAATCATTTCCTGGAATTCACTCACCGGAGGAAGCTATCAAGCGAACCGTCAAAAGGTGTATAGCAATGGGCCTTATTTCGCTTCCAAAAACAAAGCCGCTTACCGATTCGCAAATTGAATCTGTGAGGCAGCGCGGAAACCGCGAAAGAAAAAGGGAGGGGGCATTATGAATGATGTTTGTGAGAGAAAACACGGTGGCGTTTTTACATCACGCCAAGCTTTTGAGAGGGCGAAGCCAAATTTAACCCAAGCCCGTCAAGACGTTCTCTTGGCAGTCGAAATGTCATTGGGATTCGGTATCACAGCCAAGGAATACGCGGAGAAGTCAAATAAACCGCTCAATGCGGTATCTGGCAGGTTCACAGAGTTAGCAAGGGATGGGTGGATTGAGCGAACGAGCGAGCGCAGAGATGGCGCCGCAGTATGGAGAGCGACTATATGATAATGGAACGCAAACAGTATGCCTACGTGATTGTTGGACACCTCCATGTTGACATCGACCTAGTGGAGGTCATCAACGTTGAAGAAAACCTTTTTGGTGAAGATGTTGTTACTTTCAACTGGGGCGGACTGGTGAGGCAAAGCCGAATATACATTAAGAATCACGAATGAGACGCGCCGCACGCACCGACAGAAATCACGCGGAAATCATCAAAGGACTGAGGCAATCCGGTTGCACTGTCCTTGACCTCTCAAGTGTTGGTTGCGGGTGTCCAGACATTCTTGTCGGGCGTGCGGGGCATAACTGGCTCTTCGAAATCAAAGACGGTTCAAAACCACCATCAGCTAGAAAACTAACCATACCAGAACAGGCATTTTTTGCCATGTGGCGCGGAAATGTGCAGGTGGTCAAATCACTCGAAGAAGCCATTGATTCAATCAATCAAACACTCAAACATAAGGCGCAATCATGACTTTTGTTTTTTTATTAGGTTTAATTATAGGCGCTGCCGCCGTGGGGCTGGCAGCGATGGCAGCAAACTTGAAATGGTGAGGGTTTATGCCTAACAGAATTGTAAGAGAAGGTTTCCTCGACTCCGAAGCTATCAATTCCCTTGAAGCTTTCACCGAGTGCATATTTCACCGTTTACTAATAGTCTCCGATGACGCCGGACGATTCGACGGCAGGGCGCAAATTGTCGCCTCCCGTTGCTTTCCTCTCAGAGATTCCATCCGAGCAAAGGACGTTGAAGGCCACTTGCTGAAACTAGAACAAGCCGGATTGCTGATTCGATACGAGTGGAACGGAAAACCGTTTCTACAGCTCACCAAATGGCAGAAAGCAGGCAAGTCGTTGACAAGTAAATTCCCTTGGTCAGATGGGAGCTTTTCCATCAAGTATGCCAAAGCGGAAACAAGGGACGGGTTAAAGGAATTTGTTACCACGTCTCTACCCCATACGCACCCCATACGCACCCCGTCGGAATGGGGTTCCCGAGAATCCAATACGGAGACGGAGACGGAGACGGAGACGGATACGGATACGGAGACGGGGACGACGAAATCGTCACCCACTTCTAATGAAAAACCAAAAACAGGATCACACACGCCTTGTGAGATTGACACCCCGCGAAATCTCCAAGAGGTCATTGACTACTTCGAAAGAAATCAAGCACCAGCTTGGCTGGCTGAGGATTGGTTTAACCAGATGGAGTCTGCTGGCTGGATTGTTCGTGGAACTCAGGTCCGCAAATGGAGGGCCGCTGCGATAACCAAGATTAGATATTGGGAAGAGGATGGAAGGCCAAAAACACGAAAGGAAAAGGTAAATGGAAAATGTATTGGAAATAAGCAGATCGTTGACCGAAACATCGGGACAGCAAACGAAGGCGCAGCCAGTGAGTATGCTGGTTGTGGAATCGTGGAGTAAATGGTTTCGAATTTCGACTTTTGGCGACCCGAAGATTGAAAAGATGCTGATTACAGCAGGCGCATGGGCAAAAGCTGTCAGAAGCGGCAATCTGCCTCACTGGTTGATCCTCCTTGGGAAAAGCGGCAATGGAAAAACCCACATTTGCGACAAGCTTTGGTCTTGGGCTTCCAAGTGGACTGCAATCGACAACATCAACCTGCGATACACACCGCATAAAGTTTACTGGCCTGATTTTGTAGACAAGTTGAGGAATGGGACCGTCTATGAACTTTACGAGGACATGAAACGATGGCCATTGCTTTACATTGATGATGCATGGGCAAATCGTGCTAGTGAATTCAGTGAAGAAAAACTCAATACGTTACTTGGATGCAGGGCTGGACGTTGGACAATGCTCACAGCAAACACCACAATGGAAACCATAGCGCAACGTGATGCGAGGATTTCGAGCCGATTCCTACGAAACGGATGCAAACTCATCGACATCAGGACAACGGATTACAATTTGAGATCATGAAAATCAACATGCCGACACCAAATTTTGATGAGGACGGCGACCAGAAGTTCATCGAATATCTAAAAACTATTAAAATTAAACCAAATCGAAAAATTCAGCGCCACAAATTTCTCACAAGCCAAGGCAACAAGAACAACTGATGACCGAAGCAGAACAAAAAGCCCAAAAATGGGACATGGCAAGAGTGACGGAAAAACACGCCATCAATCACCTTGGGAAGCTGAACGCCGAATCCAGCCAGATTGCTCACTCACAAGCAGAGGCAACACTCGTCTGGTTTTGCCGCAAGGCTGGGTTCACCGATTTAGCGAACAAATACGAATGCGTACAAGAGGAACGTGGATTTACTTATACGGAAACAACATGAAACACGCAATCAACACAATCATCTCAGCCGTGGCTGAAGAATTCGGAATCACAACTAAAGCTCTCTGCGGTAAAACAAGGGCCGAAGCGGTCGCAATACCAAGAATGGTGGCAATGGAGCTGGTCTGGAAGCACTGCGGGATCACATACCAAACCGTTGCAAATCATTTTGGAAAACGCCAACACGGAACGGTTTTTCATGCTCGGAAGCGGGTCCATTTCATGCTCGATAACAACAAGGCGTTTGCGACCGCTTACAGAAACATCGAAGCCAAAATAAATTTATGAGCGACATAAACCAAGTAATTTTAACCGGACGCCTGACAGCGGACCCAGAGGTACGATACACGACCGTAGGTAAGGCTTACGCAACATTCAACCTCGCCACGGGGCGAAAATACAAAGACCGGCAAGGAGAGCTTCAGGAAGATGCCAGCTTTATTGGTTGCACCGCTTTCGGCCAATCCGCTGAGTTCTTGGGCCAATACATCCGCAAGGGGCAAGCAGTCCTTGTTCAAGGGCGACTTAAACAAGACTCATGGGAGGATCGAGACACCGGCAAGAAGCAGTCTAAGACCAAGGTGATGGTGGATGTGGTTAAATCCATGGGGCAGCGGTCAGCAGGTCAGCAACAGCCAACGCGACCACTTCAACCAGCATCCGAAACCACACCAGCCATTGACGCCATGGACGATGACGAAGTCCCATTTTGATAAATTAAAACCATGAAAGAAAGTAAAACTATAATGCCACTGGACTTTACCGAGTTTGATAAGCAGATGAGAGAGGCTGGAATTGATAAAAAGAAAATCGAATTGCCAGAAGAGTGGTCACTATGCTGCCCAAACTGCAATAATGCATACGGACTTCATCATGACAAAATAACAATTTGGAACAGGAGAAAAGAAGATCATGATGGTGTTCGATTCACTATTAAAGGCACATCATTGACAAGTAAACTGATTGACGGAGGTGATTCACTGGGTGGGCCAAAGGAAAACCCGTCAAAAAGACGCGACGGGTTGGTGATTGAATTTTGGTGCGAACATTGTCCGGAAATAAAACCAATCAACCTCAGAATAGCGCAACATAAGGGCATAACCCTTATGGGGTGGATGTTTTACAGCAAAAAACATGATCATTGGTTTACTAGAGGCATTTACTTTGATGAATGAGGAAAAAGTGTTTTTGAATTATGAAACTCAACACAGAAAAACCATGAAAGAACTTATACAACTAGCCGAATCAATCGGAGAACTGGCAAAACTGCCAGAAACAACACAGGAGTTGATTCAGGCTCAGCATAACGTCATCAACACCCAGTCTGCTAGGATTCAGAACCTTGAAAATAGGCTGAACGGGCTTCCGTCATCTGATGAAGTTTCAGGAAAGATTCGTGAAATTATGGTTCCTGCTCTTAATGAGTTTTTGAAGGAGTTCAAAGAATCCACCAAAATTGACGACCACATGCTTTTGATTGACCCGGAAAACCCGGACGACTCGCTTGAGAAAGCAATCAAACTTGGGCAGGAGATTCAGGAACCATTTTGGGAAGAGGGCGAGGAACGGTTTCAGAAAGAATTTGGCAACTCCCCATCAGGTCCGGGATGGTATGGTTCAACGCACATGCCAGTCATCACGCTGTTGTTTTCAGGAAGTCAATATCGCTTCCACAACACAATACGGATACCGGGGCGGTTTCAGATGCGTTCAGTCACAAGATGGGGTCCAGCAATCCGCACGCTGGGAGATGGTGACAAGGTGCTGAAGGTTGAATCTATTTTCGGGTGGAACCCATGCGTGGGACATCCTATCGGGATTTACACTGAGCCAGCCACCGAACTGCCGAGCGGGATGATTGTCAGGCCGTTTGAGCAAGACATCAGGGATTGTATGATTGTGGCGCACAATAATTCGGTGCCTGTTTACCTAGCCCAAAATCCTGACAGGCTTCAAATCGTCAACAACAACATTCAAGCCCATCAAGGCAGCAATATCGGGATATTCCACGGTCCGCACATCGATGCAGACTGGATGCCGAAATCAGCAAGATCAGGGGATGACGTTTACCTTGGTGATTCAACGATCAGCTACAACCAGATTGAAGGACCGCATCGGATGGAGCACAACGGGAGTCGAAAACAGGCCGGCATCTTTTTCAGCGGTCAGGCTGTTCAGACATGCTTCAATCGGTTTTTCGGGTATTCTCAGTGCATTTATTCTCACGGTGGACGGTCAAGGGTAAGCATGGGCAATCAGGCATACGCCAAGCCAACAGCAGATGGGCGGGTGTGGGCAAGGCCTGATGAACTTGTTGGGGCAACGTTCTGCATTCCATCATGGAATCGAATGGAAGAGGATCATTTGTCCCCATTTGTCGGAGCATATTTTGGTGATATACGAGCAGACAAAAATGAGCGTGTGCAAAAGACAGCAGGCTGGCACAAGGCAGGGGAGGCTTTTCTATGAGCACCAACCGACCGCCATCGTGCGAACTGCCAAAGAAATCAAGGGGGGGAAAGCATGAAAACCAAACACTGCGGATGGTGCGACCAGAGAAAGCTCATTGAATCCTTTGGCCGAAATTGCAGGTCAAGAGACGGGCTTCAATACTGGTGCAAGGCTTGCAAGAATGAACACAGCAAGCTAAGGAAAGCAGCAATGAAGGAAGGAACTTGGAATAGTTAATGATCCACGAACCGCACACAAACGATGAGCACGATTTTGGCGAGGACTGCCCAGACTGTGCCGCTTTATGTGCGGGAGCATTAGAGGAGTTAGTGCAATGGCTGGCATCCACACCACACAGACCAAAATCATTCCGCGTCAAGTCCGCAGCGCTTGCAGTAGTCACGAAACAAATGACCGCATCAGAAGCTTGCGATGTATTTGGTATCCGCCAACCAAAAAACATTTACAGGCGAGTTAAAGAGTTATCGGTTTTGTTTGGTTTAAAATACAAACACGGGAAGGTTTTGTGATGGAGACATGCTCAAAAAAAGGTTGCTGTTTGCCAGCAGTGAAAAACAAATGCAGAAACACAAGCTATTGTTGGAAGCATTGGCGATTCTGGACAATGAGGCTGAAGGCAGCTAATAAAAATAAGAAAATACCGACATTCATCGAGCTTGAAAAGATGCTCGGCAAAATAAACAACATGGAATGTCCGGTTTGCTTCAATGAAATGGTATGGCACAGGTCACTAGGCGAACTTAAAAACGTTATAACACTGCAACACGAAACAAATGGCACCATGTCAATGATGTGCCATTCCTGTAATTCAACGCACGGACCAAGAGGCGATGTGTTTTATGTTGAAAAGTTCATTCAAATACTCGAATCAACATTCAAAGTGTAGCCCCTATGGGAACCCTACAGAATAAAACAAAAAGAAAGTCGGTTTCCGCAC
>Ga0075479_10000910_pt1 | contig 13163 bp, 11 predicted proteins | sample DEB08_DNA_8_FD_76341 | JGI IMG/M metagenome (GOLD analysis project Ga0075479, IMG submission 76341) | Aqueous microbial communities from the Delaware River and Bay under freshwater to marine salinity gradient to study organic matter... | ecosystem: Environmental > Aquatic > Marine > Coastal ... | reverse complement strand
CTCGATGTCCACTCTTTCTTCCTATCCACCCTCTCATCAAAACACAACCCCCTGCAACGCATGCACATGAGCATCCACCACACCCGCCATCCGATCGAAATCAAGCGTGTCAATCGTATCGGTCGGCTCGTGATAATGCGGATTACGCAAAAACGACGTGTTGTTGATCATCAACGCAGGAAATCCAAACGTCCAGTAATTCATGTGATCCGACATCGACGCCAATCCACCCGGCCCCGGAAAATGAATCACCTCGGTTGGAATCGTCTCCGCTTGCCTCATACCCTGGTAGATCGCCTCATTAAACGCCTTGTGCTCCTCAATCCCCACCACCACGATGAAATTCCCGGTACTAGGGTACAGACGGGCCAAATCTGGATGTGGATATTGCTGCGACCCCGGCTCGTCCGAAAAATACCCGATCATCTCGTAACAGATCATTCCCACTACGTTGGTTCCAGCTTCATGCAAGGACTGTGCATGCACGTAACTCCCCATAGATTCGCTACCAAAGTGAGGCGGTTCTTCCAACGAATACGCCACAAAATCGATCCCAAAATTCAGATTCGGATTGATTTCAGCAATCAATCGGGCCGTTTCCAGCAGCCCTGCCACCGCACTGGCATTATCGTCTGCGCCAGGCGTGGTAAAACACACATCATAATGCGCACCCACCACCAACCGGCGCTCCAGATCGGGTCGAAACTTTGCAATCACATTATGATACTCATGCCCCCTCACCGCCCAAGTTTGCATTTCCGGCGTATATCCAGCCGCCTCCAGCTCTGTCCAGATATACCGATACGCTTGCTCCAGCGATTTCAGATTTGCGTGATTTCGGTGAGGTGTAATTCCGGTTAAAAACTCGACATCCCGGTACATTCGGGTTCTGTTTGCTCTACTTGCCTTTGTCATTATGGGTCACTTTATTGATTCAGGGTTTGATTATTGGGCGAAACCTCGTTCATTCTGCAACACATATCTTCTTAACAGCCACTTTCTTCTCTAGAAGCCACCTACTCATCGGCAGCTACTTTTCCTTGGCAGATACAATTAGAAATGGTTACGTTCTAGGTACCGCACAAATACGACAATTGAAACATATTATCATCAATATAGTATAATAACTATATTTATAATAATCAAGTACATTACTACCAATACATAGACATTACGATGAAAAATTTCATTTCTCCTGCTCTGTTCGGGTTGATGGGATTCGCAACGTCAAGCAAATTGAAATACACCAGGTCAGATACAGGGACGGAAACACCCAAGAATCAACTCATCACAGTAATACGATAAGTGGTATCACTTTGCACGCCGACTGGATGAACGGCTGGGATCCCGACATTATGGAAACCATCGTTCAGGAATGCTTTCGCCTCGCACAATAATGCATGGGACCACACAGGAAGTTGGCATAAGTAGCAACCCCAGTAATGCAAACGTTACACTCATTGGTCAAGCATATGGGAGCACTCCAATAATTCTCGACTTGAAACGAGCAAAATCATATATGGTGAAAATTGAACTCGATGGTTGCCATGCCGATGAGACAACATTAACTCGTGAGGTTAGTGGTTAGGTATGGGGTAATATTGTTTTTGAAGGGCTAATTGGTTCGGTCATTGATGCGTCGGCTGGAGGAATGTACAAGTTAAGCCCCGAGCAAATTAACGCAGACTTAAAATCATCCCAGGCTAATGTCATCAAAAACGACAATGGAATATTGATAGCCGTGGTGATGAAAGCAGATCCTTACTGGGAAAAAGTGGGCACCTTGAACGCGAGAGAATAGGTGCCGTCCATTCCCACTACCCCCCCATGCTTCGAGCCTTCCGTAACAGCCTCGCGCGAAACGCTTCGCTCTGCCCAATGAACCACCATGGATTGTTCCGAAACGCCCCCACCAACAACTCCCACCCCGAAATTTCCGGTGCCAAGCTACGATTTTTCAGCAATTGCCGCTGATATTCTGCCACTTTAAACCGCACCAACGCCCTATACTCCTTCGGCGCAAACATTAAAACCTCCTTCCAAAGCAGATACGTCCCTTTCGCTACTTTCTTCCTGTACTCCGAATTCCCTGTAATTCCCCCTTTATTTCTTCGCTTCACCACCATTTTGTCTTCCAAATAGTACCCCTTCCCTTTCGACAAAAAATATAAATTATAGTACAGATCCCCAGAAACCACGCTTTCATGATCAGGCGCTCCAATCATCAACGCACTTCGAACCATTAACGTCGGAGTAGACGCAAAATGACTCAAATACTGATCCAAAAACGTAAACGAAAAACTCCCCTCATGCGGCTTCTTATAAAACACCTCCTTCACCGCCATCCCGTCCTCATAGATCATCTCCACATCATGCGCACAATACACATACTCCGGATTCTCCTCCAAAAACGCCACTTGCCTGCTCAACTTCTTCGGATCTGACCAATAATCATCCCCCTCACAAAATGCGATATAATCACAGTCCAGTAGCGGAAACACAAACTTCTGAGAAATCTTCACTCCTTTCATCAACTGGTTTTCTTTTTGAAAAATCGGCTTTATGAGATGAGGATATCGATCCTGGTATTCTCGTATAATATTAGGGGTTTCATCCCTCGAAGCATCGTCATGCACATACACATCAAACGGAAAGTCGGTCTGCTGACGAACTGCACCCTCGAGTGTTTCCCGAATATACTTTTCGTGATTATAGGCCAAAATGATGACGCTAACCTTTGGTTTTGTTTGCTCGTTCATCTCCACATCTCCTAAAACTCTATTATATGTGTGTAACCATGGATAAAATCTCGGTAGCCGTCTTATTCAACCACGGAAACGAACGATACTTCGAACCGATCGACAAAAATTACAACCGTGTTGAATTTCCGCTGCATCCATACAGATTTGGGCAAACCCCTCATACATCCCCTACCCCATCGATTTGATTCTCGCCGCCGGGCTTCCAAACACATTCTCCCCCGGAGGTACATCCCGCACCACCAAACTATTGGCCCCAACTTTGCTGTGATCCCCCGCACTCATCTTCGGCAATACCGTTGCCCGGGTTCCCGTAAACGTAGCCCGTCCCATCTTCACAAACCCACCCAGGAACGTATATGCACTCAAATGACAATACTCCATACAATGTGCATCATGCCCAATCGTTGTGTTCGCCTGAATCGTCACAAAATCATCAATCCGAACATCATTGCTAATCAGGCAAAAAGGTTGCACAATCACCCCAACCCCGAATCGAACGTGCACGTTGATAATCGTGGTGGGATGAATCAAATTGGTAAAAATGCCACCCTTTGCCCGAATCATCTCTACATATTTCTTCTTATACGCCGGATCACCGATCGCACACACAAATCGATCTTCCTTCCGGGGCTCATACGCCTCCGCCGTACCCAAAACCGGCACATCATAGCCGGCACCTTCAAGAGTGTCCTTGCGTTCATCCAAAAATCCTGCGATCTCCCACTCGGTCCCATTCTCCGTGCACTGTGTCGCCAGGCTGTAGATCTCACGGCCCAGATTCCGGGCCCCAATAATAATCAGCCGCTTCAATGAGGTGTCCAACGAGGAACTCATCCCCGCACTCTCCACAGCACTCTCCACCGCACTCTCCACAGCACTCTTCGCAGCACTCATCACAGCCCCCCCTCATACGTAAGCACACACCCACCCCACGAATACCCCGTTCCAAATGCCGCGAGCATCACCTTCGATCCCTTCATCAACCGCCCCTCCGCATGTGCCTGCTTCAACGCAATCGGAATCGTCGATGCCACCGTGTTCCCGCTCTTCTTAAGGCAAAAATAAAACCTCTCCTTCGGAATCCTGATAAACTTCCTCAACTGCTCCAGCATATACCCATTGGCCTGATGAAACACAAAAAGATCCACATCCTCTTTATCAAGACCGGCCTCTGCCAATACCCTCTTCACCATCCCTGGCACCGTATTCAGCGTAAACGTGAAAACCTCCGGCCCATCCATATACAAATAATTCTTATCGAACACATTCCCATACCGATCTTCATTTACCACCCCCTCCTTGAACCCCGGCTGCCGCATCCCCCCGCGATGCATAATAATATTCTGCGCCCCGCCCCCATCCGTGCCAAGCGAAAAATTCGACGGCCGGCATACACCCCCATCCGCCCGCAAAAACGTAGCCGTTGCCGCATCCCCAAACAACGTCAAATTCCCCTTATCCTTCTCATTAATAAACTTCGTAATCGTTTCACTCGTTATCAGCAACACATTCTTCGCAAGCCCCGAATCGATAAAACTGTTCGCCATCGCCAGCCCGTACAAATACCCACTACATCCCAGCGTATAATCAAACCCACCAATCTCCCGCCGTAGCCCCAGTGCATGCTGGACCAAACACGCCGTACTTGGAAAATAATAGTCCGGACTTTGGCTGCAAATCAGCAGAAAATCGATCTCCTCCCGCATAACCTCGTGCTCCTCAAAAAACCGCTCCCCCACCGCGATTGCCATATCCGATGAAAGCTCTCCCTCCGCACTGATCCGCCGCTCATGAATCCCCGTTTTGTTCGCAATCTTCTCCACCGGCCACTCCGGAAACTTTGTGCTAATCTCTGCATTTGTGCGTCGCTGCGCCGGAAAATAGGTCGAAATCTTATCGATGTATGCCATGCCGCTACCGTTTATGTATATGTCTTTCTGTTTTTTCGATTCTTTCGATGTATTCAATTCCCATCATGAAACCCAGCGAATCCATCGTTTTTTGTCACAACTCTTCTGTTTTGTTCGGGTTGATAGGTTACGCTTGTGCGCTCAAACCACCATCCACAACCACACGTGTTCCTGTGACCCATGCGCTGGCGTCCGAAAGCAGATACTGCACCGCATATGCAACATCACTTGGAGTTCCATACCGGCCCAGTGGATATCGTTGCATATCCTTCTCCATAGCCTCCGGCGACACTTGTTTACGAATCTTCTCAATCGCCTCGGTTTCGACAACTCCGGGAGCAATCGTATTCACCCGAATCTTCGAACGGCCAAGCTCTACCGCCAGCGATCGCACCAACCCCTCAAGCGCCCCTTTACTACTTCCGTAAATCGTCCCACCACCCGTTCCACGATGAGATCCGGTAATCGATGAAATCAACACCACGGAACCGTTTTTCCGAATCCTCTTTGCCTTCAGGATCCGATGCACCAATCGTACCGGCGCAAAATAATTCACCTCCATCAGCTCTCGGATCCCCACCTCATGCTGAAATGCAAATGGAACCAGCTTGATCTGCCCCGCCGCGTGCACAATGCCGTGAATATGCCCGCCACTACCGCCACTATCCCCCAGCGATTCGAGTATAGCCGACAAGTGCGATTCCTCGGTAAGATCGCCGACAATCATTCGGTGCTTCTGTGCATTTAAGCCCGCCACTGCATCCCCATCCATCCCAATGGACCCATGCTCTGCCCCAATGAACCCATGCTCTGCCCCATTGACCCCATCAACCCCAATTCCTGCATCAGTTGACCTCTCCTTCTTTACCCCATTCAGCATCTCCATCACCCCGAATAACCGCTCTTCATTGCGTCCCACAATCGTAAGGCGCGCACCGGCAGACGCCAACTGAAGTGCCACACCTCGGCCAATCCCCGACGATGCGCCGGTTACCAAAATGTGTTTGTTATGAAGGTCAAATGCAGTCATTGCTGGTCATCTATTTTTCAATTACGCTCTGCCTTGCATACAGAAAATCAGGAGGAAAAATCATAGGAAATCATCACAAAAGAAAATAGTTACCGTGGTAGGACTCGTGCTCGTCCGTAATCCAGGGTACCATCTTCCTGTCATCAGAAATGTAGTTGATTACCTCGCAACTCGACATTCGAAACTGACCAAGCCCCTGCAACTCATCTTCCAGGCAGAGCAAAATCCCGGTTCCATAATCCTGAAACCTCTTCCCATCGATGGATGCGTTAAACGTTCGTTGCTGAACAAAATGCTGAAGCACCATGGTCTCGATCTCTTCCGAGTCGAAAAATGCTTTCCACTCCGCCTCCGTAACCAACGGGCCCGGTACAATCCCCTCACTCTTACCCAGCAGTTGCGGTTTTAAGATATACCCATCTTTGTTCCGGTATGCATCTTCCCAAATGGCAGGATCCTGTTTCCGCGTGAAGGTTGGGATCAAAAACGGTGCCATAAAGTCGGCCTCCTCATTGCCTAGCGCAGCCTCCCGAAACTCATCGTCATACAAAACGGCCAAAAACCGCTTGTCGTGCAGCAGAATCACCGTGGAAAGCGGGTTCAGGCAATCTGCCTGTGCAAGGTACGAAAGCTGTTCCGAGGTCAGTTCCTCCAGCTCCATCTGAGAGAACGCATTCAATACAGGTCCATCCTGCAGCAGATCCAGCTGATCTGCCAGCGTATCCGGATAGATGTAACGCATTCGAGTTCCCATCTCCTGAAAGTAGGGCCGGTAAAAACGGATGTCCCCTTCACGGTCGCGACCCTGCAACACGGTAAGGGACTGATCGAGGCCGGTCCACCATCGATACGCACCGTCAATCACCTTATCGATGATGCGCCTATCCCCCCCGTTGGCGTTAGAGCACCGGCATCGCTTCTCCATGATGTATTCAAAATGTCCATGCCCCCAGTATGCCTCGTAGTAGCGGCACCCAAGCTCGCATATCTTAATTTCCCCCTTTTCCGGAATCACAAAATCCGGCCGGTAAAAGCCAATCCGAATCGTCTCCAGGTCGAAGTGAGATACGATCGCTTTGCTCTTCGGCGAATATTCGATGATATCCTCATACTCCTGATATCGAGGCATAAAATAGCGGAACGCCTTGTAAAGCCCCTTTTGCAAACGCTCAAAATCGGCAAACCGTTTGCGGGTAATCACACAGGGCTCGTCATATACGTAGGGATACCGGGTATGGGACTCTTTCTCACAAATATCCCAGTACGCATCATATTTCGTTTTTTCGTCTGATTTTGTCATTGGGTTCAGCTTTACCTTCAATTGTTGTTTCCAGACCCCGTTCAACTCATTCAATCCGGCGAAATATGATTGTTCTCGGGTTGATGTTACTCGCATGGTCGACCCTGGCACGGATGTTATACTTCACAGGAAACAACGCCCGGTCCGGGCTCTCCATCGAATCCAGTTCCAGAATCTCAAAATCTTTGAGCAACACTCGCCAGCCATACTCGGTAAATCGCCAACAATCTGGCAACGGACCGTGAATCCGAAAATTCAGCGGTGCAGAAATTAGCAGGACCCCGCCTGGTTTTAGGATACGGCGCAACTCATGGATCACCGCAAACGGATCGACCGTGTGCTCCAGCACCTCAAGGCAACAAACTGCATCAAAATGATGATCGGGAATCGCCTCATTTGTAAGAGTTATGTCGCCTACATAATCGGGGTTGTAATCGTCCACCAGATCCAGGGACTCGATCACCCACCCCGGAAAACTATCTCGAACGTACGTTCTGCCCTGAGCACCGATATCGAGCATCCGACCTGTTGCAGACATCTCTTGCGAAGAGCGCAACACAAATTGCCGCAGATGCTCCCGCGCTTCGGCAAGAATACCGTCATCAAATCCGGAGGAAACGGGATCTTGCATCCCTTTCGTCTCTTGCATCAGCCCCGAAGTTCTTGCAATTCCGCCAACTCTGCCCGCGCCTCTTTCAAGGACTGACTCCGCGAACGCACAAAAAAGTTTGCATCTTCCCGCATCACCGGATCGTAATCCACCTTCCACCCGTTTGTAGGAGTACCTGCAATCGTTTCCCGAGAAAACGGGCTGTTCCCGTCCAACACGTGCAGTTCGATATAAATTCTCTCATTCCCGGAAACAAACGCATCGGAAAAATGCCAGGTCGAAGAGTGCATAATGACCACATCACCTGGATACAGCACCGGCGAACAAACCGGCAAGCCGTCGGGCAAAATCTCCGGGTTTAACGTTCCTGCATCCCCAAGATAGCCCAATTTATGGGTGCCCGGATAAAACTTCAACCCACCGTTCGTCAAACCACACTCCGTCAGCGCAATGAAAAACGAATACTGCTCCGTTTCCCCATACTGATAGCAGATATCCTGATGCAAAATTACAGGATTCGGAGAGTCTGCCGCCTTTGCCAAAATCCGCTTAAAACTGGTTCCCACGATGCCGCCATACAGGTGTGGCCATACATTTTGCAACTCAGCAAGTTTCGGCAGATCATCAAAATGATCCACATGGCTAATCTTCACCTCGGTGCTATGAAACTCCGAACGCATCAAAACCCCCTGCGCACTCAGCTCCCGGTAGGTATGCAAATACCGTTCGGCATTCTCCTTGCCAATCCCGGCACGAAGGACGAAAAATCCCAGCGTTTCCAGCACATCTTTTTGAAACGTTGTCTGACTGTACGCTCCCTCATCAACCAGTCTCTGAATCTCTGATACAGGTGCTGTAATTTTCATGATTTTCCCATTTTTATGATTTGATTTGTGTCTTACCCCCTATGTTTTGCCCCCTATGCATTCACCAGCAGATCGTAAAAATCCTGTACAGTTTCCGCCCCTCGAATGTCATCTCCGCCCAATTCCACATCATACTCCTCCTTTGCAAGAGCCATGAACGAAAGTGCCACAAGCGAATCCCACTCCTCAATCTCCAATAGTCGAGTGTCCCATCCCAATGTCTGCCTATTCTCCAGCTCCAACAGTTCATGCAGATGGGCCAAAAACTCATTCTTATCGATTGTTTTCATCATAGTTTTATTTAATCGTTTCGTTTCATCGTTTTGCTTATACTATCTATTTTTTCGGGTTGATGGGATACGCATCTGAGTTATAGGTACTACAGCACTGAAACTACCCTTCATCGCGGTAGCCTGGACGCTCATCGCAGCAGCCTGGACGCTCATTGCAGCAGCCTGGACGCTTCATCGCGAAAGTCCTGGAACTCGTTGTGGAAGTCGAGGCACAGTGGAACTCATGCGCTGTATACAATTTCTTTCTCCTCAAGGGTTTGAATGATGATTCTTGCAATCTCTTCCCGCTGTTTTGCATCCAGTTCGAAATATGTTGGCAAACAGATGATTCTCTTCGATACATGTTCCAAAACTGGTACGGGGGTAGGTTCAGAAAAGGGCGCAGTCGCCACATATGGAAGCTGGTTCAGGCCGGGGTAGAAATATCGTCTTGGATAGATCTGGTGTTTTTCTAGTGCCGATTTGACATGGAGCAGAGCTTCCTCGGTTTCAAATACAACAGGAACATACGCATGATTGGGGCTACAGTGTTCCTGAATCCCCTGAAAAGAGAGTCTCGAACCGGACAACAGTTGTTGATAGTGGGCTGCCACTTCGGATCTTTTCTCAAGAATGACATCGGCATGTTTCAGCACTACCATCCCCAACGCGGCATGCAGTTCGGAATTTTTGGCATTAATCCCCAGCCCACGATATGATTCCGGTCCATCGTGTCCGAAGTTATGCATGTAGAAAATTCGCTCTTGCACCTGTGGATCGCGGGCAAAAATGGCACCTCCTTCCACACAATGAACCGGCTTGGTTGCATGAAGGCTCAAGGTGCTGATGTCTCCAAACTCGAAGACAGGTCGACCCTTATAGAGCGTTCCAAAACAGTGTGATGCATCGTAAATCACTTTCAAGCCATACTTCTTTGCAATGGCATCGATTCGATCGATATCGCAGGTATTGCCAAAACAGTGCGTAGCCAAAATCGCAGATGTTTGTTCATCAACCCGCTCCTCAATCTTTTCCGGATCTATATTGAAGGTCTGGGGATTTATATCCACAAATACCGGTTCCAGCCCCTCCCAGACAAGGCTCGAGGTGGTTGCAACATAAGAAAACGGGGTAGTGAGCACCTTGCCTTTCAGGTCGAGTGCCCTAAAGGCAAGCTGTAGTGCCAGGGTTCCGTTACCAAGGATCTGCACACTATCCACTCCCAAATAGTCCTGCAGAGCTTGCTGGTACTGTTGTAGAACCGGACCGTTGTTTGTCCACCAATTTCGAAACCAAATTCCTTGAAGAAGATGCTGGTAATCGAAATAATCCGGTACAAATGGTTTTGTTACAGGTATCATGGGCAGACCAACCTGAGAGATTACGTAGTGTAGATAAATTTGGAGCTCGAGTGAAAAAAAACGTTAGAAGTAGTTATTCAATGAGTCGAGCAAAAACGTTTATTCATTACCAAAGAAACGATTTGAATTGATAACGTCAACGTATATCCATTAAACTGTATATAAAAACACAAACATACAACATTTTTGTAGCTAAATGCCAACACTAAATGGGTTCCTGAAAAAATTCTGAACACTATGTTCATAAAAATATATTGCATCGTAATTGAATTTCGTCCGCCGAACTTCTATTTTCAAGGTCTGTTTTTGATCTTCTTATCTGTCGATGAGATTTCGATACGATTTTGATTCAATTTTGATGAAATACAGATAGATCGGGGCGTGGCGTAGCCAGGTAGCGCGTTCGGCTGGGGGCCGAGAGGTCGCAGGTTCAAATCCTGTCGCCCCGACATCAACTTTCTTTACTTTGTTATAACACAGCATTTAAACTTTCTCTATTCCGCCAACTCCACATACACCCTGTACTAATCTTTCAGAAGAAATGCTGCATGTAGAGTTATTCCTAGAGCTACTAAGATAGGCTCACCTGCCACAACTGGTTAGACCTGTCACAATTATCACACCTTTCACAACGATCACAACTGCCATACGAAGATGAAATCCATTGCATCACTTTTTATGGTTCTGCTTTTCAACTTTCTTGTAAGCTTCAATGTGTTTGCGTCAGAACCCTCACTCCCCGATAAGCAATCCGTAGCAGCCCCACCCGATTCTGTAACGTCAGCCATCCTACCAGACACAATGTTGGAACTCGACCGAATCATGGTTACGGCAACTCACCTATCTACTCCGCTGCAGTCCAGTGGACGAAATGTTTCTGTGATTGGCCGGCAGCAGATCCGAAATTCCTCTGCAACATCGCTGGATGAACTTCTTCGAACGTTTACCGGAGTGAATATCAATGCCCGCCAGCAATTTGGTATTCAAGCAGATATTGGGATGCGCGGGTCCACCTATTCGCAGGTGCTTGTGATGCTCGATCATGTTCCCCTAAGCGATCCGCTCACCGGTCATTTCAACGCCAATATTCCGGTTCCACTTTCCGAAATCGGTCAGATTGAGCTAATTCGCGGGCCTGCAGCTGCCTCGTTTGGGGCCAATGCGGTGGGTGGAGTGATTCATATCAAAACCAACTCCTTTTTGCAGCGTCTTGCCCTGCAACCATCGGGTCGCAAAAGCGAAGCTACGATGGAGACCCTACAGGATAAATCTGGTGCCAACGACTCGCCGGATCCCGGAGAGGATGGATCGGTCTCCAGTGCACCGTCGATGCAGAAAACCCTGGCCAGCGGGCACATCACACAGTCGGTTGGGGAGCATGGGTTAACGATTTCAGATGGCTCCCTCATGGTTCGTGCCGGTAGCTGGTTGATGAGTGCAGGCGGGCGATGGGCTCGTTCGGATGGTCAAACGTTTGCGAATCCAGCATTTGAAGCGGGACTGTCCTCTAGCGAAACCTTCCGAACCTTTTTTGATCACACCAACGCCACCGTGTCAGCGGCATTTGCCCCCAACCGTCGGTTCACAGCAACGGCCAGAGCCGGGTTCGGCCAGCGGGATTTCAACGCCCGGTATTTCTACACCATTAGCTTGTACGATCAGTCGCGTGAAGAGATCGGAAACCAATGGGCGATCACCACAATGGAGTATCGCACAAACGATCATCAGTTTCGGATGGATGGTGGGTTCCGACGGGTGACCGATCGGTTCGATTTCAACAGTGCCATCGCGCCGGTCAACGAACACACCACGCACCAAACCTATCTGAATCTATCGCATGAGTGGGCTGGGAATTCTCTTCTTCCCTTTCGGATGGTATCCGGCTTGCAGGTTCTGGATCAGCAGATCGAGAGCACCGATCGTGGCGATCACCGGGATGCTTCGGGTGGAATCTATTGGATTGGGTCGATTGGAAATGACGACGCTGGTGCAGGGGCAGGTGCGGGCGCTGATGCTGGCGATGGCTCGAACGCTGGTATGGGCGCTGATGCATCCGCATCAACCCGAAAAAAAGAAAAAGGTGTTGGCCAAAATCGAGACAGGAACCGAGGGCGCGGATTGGGGCGGCAAAAAGAGACGCTACAGGTGCAAACAAACTGGCGGGTCACGGGTAGTCTTCGTTTGCAGCGGGATCCGAACGGGGAGCTTAGTTTGCTGCCGCAGCTGAGCGGGTCTCTCCAAAAAATGGGCTGGACAGTGAGAGCGTCGGCTGGGCGGGCGGTGAGAAACGGGGATTTCACGGAGCGGTACATTGGCAATAATCTGCAGACGGTACTACCGGGGCGGAATCTTGGGAATCCATTGCTGGAACCGGAATCGTCGGTTACGTTTGATGCAGGTGTGGATTGGCGGCCTGCTATGATTCCGGGTGCACGGTTCTCGGCTACGTATTTTTACCGGGTTTCTGACCGGTTGATCGATTATGTGTTGACGCCGGCGGAGGAGATTCCTACGGCGAGGTCGGGGCAGATTGTGGCGGGAGAGTCCTACTTTTATACACGAAATATTGCCGAAAGTCGAACACGTGGTGTGGAGACCGAATTGTCTGCCCGACGGCAGGTTACAACAAGGCACAATATTGGGATCCGACTGGGGTATACCTATCTCAAGACAACGAATGAGGAGAATGTGGTGTCCCGGTACATAGCCAATCATCCCGATCATCAGGCGTCCCTCACGCTGGATTATCAATGGGTAGAACGGTTTACGCTGCGCTCCGAAACCTACATTCAAATGCGAGAGAAGGAGGTTGCGGAGGCGCTGAATAGTGAAGTGAGGGAATCGTACATGGTTAGCAATTTAAAGGCAGGTGTAAAGATCGGCGGAAGGCGCTGGTCTGGCTTGCGTATGTTTTCAAGAGTGTACAATATAGGTAATACACAGTATCAGGAGATCCTGGGGGCACCGATGCCGCGACGGTGGGTTTCAGCCGGCGTAGAACTGAATTTTTAATTCGGTTTTTTCCTATTTTACTAGCATGTGATTTATTCAT
>Ga0075479_10000903_pt1 | contig 13201 bp, 8 predicted proteins | sample DEB08_DNA_8_FD_76341 | JGI IMG/M metagenome (GOLD analysis project Ga0075479, IMG submission 76341) | Aqueous microbial communities from the Delaware River and Bay under freshwater to marine salinity gradient to study organic matter... | ecosystem: Environmental > Aquatic > Marine > Coastal ... | reverse complement strand
TACCGATCAGGAAGTGGAAGATAACGAGTTGGAAAGGACCACCGTTGTAGAGCCACTCATCGAGAGAAGCTGCTTCCCAAATGGGATAGAAGTGGAGACCAATAGCGTTAGAAGAAGGAACAACAGCACCAGAGATGATGTTGTTGCCATACATGAGCGAACCAGCGACGGGTTCACGGATGCCGTCGATGTCCACAGGGGGAGCAGCGACGAAAGCGACGATGAAACAGATGGTTGCTGCCAGGAGGCAAGGAATCATCAGCACACCGAACCAACCGACATACAGACGATTGTCGGTTGAGGTTACCCAGTTACAGAATTGTTCCCAGGCATTATTAGAACGTTGTTGTGAAAGAGTTGCAGTCATTGTTATAAACAGTTAGTAGGTCCATCAGGGAAATGGTGGAGATACTATTTCCTCGCCACCCTCAGGCGAGGATATGAGAGACGGATTGTTAGACCTGCCTAGTCTCGGTCAAGCGGCAGGTGTTGAACATGTTACAAACTCGTTAAGGTTCGTTACATTTGTTTACTTATTTAGTATAACAGGTGGTTAGGCATCCGTCAAGCCCCTAGATCCTTAAGAATTTCTTAAGGGTTCAGGTGGTGTCCTGACCACTCCATTAGTATACGACACATCTCTTCTCCTGACAAGACCCTGTGCCAGTACCCCAACTGGTACTCCTATAAATAACTAAACGAAGAAATACCAGCAGCTTAGTGTAATGGCAGACCGCTTTCCGTTAATTGTTAATGAATCGTCCAGAAAGATCGAGGAAATGATCTCTGGAGATAACTTAGACTTGACTGGCAATGGCATTGCCATCGGTGGAAACACTGGAAACACTGGACAATATCTAAAGAGTGATGGTGGAGTTGTTACTTGGGGCAATCCTGGCGATGTATATTTAACAGCATCCCAAACTGTAACAAATAAAACATTTCAAACTTGTATTATTTCAGGTTCAGTAAACACCATTACGAATATTCCAAATTCTTCACTAATTAACTCATCAATCACAGTTAACGGGCAGGCAATCCAACTAGGCGGTAGCGTCATTACTCCTGATGAGAATACAACATACACACTTAGTGCTGTAGATGGAGTCACTGCTGCCGATAAAATAATCCGTTTAACTGACTCTGGTGCTGCTACAAATGACATAACTTTATCAGTAGGAAATCCACAATCTGTACAAGCAGGATACAAAGCCCTAGATCTTTCCATCAATAGATCTGGAGATCAAATTACATTCTCTGGTGTCGTAGAAGATAGCGATACGATCACCACACTCCAAGCATTTTCAGGTGGTACTCCACAAACTGGAGCAATGATCTTAAAACCATCTGGTGGCGTAACTATTACGCAAGATGCTCCAAATAAAACCATCACTATTGATTCTAGAAACGACGACACTATCACTGAACTGAGAGTTGGTTCTGGTGGTACATATGCTTCTGGTAATTGGACTATTTTAGGAGGAACTGAAGTAACGGTAGTAGAAGGTGTTGATGGGTCTGGCGATCCAACAGTTACTGTAAATTCAATTGACACTATTACTAGATTAAAAGGTGGTGGTAGTGGATCATTTGTTTCTGGTGATGTCACGATTTCTGGCGGCAGCGGAGGAAATGTAACCGTCAGTCAATCTGGTAGTACAATCGAAATTGATTCTGAGAATGATGATACCATCACAAGAATTGCTTCTACTGCTAGTAATGGTACATTTGCTCTAGCAGCTGGAGACTTCAGACTAACTGCTTCTGGTGATGCCGAATTAACACAAACAACTGCCTCAGGCGTTACAACTATTGACATTGGTTTCACAAATACTGATACTGGTGCTGGTCTTGGTGCTTCTAATGGTATTATTCTAAGTAGCAGTAACTTTCAACTTAAAAATGCTGGTTCATTAACAGACCAAGCCTTACTAAAATGGGACAGTGCTAATGCCCAACTTGTTAATAGTGTCATTGCCGACAACGGAACTGATGTAACAATCAACGGCAACCTAAACGTCACTGGATCCACCACGACACTAGAAAGTACGATCCTAAGAATTTCTGATCCGATTATTGAATTACGAAGAGGACAGAGTTTAACTGGTGCTGATGGTGGTATTCAAGTTAATAGAACAACTCAATCTGATGGAACAGTTCTAACATGGACTCAACTTCAATGGTATGAAACTGGTGGTTATTGGAGAACGTTTAATAACGGTGGTGTTGCTAGAAGATTAGTAACCGAATCAGAATCACAAACCCTAACTAACAAAACATTGAATGATGTTACCTTAACAGGTACTGGTGATCTAGGTACAGTAACAGTATCGACAATCAATGGTCTAGTTATTGATACCACAATTGGAGCCGAGCTTGACTTTGCCCAACAGAAAAAACTATCCATTAACAGCACACTAACTCTCAGCGGAACAGATGGAGCTAGTGTTAACTTCGGAAATGGTGGTGGAGCAGGAGCTTCTGTTGCTTACACAAGTAGTTCTCTGTCTGCTTTTGCTTCCACAACATCTACAGAATTTAGAGGTGTAATTACTGATGAAACTGGTATTGGATCATTAGTATTTGCTGATAGTCCCACATTCCAAAATGGTATCAACGCTGGAACAGCATCGATTTCTTTATTTGATAGCACTGCTACTACAGTCAACGCTTTTGGTAATGCTACCGTAATCAACTTTGGTCAAACATCTGGTCTAACTACATTCAGGCACAACCTATTAGTTAATGGTAACGTAGAATTTGGTGATGATGTAGCAGATACATTCCTAGTCAATGGTATTGCCAACTTCGAGAACAACGACATCATAATCCGTGGTACAGATACCAACCCAATGACAATTGGTAGAGGCAACAGTGCTGTTCTATCCAACACTGCTGTCGGTGTCGAGGTTCTTTCTGCTAACCAGGGAGGATCTCAGAACACTGCCATTGGTTATCAAGCATTAGCAGCAAATGTCTCTGGTCTTGGTAACTGTGCCATGGGGGATGGGGCACTGAGAAATAATGATGTTGGAGAAAACAACGTCGCTGTGGGCAAAGACGTTATGCTTTCCGTAGAGGGTGGAGATAATAACGTTGCTATCGGCAACAGTGCTATGTATGGAAACATTGGTGGCGACAACAATGTTTGTATTGGTGCTTTCGCTGGATATAATATGTCTGGTAGCGGCAATGTTCTTATCGGCAGCAGTGGAGATGTCGGCGTAAATGGTAAGACATACACTCCACCAAGTTCTGCTGGCGACAATCAGTTAGTTATCGCCAGTGGAATTAATGCTTGGATCTTTGGCGACAACAACTTTAACATCAGCCTACCAAATGATCTAACAGTTGGTGGAAACACCACAATTGAAGGTAACTTGATTGTTAATGGTACTACAACCTCTTTGAATGTTCAGACAATTCAAATCGATGACAACGCTATTGAGCTAGCAGCAGTTTCTACCGCCCAGTTCTCTGGTAACATTACCGATGCTAGTTCCACAATCACTAATGTCAATGATCTGACAGGTATTGCTGTTGGTATGAACATTGGTGTTATTGCTGGAGCGGCGTTACCTGCTAACACCACCATCACAACCATTGATGTAGCAACAAGTTCGGTCGGTTTATCTGCTCCCGTCAGTGGTGCTGCTGGTATCGCTACATTCTCCGCTTCTGGTCCAACAGATCTTGCCGCCAATAATGGTGGTTTAATTCTACAGGGTGGCACATCGAACAAAACTATTCTTTATGACCACACAAGAACCGACAAGTATTGGGTGTTCTCCGAAAACCTTGAAATTAAATCAGGTAAAAAAATCTCTATTGGTAACACACTACTAATCGACGGCACAAGTCTCGGCACAACCGTTGTCAACTCTTCATTGACATCTGTCGGCACTCTAAATAATTTAAGCGTTAGTGGAGCAGCATCATTCGGTGGAAGAATTCAAGAAAGTAATGATAATAGTTTTAACACCACATTAACTCCTTCTTCTAACATCTTAACTATCAATACTGCTACATCAAACACTATTTGTGGTACACCAGCAGCAGCATCTATTAATACCTGGGCGTTTACTAATTGTAATTTAGGGATAGGGTCTTCTCTAACACTAACTTTAATCCTAGATAGTAATACATCTGCTGTTTACGGGGACGCTTGTACAGTTGACGGCACTTCTATTACTAACGGTGTTGAATGGTCTGGAGGTTCCCCACCAGCACCAACAAACAATACTGACATTCTAACTTTTATTATTGTGAGAGATGCTTCTGGTACAACCAGAGTCTTTGGTCAAGGAAATACCGACTTCAGCTAAGGATAAAAACTAATGCCAATAGCAATTAACAGTCCTGCCAGAAACTTATTTTTACTAGGATCTTCTGGCGCTCAACTAGTAACAAATTTTTTCAAGTCAATTGATCAATCAGCATCTGCCGATAGTAATTATCTACCAGAAGAAATAAGGTACTACGAAACTCTAAGCGAGGAAGACAGATTTGTTCTGTCTGGATCTGCAAATGATAATAATTTAATTAGATATGGATGGTTTGAAGACAGATCTACTAGCGGAGTAGCAAGTTATAGTAATAAAATTCAATCTACACAAAACGAAGATACTTACCTGCGTGCTTTAGAATTAGATAGTAATAACAATTTAATTGCCGTTGGTAAAACTGGCAATATACCTTGGATTTCTAAGTATACTATAGATGGTGTAATTGATTGGCAATCTACTACTAATAGTGGAGACGTAGAATATACAGGTATTACATCTGACAGTAGTGGAAATTATTATGCTTGTGGTAGCACACCAACATCAGGATCAGCACAAGCATTTGTAGAGAAATTTGATGCTAATGGTAATCCTGGTTGGGGCAAGTCGGCATTTATGTTAGGTAGAGATGTTGTCCTTAGAAAAATTGCTGCTAACGCTAGAGGAGAAGTAGTTGCTGTTGGATATCTCGAAGATGATACCAATGATAAAGGTTATATCATTAAGATTGACACTAACACTGGTGAAGTTCTATGGGATAGAACCATAGAAACAGATCGAAATGTAAGATGTTCTGATATTTTTATTGATGACAATGACATCATTTATATCACAGCAAATCTAACTTATGATGTAGGCGGAACTCCAACTGGTTGCTTGCTAAAATACACTGCTGAAGGAAATTTACTATGGCAAACAGAATCCGATTGCCCAGATAATGATCAAATAGAATTCAGTAGAGTACAAGTTGATGGAGAAACACAATCAGTTGTTGTCTTTGGATTTTATAGAAACAATACAACCTCTAAAGACTTTGGTCTCTTGTCTAAGTATGCCAAGGATGGTTCTCTTGTTTGGAGAAGAACTATCGAAAGTAGTGAATCTTCTGGAGCTTTCTTTGAAACACCAGCGTTAGATTCAACTGCCACTTATTACTACATTTTATTTACAGACCAATCAAATTCTCCTGGAGGAGGTTTACCAGATAGATATACCTTTGCCAAACTGAGCAGTTCTGGTAACGGTCTAGGCGCTTTCCAATACAATGATGGTACTGGAGAAACCATGGACTATGTTTATTCTAATTTAACAGATAAACTAGCCAAGTTAGTAGATGGTTCTGTAAGAAACGACACCAGCGATCTCATCACCTATCCATTCAACGCTAACAAACTACTCTTTGATGACCTTGCTACTCAGGTCTCTAACAAGAAGAGACAGATGGATAGTGCTGATAGCTTTGAGTATAGTGGTAGTCCTGCTATTAGACCTGCTGACTTCCAAGAGTTGAACCTGTTGGGTGATGTCTATTCTGATAGTGGTGATTGGTTAGATCAATCTGGCAAAGGTAATGATGGTTTACTAGACAAAACTTTTGAAAATTTTCATTTATCTAGAAATAATTTTACAATTGAAGGTTGGGTCCGTGTGCAATCTAACAGTCTTTTCAAAAATATTATAACAAAATGGGATTCTGCTCCAAACAGAGAATTTATTGTTCGAGTTAGTTCTAATTTTAATCAAATTGCATTAGTATTACAAAAAGAATCAACTGGAACAAGTGTCACCTTTGAGGGAAGCACACAAATAGCATCAAATACTTGGTATCACTTTGCCATAGTAAGGAATGGTAATAATATTGACATTTATTTAAATGGGACTAAAGATAATGGAGCAGATACTTTTGATGATTCTGTTTTAATTAGTAATGCTCAGATCAATATTGCTAGTATCATTCAAGGATCAAGTTTTGCTCCTGTTTATATTTCTAATCTTCGTGTAATTAATGGGGTTGCTCTATATACATCAAATTTCACACCATCAACAACCCCACTTCAAAGCACTCCCGAAACAGTTTTACTAACGTGCCAAAATAGTCTTTCTGATTCAAGCTCATATAATTGGAATATACAAAATGGAGGAAGTCCTACTGTATCTGGACTTGAACCAAACACTGGGTTTGGTAGTATATTTTTCGATGGAGTAGATGATTATTCATTTATAACAAAACCTGGACCCACCCACAACGCCGCTGGATACTGGGAGTTTGATGGAACAGATAATGAAATTATTTCTGGTCCAAAATGTAATACTTTATTTGAAGATGGTGGTAGTGGAACCATTGAGATGTGGGTAAGACTGAATGATGTAACTACACGCCAAACTTTGTGTAGTGGATACTTATCATCTGGATCAACACAACCAGACAGATGGGACTTTGAAGTCCAATCTTCGCTCTTACGAGGAGGAAGTCATGACAATAGTTTCTTTGTTGGAACCACTACACTATCTACTGCTACTTGGTATCACTTTGTATTCACATTAGATAAGTCAAGTGGTAATGGAACTCTCAAAGCGTATATAAATGCTGCTGAAGAAGTCACTCAAGTCTTTACTTTAGATAGAGACTGGGCTACTGATGTTGAATTTGGCATTGGCAATAGATATCTTCAACAAGCTGACTTCCCATTAAATGGAGACATCGGTGAAGTTCGTACCTATCCAAGAGCACTAACAGCAGCACAAGTATTCCAAAACTACAACGCCACCAAGAGTAAGTATCTCAACGAAGCACCTGACGTAGCACCTAAGATTGGTCCTGGTATTGTATATGATAGCAACCTGCTTCTGAACTATGACTTTGGAAACAGAGCGACTTATGATAGAACTAATCAGAACCTAGTTCCTTATAGTCAAGGAGATAACTGGATATCTAATTGGATGAATGTCTCAGCAACAATTCTATCTACAACCGAAAGATCTCCAGTTGGAACTAACGATGCTGTCAAATACACAGGCACTGGATTTGCTTTAGATGTTTCAATGACATCTGGAAACACATATGTTTGGAGTCTCTATGTCAAGGTTGTAGACGCAGCAGATGATACTATTAAAACGGGACATGGAGCATCCCAGTATGGATCTAGTGGAAATTCTAGAGCTAACATTAGATACAACCTCAGTGACTTTTCTGCTGAGTATGATACAGATTTCAATAACGCTGTCATCTATGACGCTGTTCCTGTTGGTGATGGTTGGTATAGGATTGGAGGTAAAGCTTACAAAGGTGATACTAACCAGGGACAGTTTGAAATTTACATTGGAAATATGAATGCCACTGTAATAGTTTGGGGACCACAATTAGAAGAGTGGAGTGGAATAGGTGCTTTTGAAAGTAATCCACCAAAGGCTTCTAGATATTTTGGAACAACAGGAACTACTGTTAATAACGTGCCAACCACAGTAAAGAACCTCTCAAGTTCTTCTTATACTGGCACGATCTCGGGTCCTGTATTTGATAGTGCTGGGTATTTCCAGTTCGGACAATCAACTACTTCTGGTATCACTAATGCATCATTTGATTATGATGATACAACAAATCCAAATTTCACCGTTGAAGCTTGGGTTTGGGGAGACAATTGGAGCTCCAATGGAGACAGTTATAATGGTATTATGAATAGAAGTGATGGCAATCATCTATTCTCAGTGTTTATCAACTCATCTACTGGAACTTTGGGATCTGAGGGAGAGATGGCATCATGGAGAGCAGACCCTAGTGGTGGTATTATTAGTCATGTTTCAAGTGGATCTGGAGATAATGCTTTGATACTTTCAACTGGTGTTTGGAATCACTGTGTCTGGGTGTGGGCTGATGGCACTGGATACACATACTATCTAAACAATTCTTCTAACAGTAATCATGTGACATTCGCTACTGGAAAAAAAGACAGCACTAGTGCTTTTACAATAGGAAAGTGGCGAAATGATAGTTATGAACTTGATGGTAGGATTGGTGAAATTCGTTTCTATAATAGAGAATTGGACTTTGATGAAGTATCTCAAAACTTCAACGCCACCCGTGGTAAGTATGGTGTCTGATAAATAGATAGAGCAAAGAATATCTGTTTAGAGGCACTAAGTAATGGCGAGAAAATCCATTAAAAGTAATTACTATCTCTTTGACGCTTCGGAAAGAGAGGTAGTAGTCCCTGGTGGTATCCAGAGAGAACAATTGATTCTCATTACCAACGTTACTGATAACAAAGTAATCTATAACTTCTCGGATCCAGAACTTACTGCTACTGAGTATCATATCTCTACGGATATTCGTAACGTCGTCACAACGAGAGTTAAACTGGCATATGATACTACATCTATGTCAGACACCGACAAGCTCCAAATTGTCTATGATGACTTTGAAGAGACTATTATACCAGCAGAGACATATCACGACGCTGTAAACAAGTCTAGAGTATCACAACCACAGTCACAGATTGATACTGACTTTGAATACGGCACTCAGGATACCAAGTGGGAGTCGTTGTCAATGATCAACAACAATCCATTTGCTTATAAGTCTCAGAATCCTGTTGCCATAACACAAATTGAAGCTACGAATAAAAGTAGAGAAATCAAAATCTCCGTAGACACTGGAACTTCTACACTTCCACCTGCTGGTACTGCTATCTATGTACAAGACACAGTATTCGACGGAGCAAATGGTGTTTTCATTGTAGATAAATCTGGTACTGCTGATGGTTTAGCTAACACAGAAGTTACCTACACTGCCAAGTATGCTTGGGCAGCAGGTAGTGGATCCATCGAAGACTCATCTAGAACTGCTGTTTATACAGGCATTCATTACACTGGATCTGAAATTGGTGGTACTGTCAGTCTATCAGCAGTTGGCGGTGGTGTACAAGTTACTTGTAGTAATGTCCACGGTCTAGAAGTTGGTAACGAAATTGCTATTGCTGGTTCTGCTGGTACTAATGTCAATGGATCATGGACTGTTGCTACAGTGACAAGTCCAACCACATTCATTTATTACACTAATGGCACCCCATCTGGATCAGTTGCCACAGGTACTATCAAACTATATCCAAGACCACAAGGTTCTTCTGTTCACAGAGCATTCGACGGCGGCGTTAAGTTCTCCACAAACTCTGCTTCTAAGAATCAACAGGCAATCAGACAAACGAAACGTTACTTTAGATATCAGTCTGGTAAAGGTGTAGCATTCTCCACTGGTTCTATTCTTGCTCCTGCTATTGAAAACATTGATAGCATCATCTCAGGTGATGGCGTAACACCAACTCAAACAGTTACGGTTGTTTCTGCTGTACCACACAACCTAACTACAGATACTATTATCGATGTTCGTGGTGTAAATGACAACAACTACAATGGAGAGTACCAAGTTAACAGTGTAATTAATGCTTATACATTCACATATCAAACATCTGCCACGACAGCGGAAGCAGTGGGATCGGGAGAATATACAGTCTCACCTATCAACTCATATGGTGTTAATCTAGACATCGGTATGATGGATCAACAAAATGGTTTGTTCTTCCGTTATGGTAATGGTCAGCTTAGTGTTGTTCGTAGATCTTCTACCTTCCAGATTTCTGGTAGAGTTAACGTAACGAATGGCAGTTCACTTGTCAGTAGTTTTACTGGACCCAACTCAGAATCAACTAAGTTTTCCAAGCAGTTAAAGCCTGGTGACTATGTTGTCATCCGTGGTTCTTCATATCGTATTGATGGTATCATTTCAGATACTCAAATGGTTATCTTCCCTGATTATCGTGGCACTACTTCTACATATGTACCCGTTACAAAAACTGTAGAAACAATATGGGACCAACAAGAATGGAATCTGGACCGTTGTGACGGTACAGGTAAGTCTGGTTATACTATTGACATAACCAAGATGCAAATGTTCTATATGGACTACTCTTGGTATGGTGCTGGTTTCATCCGATGGGGATTCCGTGCTACAGATGGCAATATCATCTATGCCCACAAGATTCCAAATAACAACGCCAACACAGAAGCTTACATGAGATCTGGTAACTTACCAGCTCGTTATGAAGTTAATACTATCTCTCCATCTGTTCTTCTATACAAAGATTTAAGTACCAGTGGAACTACTCTCTACACAGACAAGTCACCAAGACTATTCCCACCTTCAGGAACTCTTAGAATAAGCAATGTGACTGGCACATCACCATCTATTCAAGGTGATATTGAGTATGTTAACTACACTGGTCGTACACTATACAAGCAAGATGTTATCGAAGTAAATAATAATAATATTGTTGTTGGCGACACTGGATCACTAACTGTTGGCGGTGTTCAACCCATCACTTTTGATAGACCTTTCTCTAATATCGTAGCAGGAAAGAGATATTTTGTAGCAAATAAAACTACAACTACTTTCCAAATTACAGATACTCCTGGAAACTCTACTGGTATTACTCTAGTAAACCAAGTAGGTTCTGCTCTATCACCGTTAGCAGTATCAGAATCTGGCGCTTTCACTGGACTAACTAGAGAAAAAACAGGTGCTTCTACTGTTGGTCTCTCAATTAATACTGGAGAGTCTATAGCAACAGTTATTTCCTCTGCTAATATTCAAGTTGGACAACGTGTTGTCGGTACTGGCGTTGATGCTGATACATATGTAATTGATGTTCCTAGCTCAACTTCAGTTACCTTCAGTAAGGCAGTTCTACAAGATGACCCCACTGTCGATTTCAAACCAATGGGTTCTGGAACTGCTTCAGCATTCACATACAGTCCAACACAACCAATTCGAGTTGAACTACTACAAGCAACATCCGTTCCTAGTATTAGTCACTGGGGTTCGTCAGTAATTATGGAAGGTAGACTAGACGAAGACAGAGCATATGTATATACCATTGGTACGCTCGTACAGAATGAATTCACTAAAGATAGTAAAAATGCTGCACCAAGAGGTATTCTTGCTCTACGTGTAGCACCTTCTGTTGACAATGGTATTCCTGGTACTTTTGGTTCCAGAGAACTAGTAAACAGAATGCAGTTGATCTTAAGACAAGTTGATATTTCTTCTAATGGTAAGTTCTACGTACAGCTACACTTGAATCCAAAGATTAATCCTAATGGAACTTCACCAACATGGTTAAACATCGGAGGAACATCACTAGCACAGTATGCTGAACTAGATCCTCTAGATCAAATTGAAGGTGGTGAAGTTATCTTTGCTTTCTATGCTGATAATGGTGTTAACCAATACCGTCTAGACGAAGTTAAAGAAATTTCAAACTCTATTTTAGGTGGCGGATATGATCAGTACACTTATTCCACAGGTGCCGATGCTACTGGAGTGTTCCCAGACGGACCAGAAACCCTGGTTATTAGTTTGAAGAACATCAGTACAGGCAACCAGAACAAGACTGCTGACGCTCGTATTTCTTGGACAGAAGCACAGGCATGATTCAATAAAAAAGACCCCTTCTGGTTTTTGCCAGGGGGGTCTTTTATTGCGCCGACGATATTCAATTCTATTTATTCGTCACCAGATTGTGTCATGACAGCAGCGCCAACAAATGTACCAAAAAGAATGACTGCCAGTGCTGCTAGTGCCATTACAGTACGCCAGGGATGATTTGTCCAGTGGTCATGTAAGTACCAACAGCAATGACGAAACCGAGCATTGCCAGGCGAGCGTTGAGGATCTCTGCCTCAGGGGTGAATCCAAATTTCATTGTTCGTTCTCCAGTGTAATGTTTTTAATAATTACTTTGCCGTTTTCGTGAGTGAACTGTAGTTCATCATCGTGCCCCCAGCAAAGCTCTTCGTATAGGGCATTGAGTTTCTCCATGTCTTCATAGAGAGCATTAGGATTGGGCATTAGGTTTACTAGGTTCAAAAGGGTTACGGGATCTATTTTTGATGACAATAAAGGCATCATTATTATACTTTCGAGTCCCCTTTACTGGTGCCCATTTAGTGCCAGCACCAGGAATTTCGTAAACGGAAGAACCACCAATTTCAACATGAATGTCGTCATGTGCCATGTCCCATCCAAGTTCAGTGTATGCTTGGATGAGAGCGTCTTCAGTAAAGCGCATCTTCTTGTTCAGTTTGAATCACACAGTCGCTAGTAGGATAAGAAACACAGGTCAGAATGAAACCAGATTCAATTTGATCATCGTCAAGGAATGACTGATCGCTTTGATCTACGGAACCAGAGACGAGTTTTCCTGCACACGTCGAACAAGCACCCGCACGGCACGAGTAATTGAGTTCAACACCCGCTTCCTCAGCAGCGTCAAGGATGTATTGATCGTCTTCACATGGAAAAGTATTTTCAGTTCCATCAGGTGCCTTGGTGGTGATAGTAAAAGCCATTAGTAAGTTTCGGATAGTTTTTCAACAGAGTACGCCAACAAAACGAAGAAGGCGATACTAGTAATTGTAAAGCAAAGTGGAATCATAGTCAACCCTATGTCAGAAAATACCGAAAAAGAGTTTACCAGTGGCAAGATAGGAAATAGCACCAAAGATAATTCCCATCATCGCCCAACGACCATTATACATCTCAGTCATTTGCATGGGGGTCAGCAGTCCCTTACGATTGTACTCTTGATATACCATCTCGGGCTCTTTTGCCCACATGTTTTGTTGTCCGAGTTCGTTTGTAGTCACAGTCATTGGTTTGTTATAAATCTTTACATATTATATAGCAAAAAGAAAGGGGGGTCAAGCCCCCCTCGTGTCAGTTTGCTAACTGATTATCAGAAAGCCCACTTCAGACCAGCTTTGGTGCCGTAGGAACGGTCAACACCAGCAACGCCCGAACCAACGAACGAAACTTCGCCGTAAGCAGAGAGGCTATCGGTCAGACCAACGCCAAGACCTGCCTTACC
>Ga0075479_10000901_pt1 | contig 13216 bp, 9 predicted proteins | sample DEB08_DNA_8_FD_76341 | JGI IMG/M metagenome (GOLD analysis project Ga0075479, IMG submission 76341) | Aqueous microbial communities from the Delaware River and Bay under freshwater to marine salinity gradient to study organic matter... | ecosystem: Environmental > Aquatic > Marine > Coastal ... | reverse complement strand
GGTCGCGGCATCACTGCCAGGGAATTTTCTGGTACTGCGTCGGATTAGTCTGCTTGGCGATGCCGTGAGTCATGCGGTTCTTCCGGGGATTGCGGTGGGTTTTTTACTGACAGAAAGTCGAACCGGAATCCCGGTCTTTCTGGGCGCCGTGGGTGCGGGCCTGTTGACGGCCGTGCTTACCGAGTGGATTCGCAGTGTGGGTGCAGTAGACGAAGGCGCTGCCACGGGGGTGGTCTTTACAATTCTGTTCGCTGTGGGATTGATTCTGATTGTTCGCACGGCGGATCGAGTGGATCTGGATCCGGGGTGTGTGCTGTACGGTTCGCTGGAAGATTCACCATTGCACACCGTTTCATTTGCAGGGTTCGAGGTGCCTCGCATTGTGCTGATTCTTGGCGGCGTCGTGATTGTGAATCTGTTGTTTGTAGGGGTGCTGTTCAAGGAATTGATGATTTGCTCCTTTGATCCAGGTCTGGCCACGACGGAGGGATTCAGTGCTCGATTACTGCACTATCTGTTGATGGTGGATGTTGCGATTACAGCTGTCGCCTGTTTTGAAGCGGCCGGAAACATTCTCGTCGTGGCAATGTTCATCGTTCCTCCTGCAACAGCGATGTTACTGACAACGCAGTTAAAAAGGATGATTGCATTGAGTGCCGGGCTGGCTGCAATGTCGGCGATGATGGGCGATTTTGGGGCGACATTTGTGACCACGTGGATGGGTTTTGGCAGTACCAGCACAGCCGGAATGATGACACTCAGTGCCGGGCTGCTGTTTCTTGCCGCAGCACTGTTTTCGCCGCAGACTGGCGTGCTGTCGAGAATCTTTTCACGCCGACGACTGGGGCTGCGGATTTTGCAGGAAGATGTGCTGGCGTTTCTGTATCGAATGCGCGAGCAGCAGCAATCGGGGGCGAGTACAGAATTGCTGCAGACTCGCCTGCTGGCATCATCGGTCTCACTGGGTTTGATTCTGCGGCTGCAGCGGTGGCGGGGAATTCTGGAGTCGGGCCGTGATGGCTGGGTACTGACTGATCGGGGGATTGACGTTGCGGCCTCGCTGGTCAGATCACATCGACTTTGGGAGAGCTACCTGGTGACCGGCGGCATTTCACCGGATGTCATTCATCGACAGGCCGAGAAGCTGGAGCACTATACCGGCCACAGTCTGCAACAGAGGCTGGACAATCAAACAGATGCTGCTGACACTGATCCTCACGGACGACCAATCCCACGTTCGACCGATCAGGGTGAGGGTGAGGCTTGAGGGGGCGGGTTATCTGCTTCGGCGAATCGAGAAAGTGTGTCCCTGAGCAGATCTGACAGGCCGGAATCCTTCAGGAAGGTCTCAGCCGAAACCCCCTGTTCGCGAACGGATTGCAGAGTTTCGGAATCCAGACGTTTCGCCAGGCGGACTCCATCGCTTCCCCGGATCAGCGGATGATGAGCGTATTGCGGAACAGGCAGGTCAAGCAGGGCCTGCAGCAGCCTGTGAACATGCGTTGAGTCGCGCAGATCTTCGCCGCGGATGACATGCGTGATGTTTTGCAGAGCATCATCGACTGTGACGCAAAGATGGTAGCTGCACCCGATATCTCTGCGTACGAGGATCACATCTCCCAGGAGATCTGGCTGAACAGGTTGGGGACCATTGAGAAGGTCGTTCCAGATCAGATTTCCGCCAACCCGATCGACTGCCCGTTCCACGTTGAGTCTGAGCGAGTAGTCGTGCCCGGCTGAGATTCGTTGTTGTTGTTCAGATTCGGTCAGTCGTCGGCAGGTGCCTGGATAGGCCGTGGGCTGGTTGTCCTGGGGAGCGTAGCCAGCGGCCTCGAGTTCCCGCTGAATTTCCCGACGGGTGCAGAAGCAGGGGTACAGCAGTCCCAGATCGAAGAGTTGATCCGCCATCGATTGATACATCGCCAGATGATCGGACTGGTGTCGGACAGGATCCGCCCATTGAATTCCCAGCCAGCGCAGATCCTGTTTCATGATGTCGTCGAATTCGGGACGACACCGCTGTTGGTCGATATCTTCCATCCTCAGCACAAATTTCCCCATCTTGCGCCGTGAGAAGTGCCATGCCAGCAGGGCCGAGAAGGCATGTCCGGCATGAAGTTTTCCAGTGGGGCTGGGAGCAAACCGTGTGATCATGGTTGGAGAATTCGTCGGTGGTGGCTGCTGCTCAGATGAGACGGTTCTGCGTCTGTGATTTGACGAGGGAAAAATGAACTCCGCGTCAGGATAGGGAACACGGCGTCAGATCCCAAGACAGACGCCTGTTCAGCGATCAGTAACCGCGTGCAAGAAATGCCCCTCGGGAGCGGGAACAAGTCACAGTCGGGCGATATGCTTTCTACCGACAGGTCACATTTAACCACCGTGGAAGAACAAGAGATGCCGATCTCTCATCAGTGTCCTCAATGCAAGATAATGATGAAGCTGAAATCTGAGACAGCGGGGCGAAAAATCCGCTGCCCCGGATGCCGGGCTGTTTCAAGGGTTGGGCAGGAAAACGCGTCAACGAATCAAATGCCTCGCACAATTTCGGAGTCCGATCATCTGCAGTCTGCAGGGATTCAGGAGGCCGTTTCAGCGGCTGCTGCGAATTCAACAGCAGCCGACTCTCAGACTCTGACTCGGGGGGACATCGGGGAGAAGATAGATCGCGCTTTTCAGGGGGCACGTATTGAACCGGTGCGGGTCACGCTTGTCTATCGGCTGGGGACGGCTCTGGCCGCGATGCTGATGGTTTTGCTGCCACTGATTTATGTGGCAATGATTGTCATGGTGGCCCTGGTGGTCTTTCAGCACGGCTCATCAAACTGGGTGATTGTGCAGAAAGCGGGGGAGGGGACTCGCAGTGCGCGTGCGATGGTCGGGGCATTTATGCTGTATCTGGCTCCGATTCTTGGTGGCGTCACTTTAGTGTTCTTCATGCTGAAACCGTTCTTTGCAGGGCAGTCGGATGGATCAGGTCGGCGGTCGCTGAAGCCATCCGACGAGCCGGAGTTATTCGACTTTGTACGACGGATTTGTCGGGCCGTGCATGCTCCCACCCCCAGCAGAATTGATGTGGACTGTGACATCAATGCCAGTGCTCGATTCCAGCACGGGCTGTTCAGCTTTCATGGCAATGATCTGGTTTTGACAATTGGACTGCCGCTGGTCGCCGGGATGAGTGTGCGTCAGTTTGGAGGTGTCCTCGCACACGAGTTTGGCCATTTTTCCCAGGGAGCCGGAATGCGTCTCTCGTTTGTCATTCGCACGATCAATTACTGGTTCCTGCGGGTTGTTTACGAGCGCGATCACTGGGATGAGCGACTGGAGCAGCTTTCCGGAAGCCTTGATATTCGCATTGGCTGGATATTGTACTTTGTTCGCTTCTGTATTTGGTCGACTCGAAGAATTCTGTGGGGGCTGATGATGACTGGTGATGTCGTCTGCAGCCTGTTGTTGCGACAGATGGAGTTTGATGCGGATCGTTATGAGTCGAGGTTTGCCGGCAGTCGGACATTTGCGACAACGGCTCGGCAACTGCACGTCCTCGGCGTCGCACACCGGTGGGCATTATCTGATCTGCAGACACTGCAGACCGATGGGCGACTGGCGGACAATTTTCCGCGGTTGATTCTTGCCAATGTCTCGCAGTTGACCGAACAAATCCATTCGGCAATTGATGAGCAAATTATTGAGTCCCGGACGGGGGTCTTTGATTCTCATCCGTGTGATCGCGAACGCATTGCCAATGCCGCTGCCGAAAAGTCAGACGGGATCTTTCAGTTGGAATTTCCTGCTGCGGAGTTGTTTCGCAACTATGACCAGATTGCCCGTCGGGTGACCTGGGATTTCTACCGCGAGGAACTTGGCGACACCGTTCAGAAGAAGGATCTTTACCCCGTCGAGCAGTTACTGGAGCGATTGCAGGAGCAGGAGAATGCATGGAAAGCACTCCGGCGATTTTTTCAGGATCAACTTGCTTTTTATCGGCCGCTGCCCAGCCTCGGCCCCATATCTGTTGATCCCCGTAATCCTCGTCTGATGGTCGGTCTATTGTCAGAATCTCGCGATCAGATGCTTGTTCAGAAAGATCGTTTTGCGGCTGCATGGAAGACGTACGACGAGTGCGATACGTGGGAAATCGAAGCCTTCCTGGCTGAGAATCTTCAGCAGGCCGGACAGCGTGTGGCGAAAGATGAGTTTTCGCGGCCCCTGCCTGACCCTGCCGCTGTCGAGTCGTTTCGACAGGAACTGGCCACCGAACAGACAACCGCTGCAACCGAGCTGGAGTCTTTCGAACGGGCAGCTGCGGAGCGTCTGCGAGTCGGCCTGCAGCTGGCCGGGCAGAGCCACTTCCGGGTGACGCTCGCCAAATCCCGAATCTCACAGGATGAGTTGGGTTTGCTGCGCCGTCTCTTGCGGATTATCGACCAGAATCTTCCCGCGTTCATCGAACTGCGGAATTGCCAAATTGCTGCTGCACGGCTACTGGCAGCGGTTGAAGAGTCATCTCCCCCGGAAAAAGTGTACGGTCAGATTCAGCACCGGATGCGCGATTTGGCCAGACTGCTGGAACAGATTGAGGTGAGTTTTGCAGACCTGCCTTACCCCTTTGATCATTCACAGCGAGATATGCTGGTCAGTGCCTATCTGGTAACGAAACCACCCAATGAAGACGAGCCTGGAGAACTGTACGAGACAGCCGAGAAGGCGCTGGAGAATCTCGCACACCTGCAGCGAAGAGTGCTTGGGCGACTTTGCCAGGCCGTTGAAGCTGTTGAATCTGCCATTGGCCTGCAGCCGTTGCCTGATCCGATCGACGAATTGGACGAGGATGAGGATGACACTTAATGAAGTCGGATCTTAAACCACCAGCGCTCAGTAGGACTGCAGCAGAATCGTCCAGTCGGCTACAGACTGTTGCAGATTTGATTCCGCGATTGGCAGCGTGAGCGGGAATCCAGCCTTCCTCAACTGTTGCACAGATTCTTCCGCAAGGATGCGGTTCTCTGCGGAGTCTTCGGAGAGACGCTGGAGGATTGGAATGCTGCGTGGGGAGCGGGCCTCGCGGACGAGCAGCGGGTTGATCGATCCGGACGTCACAACAAAACCCCGCACGGTGCTGACTTGAGAGCTGGCCATTTGCCATGCCAGAGGAATCTGGTTCTGCTGAGCCAGCGCCACGACTCTGCCGGGATTGATTGTTGCACTTGTCAAAGCTTGTTGAAGTCCGCGTGCAATCAACGGCAGATCGACACTGGAGAGAGCCGTTTTTTCAGGATTTTGTACCAGCATCAGCATCAGGGCATGTGACTGCATCACGGTGCGCCATTGATCAAGGATTTGCTCTTCGGAAGTGTCGTGCGACGACAGCATTACAATCAGCCCGCAGGGAGTTGCATCGGCAAGGACCGGCCGCAGCAAAGTGCATCTCCCGAATGGCTCATTGATCAGTTCGCTGCGGTCCACGCCGCCGACAACTGGTGACCCTGGTTTCACTTCATCGGATTCGATGCGATCTGCCGTCTTGAGGTAGCGAGGGAAGTCATCGGGCAGGGCAGCCGGAGATTCCGGTCGAATGACTGTTGTCACGATTGTGGTCTTCCATGCCTCGGTTTCCGGAGCACGCCATTCCAGAGAGCACATGGTGTCGGGCGGAAGTTGTGCAACCTGCAGGATCAGGTCTCTTAACTCCGCCACCGGTTGTTCATTCATCTTCCTGATCTCGATCGTTTCCGGGCAGCCACTGGCAGCGACAGGGCCACCTGGAATCACGTGCATGCGGAGAAATTCAGCAGTGTTCTCAGCTTTTGGCCTGGCTTTTTCGTCGGTGTCCACAGGCGGTACTGCTTTTGCCGGGGGGATCAGCCCCAGCCACGACTGTGGCGGAGGCTGCAGGGATTCCACGGGGATGACCTGAAGAGACTGCTGCCGGCTGTCCCGTTCGATGATGAAGTCCAGCGGGTCACCTGCGTAGCTTGCTGCAATCGCACTCTCTACCGTAGAACGCCGCCGGACCACGTTTCCTGCGATTTCGATCACGCGATCGTCTTTTTGAAGACCAGCTGTGGCCGCCGGACTACCTGGCAGGACGGCATCGATCCAGACACGGTCAGAGAAAGGTGATGGTGAACGCAGATTCAGGCCAACGCGACCACGCAGCAGATCTGTTCCGTCACGCAAACGGCCTGCACTCTTCAGTGCGTCTGCCAGAGGAATGGCGAAGCCGATTCCTGAGTCATACCATTCGATTCCAGATGAGTCCCCGCGTGAACCGCCGGGGGATAACGGGACCAGTATTCCGAAGACTTCTCCGTCCAGCGAAATCAGAGGGCCCCCGTAGTTCACCGGAGAGACTTTTGCGTCGGTCTGAATTGCGAGGCCATCGATTCGACTGAGCGCGCTAATAATGCCAACTGAAATCGATGGCTGTGCTGAAGGGTAAAATCGCCCCAGGGCAATCGCGTATTGGCCGGTTACGGCCTGAATCGGGTCAGCCGCGCGAACGGGAGTCCATGTTCCGGAGGTGCATCTGAGCAAGCTGATCTGCCGCACGTGGTCAGTGGCAAGCAGTTGTGCGTTATGTCGGTTCCCCGCAGGATCTTCCACCAAAATGGATTCCGGACCACCGGCCGTTGCAAACGCGCTGGTCAAAATCTCACCGGATTCAGAGATCACGATTCCAGTTGTCACCAGTGACTGCACGGGTTGACCGTCAATATCCTGTTGCCCTCCGATCACGCGCACTCTGACGACGGAGTCTGAAACAGCCGAAACACTGCGGCTGACCGTATCACGATCCGCATTAGATGGAAGAGATGCCTCATCGTTAGCAGTGACATGTCCGCAGTGCAGTAGGCAAACCAGCGCCGCCACAAGGCCGAAATGCGTGGGAGTTCGGCGTGAAGTAACTGGAGATATTGTGTTGCCGACGAAGAGTTGGTGCATGATGAGAGTCTGCGAATCAGATCGTGACATAGAGGAGTCTGTCAGAGCGGGCGGGAGATGATTCAGATCCCGTCCATCACCTTCAGCTGTACTCTCGCAGAATACCTCTCAGGAACGAAGCTGGAAAGTCGCCGCAGCAACTGCCATTGAATCGAAGCCATACGATGCAATTCGGGAAAAAAAAAGCGAATCGTCCCAGTGGAACGATTCGCTTAACGGAATCCAGCAGGAGTTCAATTTGTCCCTGTATCAAATGGCTTCGTCACCTGTTTCCCCGGTACGGATTCGGACGATGCCTTCGAGGCTTGAGACGAAGATTTTTCCGTCGCCAACCTGCCCTGTACGGGCCGCTTCACAGATGCTCGACACTGCGTTATCCGCAGCGTCATCGGCCACAACGACCTCAATCTTAACCTTCGGCATGAAGTCGACAGTGTACTCGGCACCGCGATAGGTCTCTTTGTGACCACGCTGCCGTCCAAAACCACGGACCTCAGACACTGTCATCCCCTGGACACCGATGCCGGTCAAACGTGTCTTCACGTCTTCAAGCTTGTAGTGCCGAATCACCGCTTCAATCTTCTTCATTACTTCGCCCTGTAATCAGATAATGACCAGTCTGACGGAATCACACCGTCTCCCCACAAACATGCGGCATCCATTGCGATGCCTCCGACCAGCCTGGACAATCCTTGTGGAATTGAAGCCGGAACCTACTCCTGCGGGTTCACAGCCGGCATATTCTGGCAGCGGTTTTGCTGACAGGAGATCGCCCATCCGTGGGTGGCTTCAGATTGCAAACGCCGTGCCAGGTCTTGTTTGTTGAATATTTAGGCAGGTAAACTTCGTGGTTCATGGAGCAGTTCCTTTACCGGAATCCCGGCGAAAAACGTCGTTTTTGGTCGCAGCGGAAGACGATGACTAATCCGGAGGATTCCGGGGACTCCCCGCTGAGTGCCTTTGTTTTGTGCGTTGTGCCTGCATGGTGTGCATTTATGAGCGTCTATTTGCTGATTGGAGCTGTGGCAGGAATGGCCTCAGTCCTTTGGGGGGCTGTGCTGGCGGAGCCCTGGCGTGCGCAGGGGATTTTGACCTGTCGTGGCTGTCAGTCACGTCGGGGATGGCTGCAGGCGATTTTTTCGTGGTCTCCGAGTTGTGGCAGTTGCGGGCGCAGGTTCACTGCATGGCCTTTGCTGGGCGGAACTGTTGGGGCGGTTTTGTTCGCCGGCTTCGCATGGCTGGTGATTGAATTGGGTTGCCAGGACGTTTCTGAAGTCCGTCCTTCGATTCCTCACTGGCAGGGCAGAGTACCGTTTCACCTGTTGCTGTTATTTTTCCTGCTTACGGCGATTGTGACGGATCTGATCGACTATGTGATACCGGAACAGATTACGAATACCGGAACTCTCATTGCGGTGGCGCTGGCGACATTGTCAGGAGATCTGCAACTGATCCACGTGTGGGTGGACTGGAGTGATGAGTTGGTGCGGATTTATGGTCCGGGTCTGCCGCAGTGGATGAAGGATCACCAGCACCTGCACGGACTGGTCTGGTCTGTCTGTGGCTTGATGACGGGAGGTGGCCTGACGTGGGTGACTCGCGCAGCCGCCAATCGCATCCTCGGATTCCCGGCGATTGGCTTCGGGGATGTCACTTTGATGGCCATGATTGGGGCGTGGATTGGCTGGCAGCCGGTGCTGTGTGTGCTGGCCGTCGGACCGCTGGCTGGAATCCTGACTGGCACTTTGATCTATGTCGTGACCGGGCGAAGTTACCTGGCGTTTGGCCCCCCATTATGCGTGGGAACCATGATTGTCCTTTGCTGCTGGCGAGCGATCTGGGAGGAGCAGGGGTTACGGATTATTTTTTGTCACCCGCCCACACTTGCGGGACTGATTGGCGGGGCGTATCTGCTGTTTTGTATTTTGCTGTACGGTGTCAGAGTTTTTCGCGGCACATCCGCACAGCAATTACGGCGTTGATTGCAGCTTTCGTCGTTGCGGATGGGTTTGCGACACTTGCAATCTTTTGCTGATTCAGTGGCGAAATCAAACAGCAGGCCGCTTGCGCCGGCACTGTCGAGCGTCAGTGCTCACACCATCTCTGCTGCAGATCTGCAAATGCGTCAATGCGGCGATCTCTAAAGAATGGCCAGTGGGTTCTTGCAGTGTCGAGGAGCGACAGGTCACATTCCACATGCAGCACGGATTCGTCGTCATGTGGAGCCTGGTGCAGTACGTTGCCGTAGGGGTCTGCCATGAAACTTCCGCCCCAGAACAGAATTTCGCCCTCCGGACCGACACGATTTGGAGCGCCGACGAATAGCCCATTGGCGATTGCATGGCTGCGCATCATGGTCTGCCATGCGGAGTATTGACTGGCCCCGTGACTTTCCCGTTCGCCGGGAATCCAGCCGATGGCGGTTGGATAGAAAAGTAATTCGGCCCCCTGCATGGCAGTCAGCCTTGCAGCTTCCGGGTACCACTGATCCCAGCAGATACAGACACCAATTTTGGCGTATCGTGTCGGGAAGGCGAGAAACCCGCGATCGCCGGGGGCGAAATAGAATTTTTCGTAGTACAGCGGATCATCCGGGATATGCATCTTTCGATAGAGGCCGGCAAGCGATCCGTCAGCATCAATTACGGCGGCTGAGTTGTGATACAGACCGTGTGTTCGCTTCTCGAACAATGGCACGATGAGCACAACCTGCAATTCAGCGGCAATACGGCTAAGCGTATCCGTTGTAGGTCCCGGAATTGTTTCCGCCAGCCGAAATTGTTCGTGATCTTCTGTCTGGCAAGGATACTGGGTGTTGAACACCTCCTGCAGGCAAATGACCTGAGCGCCGTTTTCTGCTGCACTGCGAATCTTTGCGATACTTCGCTCGAGATTCACATTTGGTTCTTCTTCGCACTGCATTTGAATCAGTGCAACTTGAACATTTCGATTTGTTGGCATGGCCTGGTTTTCCTGGATCATGGTTACCGGGACTTCGTGATCAGCGAATCAGCAAAGTGTTCTGTTGACTCGATCCGGATCGCCGCTGTGGTCAGCTGCAGGCTCTCCACAGCTCAGGCAGGCTTTCTGTTGCCGCGAAGAATAGCCTGAATTGGGTGGCGAGCGAAATCAAAACACCGGAAAAGTCTGAACATGGAAATACCGGATACAAACACTCACGAAGGCTGTCAGGGTTTCCTCGCCACGCTGAATTCGTTGAAATGCCGGTATGAATTATCTGTCACATGCGTATCAGTACCTGGAGACGCCGCGTCTGGCAGCCGGGACAGCAATTCCGGACTGGTTGAGTGTGGTTGACCGCCGTGTTCGAGTGCGCAGCCGGCGTGCTGAAAAGGTGATCGATTACCTTGTGCCGCAGGAGCAGGAGATTGCCCGCGGGGCACTTCAGCACCTGCAGGACGACCAGCTGTTTCACACCTGTCCCGTGTTTATGCGTCTGGAGGCACGTGTCGCCTCGTGGTTTCGCAGCACAATGCCGGACCGAGGTGATCATCGACCGGGATTCCTTGGGCACATTCTTGTGGAGTTGTTGCTGGATGACGTCATTGCCGAACGAACTCCGGGGCTTCTGGACGCTTACTACGATGCATTGCGACGTGTTCGCCCTGATGAAATTCAGCGTGTGGTCAACCAGCTTTGCCTTCGAACAACAACGCGGCTTGCGGAGTTCATCGAGAAATTCATCGAAGCTCGAGTCATTTACGACTACTCCGATGATCACCGTCTTCTGCTACGCTTGAATCAGGTTCTGCTACGAGTCAGACTGCAGCGTCTGGGGGACGACAGCATTAAGATTCTTAGTCGGACCAGAGAGCTGGTGCGCGAATTTGCCGCGGACCTGCTGGCTGTGACTCAGGTGCCAGCCGATCAACGGCCGGCTGTTGAAACCTGAGGAAGTGACCTGCGCGGGATCACAGCAATAACCAGCATCGCGGTCACAGTAAAGTCAAAAAACCAGCGGTCAGGGAGGCGGGTTGAATGTCGGCCCTGGCTGGCCGGAATCTGTCTGTGGTGAACCAGGGCGAGCCTTTGGCAGCCGGATGAATCAATGCCGTCAGGTGTATTTCCAGGAGGAGCAATCGAAATGAAGTTTGGTATGAACATGCTGCTGTGGACTTCGCACGTCACCAGTGAGCACTATTCGTTGCTGGGGGATTTGAAGCAGTGGGGTTACGACGGTGTGGAACTCCCCATGTTTGATCTCAACGTCGATCACTTCACGGAAGTCGGCAGGGAACTCAAAAACCAGGGTCTGGAAGCCACTGCGGTCACAGTTTGCTCCGAAGAAGCGAATCCGATTTCTGCTGATGCAACCGTGCGACAGGCCGGACTTGAGCATCTGAAGCAGGTTATTGACTGTTGTGCTGCTGCAGGTGCCGATCGGGTTTGTGGTCCGATGCACTCAGCGCTGGGGCATTTCAGTGGTTCGGGCCGGACTGACGATGAATGGTCTCGAGCAAAAGATGTGCTGGGGCAGGCTGGTGAGTATGCCGCGGAGGCCGGTGTCACACTGGTGGTAGAATACCTGAATCGATTTGAATGTTATTTTCTGAACTGCGCTGCTGATGCCGCACAATTCTGCCGCGAAGTCAACCACCCCAACGTCAGGACGATGTACGACACGTTCCACGCGAACATTGAAGAGAAGTCCATCACTCAAGCTGTGAAGGCATGTGCTGACCAAATGGTCCACGTCCACATTTCTGAAAACGACCGATCCACTCCAGGCGAGGGTGGTGTGAACTGGGATGAGACTTTTTCAGCCCTGCGAGAGGTTGAGTACGACGGGTGGCTGATGATTGAAGCCTTCGGTCTGGCTTTACCGGAGCTGGCGGCTGCTACCCGGATCTGGCGACGAATGTTCCCGTCAGAGGAGTATTTGGCGAAAAACGGACTGGCCTTCATGAAGAGTCGGTCAGCCTGATCATTGTTGTTTTTTTCAACGGGATCACAGCAATACCAATGTGAGCGTGCTCCCAACCCGGAAGGAAATCTGTATGAGAATCCTCAGTGTTCTGATTCTGTTGTGCTGCGTTGTCAATGCGGATGAAAGTGCTCCGAAGTTTACGGTCCTCGACGCAGAGAAGGCGGGCCGTGACTTCGAGGTTCAGGGAGAGTACTCCGGGACTCTGAAGATCGATGGCAACGAGCAGAAAATTGGAGTTCAGGTCATTGCCGAAGGTGGCGGGAAATTTGCGTGGAAAGCGCTCGTCGGTGGGCTGCCCGGGGACGGCTGGAATCAGGGCGAAGTGCTGCAGGGCAAGGGGGCATTCGAGGATGGTGTGGCCGTCATGAAGGGAGATAACGGTCATGGGGAAGTTCGCGACGGTCGGATGTTGCTGATCAATCAGGACGGTGTGCAGTGGGGCGAGTTGTCGAAAGTCACTCGTCAGTCACCGACTCTTGGGAACGCTGCTCCGGAAAACGCCCTCGTGCTCTTCGACGGAACTTCCGCCGATAAGTTCCGCGGTGGCAGAATGACTGAAGATGGCCTGCTGATGCAGGGAACGACCAGCAAGGATCTGCACGGGAGTGGCACTCTGCATCTGGAATTCATGCTTCCTTATATGCCGAATGCTCGCGGACAGGGTCGTGGCAACAGTGGCGTTTATCTGCAGGGCCGATATGAAGTCCAGGTGCTGGATTCTTTTGGTTTGTCTGGCGAACAGAATGAAGCCGGAGGGATCTACTCCATCGCAAAACCGCAGCAGAATATGTGCTTTCCGCCACTGTCATGGCAGACTTACGATATTGAATTTCACGCTGCGTCTTTCGGGGAGGATGGAAAGAAAAACGCTGACGGTTGGATGACAGTGCGACATAATGGTGTCGTGATTCACGACAAGGTGAAGCTGACTCACTCCACAACTGCTGCACCAGTGAAGGAAGGTGCGGATAACGGCCCACTTTATCTGCAGGATCACGGGAATCAGGTACGGTTCCGAAATATCTGGTTCACACCTGCTGCCGAGTGACAGCAAGTCTGCGTGATCTCGTCGATTCAACAGCCGCCCCTGCATTGGAGCGGCTGTTTTTATTTGGATTCCTGGCGCGTTGTGACTCGACCGACTTTGCCGACGGGGGATTGATCTCAATCCAGTTGCGGATTGATGTCGACCCAGCTGCGAGTTTCAAAGGCTTCCAGAACAGCATCTGCAACCGCCTGTGCCATTGCTCCATGGTGGAAACCGGGGACCGCGTCACGCTGTTCCAGAATGGCTGATGTCAGCTCATAAACCAGATCGTA
>Ga0075479_10000898_pt1 | contig 13253 bp, 7 predicted proteins | sample DEB08_DNA_8_FD_76341 | JGI IMG/M metagenome (GOLD analysis project Ga0075479, IMG submission 76341) | Aqueous microbial communities from the Delaware River and Bay under freshwater to marine salinity gradient to study organic matter... | ecosystem: Environmental > Aquatic > Marine > Coastal ... | reverse complement strand
GGCATCGCAGGTTTCTGTGGCAATAGCAAAGGCGTCCGGCTCAGAAAGTGTGCCGGAGATCAGGCCCTCGGTCAGCAGCCCGCGTGCGGCTGATGTTTCGGCTCAGGATTCCACGGCAACGGAATCAGCGCTGTTGTTACTGGTGTACTGCGTCGCAATTGTCGTCGCTTCGATTGCCGGTGGGTGCCATCCAGCGGCGCTCCGTATGTCACACACCACCAGCCAGGTGGTTGCCAGTCTTGCCGGAGGCCTGATGCTGGGGATCGCCATATTTCACCTGCTTCCGCATGCTCTGCATTCGGGGCTGTCGGCAACCTGGCTGATGCAGTGCGTGATGGCTGGTATCGTGACAATGTTTCTGCTGATTCGCTGCTTTCATTTCCATCATCATGGACCGCTGGAGATCTCCACAGTCTCTGAAGAACCGTGTTCAGATGTCTGTGAACACCATGCCCCGGATATCCTCTCCAGCCATGATCAAACACACGCGGGACCAGGTACACCCGAGCACGAATCACCACATTGTCATCATGCGCATGAACTCAGCTGGCTGGGAATCATGGCCGGGCTGTCCCTTCATAGCCTGCTGGACGGCATTGCTCTGGCCGCAAGTGTGAATGCAGAAAGTACTCACCCCACATTTCTGTCGCTGTTTGGGTTCGGAACATTCCTTGCCATTCTGCTGCACAAGCCGCTTGATTCCATATCGATCACATCCCTGATGGTGTTTGCTCGCTGGGATCGTCGTTCGATCATTCGGGCGAATCTTGTTTTTGCCATGCTGTGTCCCGGGGGAGTCTTGCTTTTTTCAGCCGGAATCAGTCAGTTGTCCGGATTTCAGGATTTGATTGTTCCCTCGGCGCTGGCATTTTCCTGCGGCATTTTTCTCTGCATTGCACTCAGCGATCTTCTGCCGGAAATGGAATTTCACTCACATAATCGATTCCTGCTGACAGCAGCGCTGCTGGCAGGAATACTGATTGCGTGGGGAATTACTTTTCTGGAGCCGGTCGGACTGCACTAGAGTTGCGATGCCGCAACGAACCGCCGGTCGCTACGAACCCCCGGTCGCAACCAGCCGCCGGTCGCAACCGCGACTGTTGGCAACTCTGCAGATCTGCGGCACGGCTTGCTTTCCAAACAGCATCAATCAGAATTGTCGCTGAATTCATGTTGGTGACGGAGACGACAAAATGCTGCCGGCTCCTGTTGCCTGTGTCTGACAGTTCCGAGAACGATATAGAGGCTCAGCAATGACGGCGGGATTTGGAATCATTGGGACCGGAATGATCGCGCATTTTCATGCGCAGGCAATTCAGCAGATGACCGGCGCAAAGGTCGTTTCCTGCTACAACAAGACGCCGGAAAAGGCTGCTGCGTTTGCTGAAGAGTACGGATGTCGTGCAACCAGCACGCTGGAGGAACTGCTGGCTGATGCAGAAGTCCAATTCGTCACGATCTGCACACCAAGCGGGGCGCATTTGGATCCTGCTGTGGCAGCAGCCAAAGCTGGCAAGCATGTGGTGGTGGAAAAACCACTGGAGATTACTCTGCAACGCTGCGATCTGATTATTCAGGCCTGCGAAGAAAACGGTGTTCAGCTCTGTACGATTTTTCCGTCTCGATTCAGCCCGGCTAACCAGGCGCTCAAGGATGCCATCGATGGGGGCCGGTTCGGCCGCATCACCCTCGGGGATACTTATGTGAAATGGTGGCGGACTCAGGAGTACTACGACGGCGGCGGCTGGCGAGGCACCTGGGCTTTGGACGGTGGTGGAGCCTTCATGAATCAAGCCATTCACAACGTTGATCTGCTGTGCTGGCTAATGGGAGATGTTCAGGAAGTTTCCGGATACACCGGGACTTTGGCTCACGAACGGATCGAAGTTGAAGATACCGGTGTGGCCTGCCTGAAATTCGCCAGCGGGGCGATTGGAGTCATGGAGGCAACGACTGCTGCATGGCCGGGGTTATTGAAGCGGACAGAGATTCACGGCAGCACTGGTACGGTCGTTGTAGAGCAGGACTCCATCCTGAAGTGGGAATTTGCCGATGCCGGACCAGACGACGTGAGACTGGTCGAGGAGCTTGGTGGATCTTCAGCCACTTCAGGAGGAGCCGCAGATCCCAAAGCGATTTCCTTTGTCGGGCATCAGATGCAACTGCAGGATTTTGTGGACGCAGTGGCGGAGGGGCGTCGCCCCAAAGTTGATGGAGCTGAGGGTCGGCGAAGTGTGGAAGTCATTCTGGCGCTTTATCAGGCTGCAAACACCGGTGTCAGCCAGAAACTCCCGTTGTAGTTGTCCATTAATCTGACTGCGGTGCAATTCCACGTTCCCGCCTCCATGGTACGTCATCGAGTCCATTGTTGTTTTCTCTACGGGCAAGAACAAACAACAAGTCTGACAGGCAATTCATGGCAATGGGGACCTGAGGATTCAGTGGACACTCCCGATGTGCCCGCAGGACAGCCAGTTCAGCCCGTCTGCAGACCCCTCGTGCCTGGTGGAGCAGGGCGGCAGCAATGCTGCCGCCGGGCAGAATAAACTCGGTCATCGGTGGCTGCTCATCGCAGCAGTCTGCGATGAATTGTTCGAGGACTGCGATTTGCTGCTGGCTGACACGAAACGAAAGAGCGTCCTCAGCCCCGGACTCTGGCAAAGGAATTGAGACGTCGGCCCCGACATCAAAGAGGAAGTTCTGCAGTTGCTGCAGAATGCCGGAGGTCTGCTGAGAAACTCCAAACGCCAGCGATGTTCCAAGGCTGCAGTTGAGTTCATCAATCATTCCACCGGCTGCAATTCGCGGTTCCAGCTTGGAAACGCGTTCTCCACTGCCGAGGCTTGTTTGTCCTCGATCGCCCCCGCGGGTGCGAATTTGGGATGATCCGGACATAACAACTCCTTCAGTCAGAGCACAAGACGGTCGCCGGAAGAGAGACCCGCACGATGTCAGTCATTTGTCAGGGAATAAAAGACGTCTCCGGTGTCACGGCAAGGCAGAATGCTGCGATCAGATCAGCTGCATTCTGCAAATCGGACTCGGCAACTAATTCGACGGGGCTGTGCATATAGCGGTTTGGAAGTGTAACCAGTCCCGCAGCACAGCCCCCGCGAGTCAGTTGGACGGCCGCTCCATCGTTGCTGGCGGGATACCCGAGAGCGTTGATCTGCACGGGGATTTCCGCCTTCCCGGCCTCTTGCGTCAACATCTCAAAGACGACAGGGTTAGCATTTGCACCCCTGACAACAACCGGCCCCCCCCCAATTTCAATCCTGCCGAATTCATTCTGATCGATTCCAGGACAGTCTGTAGCGTGGGTCACATCTACTGCGATTGCGACATCCGGATCCACTGTCCACGAACTGGTCGTTGCTCCTCGTAAGCCGATTTCTTCCTGGACTGCAGATACCGCCACGACTCGCACGGAAGGGTTTCCAGCAGCAACTTTCTGTAATGCCTTCAGAATGACCCAGACTCCGCAGCGATCGTCCATGGCCACTCCTGAAAGGCGACCGTTCCGAAGCTCACGCAGGCATGGTTCGGGTGTCACAAAATCGCCAACTCGCACGAGTTCACGAGCTTCCTGTTCGGATGCGGCCCCGATATCAACCCACAGATCTTTCATTTTTGGCACTGTACGCCGCTCTTCAGGGTCGAGCAGATGAATGGGTTTTCTGGCGATGATACCCGGTAGATAGCCGGAATTGGAGTGGACGATGACGCGTTGACCGAGCAGGATCTGCATATCCCAGCCGCCGACAGGGTTCACCCGCAGAAATCCCTTCGAATCGATGTGACGAACGATCAGGCCGATTTGATCACAGTGGGCATCAAGCAGAATCGTCTTCTTGCCACTCGGATTCACAGTGACGATGACATTTCCGTGAACATCAGTCGTGATGTCATCAGCAAAGTCACCGACAAAGGCCCGCACTTGCTTTTGAACCTCCTGTTCTCCACCTGATGTTCCGGGGGTTTCAAGAAGTTTCTTCAAAAGTTCATCAGCCATCCGTCCGTTCCTTTACTAATCAAACACCATGCATCGCCAGGGAAACGTCATCTGGCCGCAGTCAACACGCTGTCGGGAGAAGCAACTCACCGCTGCGGCGCAGCAACAGAGCCCAGTCGGGACGACTGAGCTCTGCTGTCTCTGTTCACGGAATCATATCGGGCGCTGGTCGCCAGCCCGAATCACTTCTCCTGCTCTTCCTTCTCACGTCGGCGACGCTCAAGGATTTCGCCCTGCAGGCCGCGTGGGACCTGACGATATGCAAGAAACTCCATGGTAAAGGTTCCCTTACCCTGTGTCATGGACCGCAACTCGTTGGCGTAGTCAAACATTGCAGAGAGCGGAACTTCAGCATTCACGTAGCAGATTCCCGCATTGACTTCGGAACCTGTTACAAGGCCGCGCTTACTGGACAGATGGCCGGTGACCTGTCCCTGAAACTCGTCAGGGACTTCGATCTCCAGCTTCATGATGGGTTCCTGGAGAGCCATGTCCGCCTTTGGCAGATATTCACGCATGCATCCCAGGGCGCAGATCTTGAATGCCATTTCGGACGAGTCGACATCGTGGTAGCTGCCGTCCTGCAGTCTCATCCGGACATTCACAACTTCAAATTCACCCAGCGGTCCCTTCTTCAGACCTTCCTTAAAGCCATGGTCACATGACGGGATGTACTCACGAGGAATACGTCCTCCACTGATCTCATCAGAAAACTCGTAATGGACTTCAGAGTCTTCCGGCAGCGGCTCCAGGATGCCCTTCACGTGAGCAAATTGTCCGGAACCACCGGACTGCTTCTTGTGCTTGTAGTCAAATTCCACAGCACGAGTGGGACATTCGCGGTAGGCAACGCGAGGTTCGCCGATGATGCACTCGCACTTGTACTCGCGAGCGATCCGCTCCACATAGATTTCCAGATGCAACTGGCCCATCCCCGCGATCAGAGTCTGACCGGTCTCTTCATCAGTCATGACTCGGAAGGTTGGATCTTCGCGACGGAATCGCTCGAGTGCCTTGCCGAGTTTGTCGGCGTCGTTTCGGTTCTTCGGTTCGATGGAAAGCCGAATCACAGCATCCGCAACGAAGATGTTTTCCAGTGAGAGGCTGAGTTCGTCTGAGGTAAAGGTATCACCCGAAGCACAGTCCACACCGACAAGCGCAATAATGTCACCCGCTTCGGCCACATCAATGTCCTGGCGGTCGTTGGAGTGCATGCGAACCAGACGCCCAAATCGGGTCGGTCTTCCGGTACGGGCATTAATGTAGGACTGGCCCTTGATGATCTGGCCCTGGTAGACCCGAGCGTAGGTCAGCTGGCCAAAACTTTCCACCACAGTCTTGAATGCCATACAAACAAGCGGGGCGTCATTTGAATCGCTGAGCAGGACCTTTGGCTGATGACCAGTTTCGTCCGGTTCGGCAGAGTTGTCGATTGCGTACTTTTCACGCTCCGGTGGAGACGGCAGGTAGCGAACAACTGCATCGAGTGCTTCCTGAACTCCCTTGTCCTTGTAGGCGGTGCCCATCAGGACGGGGGTAATTGCCTGAGCCAGAGTCGCCTTGCGGATGACCGCGCGAACGACTTCGATGCTGATTTCTTCTTCTTCCAGCAGAGCGGCCATCAGATCGTCGTCATGAAGAGACAGCTCTTCCAGCATCAGGGCACGAGCTTCATCTGCCTTTGCCTTGTATTGCTCCGGGATCTCCTTGCGAACAACGTTCTCGCCTTTCTCGCCTTCAAAATAAACGGCTTCCATTCGAACGAGATCGACCACGCCTTCAAAGTTGGATTCCGCACCCATGGCTAACTGCAGCGGCACAGCATTGCACTGCAGCTTGTCTTTCATCATGCCAATTACCTTCTCAGGGTTGGCCCCAATTCGGTCCATCTTGTTGATGAAGGCAATACGCGGTACGCCATAGCGACGCATCTGGCGGTCAACCGTCAGCGACTGACTTTGTACACCACCGACAGCGCAAAGAACCAGAATCGCGCCATCGAGTACACGCAGACTGCGCTCGACTTCCACGGTGAAGTCGACGTGCCCCGGCGTGTCGATAATGTTGATGGGATGTTGTTGCTGGAGTTCTTCATCTTTCCACTCGACGCGCGTGGATGCGGAGGTGATCGTAATTCCTCGCTCACGCTCCAGCTCCATGTGGTCCATGGTAGCCCCACCGTCTCCACCGCGAACTTCGCGAATCTTGTGGATACGACCGCAGTAGAAGAGGATTCGTTCTGTCAGAGTTGTTTTGCCCGAATCGATATGAGCTGAGATTCCGATGTTGCGAAGTAGGGAAATGTCCATGATTGAACAACGACCTTGGCTGGAACTAAAGAAAAGTGCGGTCTGAACGCACACCCAAAAACAAAACTGCCATCGTTTGAAAACGACCCGCAGAACAATCCAACTACAACCCCGACAGGGAGGTTCATCGCTTCGCGACGATCACGATGCCACGACATTTGCGAAGCTGGTTCGCAGTTCCTTTGTTGACGTGGCCTGTGATCAGCTGCCTATCCAATGTGGCTCGCAGGATTTCTGCGGCCCTGGATGAGTGCCTCGGTCGGCTTGTAAAACTTACAATGAGGATTCATCGTCAGCTGAATTCAAGGTGACCCAAACAAGTCAGCTTCAGCACCCGTCTGATTAACTTCCGTGTGATTTCGTGTAAGTCCCTGTGACAACGGTTCCAAATGCATTCACCGAACTGCTTTCAGGCTGTCCTGCCTTCGGGGCCGCCGATTCCAGCAAACTCGCGGTATTGTTTCGACAACCTGTGGCCTTTCGACCGGTCCCCGAGGGCAACGCAAGGGAAAGTGCTGTGACAGCATCGCCAAGACAGCAGCGCCAAGACAGCACTGCTGTCAGGTGTCATGACCCGATCCCAGCAACATTCTGACTGGGTCTGTTGATCATCCTTCTACACGGGAGGAAGAAAAAGATCGCAACCGGGCTATGATCACTCTGCAATCCTGCAATTTTTCCATCAAAACAAGCGGAAGATACTATCTGTGTCATCGGCTGTGGGAAAGCACAAGAATCCTGAATTCAACGAATCCTGGGCCATTCCCGCTGAGGAAAATGCTGAATGTCGCCAGAGCAGCACCTGTTCGGCATCATTCAACATGATCGGCGGCCTTAACTTCATGTCGACCGCGAGGCGGCGGATGCCGTAGAATTTCCGCACTGGAACAGTCATCAACCTTCAAAAGTGAGTGGATTTCGGCGCTATGGGCCTCGAAAACAGAGAATATCTGAGGGATTCCGATTACGAGCCACCTGTTCGCCGCGGAGGTCGAGCGTGGTCGATGTGTGCGATGCTGATCGCAGCCAACGTTGCCGTATTTCTGCTGCAGTTGCTAACAGCAAGTACAGCGGGGGAGTCCGCTGTCGAAAATCTGCTGATCCTGAATATAGATGACTTTTTTGGTCGTGTGCAGGTCTGGCGGATCCTGACCTATGCATTTTGTCACAGCAGAGCTGAGCTGTTTCACATCGTCTTCAACATGATGACCCTCTATGTGGCAGCACAGCTGGTCCTGACAGTGTTACAGGAACGGGAGTTTGTTTGGGTCTATTTGTTCGGTGCGATCTTCGCCGGACTCACCTCATTGATTTTCTATGCATTTCAGGATCCTGGTGCCCAAATCCTTGGAGCCTCCGGTGCCGTCCTGACTGCCCTGACACTTGCAGCAATTTACCATCCACGACAAAAACTGCTGTTGATGGGGATCCTGCCTCTGGAAATGCGTTGGTTATTGGCGCTGTTTATCGCTTATGACCTGATGCCATTACTGAGTGGGGCTTCAACCGGCACTGCCCACTCGGCGCATCTCGGGGGAGTGGCCTTCGGTTTCCTCTATCACAAAGCTGGTTTCAACTTCACTCGGTTCTTCGCGGGGATGCAGCAAAACAGCCGGGTTCGCAGGGCTCGTCGGAATCTGAAGGTGTTTTCTCCCGATAACGACAGCAGGCTTGAGGCCGAAGTCGATCGAATCCTGAGCAAAATCAGCGAGTCAGGTGAAGCCAGCCTGACCGCGTCCGAGCGGCGGACACTTGCCAAAGCCAGCCGGGAATTACGCCGCAAAAATGGTGGCTGAGTGAGTCGTCGCCCGGGGGAGCGTCGTGCAGTCGTGGTGTGACCGGTGCACTCAGGCCAAAACCTCCGGAATAATATGACCGTGTACGTCAGTCAGGCGGCGCGCGATTCCGTTATGTTTCCACGTCAGATTCTGGTGATCGATTCCCAGCAGGTGCAGGATCGTGGCATTGAGATCGTGAATCATCAACGGATTCTCTGCGACCTCAAATCCCAGTTCATCAGTCATTCCGTAGCTGACGCCCGGTTTGACACCGGCGCCCGTGAGGAATGCTGTAAAACCATTGGGATTGTGATCACGTCCCTTTGCCCCCTTCTGGAACATCGGCATACGGCCGAATTCGGTGCACCAAACAATCAGCGTATCTTCCAGCAGGCCGCGCTGTCTGAGGTCGTGGATGAGTGCAGCTGCCGGCTGGTCCAGGATATGACCGTGAATGTCGTATTGCTCCCTCAGTGCCTGATGACCGTCCCAGTTGAGTCTTCCTCCGCTGGCGTAGGCGCCATTGAACAGTTGCACGAATCGCACTCCCTGTTCCAACAGTCGACGAGCGAGGATGCAGTTTCTGCCGAAGGCAGCACGAGTTTCATTCTCCGCGTCATCAGCTGCATACATGCGAAGAATGTGTTCTGGTTCTGAGCTGAGGTCGGTCACCCTGGGGATCGAAGTCTGCATTCGTCCGGCCAGCTCATAGCTGGCGATTCTCGCTGCCAGTTCGGAGTCATCAGGTCGATCGGAACGTCGCTGGTGATTCATGAGTTGCAGCAGTTCCCGGCTGGCTCTGTCACTGCCTGCGGAAATGTTGTCCGGTGGATTCAGGTGACGAATTGGCTGACTGGCGTTGAAGGACGTTCCCTGAAAGACGGCCGGAAGGAATCCAGGCCCCCAGTTATTGACGCTCGCCTGCGGGATCCCGCGAGGATCGGGAATTGCAACGAAGGCCGGAAGGTCCTGGTTTTCAGTCCCAAGCGCATAGGAAAGCCATGCTCCCATGCTGGGAAAGCCGTCCTGCACAAATCCGGTGGAGATGTAGTTCTCTGCAGGGCCATGGGTATTGGTCTTGCTGGTCAGACTGTGCAGAAATGCAAAGTCGTCCACCATGTCACCAAGACGAGGCAGCATGTCGGAGACCATCTTGCCGCATTCCCCGCGTGGGCGGAAATGATACTGCGGGCGGGCAAGGTTGCCCGATGGCCCCTGAAAGGTGACAGACGGGCCGCCTGGCATCGGCTGACCATCGCGGCGAATCAATTCCGGCTTGTAGTCCCACGTTTCAAGCTGACTGCAGGCACCGGCACAGAAGATCACAAGAACTCGACGAGCTTTCGCCGGGAAGTGCGGAGCCCGCGGCAGAGCAGGGGACTTTCGTGCTGAAACAGGAGGCTGTTTCGGCTGGCTGTCATCGGCCAGAATCAACCCTTCACTGCTCAGCAATTGCAGCGCTGCAATTGATTTCAGAGATGTTGCCATCTCGCCAAGAAACGTGCGACGTTGATAAGCAGGCTGCCACTGCGTTCGGTGTTGGTCAGTCTGGTTGGCCATGTTTGCAGAACTTTCGTGGTGCATCATTCTCATTGACCTGCTTCCATTGAGCCGGGCAACGTCTTTACGGAATCACAAGGAATTCATGACTATTGACGACAGCACGGCAGACGGCCTGGAGCCCCCACTGCTGCGCAATTTCAATCGCTCGAACATGCTCCTCCGGCGAAGGAGGCCGACTTAATGCCGACTGCCAGATTTCAGTGACCTGCAGCTCCATGTTGTCAGGGGTCTCCCGCTGAATGCGGCTGGCCATTTCTGAGGCCAGTTGCACGGAGAACCGACTGTTGAAGAGGTTGAGTGCCTGAATTGCCGTTGTGGACTGACTGCGGGACGGCTCTGACTGCCCAGCATCGGGGCAGTCGAATGCCCCGAAAATCGGGACCGCCTCCATCCGCACACGATGCGAATAGATCATGCGTCTACGGCCTTCCGCAGAAAACTCTTCAATCGGAGGGAATCCGTTCAGGCCGCCACGAGTTGTAAAAAAACTAAATCCACTTCCACCCATTTGGCGGTTGAGTGTGCCGCTGAGCTGCAGCATGCAGTCGCGGATCGCTTCGGCTTCCATTCGCCTGGACCCAAACCGCCAGAGCAGGCGGTTTTCACTGTCAACACGAAGCCCCTGCGCTGATTCCAGCGACTGTTGTTGCCAGACTTCGGATTGCATGATGAGCTTCTGCATGTGTTTCACTGACCAGCCGCTGCTGACGAATTCCGCTGCCAGCCAGTCAAGCAATTCCGGGTGAGACGGGGGGTCGCCATTCAGGCCAAAGTCATTCGGTGATGAAACGAGTCCCGTGCCAAAATGATACTGCCAGATTCGATTCACCATCACGCGGGCTGTCAGCGGGTGTGCCGGGCTGGCAATCCACTCGGCCAGTCGCAAGCGTCTTTGCTGGTCTTCAGTGAGGTCGGGCTGTTGTCGCGCTGTCGTTGACGATTCAACCTCTCGAAACAGGGCCGGAATCAGGGCTCTGGTCTCAGCTCCCGGCTGCTCCGGATCCCCACGACGCAACAGAAAAGTTGGCTCAGGCTGCTGGAAGACTCCAGAATAAACCATCAGAGGCTTCATTAACTGCTGCTGGCGAGCCTGCAGCTCGTTCAGTTCGACCGCGACTGCGGCGGTGTTCTGCAGTGACCGATCCGCAGTGCTGCGGCGTTGCAGTGCTGCGGTACTGTCCCAGGCAGTGCCTGGAGCAGCCCGGTCTGTGTGATCAGCAACCACACGCCATGTTTTGCCGTCTTTAGAAACACTGATGCTGTACCTGGTTGCAAGTCGATCCGGGAATTTTCCTTCCCGGTCACGAGACCAGCGGATTCGATCGATTTGAATCTCCTCCGGCCACTCGAGCTGAACCCAGCCGCCGCCCAACTCACTGGAGATCCAACTGTGGCTGTTTCCATACAGACCGTCATTCAGGTGTTTCAGCTGATGGATTCCGGTTTCGGAATAATTTCCGGATGACGCGACGCGTACCTGCGGATGTTGGGCCAGATTTCGTTCTCGCTCCTGTGGTCCGAAAACTTCCAGTTCGTCGAGGCATGGCTCGTGTTTGTTGTTGTCGATTGTTTCATGAACTGCAAATCGAAGAAACCGACCGCTGACGGGAGCAATTTTTTCGGTGTTCAGAAGCGGCGTAACGGGGCCACGCAGTTGCGGTGATTGGGGGGGCGTTGCTGTGTTGTTCCAGGCTTGCAGAACAATGGTATCTGCCGTGATGCCTGTTCCAGTGTCTCCTCCACGGATTAACAGTGCCGATTTCGTGTTCAGACTGACCAGGCCGACAGGGAGCAACCCACTCCAGAGAGGGGTCCGGGGTGTCACGCCTGCAGTAACACCGGCAGGGTAATACTGGTCGAGGCGAGTCAGTTCCCGCTGGTCGTCATGCGTGGTGAGGTCTCCGTCCTGATCCAGCACCACGCGAGCGTCGCGAGTGTGTACTCCACTGCCATGCACACCCCACGAAACCCAAACAACAAAACTGCCCTGCTGCTGCGGTCGAAACGCGAGGACGTCCTGACCGGACTGATTATCCCACCATGTGTATTGACCGCCGCTGATGTTGGCAACCTGCGTTGCTGAACCGGGGAAGTCGCGCTGCCCGCGTTCAGTGCCAGCCGGATTTTTTCCCGGGCCGTTTTCCGGCTGCAGCTTCTCTGTGAATTCCGGATCGGTTTCGTCGATGACAAAGATCGTGGCCGGCTGAGCGACCGGCTGATACTCGTCGATCAACTGCTGCAATTCCGCAATCCGTGGTTGCAGACTTGCGGCTTCGTCCTGCCGTCGCTGCTGCGCCGCATCGTTAAGTGTTCGTTCCCCGTAACGAACACCGGAAAAGAACGCCTGAAAATTGTAATAGTCCCGCTGACTGACCGGGTCAAATTTGTGATCGTGACAGCGAGCACAACCGATGCTGAGACCCAGCAGAGTATTTCCCGTTCCGGTAATGATTTCGTCCAGAGCGTCCTGTCGCGCAAGGCGGATTGAAGCCTCATCTTTCCCAATCTGGCCGGGTAACAGAACGGGCGCGCATACCAGAAATCCTGTCGCGGCATCTTCTCCACGCAGGTCCCCCGCGATCTGATCACGAATGAATTCATCGTAGGGCAGATCCTGATTGAACGCACGAATGACATAGTCACGGTATGGCCATGCCGTCTCACGAGGGGTGTTCACCTCAAATCCGTGTGTGTCGGCATAACGAACAATATCCAGCCAGTGCTGGGCCCAGCGTTCTCCGTAACCCGGGCGTTGCAGCAGCTCGTCGATCACAGTTCGCCACGCTTCTGAACCTGGGCTGCGGCGGTACTCCGTAAACCCGGATTTTTCAGGGAGAAGGCCGGTCAGGATCAGGGAAGCTCGACGCAGCAGCGTTTCGGAATCAGCCGCGGGACTGAGTGAAAGATTCTGCTGCTGAAGTTGCCGCAAAACAAAGGCATCAATTGCTTCTGCTGGACGCCCGACGATCTTCGGGACAGACGGTCGCACAATCGGTTGGAACGCCCAGTGATTGAGCCGCTGATCGACAGCTGCCTCGCGGTCAAATTGTGTTTCCGGCCATTCTGCGCCGTTCTCAATCCAGTTCCGCAGCAGCCGAATCTCAGTCTCGGTCAGTGGCGGATCGTCCGGAGGCATACGCAGATCCGGATCGGTGCTGGTGATCCTTCTGAGTAATTCGCTGTCTGTGGGGGATTTCAAATTGACCGGCGAGCCGGAGTTACCGCCCCGAAAGAAGCTGCCGCGAACGTCAAGTCGCAGTCCACCTTCCGGCGATTCGTCCCCGTGACAGTCACCGCATTTTTGTTGCAGCAGCGGGCGAATCTGACTCTCAAAATTGATGTCAGCACTGAGGCTGCGAATGCTGATCAGTGGCAGGACACCTGCTATCAACAGTGTGAGCAACTGCAGTCCCGAACGTTCCGCTGAATCACCGGAGCTGGATATGGCGTTACTCAATTCCGTTTCCATCAGCGTAATCTTCCTGCGTTTTGACGTCTCTGTCTTGTGAAACGACGGCATTCGCCCTGTCGACTCAATCCAAACCATACCAGCAATTCAAACGCGATTGAATAAAGAGCCACTGAGATCTG
>Ga0075479_10000895_pt1 | contig 13286 bp, 16 predicted proteins | sample DEB08_DNA_8_FD_76341 | JGI IMG/M metagenome (GOLD analysis project Ga0075479, IMG submission 76341) | Aqueous microbial communities from the Delaware River and Bay under freshwater to marine salinity gradient to study organic matter... | ecosystem: Environmental > Aquatic > Marine > Coastal ... | reverse complement strand
CTTGTAGAGCAATCAATCTGTCTCTAAATTCGGTTACGAGTTCTACTAAGGAATTGATCTCATCTTGATCTTCTTTTGTATCGATGTCTACTTCTAATTTAATTTTCATAGTTTTATATTATACCATTTTTTACGGCAAAGGTCAACCTTTTAATAGTATTCCTCATCTATTTCTTCGTTTCTTAATTGTCTTGCTTTTTCTAGACTAATTTTATCTTTAACACTCATTGCGTATGCCGCTCCTGATAAAATAAGAATAGCACCTGCCTCAGCAAATAAACTCAAAGGTTCCATTTCTTTGCTGTGTAGCACTATAAGCCTACACAATGCTGTTATAGCAATAATAATAGGTAGTGTAACTGGAATACGTTCTGTGCTATAAAACGCACCAATCATTGCTACGACCTCTGCAAAGATAAACAGCATAAACAAATCTGCTAAAGTAACAACTTTGGCTGTCCACATGCCATACACATAATCACCAACAGCAATCAGTGTTGAAATGCCAATAACAGCAATAATAAGTTTTTCGCTTATCACAGTTGTCCAATGTAATGATTTTCCTAATTTATTTTTCATCATTTAACCTATTGTTTGGTAATCTTGTTGGTTTTAAATAACCTGCTTCAATTGAACTACAAAACTTTCCATCTTCTATTACACTTAAAACCTTTTTATTAAGTTTCTCAACATAATTTAGTAACTCGTTATCATATGGTATTTCCACTTGAATAGTTGCTCTAATTATTTTATCCATCTAATAAAAACCATATAACTGTTCCTACTGCCATAGCAGGAAATATTAAAACCCATTCAACACCTTCTAAACCTGTCATGCTTGTCTAATCTTAAAATATTTCCATATGCCATAAACACTTAAACTAAACCAAAATACTTCTATGACCATACTTGCTAAATTAAAACTGTATATCAAACTCACAGTAACTAAAATAGCAACTACCATGTTGTTAAAACTGTACCAAAATCCTTTAGGGTCTATCCTATCAAACTGTAATAATGCATAGGTAGTAATCAATAATGCTACACCTATAAGTCCTATTATATCTGATATACCCACTTCGTTCAATCTATTACCTCGTCTTTGGTATACTTGGACCAATCGGTAAATGTTTTTCTAGTTTGTAATTCATGTAAACTGTGACACCACACCCCAGGATTTGACTTCATAAAATCTGCATCATCTAATTTTAGTGTAGCATTATAATTGAACTGGTTGATGTATGGCAATTTAACACTAATCATTGGAATAAAGTTGCTGTACTCTGTAGCACCACTTTCCAATACCCACTCCGCATCTGCTACATCAAAGTCTAATGTAGTCCACACACCTTCGCGAACAAGTGTCATAATTATATGATCCCATTCTTTATTGTCTTCATCTGTGTTGTCAGGGGCAAAACTTTGATTAGCACCTAAATAAATGTGAGGACAATCATTGTTTAAAGCTCTAGCAAGAATCTCTTTAGGATTCTGTTTACCTACAACAAACAATGTTCTTTGCCCATAAGCAGGACTATGCTCCACTTCGGTGCCTATAAAAAATTTAGTGTTGTCTGTGTGACCTTCTCTGTTCATATTAAAACTCGAAAAATTGTTCCATTACTTCTTCCTTATCACCTTCATCGTCACCAGCGAATCCAATATGTGTTAAGAACTCTTTGTTATCTGCAACCATACCTCTTGGATTTGGATTGTTAGGATCAAGTACTTCTTCTACAAAGTTTTGGAAGTATAAAATATTAGCAGGAACATATGGTGATACTTCCATTGCTTTACTGCTTTTTTTAGTAGGCTTTCTCCAGTTCCTGTAATCTACTACTTCTCTAGTACGTTCTACATCAGCAAGTCTATTTGCTTCTTGTACAGCATCAATGTGATTAAACACACTATGTGCCATATAGTACAAATATGTTTGTGTGTCCCATGTAGTACTATCACGTTCAGCAAACAATTGGTTACCATCTGCATCAAGTTTAGGTTCCCCGTGTTTGTCAACAAGAGGTTGCCCTGCTTCAAATTTATAGTTTCCGTTTTTGTCTTGATCACCAGGTCCCATTGTACATAGGTCTCCCATTGTGAGTCTACTCATCACAGGTGAATGTCCAAAAGGTGCTGGTAAATCACTGCCTACTAATGCCTGCTGATCGAATGCTCTATCCATAAAGTAACCAAACTTACCAGGTTCAAAGAAATTGTGTGCATATGTTTGACCGTATGCTGTATTCACAAAAGGTGATGCGGCATCAAAGCTCAATGTGATGTTAGGATTATCATGCTTTCTTAGCATACGTTGTATTGCTGTTAGGTAGCAAGCCCATTGCAGTTTACCTGTACCAAGAAAGTGTATCCAATCCTTGCCTTCAAGTAAACCATCTTCACGTAGGTCTAGTAATCTGTTTAGTACACAACTCATGTCTTTCATGTTTATACCAGCAAATGCATAACCTTCAAGTGTTCTTGTTTCATCACCGTATGCTTGTGATACAAAGTTCTTATCGCTAAAACTTTTTACTGCATCATACCATTCTTTGCTAGTTGCTTCGTCTGTACCACTTAGCACATTGAGAAACTTTGTTGCACCCGGTACACGATTACTTACAAAATAGTGAAGATTTAGTAGACTGATATCCAATGTGTCTTTGAATTGAGTAAGACCTGTCTTTTTGCTTAGTGGCGGGACTGCGGCAAATGCAGGAATATCTAATGTCATACTCCAGTCTGCTGTATGCTCTAACCAACGTAAGATCTTTTCACATAATGCTGTACGAGCAGGGTCGTTTGGATCTTTTGCATTAGTCCAATCTAATTTGAGAACACCAGTAGCAATCTGGAAACCGCCCGAGTCACCAAGTATCATTGAAATATTTCTATCACGATCTTGAATCATGGGTTCGTCTGCGTGACTTTTTGTAATGTCTAAATGTGCATGACCTGCAGAATACAAACCCCATGGATAATGAAAGTAGGAGTCTTTGTCTTTTAAAAAGTCCATGCCTTCGTTACCAAATTCAAATCCTGCAGGAACTCTACTGTTTGCAGGATCTTTATTGATAATTTTATCTACTTGCTTGACATAAAAACTGCTAATAGCGGGCAAGTAAACAGCATAGTCTTTTTGGCGTTTTCCTAAATCCACTTATACTTCCTCTAACACTAACAGTTGCTCAGAATGTAATGCAAACTCTAACGGTACTGCAATACCTTTACGCATACATTCTCTAGCAAATTCTTGTAACTCGTCTTGAGTCATTCTACAAAGTTGTTCTACAATATTTTCCACATTACCTCCTTGCTGGTAATAGATATGTGTAAATTCCTAAACCGCTGTCTACTTTAATTTGTAGCAAGCCTTGGTTGTTGATACTTAATACTAAGTTACTGTTATCTCCGAGTCTTAAAATTTTAAGAACAACGTCTAACGGCCAACTCCAGTCGTTAGTAATTTCGCCTTCAACATTGTTGTTGATTAAAACTTTTGTTCTGTCACTTGCATTATCGCCGATGTGAAAATACAATGCACCGTTATCAGTCTTTGGAGAAAAGTTTGCTTCAAATGTGCCTAAGATACTGTTAAAATAACCTAAGTCCTTTAAATTTTTAGCAGTAGGTAAAATGTTTACATCAAATTCTGCACCTTTAAACTTAATATCTTTAAGTTGCTGATTGATAACATCTGCTAACATAAATCTGTAGTGTGCATCAGTACCTTCAGTACCTTTAAATGATACTTCAACTGGTGTATCAACATCGTTTCTATTTTGTGTAACTACTTCTATAGTAGCATCATCAGAATCAAAACCTGGGAATTTTAGATAACCATCTAGTACTCCCATTCTACTTAATCCAACAGTTGCATCAGCAAAATCTACTACAGGATTTACACTTTGTCCTTTTAAAATTACAGTTTTATCTGCGTCCACAGTTTCAATTTCTGTAATCTCAGTTGTTCCTTTTACTTTTACCATTTCAAATATGCCTAGACTGTGTGTATGTCTAAGTACATCCTTGAAAAAGTTTTTAATATAATTGTTTGCCATTTTATTCTCCAATAGATATAACTTCAATTAGTTTACATGTTTTATTTAGAAAAGTCAAGATATTTTTCATCTTTTTTTTCGATTAAAATTCAAAAAATTGATCCATAACTTTACTGTCATTTGATCTTTCAAGATCCCAGCCCATTACTCCGAGCACGTTTTGTATCTTTTTGTCTAAGACTGCTTGTTCCATTCCTTCCTCATCAAATGGTAGTTCTTTGAACCAATCAGGTAGTTTTAATTCATCCGTAGGATATGCAATACTGGTATATCCCATAGGGTTATTTTTAAGTCTGCACACAACTACTTTAGCACCATCCATAATATTAAGACTGTACTGATCACTGTTTGCAAACTTAAGGTCATTCCAAACAATACTTGCCCTCACATGGCCAGGTATCATTTTGTTTTCGCCTTCTTCCTTTAGTTTTCCCAGTCTGTATAAACTGTCATTGCCACTAGGAAACTTTGTTTGTTCTCGATATTTTTTGGTGTATTTGGTGAGGTTGTTTACACGTTTAGGCATACCTTTCTTCCAAGGTTCCATTGCCTTAAACTCTTCCTTGAATAATTTAATTTTTTGAATGATATCATTCTCACTGAATCCTTCTAATGTGTCATCTAATATTTCTTCTAAGAAGTCCTGTACAAATTCCGGAGTATCACTTCGCTTGATATCCATACCCATTACTTTTAGTTTACCACCTTCAGGTTGATACCCTTCGATATCCACACACTTAATAGCATACCTTTTCTTTGTAATGAATATACCTGACCGACCAACTACTTCTCTGCCTGCCTTAATAACCTCTCCTGTTTTAACAGGAACATTAAATGCAGTGTTCATAAATTGAGGAAATGTATCACTTACAGTGTCTGAAATATGATCATATAGTTTAACAGCAGACTCTAAATCTAAGTGAGTGCCCTCTGGCAGTGCTGGCACAGCAGTGAAGTACACAGAGTCTGTATCTCCGTAGATGATTGTATCGCCGGTGTGATCATATGTGCCGGTAAACATGAGATTTGCTTGAGCTCCCATATGCTTTGTGATCGCTCTACCGGTAAGTGTTGTTGACTGGCCAATCCTTTTATCAAAAAACCTACAACCAGGATTGAGTATAGCACCGTATAAACTGTTAAGATTGATCTTCTTGACCAACTGTCGCTTGTCCCAAAATGCCTTATCTGCATCTGTGGTTGCTTCTTTCTTTTTGGCTTGTAGTTCTTGTCTTTCTGCATACCATCTCTCCAATAGTCCAGGTACGATACCCTGGAAGTCTGTTTTAAAGATAGTGCCATTAGCACTGATGTTCCAAGGTTGATCGCTATTAAAAACTAAATTGTATACGTCAGCACCAGTTACTTCTACACTTGAACCGTCTTCCATGTCTAGGTGCATAACAGTATCAACATCTTTAGACATCACTAATTCATATTCATTAGAACCAAACTTACCTAACCAAGCATCAGCAAACGATAACTTTTCAAGTTTCATTTTGTTTGTGATTTCTTCATCTGTTAGTGTTGGTCTTAGTTGCCCAACAATAGTCTCAGGAGCCATATTCAATGCACGAAACACACTTGGATACAGACTGTTTATGTCCATACTGCCTACCCATTCGTGGAAACCTTTTTTAGGAAATGCCACATAAGCACCAGCGGCCTGAGTATTGTTTTTTTCTCGTCTATCTCTGTCGGGAACTACAAAGTCCCGTCTGTGTGCTTCATTGATAATTGCTTGTTCTGTGGTTGCAACCGCTCCCATTGTAGTCACAAGTAATACAGTATTGTCGTGTGCAATAGTGTTTGCAAGGTCAATAAACTGTAGTTTTTTGTCCATTTTAGCAAGTAGCATAACGTCTTGAATATTGTATTCTAAGAAACGTTCATAGTCGTGATTATAAAGTCTATCTAAACTACCTTCATAAACAACTTTCTTTTCACCTAACTCCATTTCTCCAATAAAGTCTAGTCTATAACTATGACGTTCTTCATAGTTGTATTTGCGATACAGTTGCAAGTAGTCTAAGTGTACTCTCCCAATCAAATCAAAACTTTGCCGCTCACTACCAAATGATTCAAACAAACGTTCTTTGGGCATTTGTCCAAACAAACACAGTCTACGCAATTCACCTTTGCCAAGTATTTTAGTGATGCGGTTTACAGTGTAAGGAATATCATAGCCTTCACTGTTCCAACCACTTAATATATCTGCATCTTCAATTAGAGTTAGAAATGTGTTTAGCATTTCTGCTTCGTCTTTGAATATCATTACTTCAGAATGTTTACTTGCTATGTTTTTTGCCTGTTGCCAGTCTAATGTCTTAGGTGGTACACTCAAACAAACCATTGCGTCCATCCAGTCTAAATAAACACCAATCGCTGTGATAGGCATAAATGCTTCTTCTGGACTAGCAAATCCTTTTACAGGATCAAAGTCTACCTCAATATCAAAAAATGCAGTGTGCAGTTTAGGAGCATCTACATTTAAATAGTTTTTTTCAAGTGTTTTGTTTACAGGTTTGATATCTGTTTCGTACAGTTGCCCGCTTGCTTTGTTGATAGCAATGTTTTTTCTAAATTCTTTGAGAGTCTTACAACGAACTTCTGTAACAGGATCTCCAAACACACTTCTCTTTTTGCCGCGGGGGTCAGCATAGTAAAAATTGTATTCTGGATTAAGTGTGATTATTTTACGTTCACCATTCACACGCTCGGATACATAGATCTTATCCTTTGTCGTGTCGTGAAACGCATCGACGTAACTCATTTATAATAACTCCAAGCACCACTTCCGGCTGATGCAATACCAATAAAAATATTTATATTAAAGTGTTTTGCCAACTGTTTCTAAAATGGTTTCAAGTTCATCAAAATTATCTCTTTCGTCAGTGAACTTGGCTTTGTGAGCAATCTTAATAGCCTTCATTAAAATGCCGGGTTTAAGATCCATTTCTTCTGCAATCGCTTTTACTGTGTCTCGCAATCCTTCGTTAAGAGATTCAACTTCGTATAGAACTTGATCACCTTCTTGTACTAATTTCTTGAGACGTGCTTTTTCTTCTTCGTTAAAAACTTTGTTAAATGCCATGATGTGTCCTTATAATAGATATATTTAACATTTCTAAAGTATTGTACACTATTATTTAGGCAAGGTCAAGTGATAAATACATATAGAACAGTAACAGAGTTTTGTAGGAGAAACGATGGCAGAAACAGTAGAAAAAGTCAGTACAGGAAACGTAGAAATTGATGTAGCCAAGTACACTGAAATGGTTTTGAAACTTGACGAAGCACAAGACAAAATCAAAGAAATGGAAAAGGTTGCAAAAGAACTTAAGATTGCTACTGCGGCGGCACAACCCAAAGAGAAATTTTCTTTTGGTGCGTTGTTTAGAGATGAAAATGATATCAATGAAAAATCAATCATTGGTTTTGCATCATTTATAATGATGTTAGCATTTGGTATCACAGACCTAGTAACAGGTTTTTGGGGTATGGATTTAAGTATATCTGATACCATTTACACATCTTTTGTTGTGGTAACACTTGGTAGTTTTGGTATTGCTGAAGCCGGAAAAGCATTCAGCAAGCAATAAAAACTTTATAAATATTAGATATGATCGATAAATTTTTAAGATGGCACATGGGATACCTTGAGGATCTCAGAGTAAAATGGAACTTTAGCCAGTACGGTTGGTTATGGTTAGCATACACTAAAGGTTTAATTTTTGGTGCCTTCTTGATGTGGATTTTATAATGTTTACCAAACACTTTGCAAGAATAGTAACCAGAGAAGAACTTGATGATCAAGATGTCATTGAGTATTTTGATATAGTACAAAGTGTGGTTGCAACCAAACTGCTGATTGCGTTTGATGATGGCAAAGAAAAAGTAGGCATAGAAGTTATATCTTATACTGATGAAGATAAAGAAGGTGATCTTTGGATATACGAAATAGTATTAGACGAAGAGATCACTCCCGAAGAAGGCGATGAAATTGCAGAAGAGCTGTTTGACTACTTCGATGATATGAAATTTTCTTTTGAAGCATCAATAGAAATTTAAACATTTATGGCAAGAGACAGTAAAGGCATACCATTTCACCCGTCTGAGTATAATCCAGATTACCCTAGAATAAAGTGTAAACAGTGTGGCCTCATGAACAGTTGCACACATACACCTATGGATGCTGAACCTTGGTATCCTAGACTGCCTATATTATTAGAAGGTGGCATGGTAGAAAGCATAGATGATTTTGTATTACACCCTTATACAGAATGGAGTTTGAAAAAAATCAGAGATGCAAAGGTTAGTAATCACAAATTAGTTATAGAGCATTTTGTTCATCCTGATTTGCAGTATAATTGTATCGACAAGTGGCCATTAAACATGTATAAAATAGATGTAGATGGTAGATTACAAGCAGATATCGATTGTAACGAATATTTTAAACAGTTGTTTGATTTGGTATTCGATAATGAATATGTGCGTTGTGCTGTTGCTGATAAATTAAATATAGAAAAAGAATTTGAAACCAGTATGTGGTTATGGCAAGACACTGAACGTTTTAGAGTAAATGATGTTCATGTAGATCATGAAAACTTTGATATTACATTTGGATTATACTTACCAAGTAATCCTGATTTAAAAAATTATGGGACTCAGTTTTGGCAACCAAAGGTGTTTGAAAAAGATCTAACCAAGAGTTTATTAAGAGAAAATTGTAACCTCATAGATCAATTGCCATTTGTAGCAGGACTCACATACTTTATGCCACGCGGTAATAAAAGTTGGCATAGCAGTCCAATACTTGATAGAGAGATGAAGAGAAAACATGCTTACGGATATTACAAGTCAATTTGATCATATGATTGCTCGTGTAGAGCAATCTGAAATTTTAAATGATCCATGGCCTCACATGTTTGTAACAGAAGTAATCAAACCTCATGATTATAGAAAGTTTGTAGAGTTTGAAAATCAGGAAGGATTAGTAGAAGAATATGATCCTATTACTGGTAGAACACAATACAATGTCGATACAACAAAATTTACTGAACCTGAAGTTAGATATTTTAACAAACAAGCAAATAAATTTTTTCATACTGTTGCTGACAAGTTCGGACTTACTTTTCATAATCAAATAGTTTTACCTACTAGCAACTTCTGGATAGACACCAGTGAATTACTCATAGATGATATCCACATAGATGCTTTTAAGGATACAGGCTTTACACTCAGTTGTTTGATATATCTACCCGTAGACAATAGTCAAAAACATTATGGCAGTAAATTATTTGTTTATAACGGTGATAATTTGGAAAACGACACAATTCAAGATGAGGGCACACTAACGCCACACATTGTTAAAAAGGACAAAGAGGAAAACTTTAAATGTGTAAGAACATTGCCTTTTATACCAAACTGTATGTTTATTGCACCTAACTTTGAAAAGACTTGGCATCAAGCACCTAAGATTGCCGAAGGAGATGTGAGAAAAAGTCTTATGATGCGTTGGAAAGTTTAACTTACTATTCCATTATCAGAAGGTCTACGCCAGTTTGTACCGTCGTAGAACACAATAGTAGCACCACCTGCTTCATTAGGGCAAAATACGAATGTACCAGTTGGCTGTCCGCTTGGTAATTTAGCAACCTCAACTGACGGTAAAATTGGATAACCATAATCTACAACTAACAACCCCTGATCTATTTTTGCCCCAACATTAGATGTAATTGATCCTAAATCACTTGCTATAGCAGAAGTATTTGAAATTACATCATAATCAGTAAAGTGTTCAAATGATATGCTTTTGGTAACACCTGTGCTTAAGGTATCGTTACTGTCATCAAATGTAAAGCCGGTGCTTGCACCAAAACTGCCTGCGTTGTTGAATTGTACTTGTGTATTACTACCGTCTGGATTAGCATTTACAGTTGTAAAACTTAATGTGCCGTTGCCGTCTGTGGTGAGTACTTGACTTGCTGTACCGTCTGCTGTTGGATAAGTTAAACTGTTTACAATGATGTTACCTTGGAATGTAGCATCTTTTGTTGTTTGATCAAATGTAACTGCGGTGCCGTTCTCGCCGTTGGTGGCAAGTATTAAGTTACTAGTTGAGAATATTCTAAAGTCGCCGCCACTGTTATCAAATGCACCCACATTGGTCATTCTCAAACCAGTGCCGTTTTCATTGATTCTTAATGTGTCGACACCTAGTACACTGCTGTTACCCATGTCAATATTACCAGACATTGTACCGCCGGATAATGCAAGTCTATTATTGGTAAATGAAAATATACCTGTGCCGTTTGAGTATGACAGTTGACCTGAGTCATCGCTTACTTGTAATGCTTGTCTTGCTCTTGGATTAGTATAATAAAGATTAGTTGAACCTTCGCTAATACTATCACTGTTAGCACCTGTTATAGTTGCATTGCTTACGTCTAACGTGCTGTTAGCAGTAAGAGTAAGTGTAGCACCACTTATTGTTTTATCGCCTGTAATAGTTTCTGTACCAGTTATATGAACTATGTTAGCAGAACTATCTATTTGTGCATCTATTCTATCTGCAATAGCGGCTGTGGTTGCAAATGTGCTGTCGTCATCGCTCCAAGTATCGCCTGTTGCATCATATGCACTGGTTACGAATTCGTTTACAGTAAGACCATTAGCACTGATAGTACCTGAACTGACTACAATGCCTGTGCCGCCTGTTACATATGCATCAATTGCACTGTTTGATCTTGCATCTGTATAATATAAATTGGTTGCACCTTCAGTTAGACTGTCAGTGTTAGGTAGTCTTGCATCAATTGCACTGTTTGCTCTTGCTACAGTATAATATTGATTAGTGCCTTCACTGATACTTGATGTGTTAGCACCTGTAATGCTTGCACCAGATACATCCAAACTGCCTGTTATAGTAACAGCACCACCGTTTATGGTATTACCAGTAAGTGTATTTGGTGTGCCATTTGGAGCAATACTACCTACAACATTACCATGAAGTGTACCAATAAAATCGCCTGCTCTTAGAGATTCGACACCCAGTGTCCATTCACCTTCGCTTTCGTCCCAAAGGAAACTGACATTGGTTTCGTCACCGCGTTCAATCTCAATACCACCATCAACAATATTATCAGCACCAGTAAAGTTACTGTTTAATGTAATAATATTATCTTCTACGTTTAATGTTTGAGTGTTTACGGTAGTTTGTGTACCAGTAACAGTTAAGTTACCTGTAACAACCAAATCAGTTGAATTTATAGCATCGCCTTGAGCAACTATGTTTGCCCAAGAGACTGTGTTGCCTGATACAGACGCAAATTTTAATGTACCGTTTGCATTATCAAACCAAATATCGCCTGATGCGACAGTGTTTGAAGCCGGTGTTGATACCCCGCCAAAGATTTTATTACCGCGTTTACCTACTTGAAAAGAGGCATTAGTGGTACCTTTGGCATTCATGTAGACTGCCATATGTAATATACTCCGATCTGTGTTACCACAGTCTAGACATACGTCTAGTTCTAAGTTATATTACTATTTATCTTCTTGGATGAGATTGACTCTATTTAAAAACGTCTCCTGGCATTTGCTGTACTTAGAGACCTCATGGGATTTTACAAAGCCAGTAAGTTTTACATGCTTACCTTCTTGTAGTTTATTTTTAATATCAGAATCCCTGAACATATCGTAAAAGAATTTGACAATGTTATTGTTATCAGTGAGCACAATTACCAATAGACTGTTAGTTCTACGCATTTCTCGAACATGCTTAACTACACCAGAGAACTCGCCTCTTTTACGAAGTTCCCCTTCAAATTCTGAAACTTGACGCAATGAACGCTCTTCATCACCCCAACTGTCGTGTTTTTTATTATTCCTGTACACATTAGGTAAACTAGGAATAATAGGAACACGATTATCTCCGCCCCTAAGATTCAAATCGGTTGCTTTGATAATTTCAGTGATTTTTTTCTCGTAATCGGTTAGATTACGTTCCATTGCTTTAAAGATCAAGCCCTCAAAATATTCTATAATTTCATCTGCTTTACTGTAATCATCATCAGTGACAGAAATATTTTTAGCATGTGGTTGATTTTTTGCTAAACCGATAAACGTACTAAAGTTAGTACGTTGATCTTTTTGATCATAGTCTAGATCATGTTTTTTGATGTATTTTCCACCTAGTGCTCTATCAACTGCTACTGCCATAGCAAGTGCTTCACGACCACTAAAAATGAGATCATCTTTCATATGAGGTAATACCTTCTTGACCAATAATATAATTGTAAATACCTTCCCAATTTTTTGCAACAAAGCCATCAACTTTAATATTCATGTTATGACCATGCTCCATGAGAATACCTTTAAACCCTGCTCTTACGCCAGCATGCATATTTTCTGGTTTGTCCTCAATCCAAAAGCAATTTGCATATTTCTTTTTGCTGGCCAGTTCTTTGAGATCCTCATCTTTGTCTGCACCTGTGTCCAAACAAATTACTCTTTCAAATGCATCGCCCATTAGTTTTTTGAGATTTCTTTCTCTAAGTGCCTTTGCATATGGATCTAGGCTTAAACTTGTGAGTGCAACAAACTTGTATCTGTGTTGCTCGTGCAGTTTTTTAATAAAGTATTGTGCATCTCTAAGTGGAGGAAGAAATCCTATTGCCGCACTTTCATTGAATTGCTTTACCATTTTGCTACCTTGCTCATAGGTCATTCCGTACCTGTCACCTATGTTATATTTGAATTGGTAGCCTTCTACCTTCTCGTGACCATGGTGTTCCATCCAAACTGAGAAACCTTCTTCCCAATCTAGGACAACACCATCAATGTCTGTTATTATATATTTTTGTGCCATTATGCTCCTAACTTTGCAAGACGCTCATTGCGATAATCGAGAGCACCTTCGCCTAAATAAATATTACCATCCTCTGCTCTGTAAAGAGAGTCTAATGATGCTGATTCGTCTTTCTGTCGTTGCAATACTGAGAACTCAGCCTGCTCAAAAGTGATAGCACCAATCTGCACAAAGTCCAACAGCATGTCTGCAAAGGGAATAGCACCGTTTGATTTCCAAACAGTCAGGCCATCTACTTGAGCAGTATCTTCAAACTTCTCTTCGATGCTCTTTGAAAAATTGTTGCCTTTCTGGCTGGTGAAAAGAACATCACCTGTGAAAGTCCTGTGATCAGGATTGCTACTAGCAAGACCAAA
>Ga0075479_10000888_pt1 | contig 13337 bp, 9 predicted proteins | sample DEB08_DNA_8_FD_76341 | JGI IMG/M metagenome (GOLD analysis project Ga0075479, IMG submission 76341) | Aqueous microbial communities from the Delaware River and Bay under freshwater to marine salinity gradient to study organic matter... | ecosystem: Environmental > Aquatic > Marine > Coastal ... | reverse complement strand
ACACCGTGCCCCGCCTTCGCCCTCCCGGATTCCGCCGGCACCGTGCACACTCGAGACGGATGCCTCGGTCCCAACGGACTGTTGGTCCTGTTCCTCTGCAATCACTGCCCATTCGTCCATCACATCGCCGAGGAGATCGCCCGGATCGCCGACGAGTGCTCGAACCTCGGCGTGGGTGTGGTCGGAATCATGAGCAACGACTTCACCGCCCATCCCGCCGACGCTCCGGACCGGATGACCGAGGCCGCGGAACGATGGTCGTGGCGGTTCCCGTATCTCGTCGACGAGGATCAGTCGGTGGCGGCGTCGTTCCGGGCGACCTGTACGCCCGACCTCTTCCTCCACGACGCCGCCGGAGATCTGGTCTACCGGGGCCAGCTCGACGGCAGCCGGCCTGGCAACGACGTACCGGTCACCGGGGAGGATCTGAGGGCTGCCGTCGCCGCGCTCGTCGAGGGGCGGGGTCCGCTCCAGACGCAGCAGCCGAGCCTCGGATGCAACATCAAGTGGCGGCCCGATCGGGTGCCGCCTCACGCCAACGCCTGACCTCGAGCCGATCTTGACCGGTCGGACGCGGCTGCTACATTGCTCAGTCTTCCTCCGGCACCTCGAGTCCGGAAGGGGCGGTAGCTCAATTGGTTAGAGTACCGGCCTGTCACGCCGGTGGTTGCGGGTTCGAGTCCCGTCCGCCTCGTTCGAGACCCTCGCTTCGGCGGGGGTCTTGTGCATTGGCACCTGCTGCATCGGCGCTCTTCGTCAGCGAACCATCGGCGTGGACCCGGCCCCGCCGAACATCGCCTCACCGACCAGAGGGCATCGACGCCGCCATGCCCCGGGCGGTCTCGACGATCGCAAACCAAGCCGACGCGTTCGACCGGAGTGTCAACTCGCGTCGAACCAGTTGGCCGCCCAGGCGGAGTCCACCCTCAACGGGACGTCGAGCGTCATCGCCTGCTCCATGGTCTCCACGAGGAGCGACTTCGCGGCATCGAGCTGGTCGCGCGGCACCTCGAGAACCAGTTCGTCGTGGATCTGCAGCAGCATGCGTGCGGGAGATCCAGCCTCTCGGAGGCGCCGATCGAGTCCGACCATCGCGACCTTGATGAGATCGGCGGCGGATCCCTGCACCACGGTGTTGATCGCCGCCCGCTCTCCGAAGGCCCGCTCGGAGGGATTTCGGGATCCGATCTGCGGAATGGGACGCCGTCGACCGAGGATCGTCTCGACGTATCCGTCCGTGCGGGCCTTGGACACGCACGCCTCGAGGAACGCGTCGATTCGCGAGAACCTCGCCTTGTAGGTCTCGATGATCTCGGCGGCCCGTTCGCGAGTGGTGTCGCCGCCGAGACGCCGCGCGAGGCCCGCGGCGGTGATGCCGTACACGATGCCGAAGTTGACCATCTTCGCGACGCCTCGCATCTCCGAGGTCACCTCCGCCGGCGGGACCCCGAAGACCTCCGCCGCCACCGACACGTGGATGTCGCGGTCCTCTCGAAACGCCTCCACGAGTCCGGGATCGCCGCTCAGATGGGCGAGCACGCGGAGTTCGATCTGGGAGTAGTCCGCCGAAAGCAGCATGGCGCCATCCGCGGCCTTGAACGCCTTGCGGATCTCCCGACCTCGAGCGGTCCGGATCGGGATGTTCTGGAGATTCGGATCCGACGAGCTGAGCCGTCCCGTGGCGGTCGCGGCCTGGTGGAAGGTGGCGTGGATCCTGCCGGTCTCGGGGTTGATCGCCTGCTTGAGCGCGATCAGGTAGGTGCCCACAAGCTTGGAGAGACCTCGGTACTCGAGCACCAGACCCGGCAACGGCGTCTCGATGTCCGGATCGGCCTCGAGCCTGCCGAGCGTCTCCGAATCGGTCGACGGTCCGGTCTTGCCCTTTCGCAGCGGCCGCAGGCCAAGGCCGGGCGGATCCCCATCGGGGTCCCCGAAGAGAACGGCGGCCAACTGCTTCGGACTGTCCGGGCTGAACGGTGCCGGCGCCGCCTCGACGATCTCCCGACGCAGTCGATCCAGATCTCGCTCGAGCACCTCGCGCTGTCGATCGAGTTCGTCGGGATCCACTCGAATCCCCTCGAACTCGAGACCTGCCAACACCGCCACGAGAGGGAACTCGACATCGCGACACAACGCGGCCTGCCCGGCCTCTTCGATGCGTTCGGCGAATCGCTCGTGAAGTCGCCAGGCCAGCACCGCGTCCTGCACCGCGTACGGTGCCGCCTCGGAAAGCGGGACCTCGTCGAAGGACTTCTGGGCGCCCCCCCGCCGCTCGCCGATGAGGGTCTCGATTCGCCGTGGACGGATGCCGAGGACGCGCTCGGCGACGTCCTTCAAGGCGTGGCCGGCGCCGATCGGCGCCACCAGGTGGCTCTCGATCATGGTGTCGATCACCCGCCCGGCGAAGGCCGCTCCCGCGGATCGAAGCGACACGAGATCGAATCGCAGGTTGTGTCCAAGAAGCACCACCCGTGGATCGCTCCAGAGCGGCCCGAGGCCGGCAAGAACCTCGGATGCCGCAAGGTGCTTGGACGCCTCCGGCGAACGGATGGGCACGTACATGCCCTCCTCGCCGTCGAAGGCCAGACTCAGACCGCACAGTGCCGCCCGTCTCGGGACGAGACCGGTCGTCTCGACGTCGAAGGCGATCGGCCGTCCCGAGTCGATCGCCTCTCGAACCCTCGTGGCCAGCGCCGCGAGTTCGCGGGGCGTTCGGACGATCGTGGTGGGAGGCGTGAAGATCTCCTCGGCCTCGTCTTCGAAGCCCTCTGCGAACAAGAGGCCCTCGCGAGACGCCGCGGAAGGTGCCTCCTGAGCGGCCGCCGTCGGCGGCGGCTCGTGTCCGAGCAGTTGGGCGAACTCCTCGCGCAAGCGATTGAAGCCGAGGGTCCGCATCAATCCATCGACCGCCTCGGGATCGGCACGGTCGAACTCCAGCCGAGCCCGCGCGAGAGGGAGATCGATCTCCAGATCGGACTTCAACTCGACGAGACGGCGGCTGCGGCGAACCAGCTCGGCGGCGTCGCGAATCGCCTCGCCTCGCTTGCCCTTCAACTCGTCGGCATGAGCCAGCAGCTCGTCGAGCGAGCCGTAGCGAATGACGAGTTCCGCCGCGGTCTTGGGACCGACGCCCGGCACGCCGGGCACGTTGTCGACGGTGTCGCCCATCAACGCGAGCACGTCGGGAACCTGACGGGGTTCGAGTCCGGGACGGCCGAAGAGCTTCTCGGTGTCGACGAACGCATCGGCCTGCGGGTCGAACAGACGAGTCCTTTCGTCGGTGATCTGGGCGAGGTCCTTGTCGCGGCTGAGGATCCGGATCTCGATGTCGGGATCCTCCCGCCGCCAGCGTGCGACCAGACTCGCGATCGCGTCGTCCGCCTCGACTCCCTCGACCGCCACGACGGGGATGCCCAGGGCCTTCAGCAGCTCGAGGCAGCGGTCGACCTGCGGACCGAAGTCCTCCGGCGGCGCCTCGCGATTGGCCTTGTACTCCGGATCGATCCGGCTCCTGAAGGTGCCGCGATCTCCGCTGGCGTCGATCGCCACCACCAGATGCCCGGGACGTTGCTCGCGCAGCACCTTGGCGAGCATGTTCGAGAAGCCGAACACGAGGTTGGTCGGCTCGCCCGTGAGCGGGCTGCTCATCGGCGTCCGGATCGCGTGGTAGGCCCGGTGGAACTGCGCGTGCCCGTCGACGAGGTGGACGAGTCCGCCCATCAGTCGACGCGTCCCGCGTCGTGCAGGCGTCGCAGTCGTTCGAGGTACGCCGGTCCCGCCTCGACGCCGCGCCGCGACTGCGCCGCCGCCATCACCCCGAGGAACTTCTCGAGTCGGTAGGTCGCGTCGCCCCGCTCGGTCAGCCAGCGGAACCGTCCGACGGATCGGGGTGGATCGGTGCTGGCGATCATGCTTCCCGTGCCGAAGCTCGAGCCGGTCATGATCCGCACGAGGATCGCGAACTTCACGTGATCGCCGACGATGCAGCCCATCGCGGTCCGGCCACTGCGCTCCGACGGGCCGTCCGGATCGAGTCGCATCGAGACCTCGCCGTAGGTGTTGAGCAGGTTCGAGTTGGTGGTTCCGGCGCCGAAGTTCACCCACTCCCCGATCCAGGAGTCGCCAAGATGGCCCTCGTGGACCTTGTTCGCGTGGCCTTGGAAGATCGTGGCGCCGATCTCGCCACCGACCTTCGAAACCGGACCGATCACGGTGTTCGCCTTGATCTGGGCCCGGTCCGCGACGACCGATCCAGGCCCGATCCAGACCGGACCGCGCAGCACCGCGAGGTGCCCGATGTGCGCCCCGGCGGCGATCGCGATCGGCCCATCGGTCGCGTCGAAGACCACCCCCCGACCCAGCGAGGCACGAGGGTCGACATCCACCGGATGATCGCCCACTCGTTCGGCCGCCGGCCCGGGCTCGCGAGCGCCCTCGGCTCCACGCATGGTCGAGAGATCGTCGAGGAGTCGTTCCGGGAGATCCTCGAGCACCTCCCAAGGACGCCGGTAGAGGGCCGCTCCCGCCTTTCCGATGCGTCGAATGTCCTCGGGCAGTTCGCGGTGCCGGAGGAACTTCTCCGCCGAGCCGTCATCGAGCGTCGTCGCCACCACGTCGCCTTCGGCATCGCACCAGGCTTCACCCGCCGCAGGCCAGTGTTCGGGAAGCGCTCCCCGCCAACGGCTGTTCAAGACGTGCACGCGTTCGCCGGGCGTCCTCGACGCGGCGGAAGTCAGACCGCGTTCCGAAGCAAGATCCTGCAGGCCCTCCGGCAGCAGCAACGCCTGCGGCGCCCCCCACCGCCGCGTGCAACGCTCGAGTGCGGTGAAGGCACCGGTGCGAACCTCCGCAAACGATCGCAGATCGGTCATGGGACCGAAGCGTCCGCCGCCGTCGTCGTGGAGCACCCATGCGGTCATGACGACACTCTACGAGTTCCGACGGCACACCGAGGCGCCGAAGGCGGTCTCATCGTCGCCCCCCTTGGAACCGACGGGATCCCGCCGCGCTCCAGCCGCCCCCGGGAAACCGCCACCAGTCCCCCAATCGCATGAGGAGCCACGCGAGAGGAACCGCCACCACGCCGTTGGCGAGGGCCTGCAGGCCCAGGCCTCCGAGCGCGGCCACGCCACCCCCGGCCGGCCATGGCATCGATTCTCCGTGGAGAAGACCGCGCAGCACCCAGATCGCACCCCAGACCAGTCCGGCAAGGAACGTCAACACCACCGTCGCGGCCCCGATCGCGACGGGATGACGACGCAGCAAGACCCGTCGCAGGGGGAGCAGCGCAGCGGTGCCGAACAGCCAGCCCAAGGTCGCTGGCCCCAGCAGACGAATCACCTCTCCATCGCCGACGATGACCGGCGTCGAGAGGTCCTGCACCAGTCCCAGCAGGAACGCCGCCCAGGGCACCGCCGGACGGGACGCCCACAAGGCCACGAACGCGACGAGGCCCGGCGTGGCGAGAGGCCAGAGCTCGCCGAGCCTCAAGGCCTGCATGAAACTCGCATCGACGACGACGAGCAGCAGACCGACGACGAGGAAGAGGAGCCAGTTCACGGGAGATCGCCCGTGCCGGTCCGCTGCACCACCAGGACCGGCCCATCGACCATCGACCATGCCGGCTCGACACGAATCGCTGCACGCAGCGGACGCTCGGGCACCTCCCGGCGCTCGACCACTCGACCGAGGCGGAGTCCCTGCGCGGACATCGGCCAGGCCGGATCGTCGAGTCGGACCGTCGCACCGATCGCCACCCGTTGCGCGTCGACCTCGGCGACCCATCCATCGCCGTCGGGCTCGAGAAGGCAGAGCACCTGCTCACCGACTTCGCGGCCGCCTCCCTCGTCGAGAATGCGGACCCGAAGCTCGACGCCCGACGCATGACTGGCGGGAACCAGCACGCTTCCGTTCACGGCGACAGGATCGCCGATCCTCCCGACCAGCCGTCCACCGGACGCCACCACCGGATCGCCTGCGGCGATGCCGTGTCGTTGGCCGACGTTCAGGGTGGCGATGCCACTCGGATCGACGGCGATCACCCGTGCCGCAGCCGGTCGCGGCGAGGGCTCGGCACGACGCGGCAGGCCCTCCAGCACCTCGATCGCCTCGTGGGCGAACTCGAGTTCGGATCGAAGTCGCTGCACGAGCGCCAGCAACTCGTCCCGCTCCTCGGCGAGCGTGACCGCGTCGGCCTGTGGGGTCGGGGTCGGCGGTCTCAGCCACGACGCGGCCGCCACGCCGAAGTGCGCCAGCGGGCGAAGAGGCAGCCAGAGCACCGAGGACGCCTCGTTGGTCCAGACCAGAAATCGCGCCGGTGCCAGCGCGAGGCAGGCGACGGCCAGGGCGGGAATCAGCGGGGTTCGAAGTCCGTCGAGCATGGCGGGAGCACTCCGCCGTCGAGGCGTCGCAGGACGGCGGCGATCAGAAGTCGTCGCGATCCGACTCGAGGGTCGCCTGATACTGCTCGAGGTTCTCGAGATAGATGCTCGTGCCTCGTGCCACGCAGGTCAGGGGATCCTCGGCGATGGTCACGTCGAGGCCGGTTGCGTTCGAGAGCTCCAGATCGATCCCGCGCAGCAGCGCTCCGCCGCCGGCGATGACGATGCCGTTGTCGACGAGATCCGCAGACAGTTCCGGCTCGGTGGCCTCGAGAGTCTTCATCACCGTCTCGATGATCGAGTTGAGCGGCTCCCGCAGGGCCTCGCGGATCTCCTCGCTGGTGACGACGGTCTTGCGCGGCAGGCCGGTGACGACATCCTGACCGCGAACCTCGAGGGTGCGTTCCTCGCCGACCGGCGCTGCGGAGCCGATCTCGATCTTGATCCGCTCGGCGGTCTGCTCGCCGATCGTCAGCGAGTAGGTCTTGCGCATGTGGTTGATGATCGCCTCGTCGAAGTCGTCGCCGGCCACCCGCACCGACTGGCAGGTCGCGATGTCCGCGAGGCTCATGATGGCGACCTCGGTGGTCCCGCCGCCGATGTCGACGATCATGCTGGCTCGCGGCTCGGCGATCGGCAGTCCGGCCCCGATCCCCGCCGCCATCGGCTCCTCGACGAGAAACACGCGGCTCGCGCCCGCCCGCTCCGCCGAATCCACGACGGCTCGCTTCTCGACCGCGGTGATGCCGGACGGAACCGCGATCACCACCCGCGGACCGAACAGCCAGCGACGGGCATTCACCTTTCGGATGAAGTAGCTGAGCATCGCCTCGGTGATCTGGAAGTCGCTGATCACCCCGTCCTTGAGCGGACGGACGGCGCTGATCGAGCCCGGCGTCTTGCCGAGCATCGCCTTGGCGGCGAAGCCGACCGCGGTTCCCCCGTTCAGAACCTGATTGGTCCCCTTGCGCACCGCAACGACCGAAGGCTCGTCGAGCACGATGCCCTCGCCGCGGACGCACACCAAGGTGTTGCAGGTGCCGAGGTCGATCCCCATGTCGACTCGGAACCACCCCATCAACGAGCCCAACATGGAAATGCGACACTCCGTTCGACGACCCGAGGCACCCGGACGCGGCACGCACCCGACCGGATCGGACCGTCCGCGATCATAGCAGCATGGTGCAAGTCGTCGTCCCGACGGGGCGACCGACGACCGGGTCGGAATCAGCGGGAGGAGACGAGGCCGAACATGGATCCGGACTGATCCATGTTGGCAAGCATCACCCAGATCACTGCGGCGAACAGCACCAACGCCGCAGCGCCGAGCATCGCCGTGAACACGTTCATTTCGCCGGAAGAACCCCGCGGGCCACTGGAACTCATGGACATCGCTCCTGATTCGGTGTTTGGCGACGTGGCCTGACCGGCGAGGCCGGGTTCACTCGCCTTGACGGGCGGTGGCGACATGACCGACGGCCACGAGGCCCCGCGAGGGATCCTGCAGTTCCACGATGCCGACCGATCGGTTCACATCCACGTCGAGGACCCGGAGATTGGCCACGTAGTCGGGGCCATCCGAGATCGTGAGAACCCAGCCCACCTGGACGCCGTCGAGCTGCCCGGCATCGATGGTGGCCAGGGTGTCCCCGGCATCCTGGACCACGTTGCTGACGACCGCGCGAAGGTTGCGATCCGCCACTCGACGAACTTCACCCGCGGCCGCGAGGTTCAACGAGCCTCCACTGGCCTCGTAGCGAGCGATCGTCGACTGGGCGCGATCCCGCTCGCGCTCGACGCCCTTGAGCTGCTCCTGCAGGGACGCGTTCGCCGCCTGAAGCACTTCTTCGGAGTCACGAAGATCTGCCACCTGCTGCTCGAGTTGCACGAGCTTCGCATTCAGGCGGGCCTCGCTCTCGCGAAGCTGCTTGGCATCCTGAACCAGCTTGTTGGTCAGTTCCTGGCTCGCCTCACCGATCGCAGCGAGACGCTCGAGCTTCGCCTCGACGCCCGCGACGCTGGCGGTGGTCCGCGAGAGCTCGCCCTGCAGCCTCTGGTTCTCGGCGCTCGCGGAGCGAAGCTGCGAGGCGACCGAGGACGCCTCGGTCTGAAGGGCCTTGATCTCGGCGAGCATCGACGCCTCGCTGGCGGCCTGCGAAGCCTGGGCGGCCTCGAGCGCCTGGTTGGCGGCGGCAGTCATGCTCTGCTGGCGTTCGAACCTCGCCTTGTACGACCCTTCGTTGCTCGCGTTGACCATGACCAGCGGCACCAGCATCACCACCAGCAGGGTCACGACGACGATCAGGATCTTGGTCAGGATGTGCACTGAGAGATCTCTCGAGGGGGCTGCAGGAGTCCGGAACGGCGAGTCGCTTGAAACGACGACGAGGCTCGAAACCTTGGAAAGAGCGGGAAGAGTCGGTGAGCGGGACCGGTGAACCACCGAAGCACGCCACACCCCGCTCCACCAGTCGAGACCACCGCCGACAGGCGATTTCGAGGTTGTAGTCGGGTGTCAAGGGAGTGTCAACGCACGCCCGTGGCATCGGCGACCGAGGAGGATTCGCCGGCCACCTTGAGGAGGTTGCCCGCCGCCGTGATCCGAACGAACTCCACAGGATCCGAGAGACGAGATCTCAACGCCTCGACCGAGGTGCCGCCCCCCACCGCTCCGGCGACGGCACACCCTTGGGCTCGGAGCAGCGGGTCCGGCGCCTGCACCGCGTTGGCGGCGATGGCTGCGGCATCGACCTGTGTGGCAAGGCCCAATTCGGCCAACGCCTGGGTCGCGGCCATCCGAATCTCGGGCGGCCGGATCGAGGTGCCCGAGGCCAGTACCAACCGCTCGAGCATCGGGGCTGCGGATCGGTCCCCGAGACGGGCCAGGATCTGGCAGGCGAGGATGCTGAGCTCGCCCTGCTCCACGGGGGCGAACAACGCGGCTCGAATCGCCTCGAGCTCGTCGTCGTCTCCCAGCTTCACCAGCGTCTCGGCCCCCTGCAGTTCGACGATGCGGACCCGGATCGGATGGACCCGACGCATGCCCCGACCGAGGGAGTCTCGAATCATGCCGATCGAACTGCTGTCGCCGAGTTCGCCGAGCACGATGTAGGCGTTCGACCGGACCTCCGGATCGTCGCTCCGCACCATCGCGGCCAAAGGCGAGGGATCCGCCGGGCGACCGCAGCGACGCAACGCGTAGATCGCCGCAGCCCGGACCGAATCGGACCGATCGCGAACCAGCGGCTGGACGAGATGGGAGAGATCGTCGAGCCGGGCCCGGCCCACGCACATCGCCGCCACGAAGCGAACGCCACGGTTGTCGTCGACGAGTCCGCCGGCGACGTGTTCGCGAAGAAGACTCGGCCACGCGAGCATGCCCTCGAGGGCGTTCGCCCGGACCACCGGATCGGCGCTTCGAACGCCCGCCGCGAGGATCGCCGTCGCCGCCTCGATCGGGTCGTTGGACAACGGCCTTTCCGGACCGCTCGGTGCGGTGCTCGATCGGGCCGTCTCTCGAGTCCCGATGCTCGGCGGCGTCGAGGTCGGCTCGACGGCCTTCGGGCGTTCCGCGACCGACGCCGACGCCGAACTGGACGTCCGGGTCGGGTCCGGGCTCGTCGGCTCCGGAGAATTCGAGTCCGCGGCGCTGGCGTCCCCACCCACGACGGCCGCCACGGCGACGGCAGGCGCCGGCTCGCGATCGGCGGATGGTGACGGAGCCTGAGGACCGTCGCGACGAGTCGTCGCCACGGCCCCCGCGCCACCGGCTGTGGTGGCGGTCCCGATCGAAGACGACCGGTCTTCGGTTGGGGCGGGTGCCGATGTCGCCAGGATCTCCTCACGCTCGACCGCGGTCACGTCGGGTTCGGCGGCAAGGCTGGTCGTCTCGGAACCGGTCGCCCCCTCCCGATCAGGCGCTGCGCGTTCGTCGGTCTCTGGCCCATCCGGTTCGGCAGCCGCGGCGACCGCGGCTGTGGGCGCCGCTGGCGCCGGCGCCTCGGGCGGCGGCGTCTCGACGTCGCGTCGCCGGCCGCCCCGACTCCATTCGCTGGCGCCGATCGCGAACTTCGGCGACGGATCCGACGCCACGGAGGCCGCCGGGGACGAGGCAGAGGACGGAGACAAAGAAGTGGACGAGGAACTCGAGCATCCCGCCGACGTCAGGCCGAACGCCGCAACCAGCAGTCCTGTCGCCGCCACGCACACGCTCCAAGTCGAGCGACCACATCGGCCTCGGCCGGATCCGGGATTCGAACACGCTCGCGAGGTCTCGGTCATGGAACGCTCCGGTCTGCGGGGTCGGTCGGGGATCGTCTCCCCTCGAGTTCGGGTTATCGGCGGACCTCAGCCGCGGCCTCGACTCGAATCCCGTTTCGGCATCCGACTCCACCAGAGCCCCACCGCCGTCGCAAGCACCGCCAACAGCGCCCACCGGTCGCCAACCACCGAGAACAACGGGTGCCGGTCGTCCCTGGGCAACTCCGCGAGGACCCATCCCGCAGCGGTGCCGACCCGATCGCCACGACCATCCAGTCCGGCCACGATTCGTCCGCTCGAATCGATGCCGGCACTGAACCCCGTGTTCACCGTTCGAAGCATGGGCGTCCGGTTCTCGATCGCCCGGATCGACGCCAGGCGCAGGTGCATCCGACGCGCCGCGAGGTCGTCGCCGAGCCAGCCGTCGTTGCTGGCGTTGACGAGGAGATCGGCCCGACGCCTTCCATCGTCCCAGACGAGACGGCGGCACAACGAGGCCACCGTCGCCTCGAAGCAGATCGGCGTCGCGACGCGCACGAGGTCGCCTTCGGAGGTCTCAACCTCGAACCGGACCGGTTCCGATCCGGCATCGAGGTCGAAGGTCATCCCCCGGGCTCCGATGTCGAGGAGCAGTTGCTCCAGCCACTCGAAGCGGGAGATGCCGGGCATCGTCTCTCCGAAGGGCGTCAGCACGATCTTGTCGTACCTCGGAGGCTCGCGATCCCCGGGGGTCGGCGTCGGCGGCACGAGATACACGCTGTTGAAGTGGGCGTCCCAGGTCCAGCGGCCCTCCTCGGCTGCGAGGCCGACATAGACCGGGCTGCCGACCAGCAGCGGCGCTCCCGCCCGCCACGCCACGGCGTGGGCGATCTCGGCGAACAGCGATCCGGGGAAGTAGCCGCCCCGCTCGAGCATGTCGAGAGTCGCCGGATCGAGGCCGAACCCCGGGAGCATGGTCTCGGGCCAAGCGACCAGATCGACCGGGGGCCCAACCTCGTCGAGCGCTCGCTGCGTGGCGTCCGCGAAGGCCGGGACGTCGACGAGTTGTCGCTCCGCCGACCATCCGATCTTGTTGTCGATCGGAAGCGCCGTCTGGATGGCGAGAAACCGACCCAGCGAAGGCGCGAGGTCCGCCTGCCCCAGGCGCCAGTGGCCGTATCCGAACGCCGCCGCCCACATCGACACGGCCACCACGACGCCGGCGAAGCGCCGCCCCAGAGAGACGTGCGCGGCGCGGGGGCGGAACCCCTCTGCAACCGCACCCGCGGAGAGCGCCACCAGCAGCGTGAGGCCCCTCGCGCCGAAGAGGTCCGCGGCCTGGGCGACCTCGATCCAACCGCCGCTTGCCGTGACGACGCCCTGCCCCGCCTCGTACCAGGGATACCCACCGAGGACGAACTCGCCACGAAGGACATCGAGCGCCACGACAAGCACCGGGAGCACGATCCAGAGCGGCCACCGGGCGGTCGACTCTCTCGCAGCGAACCGCCGCACCAGCCAAGCCAGCATCAGCGCCCACAGCGACAGGTATCCGCAGAGGAACGGATAGCCGGCGACCGAGACGTCGGCGATCCATCGCTGCACCAGCAGCCACCACGCCAGATCGACGATGATCACTCCCAGCCAGAGAGTCCTCGGCGAAGAGGATCCCACCGCCGCGATCGCGAACAACGCCAGCCACGCGACGGTCGCGATGGGAACCTCCGGCGGCATGAAGGCCAACCACTTGGCACCCGCCGCCGCGACGAGCAGCAGCACCGTCGCGATCGCGCCGAAGCCCCCGGGGGCCGGACGATGGGATCCGTCGGCGACGGCGGCGGCGCTCACTTGCCGGCGTAGTCGATGAGGCGGCTGATCTCGCTGCGGAGATCGGCGCGGTCGACGATCCGATCCACGAAGCCCGACTCGAGCAGGAACTCCGAGGTCTGGAATCCCGCGGGCAACTCCTGCCGGATCGTCTGGGCGATCACCCGCGGTCCCGCAAACCCGATGAGGGCGCGAGGCTCTGCGATGATCACGTCGCCGAGCATCGCGAAGCTCGCGGTGACGCCGCCGGTCGTGGGATCGGCAAGCACCGAGATGAAGAGACCCCCGGACTCGTCGAAGCGGGCCAGCGCCGAGGAGGTCTTGGCCATCTGCATCAGACTGAAGCCCGACTCCTGCATTCGAGCCCCGCCGGAGCAGCTCACGATCACGAGCGGCCAGTCGCGGTTGGTGGCCAGTTCGATCGCAAGCGTCGTCTTCTCTCCGATCACCGATCCCATCGACCCGCCCATGAAGGAGAAGTCCAGAGCCGCCAGCACCACCTTGCGACCCTTGATGAAGCCGGTGCCGGTCTGGACGCCGTCGTTCTCGCCGGTCTTCCGCTGACTCGCCGCCACTCGATCCCGGTAGGGAAGCAGATCGACGAACTGGAGCGGATCCGCCGGGGCGATGTCGGCGTGGAGCGGTTCGAAGGTGCCCGGATCGATCAGCTGGGCCACCCGCTCGCGGGCGGTCAGACGACCGTGATGACGACACTTCGGGCAGACCTTGTGGTCGGCGTCGAACGCCTTGCGGAAGATGGTCTCTCCGCACCCCGGACAGCGCAGCCAGAGGCCCTCGGGAACCCCCTTCTTGACGACGCGTGGCGTCGCCTCGGGGCGCTCGGCGGCGGCCGGTCGGCTGACGGGTGACGAAGTCGGTTCCACACGCTCC
>Ga0075479_10000881_pt1 | contig 13388 bp, 10 predicted proteins | sample DEB08_DNA_8_FD_76341 | JGI IMG/M metagenome (GOLD analysis project Ga0075479, IMG submission 76341) | Aqueous microbial communities from the Delaware River and Bay under freshwater to marine salinity gradient to study organic matter... | ecosystem: Environmental > Aquatic > Marine > Coastal ... | reverse complement strand
GGAAAAGACGCGGCCTGCAATCTGAGAATTGCAGAATGAGCCATGTCATTCGGGCTTTTTGCTGATAACCTCCCGAAGGTTGCAAGGGCGTCCGGATCGATTTTTCAGGTTCACGCCGACGGCTTCACGCGGAGCAGTGATCATTAAATCTGCAATTCCCAGGGTTTTCACAGCGACACAATCCGGCTCCTCACAAGGGGACGCTGCGGCAACTGTCGCGCGGCCGGATTTTGCAGCGGTCCCGAGCTATGGAAAACTGCAGCTGGCAACTCGCTACCTGCTCTCGCCACTTGCCGGATTTACCACGCTGCCGTTTCGTCGCATCGTTCGCCGTTTGGGCGGGGTTGGCCTGGCAACCACAGATCTGGTCAACGCGCGGGCGTTGCTGTCGCGCAACGAGAAAACCATGCAGATGGTGGAGACTCACCCTGAAGATCGACCGTTCGCGGTGCAGATCTTCGGTAGCGAGCCGTCCATCATGGCTGAGGCCGCTCAATTGCTGGTGGAACTCGGCGTCGACACGATCGACATCAACATGGGGTGCCCGGTGAATCGCATCGCTGGTGCCGGTGCCGGTGCCGGAATGATGTGCAACACCGACAGCACGCTCAATCTGGCCCGCACAGTCGTAGAAGCAGTGCCTGTTCCTGTGAGCGTGAAGATGCGACTGGGCTGGGACGCCAGCACGCTGACGGCGCCATTTTTCGCAGCAGAATTTGAGAAACTTGGGGTCGCTGCCGTAGCCATCCACGGCAGGACCAGAGAGCAGGGCTTCAGTGGCAGCGTGTGCCTTGACGGGATTCGCAGCGTGGTCGAAGCGGTGGAACGCATCCCGATCATTGGAAATGGCGATGTGCGGAGCGTCGCAGATGCGGCTGAGATGTTGCGGGTGACAAAGTGCCATGGTGTTTCGCTTGGTCGAGCCGCCCTGGCCAATCCGTGGATCTTTCGCCAGCTGCAGCAGTGGGAGCAGACTGGTTCGTGGACGCCGTCCGGCAGTTTTGACGAGCGTTTGCAACTGATGCTGGAGCAATACGGTTATCTTGAGTCACGGTTGGGTGCTCGGACTGCCATTGTCCAGTTTCGCAAAATGGCCCACTGGTATCTCAAAGGGATGCGTGTTCGAAAGCGACTCCGGGGACAGTTCCAGGAAGTCACAACGCGGCAGGAAATGGAATCGATGCTGAAGCAGATCCAGCAGGAGGGACCGGTCGACGGAAACCGGACCGGCGTGCTGACGGATGTTCAGGTTGCCGTGCCACGTGGCCCGGTCGACAAATGGTAGGCCCAACAATCACCCGGAGTGGGCGAAACGCCCAGTGAGAGCCCCGATGAATCTGGAAGCCGAAGCGGCCAGTCAGCCGTTCATAGAGCTGGATCGATTTCTTAAGTTCTGCCAGGTGGTGTCCTCCGGGGGGGAGGCCAAGCACTTGATTCGTTCCGGTGATGTCATGGTCAACGGTGCGATCGAAATGCGGCGTGGCCGCAAACTGCGTCATGGCGATGAAGTTGAGGTGGGTGGCGAGATTTTGATTGTCGAAATCAATGCGGATCCGGATGAGGATTCAGGTGGCGCTTGAACGGATGCGAACGGTCTTCGCCTCGCGGTCCTGTTCCAGCTGCAGGCGTACGTCGGCCAGCGCTTCAGCTTCGGCTTCGTCGTGTGTGATATGCAAAACTGTAACACCGGTTCTGCGGTTGACTGTTTTCAGCAGCTGCTGAGTTTCCAGCCGAGTTTCACGATCAAGGGCACTGATCGGTTCATCAAGCAGTAATGCTGCCGGTGTCGCCGCGAGGGCACGGGCCAAAGCCACTCGCTGAGCCTCGCCTCCGCTGAGTGCAACCGTACTGCGATCCAGCAGATGGTGAATCTGCAGCAGCCCCGCCAATTCCTCGACTTTCACTGCCCGCTCAGCTTTTGGAATTCTGCGGATCTTCAGCGCGAATTCGATATTGCTGCGAACAGACATGGTGGAAAACAACGCCAGATCCTGCGGCATATAGCCGAGGTTTCGTTCTCCGGGCGACCAGTTGGTGACATCCTGGTGATTGATCAGAACGGCTCCCGAGGAGATGCTGCGGAGCCCGCAGACAGCTTCCAGAATCGTCGTTTTTCCGATGCCGGTTCGCCCCATCAAAATTGCGTATTGACCGGTTTCAACTCGAAATGAGATGTCCTTCAGGAGGCAGTTCCCGGCCTGCATACTGAGCTTTGAGACTTCGATCATGATGTCAGATCTGCCCCCAGCCACCGCAGAATCAGCAGCACGACGACGGCCATGCCGACCATCAGCAGGGAGACGGCGACCGCGGCGTCAAGCTGTCCCACGCTGAGTTCGAGGAAGACTGTTGTGGACAGGACTTCCGTACGAAATCGAGTGGCTCCTGCGAATACCAGAATCGGACCGAATTCGCCCAGTGCGCGAGCCCAGGCGATGGTGCCGGCCGCAATCATGCCTCGTGATGCCTGTGGCAGGGCAATCTGCATGAACGCTCCCCCGCGACTGCAGCCAAGAGTCCGCGCAACATCCTCCGCTCGAGGATCGATTTGATCGAAGGTGACTTTCATCGTCCGAACCGCAAAGGCACAGGCCACCGCGAACTGGGCGAGAACGACAGCGGGCCAGCGGTATGTCACCGGGAAGCCCATCTCATTCCGCAGCCACTCATCCAGAATCCAGCCCTCGCGAGCATTCTTCATCCCTGCATCCGGCTCCGCGTCTGCACTGATCGAGGGCCCCGTAAACAGCGAGCTGAACGGAAACGGCTGGTGGAACAGGATCAGCAGGCTCAGTCCAAGAACCAGCGGAGGAAGTACGACGGGAATGTCCACCAGCGTGTCGACCAGCTGTCGACCGGGAAAGCGAAATCGGGACAGCAGATAACCCAGCGGTGTTGCAACCCACACGGACATGACAGCCGCTGCAGTGCAGGTGAACAGAGTGAGCCGAAAGGCTGAGCGGATTTCGGGTTTGCGGAGCGCCTCGAGAAACTCGTCCGCACTGGTGAAATTCAAATCAGCGATCAGCAGCAACAGAATCAGGATCACAAAACAGCTGGACAGTCCTCCCATCGTCAGGAAGAACATGACATCTGAGTAGCGCTGGAGTGGTTTGCGTTTCAGAGACCTGATTCCTTTACAGCAAAGGGCTGCAGTTGCCATCCGAATCCTTCCGCAGAAAAGATCTCCTGACTTTCCGCGGAGCAGATGCTGCGAAACAGGCGGTTGGCCAACTGCGGAAAGCGGGACTCTTCGGCGACTGCCCACGGTTGGGTGGCGGTGGAGCAGGGGATGCCCTGAATTTGGACCGCGTCCAGGAATTCTCCGGAACCGGCAGCGTTACTCAGATAGGCCACGGCCGCATCCAATGATCCGGTGCGAAGCTGATTGACCAGCATATCTCCCGTCGGTGTCTGCACGGTCACATTCGCCATGATCTCCGTTTTCATTCCGGATTCATCAAGCGTCTGCTGAGTCAGCCAGCCCATCGCACACTGCTTTTCATGGCCAATTCCAACACGCAGGTCTGGCTGTGCCAGATCCCGCAGAGATGCGAGTTGCCGCGGGTTTCCTTTGGGAACGAGAATCACCAGCTGATTGGTTGAGACGGTCATCGGGTCCGGGAACAGATGGCCAACCTGCGTCATGAACTCCACATCACAGGCAAAGTAAGCATCCGGATGCTGCCCCGCCTGCATTTGTGCCACAAGGATTCCGCACCCGTTGTAGGTTCGGGAAACCAGCACACCTTCACGCGTTTCAAACTGTTGAATCGTCTCTTCAATTGCGGGTCTGAGCATTGAGCCGGCATAAACCGTTAATTCGGGTGTGTCCTGCCAGGCATCGCCGGTCGATGTTTCAAAACCCTGTCGTCGATATTCCTCCAGCCCACGATCCTTCGCGCTGAGATATCTGGCGAAGTGCAGGGCAGCTGCAGGCTGTTCGCTGAATGAAGTCACTCCGACGGAGATTTGGGAACGCCCGGCGGCCAGTTCCGGCACCCGAATGGCTTCCAGATCGGGATATGGATAAAGCACAGCGTCGTACACAATGCCCGCATCTGCAGCCCCAACAAGCACATCGTTGGCGACATCGTTTACCGTCGTTCGGTAAGCCTCGGTGGAAGCATCAAGTTGGTCCCATTGCCCCGACTCGGTCAACAGTTTCCGAGTAACACGAGCCACGGCGGCAGCGTCGGGATTGGCCTGAACCACACGCAGGTCTTCGGCAAACAGATCATCCAGCGAATCGATTCCATGCGGATTTCCTTTGGCCACGACGATCACGCAGTTCATGGCTGCCAGAGGAAGGACTTCCTCGACCAATTCTTCGGCGGCAGCCAGTTCCAGAAAGCTGTCATCGGCCGGCAGATACAGATCACCGGTTCGAGCCACCTGTAACTGAGACAGCAAAGTTTGTGAGGGGCCGTACTGAATGCTGACTCGACGTCCTGTTTCCTGCTCGTAACGGGTCCTGATGGCTTCTACAACTGACCGATTACTGGCAGCGCAGTACATCATGATTTCGGTATCGGCAGCATCACTCGACGTTGGAAGCGTTGGGCGACCACCGTTGGGATTGTCAGAGCTGAGCAGCCAGAACATGGCCACGAGGGCGCCAAGGCTGGTCAACATCACGATGGGGGTACGGGACACCTGCAGATCCTTTCAGCGAACGAATCAGAGCAGTTTCGACGGTCAGACTATTCTTCTTCAAACAGGGATGGTTCTGAAGAAGTGGATTTGCGACGACTGCGGACGACCTTCCCTGTGTTCTTCAGCTTTCGTCCTGAAGCTGTGTCCGGTGCACTGGTCCGAGGATCCTCGGCGCCGGTCAGCTGATCGCCGGGACTGGTTGACTGCAGTCGTTGATTGCCCTGCAGAGAATAGTCTTCGGAAAGTTCGCAACCAAGCACGCGACGGTTGAGCTTCTTCGCGGTGACAAGTGTTGAGGCACTGCCACCAAACGGATCGAACACCAACTCGCCTTCATTGGAGCAGGCACGGATGATTCTTGCCAGTAACTGTTCCGGCATCTGGCATCCATGAAAGCCGGCGCGTTCGCGAAATGTTCCGGCAACCCGTGGAAAATACCACGTGTCCTCGTCGGGGTGGAATCCCTCCGGAAGATCCTGCGGACGCAGAATCCACGTGTCGTCCGGGAGACGTCCACGGCTGTTGGCGCGACGGTCCCCATAGACGAGTTGTCGTGCAGAAGGCACACGGATGTCGTCGTGGTTGAAGGTGAAGGCCTTTGGGTCCCTGACGAAATGGAACAGATGCGCGTGGGAACGAGTGAATTTGTACTTGCAGTTGACGCCAAACGTGTAGTACCAGATCACCCAGCTGCGACACTGGAATCCGATCTTCTGCGCCTCAATCTTTAACTCCGCCGCATACTCATCTCCGATGGCCAGCCAGAATGTTCCGGTAGGGACAAGCAGGCGGTGGACCTGCTGAATCCAGCGTTTTGACCAGTCGAGGTATTCCGAACTCTCCAGCTGGTCTTCATACTGATCGTAGTCGTAGCCGATGTTGAAGGGCGGATCGGCGAATGCAAGGTGTACGCAGCCATCAGGCAGAGACTGCATCGTTTCAATGCAGTCTCCCTGATGAATGCGACCGGTCACATCTTCAGGCAGCGGTGCCGCCTGAGTCAGAGGACTGGTGTCAATCGTTTTTGGCCTGGCCAAATTGGTGCCCCTTTCCAGCCCGAATTCCGCTGACAGGCATCAGGATGGCTCAATCACGATCAGCAGATCGCCGGTTTCCACACGATTTCCGGGCGATACCAGCACCTGACTGATCTTGCCATCAAGTTCGGCATTGATCGCGGTTTCCATTTTCATGGCTTCGAGACTGAGCAGTTTATCGCCACGATGCACGCGGTCGCCAACGCTGGCAATCACATTGACCACCATCCCAGGCATCGTACTGCCGATCTGTCCGGGAATGGCCGCATCGGCCTTCGGTCGCGAGGCTCCCGTGGATTCCGCAGAATTGTCGGTGACGGTGATTTCACGCGGCTGCCCGTTCAGTTCGAAGAAGACGGTCCGAGTACCGTCTGCATGCGCGTCGCTGACAGTTTGCAGGCGGATAATCAAAGTTTTTCCGGGTTCCAGATCGACGGCAATTTCTTCTCCGGCCTCGAGGCCAAAGAAGAAGTGCGGAGTGGGCAGAATGCTGACGTCGGAATATTTCTGCTGGTGCTGCGCAAATTCTTCGAAGACGCGTTCGTAAAGCAGCCAGGAAATGACTTCCCGACTTGTGGCTTCGCGACCAAGAATTTCGTTGACCCTGGTTTGAGCGGCACCCATGTCTGCCGGAGGCAGCGATTCGCCAGGCCGACCGGTGAATTCTTCATGATTCAACAGGATCCGCTGTTTCACTTCCTTCGGGAATCCGCCCGGTGGCTGGCCCATTCCACCGCCAACCAGGTCGATGACGCTGGCCGGAAATGCGATATCCCGATCCGGGTTCAGGACATCAGAGCAAGTCAGGTCATTGGCCAGCATAAAGAGGGCCATGTCCCCCACCGACTTACTGGTCGGGGTGACTTTGACGATGTCACCAAACAGCTGATTGACGTCCGCATACAGCTGGCAGACTTCCGGCCAGCGATCGGACAGCCCGAGTGCGCGTGCCTGCTCGAAGAGATTTGTGTACTGGCCACCTGGCATTTCATGACGATACAGGTCGGCTGTTGCAGCCAGTGCCACGCTTTCGAAGGGAGTGTAAAACTCGCGGACGCCGCGCCAGTATTCGGCAATGCGATCGAGGTCGCCGGAATGCAGTTCGGTGTCGCGTTCCTGGTGCCGGAAAGATTCGACCAGTGTGTTCAGATTCACCTGTGAGGTGCCACCGGACAGCGGAGCCATTGCTGCATCGACGATGTCGAGCCCCGCGTCCGCGCCCTCCAGGATTGAAGAGGCCTGAACTCCGCCGGTATCGTGCGTATGGAAGTGAATGGGGAGCCCGATCTCTTCCCGCAGCGCTTTGACCAGTGTTCTGGCTGCGTATGGCTTGCAGAGTCCGGCCATGTCCTTGATGGCAAGGATATGGGCACCCATTTTTTCCAGCTCTTTGGCAAGCTCAACGTAGTACTTCAGGGAGTACTTGTTTCGTCCAGGATCTGTAATGTCTCCTGTATAGCAGATTGCCGCTTCACAAATTGCACCTGATTCCACAACGGACTCCATGGCGACCTTCATGTTCGGAAGCCAGTTCAGGCAGTCGAAGACTCGGAAAACATCAATTCCGGCGTCTGCTGCTTCACGAACAAAGACCTGCACGATGTTGTCCGGGTAGTTGGTGTAGCCCACGGCATTGGATGATCGCAGCAGCATCTGGAAGAGAATATTCGGAACCTTTTCGCGCAGACTGACCAGTCGCTGCCAGGGGCTTTCCCGCAGGAACCGCATCGACGTATCGAATGTTGCTCCCCCCCACATTTCCAGACTGAACATCTGCGGACACAGCTGCGAGTATGTTTCTGCAATCTGCAGCAGGTCATAGGTTCTCATACGAGTGGCAAGTAACGACTGATGCGCATCCCGGAATGTGGTGTCCGTAATCAGGAGTTGCTTCTGGTCGCGGACCCAGCGTGAAAATCCTTCGGCGCCGAGTTCCTTCAGTCGATCCCGCGTCCCTGTAGGGCGCGTGGCATCTGCCGGCAGTTCCGGAACCGGAGCCGGTGTTCTGCGGGCAGATCTTGGACGTCCCTCCACCAGGCTGTTGCCGTTTACGATGGTCTCTGCCAGATATGTCAGCAACCGTGTAGCGCGATTCTGGCGAGGCGCGAATTCAAAGAGTGCCGGAGTTTCATCGATGAAGCGAGTGGTGCAGTCACCGTTGGTGAAGACCTCGTGCTGCAGCAGCGTGCTGAGGAACGGGATGTTGGTCTTCACTCCGCGAACTCGGAATTCCCTCAGTGTACGATCCATCCTGGTGACAGCATCGACAAACCGCCTGCCTCGAGTGGTCACTTTGGTGAGCAGCGAGTCATAGAACGGATTGACCACCGCACCACTAAAGGCACTTCCCGCGTCCAGTCGAACGCCCAGTCCCCCGGCGGACCGATAGTGAGTGACGCGTCCGTAGTCCGGCATAAAGGCATTGGCGGGATCTTCAGTCGTCACGCGACACTGTACGGCGAAGCCACTGATGTGGACGTCTTCCTGGCTGGCCAGTCCGATATCCTCGTGAGCCAGTTCCGCTCCCTGGGCAACCAGGATCTGGCATTTGACGATATCGATGTTTGTGATCTCTTCCGTAACAGTGTGTTCCACCTGGATTCGAGGATTGACCTCAATGAAGTAGAATTCCTGTTCGTCGACATCCACCAGAAACTCCACTGTCCCCGCGCAGGAGTACCCGGCCGCCTGCCCGATTTTCAGAGAGGCATCAAGAATGCGATCCCTCAGAGCCGTATCAAGATTTGGCGCCGGCGCCAGTTCGACCACTTTTTGATGACGCCTCTGAACAGAGCAGTCACGTTCGAACAGGTGCACCAGATTGCCGTGCTCGTCACCCAGCAACTGCACCTCAATGTGTTTGGCGCGGCTGATGAACTTTTCGATGAAGACGTCCGGGCTGCCAAAGGCTGTTTGTGCCTCATTGCGGGCTGATTCGAAGGCCTGATCGAATTCCTCAACTGCCCGCACGGCACGCATGCCGCGCCCGCCGCCTCCCTTGGCGGCTTTGATCATTACGGGGAAGCCAGCTTTCTCTGCGGCCGCCCGGGCTTCATTGACGTCGTCGATTGATTGCTGCGTTCCCCCGAGGATTGGAACGCCCGCCTGAATTGCAATTGCACGAGCGGCAGTTTTGTCCCCCAGCGATTCGAGGCAGGCGACCGAAGGACCGACGAAACGAATTCCGGCGGCCTCGCAGGCTCGAGCAAGTTCAGGGCGTTCAGAAAGAAATCCGTAGCCCGGATGAATCGCGTCGGCACCAACCTCCACCGCCAGGGCGACAATGGCGTCGATGTCCAGGTACGAACGAATCGGCTCACCCGGCTTGCCGATTTGATAGGCTTCGTCCGCTTTGAATCGATGCAGGGCGTAGCGGTCTTCGTGCGAGTAAATCGCCACAGTCCGGATGCCCAGTTCAGTGGCACTTCGAAAGACCCGGATGGCAATTTCGGAACGATTGGCAACCAGAAGCTTCTTAAATTTTTTCATTGATATCTGACAATCGGTAACGCGGCTGAAGACGGTCTGCTGATGACGGTATTGCGTGCAGTACTGCGCATGACACCCAACCTTGCGACAGCAAATTCGTGCGCGAATGTCTGAAGTGCCACGAGCCCCTGAGACAGAGTTCGCTTGACGCAGTGTTCGTTCTGGTCGCCGGAACTCAGCTGAATCGACGGCACTGAAATTCGGGGTTCCAGAATGGTTGAACGGCTTCGCAGATGGCCATGTTGGGGCAGACTTGCTGTTCTGGACGCTGAAACATCGCAGAAGTCAGGCGTTGTCTGCAGCCACTGCTGGCAGGATGAAAGCACGATTCCACCGTCAGGCAGCATACCGAAACAGAGGCGTTTCATCCACTGCCCGCACGCAGCGGACAAACAGTGTCTGGAACTGAGACATAACGAAATCGGATGATACCGATCACGGGAACCTGTCCAGCAGGGAGGTGAAGCCGGATTCGTACGCAGGGGCTTCCCTTCACCGGATTTTTTTGACAAAAATGGAAGAATTCTGCCAGATCGGTGGCGGCGGAGAGATGGTTTCCAGCCTTCTTCCCTTAGCCGAGACTTCGGCGCCTGTTCAACTGTCTCTGCGGCGAGATCTTCGAACTTCGGCAACGAGGACAGTGGTCCTGCCCGCCCGGCCACCGGCCGGGGCGAACGAAATGTCTCCTGAAGATTGCCGGCAAAACACAGGCGGCATCTTCCAGAACACTTTTTGCAGCATGGGGCTGATCTGCAGCGTTTCGTTCCTGCCCGGAGTTGCTGCTTTCGACCGCGGGCGACTCCTGTTCGACTGGTGATAGGCACTGAATCCTGCCGAAAACCTAAGTATCGTTCCGGGCGAGTTCAGTTGGACTGTCGATGCTGGAACTCTTCGTGCAACTGGATGTGTCCCGCCCCGGAAGACTCCTCTGGAAAATCAGGTTTTGTTATGGCTGTTGTAACGCTATCCGTACTGGAAGGGCGAGAGCGTGGACGTATCCATCGCGATCTGCAGACTCCCGTCACAATTGGTCGTGAGGAAGAAAACCACATCCAGCTCAACGACGAGCGAATCAGCAGGATGCATGCCAAACTGCAGGATGATAACGGCACAATCATTTTCACCGATCTGAACAGCACCAATGGCAGTCGAATTAACGGGCATCCGGTCTCATTGAGGATTCTTCGCCCCGGCGACCACCTGCAACTGGGCCGGTCAACTCTGCTGTTTGGCAGCGATCTGGAAATCGGTCAGCGAGCCAGAGAACTCGGCTGTTCTGTTTCTGACCTGCTCCCGGTCAGCCGAGAACTGGACTCTGAAAGTGAGTCGGATGAAGAAGCGGGGACGTCCCAAAATGTGCTGCCGGAGGAGTTCTGTGAAGATCTGCTGCCGCAGCTTTTCGTCGGAGAAACACCGCCACTTCCAGAGGGGTTGACGGGCACTCAGCGAGCGAGGCTGTCGGATCTGTTGATGTATGTCCACGATTTGCAGAACCAGGTGCTGCGAAGCGCAGTTGAGGTTGATGCCGAACAGGGGGTTCAGGAAGTGCACTGGCATCAGGTGCAGAACCTGCTGCAGCTGCAGCGTCAACTGGCGATCTGGCTCAAAGATGTCGCCTCGCCCGAGGAATAGCAGTGTTGTTATGTTGAAGCTCGTTAGTCTGCGAACCACCCGCAGACAAACCGCCGATCCGGCGGACGACAAAGGTGGATGGCACCGACAAAGGTGGATGGCACCGGCGTGGTCAACGAATCACGTGGCGGCAACGCCAATCGCCGAAGGCACAAACCGCCGATCCGGCGGACGACCGGAGCAATCCAGTGTCGGCGTGCGGTTTTGGCCGCCTGAATTTCAATTGACTGCGCAATCATGCATCGTGGTGATTTCGTGAGACCACCTGGTTGGAATCGGTTGCCCCTGCGTGTGAAGCAGCACAGTTGCTGTTCTTGCAAGTGGTGAAACAGAGACGCCGTTTAGCAGCGGGAATCGCAGCGTGGCTCGTGCCCGCAGACGAACCTCGATTCTGCGGCGGCTCACAACTGGGACACATGCGAAAGTGGTGTCCTGCTGCTACGCTCGATAGAATTACGACTCAGCGGTCCACCGGGACGGCTCCGGGCCGCTTCAGGCCAGAGGACCTCGCCGGCGAATCCGCCGCAGAAGAAACCTCCGTAATTCCACAATGCCCAGCGCGTTCGTGCCGAATGAAAGTTGTTCCGCATGACCAACAAGACCGGTGAAGCAGGTGGAATTTCTCTTCCACTGGTGCTGCTGTTCGCCGCGGTTTCCGCCAGTGTGCTGATTCTGCCGGCACCGGCAGGAATGAATTCGGAGGCGCAGCGGCTGCTGGCGGTCGCGATTTTGATGGCAGGCCTGTGGATGACTCAGGCGATTCCCATGGCCGCCACAAGCCTGTTGCCCCTGGCCTTGTTTCCGATGCTGGGCATTTTGACTGCAAAAGACACCGCAAAGGCATTTGTCGCAGACAGTCTGTTTCTCTATCTCGGTGGGATGATCATTGCACTTGGGATTGAACGCTGGAATCTGCATCGTCGGATTGCGATGCATGTTCTGAGAGTTGTCGGGGTGAGTCCACGAAGAATGGTGACCGGGTTCGCCCTCGCCTCCTTTGGACTTTCAATGTGGATCAGCAACACGGCGACGACCATGCTCATGCTTCCGATCGCACTGGCACTGCTGCAGGTGATGTCAGAATCGGGATCGCAACAGCAGGCCGGTGAACAGGCATTGCTGGCAGATCGCGTGGCAATACCTCTGTTGCTGGTGCTGGCTTATGGTGCGTCCCTGGGAGGGATGGCGACGCTGGTGGGCAGTCCGACGAATGCGGTGGCCGTCGGAATTTATCGGGAGCAGATCCCCTCTGCACCGGACCTGTATTTTTCGCAGTGGCTGCTGGCCTGCGGTCCCGTCGCGCTGGTGTACCTGTTGCTGATGGTCTTCGTGATGACCCGGGGCCTGCCCAGCGTTTCCAGTTCCGACAGTCGCATGCGGAAGGAGTTGCAGACTCGAATTTGTGAGCTGGGAAAGATGGCTGCGGCCGAAAAGCGAATGCTTGCGATTTTTACGACGACGGCTTTGCTGTGGGTTTTTCGAGAGCCGCTTGTGTTTGGCGCCGAACCTCTGTTGCCGGGGTGGCAGCAGCTGTATGCCGGGTTTCTGTCCCGTGTGCTGAAGCAACCGGAATTACAGCAGGCCATGGCAGCCTCCGGGGCTGTTTCGGATGCAACCATTGCTGTCCTGATGGCGGTGCTGATGTTTGCGATCCCGTCCGGCACACGAACCTCGGACGGGAAGGTCATCCCGTTGATGGACTGGCCGACGGCAAATCGTCTGCCGTGGGATATGATTCTGTTGTTTGGCGGTGGCTTTGCACTGGCGGCGGGTTTTGACCGTTCGGGGCTCTCTGAGTGGCTGGCCGAACAGCTGCGGGAGGGATTGCAGAACCAGCCTGCCCCGCTGGTCGTGGCGACTGTCTGTCTGGTTCTGGTTCTGCTGACCGAGTTAACCAGCAACGTGGCCACGGTGAACGCGGTAATGCCGGCCCTGCTGGTGCTTGCAAAGCCCCTGGGGATGGATCCTCGAATGCTGTTGGTGCCGGCTGCACTGGCCACCAGCGCCAGCTTCATGCTTCCAGTGGGGACTCCGCCGAATGCGATTGTCTTTGGGTCCGGACGTATTCCGGCTGCGCAGATGGCACGACACGGGATGTTGCTGAATCTGATCGGTGTTCCCCTGCTGACAGCGGCGACCTGGCTAATCATTCGGCCCGTGCTTGGCATTGAGTGATCGTGATCGGGGGACTGGCCGGCAGCATCGGCACGGCTGTTGAGTGCCCCAAAGACGCGATGATCGGTGATAAGTCACGCCACAGAACGCCTCAAACTGCACGGTTTTTGCGAATCCTTACCAGTGGATTCGCGACTTCCTTCGAATCACCAGTCAGAATTACTAGACTGCAGCAAGTGGTTCGCAGGAGTCCGTGCGCCCGAAATCGTGACGGCGGCATCGTGATGCGAAATTCTGCGCAACCGTGGAAACTTCCCTGAATAACCCTGACTCATCTAAGCCAAAATATGACCGCGAACAATCCGTTTGGAGCTGAAGCTGTACTTTCAACCGCTGCAGGGGATGTCCGTTATTTCCGACTGCGTAAACTCATCGACGACGGGATCGGCCACATCGAGA
>Ga0075479_10000878_pt1 | contig 13416 bp, 7 predicted proteins | sample DEB08_DNA_8_FD_76341 | JGI IMG/M metagenome (GOLD analysis project Ga0075479, IMG submission 76341) | Aqueous microbial communities from the Delaware River and Bay under freshwater to marine salinity gradient to study organic matter... | ecosystem: Environmental > Aquatic > Marine > Coastal ... | reverse complement strand
CGGGTACAGCCAACGCAATCAAGTCATCTGAACAGCAGATCACAAGGAACGTCCTGATCATTGACCTGGGCGATCCTTTTCGCCGCGTTCTCTTCGATTTCGCAGCAGGTCTGCAGCTTGCGAGCAAACAGAAACTGGGCAGCGATCAGAATGAGGGCTTGACTTTAAAGTTGAGAATTGTGGTCGAGTCAGTCAGCCTCACAAACAGGGCTGATCTGCTGCAGACAGGAACCAAAGAAGCCCCTCGTACGGCCGACTATTTGTTTAAACACACCATTGACCGCAACACGTACCGCGAATTCGACTATATCCTGCTACACGGAGAAGAGGCCGCGATCTACGTGACCCAGTGCCTCAAGGATCCGTCTCTTAACGCGGATCAGCAGCTGTTCAGTGCTGACGCCTACTTTGGGATTCTCTCCAGAGGCCCAATCGACACCTTGCCCAACGATTGCAACCCCGAAAGTGAATCCAGCCCTCTCCATGGGCGAGGAAGATTAATCAGGCAAAACGAACAAAGTCTTCACAGCGCAACCACGAAATTCGGACTTGACTGTTTCTCTGACGTCGACAGGATTGTTTTCCTCGGCTCAGAAAAAGGGCCATATACTGCGGGTCGAAACCACGCGCTTTCTCAGGTCAGGGCAGCCGTCAAGAGTTATCCCCGTCCAGTGGAATTGATAGATCTCGATGATGCTGAAATCAGTGAACTGGCCAGGGCAGCGTTGCAGAAAAAGAACGTCGGAAAGTTCGTGTCTGCGGAATTACTTGATAAGCTCTACGGGCGCAATACGGCGTTTTACTATACCAACTGCCTGTATAACGGAGATGAAGTTAGCCTAAATCCTTTTGAATTCTGCGAACTGATTTCAAAGACTTTTGAGATTCCGTTGTTCTCATCACACGCCACTCACGTGTATCGCTGCGGTGCGGCTGTTGCAATCGACAGCTCTGAAGGTGATTACGCAAATTGGTGGTTGAACGAGATCTGGAACCCCGACGGAGACAAACCAGAACGTAAAAACAGTGCTTACCACAACTGGAAGCAGCTCATCCGCTTTGGCGGTCGCTTGCGGGCCCAATTAGGCTTCAACAGCGTGCCTGTCCACAAGGACGTAAAAACAATTCTCCAGCAGCAACGAAGCTTCTTTGCATCGGTATCAGTGATCATAATTCTGGCAGCTTCGCTGGTCGTCGTTGTCTTCGAGTTTCGCAGACGCCACCGTGCTGAACAGTTGCTGGCAGTCCAGAAACAACAAGCCGCTAAAGTGTCTCGAATGACAACGCTCGGGCAATTCAGTGCTGCACTCAGTCATGAACTCAGCCAGCCACTGGCCGCCGTCGCCAACAATTCAGATGCTGGGATCAGACTTATTGACAAGGCCTCATCTGCCGCTTCTCTGCAGATACGCGAAATCTTAAGCGACATTGCAAACGACAACTCCAGGGCGTACAGGGTACTGAAGCGCATCCGAAAGTACATTCTGATGGGCGAATTGACGATTTCTGAATGCAATGTCACTCAACTGATTAATTCAGTAGTCCAGTTAATGACGACCCAAGCGGCAGATTCAGGCATCGTGATCACGTCAGCTATTCCACGATCACTTTCCAGAGTGGCGGCGGACTTCGAGATGACCCAGATTGTCCTTGTGAACGTGGTCACCAATTCCATCCAGGCGATGGCCGAACATCATTCAAACGAACATCATCCAAACGGTTCTTCCGGCATCGACCGAATTACAATCCGTGCGGGAGTTTCCGCAGCGCATCCTGATCGTGTTGAGATCGAAATATCTGATACAGGCCCCGGTCTGGGCAGCTTAGAGGCACAGCAGGCAATGCAGCCGTTTTTCACGACTCGGCCCGATGGGCTTGGGATGGGACTTGCGATTGTGAGGGAAGTCTGCGAACAACAAAATGGGCAGCTTAAAATCCAATCCGGACAAGAGGGCGGTCTCTGCACGACGATCACGATCCCCATGTGGAAAGGTGAATCGAATGATTGATCAAGTTTTTCTGATCGATGACGACGAATCATTTTTGCGAAGCATGCAACGCCGGCTCTTCGCTTATGGTCTGCAGGTACAGAGCTTTCGCTCTGCGCAAGAATTCCTCAGTCAAGTCCCGCTTGACTGCGAGGGCTGTATCCTTCTGGACATCCAGATGCCGGTGATGACTGGGTTTGATTTGCAGGACCACCTGAACGCAGCTGACAGTTGTTTGCCTATTATCTTTATCTCGGGCAAGGGAGACATTCCAACAACTGTCAAGGCCATGAAAAATGGGGCGGAGTCTGTTCTGACGAAGGTGATCGACACCCGCACACTGCTCGAGGCAATCAACAAAGCATTGCTGCGATGCAGAAAGAATCGCACGGAACAGCGGGAACTGACGAAGAAGCGTGAGCAGATTCTGCAATTAAGTCTCAGAGAATTGCAGGTCTTCGCTGCTCTTCTGAAAGGGTGGTCCAACCGCCAAATCGCCGAGCACATTCAACTTGCCGAGCGAACTGTAAAGTATCACCGCACAATGCTCAGCCGCAGATACGATCTCAACTCCCCGGTAGAGATGATGAAGATCATGATGGAAGCCGAACTCTCAGAGAGTGACCTCGAAGAGTGGATTTCCAATTACGACAGCAACAGGGATCCTGAACAGTAGAAACATGTTGTGTTAGTGCCTGCATCTGCTGTAAGCCAACTCCTGCGGATTTAATTTGCAACTGTAGTGAGACATCAAGTCCCCCTTTTTTGACCAGGCTTCTGCGACGATCGAGTGGCTTGGTTAGGGACTCGCTATCAGCCAGTGAGTATTGCGCATAATCCTGATTGATGACCTGTGTGCCGATGTCTTCAGCCATGAGGGTCATCCGGGCGTCACGCTCAGCAGATCATCAACTGGCAGCGTGGGGGCGCGTTCTGCCTGGCGGGCAGTAACACATCGCAGTGTTCGTCGGCAGAAGCTGCACTGCCGACCGGGGGGCGATACACGAATTCAACGAAGACATCGACCTTTCCACGGTGATTCCCAGGGGAATATCGACGTTCTTATCAGCGTGAGGGGATTCTGTGACCGCATAGCATTTCTCGGGTAATGGCATACGGGCGGCAGCAGTTTCCCGACACATAAGTGTGCATCCAGCGGATGCGAACTCAAAGAACGAATCGCGATACAAAAGGAGTAAGAAATCATTAAGTCGCAACACCTTAAGATTCTGATCGGGCCGCTGTTTCTGTTACTGGTAATGTTCTTCTTCCTGAACCTGTCGCAGCATTCTGTCACTCTGTACTCTCCTCTCTGGATTCGATCAACGCGGGTTCGGTTCGCACTGCCGATACAGGATCGACCTGTTGATGTCCTGTTCATCGACACCGACGATGTTCCGGCTTACCTGCGGGACTCAATTGCAGAGTTGCAAAAACAGGTGTGTCTTCAAGGAGAGAGTGGATCAGCTCAGCCGCGATATCGCATTTCCGTCTTTGCCCCCTCAACACGCCGTTCACTGGAGTTATTGGAAGCTGAAGAGTACGACGCAGTAATTCTGCCCTCAGAATCAGCAATATCCGTGTATGACGGTTTTGCAGAACTCAACAGTCGTGACACCCACGTCATCTGTTGCACGAAGACTGACGAATCGCTCGACAGGATTAGAAATTACTCTGGAAACATGATTCCAGTGCTGTGCAGAAATGAGCCTGCTCATGATCTGGCAAATATCAGACGCCTCTTACCCGGCCTGGAAAAGCTGATTTATGTGACATTTCATCAACAGGGTGAAGTTGATGAATACCGATCCGTTCTTCAAATGCATCACGACGCAAAGAAAGAACCAATCTCTCTCGAAGTAGTCAATGCCACCACATTCGAAGAGTTGCGTGAGCAGCTACTGTCCAGGTCGGTCCAATCTCTCGGATCGACAGCAGTTCTGATTAACGATCAGTACGACATCATTGGCGATATCCCAGCCGAGCGATTGCGGGACTTGCAGCAGGTGACCCTGGCCCCATTATTTTTCATCAGTGACGACGCTCTCTACTCAGGAGCGGCCGGAGCGATTCATACGGAGAGTCAGGAGCTGGCCGCCACCTTTGAAGAGATTCTTCAGACGCCAGTTTTCGAAGCAATAACTCAGCCATGGACGGTGCTGGGACAACTGCACGTTGGGGGAAATTCATCGCAGACCAACTACCACGGATCGTTGATCAACCCAACCATAGGGGACGAGGCAGCAGACACAGTCGTGAATGACACGACTCTCGAAACACTGGCGTTCTTTCAAGTCCTCGTCCTGTGCACAATGATGTATCAGATCTATCAGCGAGTTCAATCTGCGGATCGCGAGTCCAAACTGCGTGAGACTCTTTTGAGGACTTCCCGAATTACAGATCTCGGCTATTACAACGCAGCAGTCGCCCACCAACTGAGTCAGCCGCTGGGGGCAATGCACAACAACATTGACGCATTTTTAGAACGACAGCGCAGTGAAGGAAAAGTTAGCATTGACTTTGCTCGCGAAATCATCGACTGCCTTCACCAGGATCATTCTCGCATCTGCAATCTCATGGCCAGTCTTCGCGGCCTGGCTAAAAAGCAACCACTCAATCTGAAGACCGTAGATTTCACAACGTTGATCGCCCCGGCCCTCAGTGCATGCTTCCGTGGCGTGGAGGTCAGAGAACCAACCATTTCCCTGCAAGTCCCCCCCACACTTCCGCTTGTTACCGCGGATGAGATACTGATTCAGCAAGTGTTGGTCAATCTGCTCAACAATGCAGTTGAGGCGATCGCAGAAAATCAACATTCCGCAGGCAACAGACGGGATTTCATTTCGATCGAAGCACGAGTGGACGCTGAAGAGAACGAACGCTGGACTGTTGTCGTCACCGTGTCCGACAGCGGGATTCCATTTGCTGAGGAGCATCTCGCCCAAGCTGGTCAAACGATACTGTCAACAAAGCCAAACGGGCTTGGCGTTGGACTGATGATTGCATGCAAAATCATCGAAGAGCACGGCGGGAATCTGACCATCTCTCAATCCGACGAATCCAAATCTGTCAGTTTTTCTCTTCCGGTGGCCGAAGGACTAACAGAGCTGGGGAGCGTCTGAAAAGTCCTTCTCCTGACCGAGCCAGGACGCCGTCAGTGATCTTTTGAACGTTTCGGCTGTCACCCAATGTTGCCCCTGCTTGCAACGCAGCACAACTGCCTGCACACTACCCGCTCCCCTGCAACCCACCCCCTGAGTCCGGGAGTCATTCAATGCGTCATTTTTTTCTGTTACTGGTCAGCATGATGGTTGCGGCCAGCCCTGTCAGCAAGGGCGGTCTTGTGAACGCGGCGGATCACCCCAACGTGGTGATTGTCATTACCGACGACCAGGGTTACGGAGATCTCAGCTGCCATGGAAATCCGATTCTGAAGACGCCCAACATCGACCGGCTCCATGCAGAATCCGTACGGCTGACGGACTACCACGTCTCCCCCACCTGCTCCCCCACTCGTGCAGCTCTGCTGACCGGACACTGGACCAATCGAACTGGGGTCTGGCACACCATCATGGGACGTTCGATGATTCGCGAAAACGAAGTGGTGGTGGCTGAGATGTTTCGCGCGGCCGGCTATGCCACAGGAATGTTTGGGAAGTGGCACCTGGGAGACAACTACCCCTGTCGACCTGAAGATCGCGGCTTTACTGAGGTGATGCGGCATGGTGGTGGTGGTGTCGGTCAAACACCGGACTTCTGGGACAATGCCTACTTCGACGGAAGTTACTGGCACAACGGAAAGCCCGAAGCCGCTGACGGTTATTGCACTGATGTCTGGTTCAACTACGCAAAACAATTCATTGCCGACAGTCAGTCAAAAAAACAGCCGTTCTTCGCATATATCGCCACAAATGCTCCACATGGGCCGAACCATGCCCCGGAAGCAGCAGCCGGACCGTACGAAAAACTGGGGACCGGACTGTCACACTTCTTCGGAATGATTGCGAATATTGACTCCAATGTGGGAAAGCTGCGGCAATATCTTGAGCAGCAGGAACTGACTGAAAACACAATTTTCATTTTCACCACGGACAACGGAACAGCCGGAGGCGCTCAAGTCTTTAATGCCGGGATGCGTGCCCAAAAGGGGAGCGAATATGACGGCGGACACCGTGTGCCAATGTTTGTGCACTGGCCAGCGGGCGGATTCACCGGCGGACGCGATGTTCCCGATCTTACAGCCCATGTCGACATCGTGCCTACACTGCTGGACCTGTGCAACATTTCGGTTTCTGATCGGTCCCTGAAATTTGATGGCGTCAGCCTGCGGCCGCTGCTGGAACAAAAAGCGTCACTGCAACGGGGTAACTGGCCCGATCGAATGCTGGTGACTGATTCTCAGCGAGTACGCGACCCCATCAGGTGGAGAAAAAGCGCTGTCATGAGCGCCGGCTGGCGGCTCGTCAACCAGGACCAGCTCTATAACATTCGTCGGGACCCTGGCCAGAAGAACAACGTCGCCGAACAGCACCCCGAACGGGTGAAAAAAATGCAGCAGTTTTATGAACAATGGTGGGCTGAACTGGAACCCACGTTTGCAAACGATGTCAGCATTGCGCTCGGCCACCCGGCGGAAAATCCGGCTCGACTCACCTGTCACGACTGGATCACGACCGGACTGACACCATGGAATCAGGCGATGGTCCGCAATGGCATGAATGGCGAAAAAAACGTTGGCTTCTGGAATGTTAATGTCACACAAGCGGGAAAGTATCGCTTCGAACTGCGTCGCTGGCCCGATGTCATTGATCGTCCCATTAGCGCGGAGATTGCTGCCGGAGCTCCGGTCCCGGGAGTACAGGCCTACCGTGCTCGCCCCGGCAAAGGACTGCCATTGACCGCCGCCGAAATTGAGATTGCCGGGCAGACAATCCGTCAGGATCGTCTTGCCTCCGACGCCACCAATGTCACATTTACCCTGCAGCTTCCAGCTGGCAAGACCCAACTCTCCACCCGGTTTCTGACCGCCGACGGCACGGTCTACGGTGCCTACTACTGTTACGTGGAATTAATTCGGGAGTAAAGCACTGCAGCCGCGGAAATGCCACGGGCAGCAGGACATCTTCCAGCGGCGGCGGACGGCTGCAAAACCGTCATTCGCCGCTTCGTGGTCCACGGCCGCCCCGAAATTGCGGGACGCGTGAGCAGTCCATTGATCGGCTGCAGCTTGCTGACAAGGCTGACGTTCCTGCCGGAACGAAACGGTGATGCTTCAGGCAGCGCAAATGTCGCTCGCCGATCGTCGTGTCGAACCGCCGCTTAAGGCATGCACAATCGTGCATATCCCTGGGCATGCAGGATTGTCCCTGCCATCCATTCTTCCATAGGATGTGTACGACGCCTGCCCCCTCGTTTTGGAAGGAAACACCTGCCATGTCGCTCTGTCCCTCGCGTCGAACAGCACTCAAAGCCGCTGGCGTGACGATGACGCTGCCCTTCCTGGAAACGCTTCAGGCTCACGATGCCAGTCCGGAATCACAATCTCCCCGACGAATGGTCGCGATTCAGACCAACATGGGGATTCTTCCGCGCTACTTTTTTCCGGAAGGATCCGGAAAGGACTGGACCAACAGCCATTATCTGCAGCGACTGAGCAGCCATCGTGAGCAGTTCACGGTCTTTTCCGGCGTCAGTCTGCCGGGCGTCACCGGTGGACATACCGCCCAGAAGTGTTTTCTGACGGGTACACCGCATCCGGAACGAGGCGGGTTTCGAAATGGCGTCTCACTGGATCAGGTCGCAGCGGAGCAGTTGGGGAACCAAACACGATTTCCGTCACTGGTCCTGGCCATCACCAACGAAAACGCAACGCTCAGTTACACCCGCAATGGCTCCCCGATTCCCTCTGAACAGAGCCCTCGGAAATTATTCGAACAGCTGTTTGTCCAGGGACGACCGGAGGAAATTGAGGCCCGCGTCAATTCCTTAAATCAGGGTCGCAGTACACTGGACTTCGTGGCGGACCAGTCGAGGAGTTTGAACAAACGACTGTCCCCGGTCGATCGCAGCAGGATGGAGCAATATCTGACAGCGGTACGTGATTTGGAACAACGCCTGCAGAAGGCTGCAGCGTGGGAACATCGGCCAAAGCCTCAGGTGGATGCAGGTCCTCCCGCCGAAAACATAGACCCTCGACAATTTGTGGAGCGTTCCGACATGATGTTTGATGTCATGAAACTGGCCCTTGAAACGGACTCCACTCGAATCATCAGTCTGTTTATCGACACGACCGTGATTCACAATATCACTCACCATGGCAACCGTCCGGAAGTCCTTGAAGAACTTCGCGGCCATGAGGAACGTCAGTTCGACGCCCTGAACCGTTTCCTCACCTCTCTGAGTGAATCCAGTGAGGCTGGTCACACGCTGTTGGACCGCACCATGGTGCTTTACGGAACCTGCATGGGCAGCGCGAACTCTCATTCCAACACAAATCTGCCAGTGCTGCTGGCTGGAGGCGGTTTTCGTCACGGGAAACATCTGTCCTTTGATCAAAACAACAACTATCCGCTCTCCAATCTGTATGTCAGCATGCTGCAGAGACTGGGACTGCCGATTGATCGGTTCTCGTCCGGAACATCCACAATGACGGGGCTGGAGTTTTCGGCATGACGGGTGCACTCAGCCGGGATTATTCGTTCTGCCGAGTGGCCTTGCTGTTATCGATTGTGGTTGCTCCAGGGAAACTGTTGGCACAACAGCTCCCTGCTGAGTTCCTGCAACGATGGTGCATTGATTGCCACTCAGATAATTCCCCCACCGCAGGAATCAGTTTCCAGTCTCTCCCCGCTGATCTCACAGACCCCGATCTGCAGCGTCGCTGGATTCGGATCCATGACCGAATCGCCAGTGGAGAAATGCCGCCCGCCGACGCCGACGCTGCACCGAATCTCGACGAAAGACAGCAGGCTCTGCAGCCCCTGCGGTCGTTGCTGCTTGCCGTATCTGCAACGCAGCAGGCAAAGCAACTGCAATTGCGGCGACTGACTCGTCGCGAGTACGAGAATACGGTCCGGGACCTGTTTGACATGCCCGGTATTTCAGTCGCCGAAAATCTTCCGGCAGATTCGGGGGCTGGTGGTTTTGATACCAATGCAGAAATGCTCGATATCTCGCATGTTCATCTGGCTCGTTATCTTGAGACAGCCGACCAGATCCTTGACGATGCTGTTGCCACACGCCCGGTTCCGCCGCAGGTGCGGAAACGCCGCATCTCGCTGGTGAATCGCGGTGGCTTTGTCGCTCACATCGTCATGAATGGCGATGGTGTCCTGCTGAAAGATGGGAAGGTGGACCCGGAATTTCCGGCAGCAGCGGAACAGAATCATCTTGATCAGGGAGCTCATGAACGCTGGGGCTCGTTCCGGAACGGCGCCAGCGTAGGATTGTTCCGTCATGAAGATGAATCAGTCAGCCCCTACTTCATCGAGCACGTCACCATCTATCCGGGCAAATACCGTGTTCGCACCTCGTTGTGGAGCTTTCAATGGAATCAGGGAACGGTGCTTCCCGGACGTGGAACCGAGGCCGCTCGACTGTCTGTCGTCCGTTTGACCGGCGATGGCCGTGGTGGCCAGCATCCCAGCTCCGTTCTGGGTTACTTTGATGCACCAGCTGCAGGACCCCTGGAGCATGAAATCCACGTCTGGTTGAACCACAATGAACTGATTGGTTTCAATGCTGCCTCTCTGGCTCCAACCGCCAACTATTTTCGGAAACGGCGAGCCATGGAATTCACAGGCCCGGGAATTGTCGTCGACTGGCTGGATATTGAGGGTCCGTTTTACGATTCGTGGCCTCCGCTGAGTCATCAGCAAATCCTCGGAAATCATCCCCTGCAGGAAGTTTCTCAGGCAAGCCCGACGGAAGTTCGCTACCCATTACGCAGGCGTCCCCGACAGCTGGGTGCGGGGATGAATCGACTGGATCCGGAACCGGGATTGTGGACCGTGGTTCCTGACCAGCCGCTGGTGGCCGCGGAACAGCAGCTTGCCAGTCTGTTACCACAACTTTTCCGACGACCACTGCGCGACCAGCAACTTGACGCCTGGCTGCAAATTGTCGAAGATCGCCTTGACCACGGCGACTGCTACGAACTGGCCATGCGGGCTGCGATTCGCGCGGCATTGATCTCCCCGGACTTCCTCTTTCACGTCACGCCGGATGACAGTCCGCCGCTGTACACAACGGCATCGCGATTGTCCTATCTGCTCTGGAGATCGCAGCCGGACCAACAGCTGCGCGCCGCTGCAGCGGATGGCTCGCTGGCCACAGCCGAAGTGCTGCATTCTGAAGCCGAACGCTTGCTGGCAGATCCTCGATCAAAACGCTTTATCGACGATTTCACCGGGCAGTGGCTCAAGCTGGATCAAATTGCGGCGACCGATCCGGATCGTCGCCTCTATCCTGAATTCAGCCCATACCTCCAGGACTGTATGCTGGCAGAATCCCGCGCTTGGTTTCATGACCTGCTGGCCAGGGATCGGGATGTGAGATTTCTGATCCACTCTGACGACCTGCTGATCAATCAGAAGCTGGCCACGCACTATAAAGTTCCAGGCATTACCGGAACCGGACTTCAGCGAGTGGCTCGACCGCACGACTGTCCACGCGGCGGCTTCATGACTCAAGCGGCAATCCTGAAAGTCACCGCGAATGGCACCACCACATCTCCTGTGACACGCGGGGCTTTTCTGCTGGACCGTCTGCTGGGACAGCCAGCAGAAAATCCCCCCGCCAGTGTTCCGGCGATTGAGCCCGATGTACAGGGAGCGATTACGATTCGCGACCAGCTGAAACTTCATCAGGCAGATCCGGTTTGTGCCAGCTGTCATCGACGCATCGATCCCCCCGGATTTGCCCTCGAGGCCTTTGACGTGATTGGTGGTTTCCGAACCCGTTACCGATCAATCGGTGAAGGAGATCCGGCGGAACGCGGCTTAATCGATCCGCTGATCGGGATCAGCTTCAAAATGGGACAGGAAGTGGACGCGTCCGGAACAACCAGCTCCGGAAGGACGTTCGACGATGTGCTGGAGTGGAAACAACTGCTCGCTGCTGACTCCCACCGATTACTGGCAGCACTGACCGAGCAACTTGCCGAATTTGCAGTTGGTCGAACGATGACATTTGCAGACAGAGATGAGATGGAAGAGATTGCTGCAGCTGCACAAAGGCGTGGCGGTGGACTCCGCTCGCTGCTGCATGAGCTTATCGCCAGCCCGCTGTTCACCGCGCTTCCGGATCGACTTCCGGAACCGCATCAACACAATCGACTGCCGCTGGAAACGGCAGCGGAACGACCGCAGCAGTTGATGATTGGAGAAACAGTCCCACCGGTCCGCAATCCGATCACTCCTGCGCCACTGCCGGAAACACACATCTCGACCGAAGATGTGTCGTTCAACCCTCAGCACACGATCACTGTTCGCGTGCAGGGATTGTTTGTCCCGGAACGATCTGCAGCGTTTACAGAGCTGTTGGCTTCCATCCCCGCGATCCAGCTCAGACAACTGGATTACCCCAACAGCACCGCGGAAATTTTGTGGGCTGCCGACTCCCAGTTGTTCTCAAATGCTGATCCGGATCAGGTGATCGAACGACTCAATCAGCAGGTGCGTTCGAATTCGCAGGGATTATTCTCCGTTCGGGCGATTGGATCGCTGCCGCCGGAGCAGCTTCAGCAGGTTCAGTTCCGCATTCAGGGGCTGGACTGCCTGGCCTGCTCGCTTGCCGTTCATGACATTTTGGTACGCGAAGATGGTGTGGAATATGCACAGGCCTCATTTCGCGACGGGATCGCCACAGCCTGGATTGACCCTGCCGTGACCAGTCGCGGTCAACTGGAAGAGACGCTGAAAAAAGGACAGGTGACGATTGCAGAGCAGAAGAAAGTGGACGCTGCAGAAAATCAGTGATGTTCTGTTACTGCGACCTGAAGACATTCCGGCGGCAATCGTGGCCGCCCGCACTCACATTTTCCGGGACAAGAACAACCATGCAGGTTTCAGATCGTTTCTCCGCAAGGCTGACACTGTTCGCGGTCCTGTGCGCCAGTCAACCGGCAGCCATTGCGAAAGATCCCGACCAGTCACAATGGACATCGTTTCGAGGCCCCACAGCTCAGGGAATCAGCCCGTCAGCCAACCTGCCGCTCAACTGGGGCGCAGATCAGAATATTCGCTGGAAGTCAGAGATTCCGGGTCCCGGTGCCTCGACTCCCGTGATCTGGAATGACGCTGTCTATGTCACATGCTACACCGGATACCTGGTGACTCCCGACCAGCCGGGCCGTCAGGAAGATCTGCAGCGACATCTGTTGTGCTTTGACCGTCTGTCAGGAAGGCTGCAGCGACAGTTATCGGTTGCTGCGGCACTGCCCGAAGAAGAGCGAATTCGCGAGCACGGCTTCGCCGCCAGCTCTCCGGCGGTCGACGCTGATCTCGTCTGCTGTTTCTTTGGCAAGAGCGGAGTGATTGCCTGGAATCACGAAGGGAAGCAGCTTTGGAAAACCAGCGTCGGCTCACGAACCCATGGTTGGGGAAGTGCAGCCTCGCCAGTCATTCACGGCAATCTGATCTTCATCAATGCCAGTGTGGAAAGTCAGTCACTGGTTGCTCTGGATCGACTGACCGGACGGGAAGTCTGGAGAGCTGGTGAAATTCGGGAGGCATGGAATACACCATTGGTGGTGATCAACACTGCCGGACAAGAAGAACTCATCATTGGCACTCATGGAACCATTCGTGCCTATGAACCCACAAGTGGTGAACTGCTGTGGACCTGCAGGACCGATATCAGCTGGTACATGGTCCCCGGCCCCGTCGCCCATGATGGCGTTGTTTACTTTCTTGGTGGGCGGTCGGGCACGGCGTCACTGGCTGTGCGCACTGGAGGACGAGGCGATGTCACCGAAACTCACCGACTTTGGACCAGCCTGAGAGGATCGAATGTCAGTTCTCCAGTCCTGCGAAATGGGAAACTCTTCTGGATGCACGACAGCAGAGCCACGGCCTACTGCGCCGAAGCAGCAACCGGTGAACTGCACTACGAGCGTCGCGTGAACAGAGCAGGGCAGGTCTATTCCTCTGCGTTGCTGGCGGGGGACCGAATCTACTATCTCACACGGTCCGGAAGAACGGTGATCGTTCAGGCCAATACCGAATTTGAACAGCTTGCGGACAACGACCTTGGCGATCGCTCGCCTTTCAATGGCAGCTTTGCGGTTGACGGCAACCGCTTGTTCGTCCGCTCTGATCGATGGCTTTACTGCATCGAAGAGCAGTGATCGTCCGAATCAATGAAACAGGCTCGCAGGACTTCCGCCACATTTGCGTGACGGAAGTCATACAGCCCGTTCATTTGCGTT
>Ga0075479_10000859_pt1 | contig 13581 bp, 16 predicted proteins | sample DEB08_DNA_8_FD_76341 | JGI IMG/M metagenome (GOLD analysis project Ga0075479, IMG submission 76341) | Aqueous microbial communities from the Delaware River and Bay under freshwater to marine salinity gradient to study organic matter... | ecosystem: Environmental > Aquatic > Marine > Coastal ... | reverse complement strand
GCCGACGCGCACCCCCGAGACATTGGCAACATCGGGGTCGAAAGTCGTGAACAATAGCGCCCGATAGCGCACGAAGACGAAGATCACCGCGAGCAGTGAGACGGCGACGAGCCCCACGATTTGCTCGACAGAAATCCCCAGGATGGAACCGAACAGTGCATTCTCGAACGACGGGCCACTAGACCCGAACCGCGCGAACAGGGCGACGCCCAAGGCGAACGACGCGGTCGTGATGACCCCGATAGCGGCGTCGGCACCGAGCCGGCTTCGCTTGGACACAGCGTTGATCGCCAGCGCGGATGCGATTCCCCACAACCCCGCGCCGAGGATGTAGAACTGCGTGGCGAAGAGCTGCACAGCGGCGAAGCCCCCGAAGATCGAATGGGACAGACCGTGACCGATGTAGCTCATGCCGCGCAGCACGATGTAAACGCCGATGAATCCGAGTAGCGCCCCGGAGAGCCCCGCGACTAAGAGACCCTTCACGAAGAAGGTGTATCCCAGCGGCTCGAGGATCGCCTCCATCACGCATCCACCTGCGACGCTCGGCCTACTCGCTCGCCTCTGCCTACTCGTTGACCTCGGTCTACTCGCTCGCCTCCGTCATCAACAACCACGCGCATCCCCAAATGCTCGAGAACTTCCATGCGCGCTCCGTAGGTCTGTTCCAAAACCTCTGGGCGAATCACGTCCTCTGGTGTTCCGTCGGCGATCACTCGATGGTTGACGCAGATCAGGTGCGGCAGGTGAGCCGCCATTCCGTTCAAGTCATGCGTCGTCAAGACGATCGCCACACCGTCCTCGTGCAGGTCTGCGAGCAGATGAAGAACGTCATGCCGGGTGGAAACATCCACACCACTGGTGGGCTCGTCGAGCAAAAGCAGTTGCGGTTGGCGATAGAGGGCGCGCGCGAGGAACATGCGCTGCTGCTGTCCACCCGACAGCTGTCGAATCTGCCGGTCGGCCAACTGCGCGATGTTCAACCGCTCGAGCACCTCCATCGCACTCGCCTTCTCTCGAGCATTGCCCCACGGCAAGGTGAAGCGCCGCCCATCGGCCGGCTGTCCGGCCATCAGGACGCATTCAAGAACGGTGATCGGGAAATCCCAGTTGACCGTCTCGAGTTGAGGAACGTACGCCGTCCGAAGATCCTCGATCTGATCGATCGAGCCGGACATGGGCCGGATGATGCCGAGCAGCAGCCGCAGAAGGGTGGTCTTTCCCGACCCAGACGGTCCTACGATCCCGGTGAATTGATCTTCATGGACGTGAATATTCACGTCATGCAGAACCGCCTGATGGTTGTAGCCAGCATCGACTCCGAGCAGTCTGACGAGTTCAGGGCCGACACCTGTGCCGGTCACTGCGGATAGTCCGCGTTATCCGGAACCGGGCTCGTGATGTCCAACGCCCGAACGTTTGAGGCATCACCGTCAAGGCCCTCGATCATGGTGGCGAAGTTGTACTGCATCAACCCGAGCCATGAATGGTTCTCCTCGCCCGGAGCACCCGGCAGGTCGTCGTCGCGCAAGGACTGCTCGTAGCGCACGCCGGTTTCGTTGCCGACCTCTTCGAGCACGTTCGAGGGGAACACCTCGGATCCGAAGATCGTCGGAACTCCTTCGGCGCGGATCTGCTCGATCAAAGTGACGACTTCGGACGGGGTCGGGTCGGCGAAGTCGCTGGGCTGGACAGCACCCACCACCTGCCAACCGAAGTTCTCCGCGAAGTAGGCGTATGCGTCGTGGTAGGTCACGAGCTTCAGGCCCCCGGCGGGAACCGTTTGCTGGTCCAGTCGAACGGCCTCCGCAAGCTCCCCAGCCTGCGCAGCGAAGGCCTCGAAGTTCTCCTGCATCTGGTCTGCGCACTCGGGGTCGCGCTCACTGAGGACCTCACGAACGATGTCTGCGTAAACGATGGCGTACGTCGGGTCGGTCCACAGATGGGGGTTCGGCTTGCCATCCTCCTCGGGGAAGGAGAAGTCGAAGATGTAGTCCTCCTCGGGGAGGGCGACCGTTCCCAGCTCCACCAACTCCGCACCGTCGGCCATGTTGGCCTCGGCCATGGCCAATGTGGGATCTTCCAGCTTCAGGCCGTTGATGAACACGACATCCGCGTCGCTCAGGAGAGCTGCCACAGACGGCGCTGGTTCGAAGGTGTGCGAGTTGGTCCCTTCCGGCACGATGCCCCGCACGTCGACGCAGTCGCCGCCCACTCGGGACACGATCGAGGTGATCGGGGAAACGGTGGTGGCGACGAGAATCGCGTCGCCACCAGCCTCCGGCGCGGAGTCGTCGGACCCTCCACACCCGGACAGCACGAGGGCGGCGGTGGAAATACTGGCGAGGACCACGGGAAATCGACGCATGCCTGAACTTTATGGCGAACGATCAGTTATTGCAAAGTACTTGCATTTAGCCACCTCGGGTCAGCACCGCTCACGAGGGGCGTGCAGGCCTCAGGCCTGCTGAGTCAGCCTGCGTCGGTCGACGCGTTGTGCCCGACACCTTCGACGATGCCCGCGGCGGCATCGAGGGCCTGTTGTATAGAGGAAAAGTTCTCCGACTTCAATGATCTGATGGCCTCGGCTACCTTCACGCAGACGGCCATCTGGCCCTCACGCTCTGCCTCGACCAGGTCCATGTACGAGATATTCACGTCCGTCCTCCTCCTTGCTCAGCAGCCTGGCAGAGCCATCGACCCGCGCCAAGGATGCCGGGGAAACCGGGGTGCCAGTACCCCGGATCAGCGAGCCCGATGTTTGGACAACCAACTCCCCTTGCCCGGCATCGGTCCGATACAGCCCGTGGGAGACAAGACCTGGGGAAACCCTCAGGAGGAAAGATGCTCAACACGCGCATGATCGCGCGATCCATCGTCGCCACCACGGCGGCCGCCGCGCTCGCGTTCACCACCGTGGGAGTCGCTCAAGCTGACGACCACTCCATCACCAAGCTACCTGCCAAGGCATCTCTGCAAGCCGGAGAGTCCGTCAGCGTGGACCTAGTCACCGACGAGGGCTTCGCCTGTGACAGCTGGACGACCAAGGTCGTCGGCAAGAAGCGGATGCGCACGAACGTCACGGTCTCGGGCCCAGAGAGCCTGGAGGGCTGCGACGTCGGTCAACCCATCACATTCCAAGTGAGCCTCGATGAGGAATTCACCAAGAAGGGCCGCGCAGTCGTCAAGTTCATCGTCTTGTCCGCTGACGGATCCGACAAGAAGGTTAAGAGTCTGAACGTCAAGCTCAACCGCGGGGAAGCCGCCTCCAAGAGCGAGGGCAAGAAAGATCGCCCGGCCAAGGGAAAGAAGAAGTCCGAGAGCGGCACGGCTGACGACTCCGAGAGTGAAGGCGAATCTTCATCAGATGACGATGACGAGTCCGACGACTCTGACGCTTCAGACGACTCCTCGTCCGATGATGCTGACGACTCTGACAGCACCGAAACTTCGGACGCCTCCTAGTCACATCTCAACGACGGTTCACGTCACGACACCTTGGACGTCGCGACGTGAACCGTCGCTTTGCGTGTGCCCTAGGCTTTCGTTCCCACGCGGAAGTGGTGGAACGGCAGACACGCTGGTTTTAGGTACCAGTGCCTTCGGGCGTGCGGGTTCAACTCCCGCCTTCCGCACCAAGCACGCGCCCGTTAGGCAGATTTTGTAGCGATGATCATTCCTGCCGAGCACAAGAACATGCCGCGCCAGGATTCGTCGTCTTCCAGCTCGATCTGCTGTCGCCGGTACTCGGTGGGATCGATACCACCCGCGATCATCGGGTACGTCGGATGAAAGTTGTACCAGGTGAAGGACAAGTCGACGAAGCCTTGCTGCGCCACGACATCGGAAAGCTCGAACGGGTTGTGGAAGCGGGCCAGGATCTCGTCGTAGGCCGGAGCGTCCTTGTCCCACTCTCTTTTCGGGGGCTTGTCCACGGCGAGCCGCTGATCGAGGTCGTGAGCCACCTGGTCTTTGAACTGCTGCCCGATTGGCGCCATCAGGTCGTCGAGGATGAACTCCTTGGTGAGGCGGTTGAACGTGAACATGGAGAACATGGCGTTGCGAAACTGAAGAATGAGTATTCCGCCGGGCTTGAGGAACAACGACATTGCCTCAACGAACCACGCATCGTTTTCCACGTGCGGGATGACCCCGAGCGCAATCACAGCATCGAATTGACCCACCCGATTGGCCTCGGCACGGACCGCATCTCGATCGTTGATGTCCACTTGGGTGTGCAGATCAGGGTCGAGGCCGTTGCGCTGAAAGTTCTCCTTGCCTAGGCGGACCATTTCGCTGGATAGATCGCTGGCGCGGACATCCACGCCGAGTTCCTGGGCGATGCGGACGATCGGGCTTCCCTCTGCGGCGCCGAGTTCGTACACACTCGCAACGTTGCGACTCTGCAGGATCCGCATCACCTTGTTCAGTCGGAAGTAGTTGGCGGGATATTCGGCGTTGGTCCAGATCTTCTCCGGGTCGTACTGCTCGTGGTACGACGGGGCAGATCCGTTGTAGTGGTCGCTGACCTGGGCCATGGCTAGATCCTTGTGTGTCGAGAAACGTCGGTGTCGAGAAGCTTCCGCATTAGGAGGTCTTCACGCCGGAGAGTAGTTCACCCAGGACCGGCACAAGCGCTCGGAAAGCGCGTCCTCGGTGGCTGATGACGTCTTTCTCCTCCGGGGTCAACTCCGCGGTGGTGAGGACGTAGCCACGGGGAGTGAAGATCGGGTCGTATCCGAAGCCGTTGCTGCCCCGGGGCTCGGTGATCAAGGTTCCTTCGAGCACGCCTTCAACCACCCGCTCCTCGCCCTCGGGCGTGGCCACGGCCGCCGCGCAATGAAAGGCCGCTCCTCGCCTCTTGCTTGGAACGTCGGCGAGTTGGGCAAGGAGCAGCCCCAGGTTCGCGGCATCGTCACCGTGTGATCCGGCCCAACGGGCCGAGAGGATTCCCGGCATCCCGTTCAGGGCGTCGACACACAACCCCGAGTCGTCGGCAATGGCGACCAGCCCTGTGCGCTGGGCGCCATCTCTCGCCTTCAGGAGAGCGTTTGCGGCGAATGTGCTGCCCGTCTCGGCCACATCGGGCAGTTCGGGGAAACTGTCGGTCCCCACCAGGTCAATATCAAGACCGGACGACGCCAGGATTCGCCTGAGCTCGGCGACCTTGTGCTGATTACGAGTCGCCAGCACGACGCGGTGGCTCATGCCGACAGCGACGCCTTCTGCTGACGCGTCAGGTCGGCGATGCCAGCGGCGGCAAGATTCAACAACTCGTCCAACAGTCCGCGGTCGAAAGGTTCACCCTCGGCAGTCCCCTGCACCTCGACGAAGTTCCCTTCACCGGTCATCACCACGTTCATGTCGGTCTCGGCGCGAACGTCGTCGTCGTAGTGCAGGTCGATCCTGGGCTCGCCATCGATGATGCCCACGCTCACGGCGGCCACCGAGTCGATCAGAGGATCGGAGGAAATATGCCCCTCGCTTTTCGCCCACGAAAGGGCATCGGCGAGCGCGACGTATGAGCCCGTGATGGCCGCTGTTCTGGTGCCACCGTCGGCCTGCAGGACATCGCAGTCAATGACGATGGAGTTTTCACCGAGCACCGACATATCCACAACCGCCCGCAAACTGCGACCGATCAGCCGGGAGATTTCCTGAGTCCGGCCTCCGAGCTTGCCCTTGACCGATTCACGCTGATTGCGCGTGGTGGTCGCCCGCGGCAACATCGCGTACTCGGCGGTGACCCACCCGGTTCCGGAGTCCTTCAGCCAACGGGGGACGCCGGGAGTGAAAGACGCCGTGCACAGCACCTTCGTCTTTCCGAAAGACACCAGGGTCGATCCCTCGGCATGCTCCGACCAATGCCGCTCAAAGGAGACGGGTCGAAGTTGGTCTGAGGTACGTCCATCCGATCTACTCATGGGCGTGACACTATCCAGCGTGCACACCAGCCGGACGCCCGTGGTTCTTCTTCAGATAGCCAACCTTGTGTCCGGAGTGGGAAACGGCGCGGTGATGATCATCATTCCGTGGCTGGTGCTCGAGCAAACAGAATCGGCAGCGGCAGCTGGGCTCGTCGCCGCCCTCTCCACCATTCCAGCCGTCATCGTCGTCCCGGCTGTCGGTGTGGCCATCGATCGCGTCGGCCGAAAGCCGATCAGCGTGCTCTCGGACATCGCATCGGCCGTGTCCGTGTTTGCCTTTCCAGTGGTCGGCTGGCTTGTCGGTCTCGATCTCGCCTGGATCCTGGTCTTGTCGATCGTCGGAGCGAGTCTGGATCCTGCGGGCTACACCGCCCGTAAATCACTCATTGTCGATGCTGCTCGGGCCGGTGGCGTCCGTTTGGAAGCGCTGAACGGGGTGCACGAAGCACTCTTCGCGGCGGGCTGGACCGTGGGTCCCCTCGTCGGCGCTGGCCTCATCGCAACGCTGGGAGCCGAGCAAGCCATGTGGATTCCCGGTGGATTCTTCGTTATTGCCGCGGCATGCATCTGGGCGATGCGCGTGGGTAGCGCGGGCCAGGAGTCACGCATTCTGGACGGCTCTGACACCGGTGCAGTGGGACTCACCCGTGGACTCGTTGCACTGTGGAGCGACAAAGCCCTGCGCACACTCACCATCGCGATCATGGTCCTCGCCGGGGTCTATCTACCAACGGAAGGTGTGATTCTTCCGGTCTACTTCGAAGGCCTTGGCCAGCCGGAAGGCCTGGGGTTGGTTATTGCGGGTTTGGCTGGCGGGAGCGTTGTCGGTGCCCTGTCCTATGGGTGGCTGAGCAAGAGATGGACGCCCTACCAGATCATTCGTGCAGCCTTGATCGGAACGGCAATCGGTGTTATTCCGATGGCCTTCCTGCCCGCGCTTCCCCTGTTCGTGTTCTTCGGCGTTGTTCTCGGCCTGAGCTGGGGGCCCATGCAACCTCTGCTCAACACACTGGTGCAAGTACGCATTCCTGCTCATCAGCAAGGGCGCGTGTTCAGCATCCAATTGACGGCCTTCTACGTCTTTCCACCACTGGCGATGCTGGTGACCGGAGCTGCGGCCGAGCAATGGGGAGTCCGAGCCGTCTATCCCGTTCTCGCGGCGGTGCTCGTTGTCACACTCATGGTCACGCTGTCGCTCTCTGCTATTCGCGATGTCGATCGACCTATAGCGAACTAACGCGCCCTATTTCCGGTCCAAGGAATCGGCGACCGTGGTTCTCGAACGCATCAGGATCGCCGGTGACGAGAAACTCATAGGTCGCTGACCCCTCGCTCTCACTGCGCAGAAGGTCCCCGGCCACAAGCACCCGGTAGACGTCTTTCGCTGTTTCTTCCGCGCTCGACACCAAGGTGACGTCGTCCCCCATGACGTACGCGAGCACACCGGTCAGCAATGGATAGTGCGTGCACCCGAGCACCAGGGTGTCGACCTCAGACGATTGGAGCGGAGCCAGGTACTCGCGCGCCACCGCGATGGCTTCGTCGCCGCTCGTCACTCCCGCTTCCACGAGTTCGACGAAGCGCGGACACGCCTGTGAGACAACGGTGACCTGAGGTGCCGCCGCGAATGCATCGATGTATGCCCCGGATGCGATGGTGGCTTCGGTTCCAATAACACCGACGCGGCCACCACGAGTTGCCGAGACGGCACGACGCACGGCTGGATGCACGACCTCGATGACGGGTACCTCGTATCGTTCGCGAGCGTCTCGCAAGGTCGCAGCGCTGGCGGAGTTGCAGGCGATGACCAAGGCTTTGACTCCGTCGTCGACCAAGCGATCCATAATTTCGAGTGAATACTCGCGGACCCGGGCGATGGGTAGTGGACCGTACGGACCTCGAGAGGTATCCCCGACGTATCGAATCGACTCCGCAGGGAGTTGATCGATGATCGCCCGAGCGACCGTGAGGCCTCCGAAACCCGAATCGAATACCCCGATAGGCGCGTTGTTGGTCATGGCCCGCTAAGGGTACGGCGCGCCGCAGCCACCGAAGGGAGCCTGGTCTCTACCCTCAAAGTCGCGTAGTCAAGGAGACTGCGCGACTTCCCCTGAGGAGGGAACATGTCGGACACCGCAATCAAGCGCCCCGCAGGCGTCACGATCGTGGGCATCTTGACGGCCATTCTCGGCGTCATCAACATCGTTTTCGGTGTGTGGATGTTGATGTATTGGCTGGGAATCAAGCTCGGGACGCTCTTCGAGGGCCAGACCGTGTTCTGGCTCCTGTTCAACGGCTTCCTCGCCGTCGTGATGGGCCTGATCTACTTCTGGCTGACACAGTTGACGTTCGCCGGAAGCCAGACGGCGCAGGTACTGATCTCGGTCTTCGCCGTCATCAACATCGTTTTCGGGTTCTTCCACTTCGACTCCGGTGGTGCGGCGCAGATCGTCATCAACTTGATCGTCGTCCTGATCGTCAACACACATAAGGCGAAACTGTGGTTTAGCCAAATGGCCTAGCCCAACGGGCAACCGTTTCATCTCGAAAGGGCATTCGGATCATCCCAGAAGGGAACCGAGTGCCCTTTCGCATGCGCCCGAGCGCCCGCGGGCATGCGCATGCGCGCCTGTCGACGTGAGGGCGGCAAACGGAGGCGGTGTAGAACTGCCCGTTTTCGGTTAGGCGAGAAACCCATCGGCCGCGGCCGGCAAGATCGTCACGGAATCTCCGACGGCAACGTCGGTGTCCAGGCCGTCAAGGAATCGCACGTCTTGGCCGTTCAGATATACATGCATGTAGCGTCGAAGGCCGGCGTCGTCGAGGAGCTGCTGAGCGATGCCGGAGTAGTTGATGTCGAGGCTCGTGATGACGTCCTGAAGCGACGCACCTTCAGCACTAACCAGCTCTCTTCCGTCGGTAAGGGAGCGCAGGGTCATCGGGATACGAACATCGACGGACATCTCGAGCCCTCACTCTCCTCAAAGTCCAGAAGGTAGGCGGACATGGTCAGAAGCGCTTCAGGGAGCACCATGATGCGTGACACCATGCCCTAGCAAGTCGGGATTAAACGGACAAATAGGACCTATTTGTGTCGCAGTTTGCTCTTCGTGTCTTGTTCAACTTGACCACGGCTATGACGACGACCACGCTAGGGGCGCTGTTCTTTTCGGAGAACGGCGCGGAGGAACTGAAATCAAACGGTGGCGGCCTCCCGGCGGCCATCTCTCATGCATGGAGGCTTGAGTGGACGTCGTTAATCTCGACTACTCGCAATACCAAACTGTTTACAACATTCTCTCGTTCGCGCTGGCATCCATGCTGGCGACGTTCGTGTTCCTGCTTGCTGTGACGGGCCGTGTTCTTCCCCGTTACCGCCAGGCTCTCGTCGTCTCGGCGATGGTTTGTCTGATCGCTGCCTACCACTACTGGCGGATCTTCGACTCCTTCAAGGGGTCGTTCGTCGCCGTCGACGCTGGCGAGGCTGCCGCGGCTCAGAACGCCATGGAGTACGTCTTCGTGAACGGCGAAGGCTTCAACGAGGGTTACCGCTACGTGGACTGGCTGCTCACCGTGCCGCTGCTGCTGTTCGAGGCGATCGCCGTCCTCGCGCTGCCGCGTGCACTGCGCAAGTCCCTGCTCATGAAGCTCATCCCCGCATCCGCGCTGATGATCATCCTGGGCTACCCGGGCGAGATCGCGGTCGACACCGCTCCCAAGGCCATCTGGGGCGCGCTGTCCACCATCCCGTTCCTGTACATCTTGTACATCCTGTTCGTGGAACTCACGAAGGCGACGAAGACCCAGCCTGGCCAGGTGGCCAAGGACGTCAACGGCCTTCGCTGGCTGCTCCTCGCGACGTGGGGCGTCTACCCCATCTCGTACATGATCCCGATGTTCGGCATCGAAGGAGCGGACTCGTTCGTCTGGCGCCAGGTCGGGTACTCCATCGCGGACGTGCTCGCCAAGTGTCTCTTCGGCTTGCTGATCTACAAGATCGCTCGCGAGAAGAGCGCTGTGGACTCGCCGGAGTTCAACGAGGCAGAACTCGAAGAGGCACCCTCCAGCAAGTAGGGATCGCCCATCGGGTTTCACCCGAACGACGACAGCGGATCGGATGCTCAGCATCCGATCCGCTGTCTTTTTTTGTGAGGCTTGCCGGTCGTCCCGGCTACTCCTCGTCGTCCGCCACAGGGGCGTCGTCATCGGAAAATCCGTAGAGCTCGGGGTCCATGCAGCGAACGAGTGATTCCTGAAGGAACGTGAGCCAGTCGTAGACATGAAACAAGCCCGATCGGGGATCGTCGTCGGGCAGCCCCGCGAGCTCCTCGTGGTTGTCTTCAGAAATCTGAATACGTGTGCCGATAGCGATGCGCGCATCATTGAGCAGCCTGAGCCAACTATCGGTCGACGTCACGGAGACTTTTTCTCCTGATCGTTCAATCTCCTCCAGCACGGTCATCGCGTGCTGCATCTTCGACTGACGCAGATCGTTCTCGGTGAATCGACGAAAATCCCGTGCATCATCGGGATCGTCGTATGCGTCGGGTAGGAGTCGGGCCACTGCGGGGTCGTCGGAAATTCCTACGTCCCCATCGACCCAGCCCACTTGCGCCGCTAATGGATCCTGATCAGGGGACGCCTCGGCCGGCTGTACGAGATCCATGACCTGACGCGCCACAGACATCAGCAAGCCGCGTTCTACATCATCCACGCGCAAGACAACGCGGCCAGTCGCGGTTCGTTGGAATCCGTATGTCATCGTCGCTGCTCGTCAGTCGTCTCGTTGAAGCGTGGCCCACAGGCCGTAGGAGTGCATGGCACTGACGTCACGTTCCATTTCTTCTCTCGTGCCAGACGAGACCACCGCCCGACCCTCGTGGTGGACGTCGTTCATGAGCTTCTCAGCCTTGTCGCGTGAGAAGTGGAAATACGTCATGAAGACGTAGGTGACATAGGACATCAGGTTTATCGGGTCGTTCCACACGATCGTTATCCACGGACGCTGGGTTTCGACGACCTCGTCCACCTGTTCCTGCGGAGCGGCCTCCACGGGAATCGACACATCCACCACGGCGTCAGTCTCGCAGGAGCCTGCGGCGAAGACCACGCCCCCGTACGCTGCTCCCATGGACGAGGGCAACTGCGGGATAGACCTGGAGCGGACGCGTGAGTCCATCCCACCGCCTTGTGACGATCTCCCGTCTCGGCCGATTCTGGACCGGATCCGTGAATCCGTGATCGGTGACGATCACGTGATGCATGGTCCCTTTGGTCCTCGCCGTGTCACCTACGCCGACTACACCGCCTCTGGACGCGCGCTCGGATTCATCGAAGAATTCATTCGTGACGAGGTGCTCCCCCGGTACGCAAATACACACACAGAATCCAGTGGGACCGGACTTCAGACAACGCGCCTTCGGGAGGATGCTCGAGCACGCATCAAGAAGGCCGTTAACGCCGGCGACGAAACGTGCCTGATCTTCTGCGGCTCCGGATCCACTGCAGCTGTCAACAAGATCATCGGCCTGCTAGGACTGCGGATACCGGCCGACCTCAACAACAAGTACCACCTCAGCGATCACGTGCCCGTGTCGGAACGACCCGTGATCTTCATCGGCCCCTACGAACACCACAGCAACGAGCTCCCCTGGAGAGAGTCCATCGCCGATGTGATCGCTATCCCTGAGGACACCGACGGGCACCTGGATCTGAACATCCTTCGCCAACGGCTCGAGGAATTCAGCGACCGCCCGCTGCTGATCGGCTCGTTCAGTGCCGCCAGCAACGTAACCGGCATCGTCACCGACACGCACGCGATCAGCACGCTCCTGCACGAGCATTCGGCTCTCGCGTTCTGGGACTACGCCGCCTGCGGTCCGTATGTCGACATCGACATGAACCCGCGCTGCGTCGAGCACCCTCTGTCCTACAAAGACGCTGTCTTTTTATCCCCGCACAAATTCGTCGGCGGGCCAGGGACGCCCGGTGTCCTGCTCGTGCGCCGTGAGCTCGTGACCAACACCGTTCCCGACAGCGTCGGTGGCGGCACGGTTGCCTACGTCAACCCCACCGAGCACCTCTACCTGACTGACCCTGAGCACCGGGAAGAAGCGGGCACCCCCGCCATCGTCGAGTCAATCCGCGCTGGTTTGGTCTTCGACCTCAAGGACGCTGTTGGAGTGGATGTGATTCAGGCCCGCGAGGAAGACTTCGTGCGCCGCGCCATCGACAGCTGGAGCACAAACCCGGCCATCGAGGTCCTTGGAAACACCGACGCCCGGCGCTTATCCATCACGAGTTTCGTCGTTCGTCGACCAAACGGTCGATACCTTCATCACAACTTCATCGTGGCGGTCTTGAACGATCTGTTCGGTATCCAATCGCGCGGCGGCTGCTCCTGCGCGGGTCCCTACGGTCACCGGCTGCTCGGCATCGACGTGGACCGGTCGCACGAATTCGAGCGCGAGATCAGTCAGGGCTGCGAAGGCATCAAGCCGGGCTGGACCAGAATCAACTTCAACTACTTCATCTCCGAGCCAGTATTCGACTACCTCGTCACCGCCGTGCATCTCACTGCGGAGTTCGGCCACCGTCTCCTGCCGTACTACCGTTTCAATACCGCGTCGGGTTTGTGGCAACACCAGGACGGACCGATCGAACCTCCGCTTCGATTGAAGCATCTGTCCTACGACGCGAACGGCCGACTGACCTACACCGTGCACAACGAGCGAGCACCCGAGTCAGCTCTCGAGGGCTATCTATCCTCCGCCTGCGCGCTGCTTCGCTCGCTAGCGGAGCCCGACCTCATCACGCATGTTCCCGGTGCTTCCGATGATTTCGAAACCTTGCGCTGGTTTGACATAGCGCGCGTCTAGGCCCGCATCGAACCGCCTACTGATCGCTTATCTCTTCTTGACCCGGATGACGAATTCCTGCGAGACCCCGGGCGCTAGCCCGCCCTTTGCTCGCGACACCACCCGGTAGGTCCACCGCTTCTTCGCCTTCTGGGCCTTCGCCTTGATCGTCACCCGACCCTTGGCATTCGTGCGCGCACCCTTGACCTTTCGCCATGTTCCCTTCTTCAGAACCTGCAGGATCACCTTCTGCTTCGCTTGGGCCGGTCGCACAATCGCCCGGACCCGAATCGGGGCACCCGAAGAAACCTTCTTCGTCTTGGCTTTCGCGCTAACCGTTGCACCCACAGCGACCTCGGCGGCAGGACTCTGCGATGCAGCCATGCCCGCGATCTCCGGCACGGTCAGCCGGACCCGTCCAGAGGAGGGCAGCAGGACCTGGAACGCCACAGCACCATCCGGTCCGCTCGCCGCCACCTGCAAGGCTTGCCACTCTTCGCTGCCGGTGGGCTGGAATTCCACCGTCACGGGCACATCGGGTACCGGCGCGCCGTTGAACGTCACCCCTCCAGCAATGGATGTCGGCTGGCCGAAGACCGCCGCCGGGGTGACAGCGATGGCGACAACCGCTTCAGCCGGGGCAAGGGACTGCGCGTAACTCCTGATGCCCGGCCACTGCGCAGGGTTCTCACCACCGATGGTCCATAGGGCCGCCGCATTCAATCCATACTGACCCACCAGTTGCGTGCGTGCGAGCACACCGTCAGGCCCGACGAAATTGACCTGGCGCTTGGCCT
>Ga0075479_10000857_pt1 | contig 13585 bp, 15 predicted proteins | sample DEB08_DNA_8_FD_76341 | JGI IMG/M metagenome (GOLD analysis project Ga0075479, IMG submission 76341) | Aqueous microbial communities from the Delaware River and Bay under freshwater to marine salinity gradient to study organic matter... | ecosystem: Environmental > Aquatic > Marine > Coastal ... | reverse complement strand
ACCTGGTCTTCGGAGCCCTGCCACGGGCACGCAATACCCGCTTCAGCGAGATCGTCGAGCACGTCGGACCCGGAGTTCCAATCCGAGGTCGAAGAAGAGCCCCCGCAGCCGGCCACCACAGTGACGACCGCGATCGCGCCGGCGGCGGCGGTCAATCCCCTGCTCTGCCGGGATGATCTACGTGTCTCAACTCTTCGCACGAAGCCAGCAAACACCATAAGCCGATGCTTGTAATGCGACAAAAGTCGCCAATACGTCTCACTCACGCTCGAGGGCAACCAACTTTCTTGGCGTTCCCCAGCCATTACTCCGAGGAGTTGCGGTATTGGGAGATCCGCTTGCTGACAGAGATCGCCGTCGCGACTGCTGGTGCCGAAAGAGTCGCACCGACGACACCGGCCAACGTGGCACCCACGACCGTTGATCCCAGATTGACGATGGGGTGAATGCTGAGCTTGTCGCTCGTGACTTTCGTCAGCATGAGCGTCTGGACCACGTTTTGCGCCACGAGCACAACGATCAGAATGATGATGGCTTCTTGCAGTCCTGCAGCCCCGAGTGCGACCAGGACGGCGAAGGCACCGCTAACGATCGCCCCTAGGTACGGGATGAAGGACGTCACGAAGGTGACGAGAATGACGGTGAAGGCCAGAGGGATGTCCAGGATTAGCATGGCGATACCGATGATGATCGCCACCGGGGCGGCGGTGATGGCTAATCCGGCGAAGTAGGAGCGGATCGCTCGGGTGGCGTCGTTGATGATGCCGGCACCGAGGTCGGGTGGGATCTGCCCGAGGTGGTTGGCGACCCAGTCTCGAATGACGTGCCAGTCCTTGAGGACGTAAAAGAGCAGAAACACGCCAATGAGCAATCCGACGATGAAGGAGAAGACGGAGGAAAGCCCCGCTTGGATGAATCCACCGGCACTACTCGTCACTCCTGCGCTCACGCTTTCGACAGATTGGTCCACGTTGTCAAGAGAGATGCCTCGCTCGGCGAGCCACGCTTGGACCATGTCCCACCCACGGGTGAACTGCTCGGCAATCAGGTCGCGCTGGTCGTAGATTCCCTTCACTGCCAAAAAGATGGAGAGTGCGGTGATGGCGATCAAACCGACGAGCACCAGAGAGGCAGCCGCGAACGGTGGCAACCCGTCGCGGGTCAGACGATCGACAACCGGAGAAAAGAGCATGCCGATGACGACGGCAACGACCAGTGGAATGAGCAGGCTCGAGATTTGAGCGAGACCGAAGTAAATCACAACTGCCAGAGCAACTAGGCCTAGAAGAAGCCAGGCGGATCGGCCCAACTGAGCTAAAGCAGGGGGAACGCGAAAGCGCCATCTATCGCCTTTGGCTTGCGGCTCAAGGCCTTGGTCGCTCACTACCTCAGCCTAATTGTTCGGCGACGTGGGTGAAGCGGAACTATCCCCGTGAGACGAATTCCCCCAACTTGTCTCAACGACACACGAGCGGTGGCCAACTCAATAATTTCTACTCATGACGAATTCAGCGGGAAACCTTGCGTGGAAAGCAGATACTGAACGACCCAACATCGTTTTGATGCTTTCGGACAACATTGGCTTCGGCGACCTCGGCTGCTACGGCAGCGGCGGAGACCTCCGCGGTATGCCAACACCGAATCTGGACGATCTGGCAGAAAAGAGCCTGACACTGACCCAGTTCTTCGTCGAGCCAGGGTGCACCCCCTCGCGCGCTGGACTGATGACTGGTCGGTACAGCGTGCGATCCGGATTGAACAGCATCATCGTTGCCGGGACACCCAGCACCCTGCAGGCCGGTGAACTAACGCTTGCGGAGATCTGCAAAGAGAACGGGTACTCGACATGCATGGTGGGGAAATGGCATCTCGGTGAGGAAGAACAAAGCATTCCCACGAGTAAAGGATTCGACTCTTATCGCGTTGGCATTTTGGAGACGACGGACGCCACCGCGTACCCGACGACCATGCGACGCTCCGGCATGACTGAGGAGCAGATCGAGGCATCTCAGGCCTACATCTGGGAGTCAAAGGACGATGGGAGCCTTGAAGCCATTCGTCCATACGACCTCGAATACCGCCGTCACATCGAAAGCGACATTGCTGACGCTGCAACATCCTTCATTGCTGAGAAGGCAAATGGTGACGATCCCTTCTTCCTCTACGTGGGATGGTCTCACGTTCACTACCCCGAGGGGGCCAACGCTGATTTCATCGGCCGGTCCTCCTCTGGCCCGTACGGGGACATGCTGATGGAGCACGATCATCGGGTTGGGCAGGTCGTCGCGGCCGTCGAAGCAGCGGGAGTCATGGACAACACGATCATCATTTACCTATCGGACAATGGTCCTGTTCAGCAGCAAGTCATCAGTAATGACTTCAACGGCAGCTCGCCAGGCCCCTTCCGGGGCGAGGTGGGCGACGTGCTCGAAGGCTCCCTGCGGGTGCCCGGAATGGTGTCATGGCCAGGAAAGATTCCTGCGCGCAAGAGCAACGAGATGGTTTCTATTCATGACTTTGTTCCAACGATCGCACGCATGTTGGAGACCGAACTTCCACAAGATCGCCCCTACGACGGAGTGGACCAGTGGGATTTCTTCCTCGGCAATAGCGAGTCGTCAAATCGAAACCATCTAATCAGCTTCCTCGAAGGTGAAGTCGCAGCCGTTCGTTGGAAGCACTGGCGGGTCTACCCCAAGCAAATAGTGGAGTCTCAGACAAATCCATCATCTCTGGGCGTCGGCGCTTACCGAGCGGAGGGAATGGGCTATCCAGCCCTATTCAATATTGAGCGAGACCCACATGAGCAGTTCAATGTCGTTGGAGTCTGCGCCTGGGTCTTGGGTCCCTACATGAAGATCGTCGGAGACTACGTAGCGTCTCTTCACGACCATCCCAATCCCCCGACGTTCAGCATGACATCCTTTCCTACGTGAGGACACCTATAACTGGGGAGTGCGAGCCCTGGTGATCCGCAACCTGGTTCATGTGCCCGGCGGAACGTTGCTGATGGGCTCGGAGGACTTCTACGTTGAAGAGTCTCCGGTGCTTCCCGTAGAAGTCCAGGACGTCTGGGTTCAACCGATGCTCGTGACCAATGCGGAGTTCTCCGACTTCGTCACCAGCACGGGGTATGTGACAACTGCGGAGCGAGAGGACCGCCAGGGTTCTGTTGTCTTCGTCGGCACCCCTGGCCCGGTTCCGTTGAATGATTGGCGCCAGTGGTGGGCGTGGCAGCCCGGCGCCAATTGGCGTCATCCGCAAGGCCCCGACTCGGGTGTCGACGACCAAGCGAGTCATCCCGTTGTTCACGTCTCCTTACACGATGCTCGGGCGTACGCGACGTGGGCCGGCCTGGAGATTCCCCACGAGCCGGAGTGGGAATGGTGCGCGCGAGGCGGCCTCGAATCTGCCACATACACCTGGGGCGAGGAGCCGAATAAGGGTGACGAGTTATTCGCCAACACGTGGCAGGGCGACTTCCCGTTCGACAACCGCGGAGCCCACGGCTGGAAAGGAACCTCTCCCGTGGGGGTGTTCCCGCCGAACGGTTACGACCTGTTCGACATGGCGGGAAACGTCTGGGAGTGGACCGAGAGTGCGTGGCAGGACCAACCGGGGGTGCACGCATGTTGCTCTGGGATAAACACCGAAGGCGACCTCAAGGTCATCAAGGGTGGGTCGCACCTGTGTTCTCCCCAATACTGCTTGCGGTATCGGCCAGCTGCTCGCTCCCCGCAGGAAGCGAGCGAGAGCACCAGTCACCTCGGCTTTCGATGCCTCTCACGGAGAGCCGAGCACGCGTCGGAGCGTGACTAGCGAGGAGGGATACGTCACTCGTTGTCGGTCCAGTGACCGTCGATCCAGGCCGCCTCTCCGTCCAACATCGGCGCGACGACCTCGCCGTACCACTGTGCTTGATCAGGATTGTCAGCCAGGGCAAGGTAGGCCTCTTTGCTCTCGAAGATAAAAGCTCCGACGACGGTGACACCATCGTCTGCTCTCATCACCGAGCCCCGCACGAAGCCGGGAGGGTTTGGCCGATCGCTCATCGCTTGCTCGAACTCATCGAACGAGACGGTCAGTTTCGCGGTCATCACTGTTCCGTAGTAGGTCATCACGCCACGGTAGGCGACGACGCTACCGATCGCGCTGAAACGGAAAATCTGCGTCACCGGACGCCGCGAGACGAGAACGTGTGTGGTCAAAATAGATAGGTGTGACGAGTGTTAATCAAGTGTCCACATTGACGAAAATTTTTTCGACAAACCCCTTGTGTCGGCTTGCATTCGAGGAGTAGAAATCTCGTAACGCACCGCAAGGTGCGGGTCGGTTCGAAAACCGGTGACCTACCAGGGAGAACCTGGAAGACCCGAGTGCTGGCGGGTCGGTGATACGGAGCGGATCGAGGAGTCAACGAAAGCGTCAACTGCGCTGGAAACGGCGGAGAGACCGAGGCGAGAAGCACAGGGCCGAGGCGCCGGGCAACCGGAGGCGAGAACGGGACTCCTAGAGCAGGGCCCCTCAAACTCATACTTTGGGGGGCCCTACTTCATTTCTCAGGACTTCACGCACGCGACAAGAGCAGCGGGCCCGGGGGCCGCGCATGGTTCCGCTCCGACGCACGAACGAGCCCTTACGCAAGGACGTGTCATGGCAGACGAAGACGATGTGATCGAGGTTGTCGAAGAGGTCGAGGTCGATGTTCTGGTAGACGACGACGGAAACCCGGTGGGAGCTGTCGTTGATGACGTCATCGTCGCATCTGGCCCGGGAGGAGTCGTGATCGACGAAACCATCGACGTTCTCGATGCGGACGGCAACATCTCCCCGCATTTAGGCGACATCGACAACTGCCTACGTAGATATGTAGGAGCCTCCAGTTCAAATTGCCCCGGGTCAAAGACCCAAGGCTATTCAGATAAGTCCCCTTCGCTGGGGCCATCGCTCCCGGAAAAGGGCCTTTTCCTGGACGAGGCGTTAGCAAAAGTGTTAGCAAGGCCAAGACTTCACGCCTGTATGCAGCCAGGGAAGGCCCGTTTCAAGGGGCGAATAGTGGTGGGGCGGGTCGGGCTCGAACCGACGACTACCAGATTATGAGTCCGGGGCTCTAACCAACTGAGCTACCGCCCCCAGCAAGATTCGTAGCCTATCTGAGAATGCACTATCCAAATCGCGGTGTCACACTCGTTATCTCGGCCTGAAACTGAGGCCCCACGGGCCATCACCAAGGAGAATTGTGGGTTCTGGATTCCGACCGCTGCTTCGTCTCGTCGGCGTTGCCGGCCTGCTCTGTGGTCTTGTGGTCAGCCTGCTCCTGCCGGCCCACGCGAATGAATCCGACACTTCCGGGCGCACGGTTGACGTGTCGTTCCTCCACGCGTTACCCGAAGACGATGGTTTCGCTCGCGTCGACGTAATCATTGGGGACCGCAGGGTCTTCCGATCAGTTGCGCCTGGTCACATGCGCGAGACGTCTCTCCCGGCGGGGTCACATCGGATCAGGATCATTCCTGCGGGATCGACTGCCGGGTCACCGAACCTGCTCGTATCTTCACGTGTTCGTTTGCGCGCCGACTCCAACGTCACTCTCGCCCTGCACACCACTGAAAACAACGAGGCCACCGTCACGTCGTTTCGCAATAAGACGCGGACGGTTGGTCGCGACATGGGGCGACTCACTGTCAGAAATCTCACGCGTGGGCCAGAAATTCTCGTTCGATCACGGGGCGATGCTGTGATGGAAACGATCGCCTCGGCCGAGCAGGGAATGATCGGACTGCTGGCCGGGAAATACCCACTCGTCATTACCTCGCAGGGCAATGGTCGTGATGCACGCACACGCCTGTCGGTCAAGATTCGTAACGAGCCGGGTCGATCGGATATGGGAAACAACGTCATCGTTCACCTGTGGGGAGGCTCCGGTGGCGAGCCCATCAGGGCAACGGTGCAGGAAGTTCAACTGGACTTGACGTAGAACTTCAGCGACACCGCAAGCCGTGTCACCTCAAAGCCTCTTCTATTTCCTAGCATGGGGGGATGCCGGAATTCACCATCACCGTGCGGGCCAAGCCGGGGGCGTCCCGCCCCCGCATCGGTGGTGCCCACGGCGATCCCCCGGAGCTGATCGTGGCTGTTCGCGAAACGGCGGCCTCCGGGCGAGCCAACGCCGCGATAGAGACGGCCATCGCTACCGAATTCGGGATTCCGCCATCCATGGTGGATATTCGAGCCGGTCATGCTGGCCGGCAAAAGTCGGTCGCGCTGTATGTTCCGGACGGTGCCGCAGCACAAGCCACCCTTGATCGGCTGCTCGCTTCCGGGGACGACTAATGATCGACCTGGAGCACGCCAGGTTCCGTGACGCGTCCGACCCCTTGAGAGAGTTTCGGAACCGCTTCATCATCGCCGACCCCGATCAGTGCTACTTGGATGGAAACTCTCTCGGGCGCTTGCCCGCAGCAACCGCCGACGCCGTTCAGCGCATGACACTCGACGGTTGGGGCGCAGACCTCGTGACCGGATGGGGTGGCTGGATCGACATGGCGCAACGCGTCGGAGACACACTCGGGTCATCGGTTCTCGGTGCCGCAGCGGGTCAGGTATTGGTCACCGACACCACCTCGGTGAACCTCTACCGGCTGGCGTTGGCCGCCATCAAGGACAGGCCAGGGCGATCAACCATTGTTGTCGATGAAGCGAACTTCCCCACCGATCGCTACATCCTCCAGGGAATCGCTGCGGATCTGGGGATGCGGCTGGTGACGATCCCCAATGAGTCTCCCGACGTCGCGGAGTGCGAGCGCATCACCCCCGAGATCCTCGCCGAGTATCTCGACGACGATGTCGCCTTCGTGTGTGTGCAGATCGTCAACTACCGATCAGGGGCACGTCAGGACGTGCCCGCACTGACGAAGGCCGCCCGCGATCACGGCGCGTATGTGTTGTGGGATGCCTCGCACGCTGTTGGCTCGATCGACCTTCGCTTCGATGAGTGGGGCGTCGACATCGCCGTGGGCTGCACCTACAAGTACTGCAACTCAGGACCGGGGTCTCCCGCCTGGATGTATGTGCGCTCCGATCTTCACGACACCCTTCGCACGCCGATCGACGGCTGGTTTGGGCAGAAGGATCAATTCACGATGGGGCCGACATTCGAACGAGCCTCAGGGATGCGTGGCTTCCAGATAGCGAGCCCTTCGATCGTCGGTCTGACCGCCGTGGAGGAGTCCATGGCGATCATCGCCGAGGCACGGATGGATCGAATAGAGGCCAAGTGCGCAGAGGGGACGTCCTTCATGATCGACTTGTTCGATCAGTGGCTCGAACCGCTGGGATTCGGTCTCGACACTCCCCGATCCGCGGAACATCGAGGGGGGCACCTGTCGTTGACGCACCCGGAGGCCGACAAGATTTCGGTTGCTATGCGGCAGATCGCCAATGTGATTCCGGACTACCGCAAGCCGAACACCATTCGGGTGGCGGTCGCGCCCCTCTACACCTCGTTCGAAGAGATGTTTGTCGGCTTACAAAGAACGGCCGATCTTGTTTCAACAGGCCGGCACCGAGACGTCGCCGCGATCGAAGGTGGAGTGACATGACAGATCAGCAGCGTGCCCTGAATTACATGAACTATCTCGCCGTCGACGAGTTACTGGCCCTGCAGCGTCCGGTGTCCGACGGGCCCGAGCACGACGAACTTCTGTTCATCACGATCCACCAGGTGTATGAATTGTGGTTCAAGCAACTTCTTCACGAGATCGAGCAGGCGCAGCGGGAAATGGACGCGGTGCGCACCCAAGACGTGCTCGCGACACTCAACCGCGTCAAGGTCATCCTGGCCGTGTGCATTCGACAGGTCGATGTCCTCGTCACGATGACACCCCTGCAGTTCAACACTTTTCGCGACCGACTGGAAAGCGCGAGCGGCTTCCAGTCAGCTCAATTCCGCGAACTCGAGGCGGTGCTGGGCCGCCGCGATCACCGATTCGCCGCCCACTTGCTGCCCGAGCATCGAGCCAAGGTGGAAGCGCGCATGAGCGCACCGTCACTGTGGGATTCGGCGCTGGCCTACCTGAACGCCTGTGAATTCTCAATTCCCGAAGAGATCCTGGACCGCGATGTTGCCCAGCCGTATAAGCATGACGATCGGGTCACGGCCGCGGTGCTCGAGGTCTACCGGTCCGGTCACCAGGCGGCGCTGGTGTGTGAGCAACTCGTCGACATCGAGGTGAGTCTTCGTGAAAGGCGTTTTCGGCACGTGATGATGGTGGAACGGACCATCGGTTCGAAGCAGGGAACGGGTGGCTCCAGCGGTGTCGACTATTTGACGTCGACGCTGCAACAACCGCATGCATTTCCGGAGTTGTGGAAAGCCCGGGAGGACTTCTAGTGCCGCACGCGAATGTTCTGGCTCATCGTGACATCGCCAACGAGCTCGGCCTGATCGGTGAGTGGATGGATGCGCGCGGCTGGACTAACCGTCGATTCTGGCGAGAAGACGATGCAGACATCGGCGGTGACGGCTTCCCGGAGGCAGACGCGTTGATCGTTCTGGGTTCCCTGGACAGCGTCGCCACCGGTCATTGCGCCGTCTGGGCGCCAGACGAAATGGATCGCATCCGTCGCTGGATCGGTGAGGATCGTCCGTATCTCGGCGTGTGCTTTGGAGCGCAAATTCTCGCAACAACCCTCGGCGGAGAGGTGCAGCGCCGGTCCACCTTCTACCGAGCCGTCGAGACGGTTCCGTGGACGGGCGGGCCCTCTCGCGGACCGTGGGTCCTGTGGCATGAGGATGCGATCACTTCATCCGGTTCGGCGCAAGTTGTCAGTGAACTCCCTCATGCGGTGATCGCGCTCCGCTCCGGAAATGCCTGGGGTGTGCAAGCACACATCGAGTTGGATGCATCGGCGCTAGAACGCCTCGCGCGGGCGGTAGACGCGCCTGAGGAGACCTCGCGTCCGTTGATCGACCTTCTGCGCGAGAACGCAGAACAGGTCACAGCCGCGACCTTCCAGTTTCTCGACCTTGCTCTTTCGTCTCCCCCGACGCAGGCGCCCCCGTCGTAACAAGCGGCGCCGTAGCGAACGGCATCGCGCTTTCGCCCGTTAGTGCGTTAGCCCGTTCGCGGAATTCGCGGGTTCGCGCGGTGCGGCTTTGCCTATTCGTGAGTCGCATGACCGCCCGGAGCGCTAGCGTGACGGGTACACCGACGACAGGAGACCTGCTGTGAAGATGATCATGAACGTGGAAATCACCCAGGGGTACGCCAAGTGGGTCGAGTTGTTCCGCTCCAGCGATGACGTTCGGGCGAAGTACGGCATCACCGTTCTTGCCTACGGCCACGATAAGGACGACGAGTCACGGATCTACCAGGTGTTGGAGATCGAGTCGATGGAGCGGATGCAAGAGGCCATGGCTGACCCGGAGCTTCAGCGGATTCGTACCGAGGCCGGCGTCAACGTGGATTCACAGCAGGTCGTCTTCCTCGTCGAATAGATCACGACGCCCACGACAATGCCCATGTGTGAAGCATTCCCTCGCTACAGTGACGTAGGAAGGGCACGGTGACCGCTCACGACAACGACGATGTGAACGACTCGTCTGCCGGTGAGCCTTCTTCACTCGAGCCTCCCGTAGTCGAACCCTCCGCTTCGTCGCCCTCTGTCATGGCATTGGCGGGCGCCATCACGGGTGCACTAGGTGTCGTCCTGGCTGCGCTCCCCATTCTCGCGATGCTCTGGGTTTGGTTGGCTCTCTGATGTGGATCATCGCGTGGATACTCGTCGCAATCCTTGCCGTTCTCGCTGTTCTCTTTCTGATCGCCGGCATCGTCCTGTCGACTATCGCGCTCGTGAGTGCGCGCCGGGACCCGCGCGATGTCGTGTCCTTCCGGATGAGCCTCATCACCCTTGTCGTCTCCGCGGTGACGCTGCTCATCGGCCTGGGAACCTACGCTGCGTTCTACGACGAATTCTGACGAAACTCCGGGCAGAAGCTAGTTCGCGAATGCGCGGGTGAGTTCGCTGACAGCCTCGGCGACGACTCCGGTATCGGAGGCTGGCATACCGTCGGCTGCGCGTCCGCCACAGAAACCCACCAGCGTGGGGATTCCGGTGTTCGCGGACACGTCGTACCACTCCGACCACCGCGCTCCGACCAGCCCGATTCCCGGCGCGGTGATTCCCGATGCTGTCCACCACGGTTCGTCGAACCGCAGCACAATCCGCTCGAGATTTCCTGTGCGAAGTTGCGTGATGCCGCGCCTGCTGGCTTTCGGCAGGCCGGATACGCGGACTACCCCTGACTTCAGAACCGGATGCGGGAGAGCCACCACGGCGATGTCCGCTCGATGTGACGTTCCGTCGGTTTCGAGCACCATGACGCCTCGCTTTCCTGCCGACACAGAAGCCACCGGGCTGTTCAATCGCACGTCCAGCGACGCGGCGAGGTGTTCGGGTGCGCGTTGGAAGCCACCGAGCACGAACGCGTCACCACCGCGGTCGTCCTTGCCTTCCAGGTACGCGTGCGTTCCTAAGACATCCGGATCGATGGAGTATTCCTGCGTGATCAATGTGTTCAGAGCCCACGCCCGCTCGGGGTCGCTCGCGGACCATCCGTTCTGGTCGAGCCACTGCTCGACAGACAGGCGTCGCGCGGGATCGGCGTCCTCCATCGCCTGCAGGTACTCACCGAGGTCAGAGCGCACCTGATCCGCTCCGGGCGCGTAGGTGCCGGTGTCGACGCTGCGGGTGTCGAAGAAGTAGTCGGCTGCTGATAAGGACAGTCCAGCAGCGCGGGTCACCGGAACCATCGGGTTGCCGGTCACTCCGTGAATCCACGTCGCTCCGAGTTCGACGGGTGTGCCCCACGAGGTGTCTGTTCGAATGCGACCGCCGACTCGGTCGCGTGCTTCCAGAACGGTGACCTCTGCTCCTCGATCCGCCAGTTGGGTGGCTGCTTCGAGCCCGGAGACTCCGGCGCCAATCACGAAGGCTCGTCGACCGTTGACGCCCACTCCATCCTCGTCGAGGAGTTTTGCCGCGAGTCGGCCGGACCTCAAGGCCCCCTGGACGGTTCCGGAGTACCCCCAATCGGTGAATTCTCCGGCGACGGCGACCCTGCGTCGAATGAGGTTCTCGGCGATGGTCCATCGGACCTTCGGCGCAACGCCCGCCGGTAGTGCGGCGTAGGCGCCCCGCGCCCACGGGTCATCCTTCCATCGAGTCACCAGCCACTGTGCTGGCTGCGGCACCCGACCAGGTGCTGCCCATGCAGATGTCGTGGTCCCCGTGGCGAGGAGTCCGAACCCGGCGGTCAGGGCGCTCCACTGTAGAAATGATCGGCGCGACAGACCTTCCCCGCTTCGCATGCTGATGAGTCAATCAGAACGTCGAAGGAAATACTCAGGAATCTGCATAGTCGGTAGGTACTACTCGCTCGGGCGCCAAGATGAGGGATACCCCTCGTGGGCGCCCTGAACTCCCCTGATGGCCTCCGACCAGCAATCGCTATTACCTCGGCGCCTCTTGCTGGTCGAGGACGACGGTCTGACCGCTTCTTCCAACGTCATCGATGGCTGCGGAAGGTTGTTAGTTCCAGCAGTTTTTCCGTTACGAACCATGAACCCTTGCCTCTCCCAGACAGGCAAGGTGTGGCTCCCCCAATTGGACTCGAACCAATAACCCTTCGATTAACAGTCGAATGCTCTGCCAATTGAGCTATGGGGGATTGTGGAGCGCAAAGGCTACCAACTGTCCCCTTGGCTAGATGCCGAGGGATGCCCGGATTTGCTCCAACTCCGCATCGGCACGTTCTCTCATGACCGCACTTCCCGGATCGAGGCCTTCGTCGAAAACGACCGACCATCGAATGTCCTCGACATCCCCGTCTGGAGAGCGTCGCGCCACGAAGAACGCACCGCGATCCCCCTCCAGGGTCCGGTACTCCGAAACAACGACGGTGTCGGTGATCCGGTCACGGACTGCGGCCGGGATGTCCCGAGCGTCATCGACGCGGATGCGAAGGCGGCGCGCGAGACCGTTGTCGTCGAAGTCGATAACGAATTCCGGCTGCTCCCAGGTTCCTTTCGTCACCCGCTGCCACTCGATGCGCTGGAGACTTCGTTGCTCATACAGCGCGGCATCGGTCGCGACAATCAACGAGCCATCAGGGTCCGCTGCATCCCCCACACCCCAGGAGATCACCCGCTCTCCCGGCCGGATGCCCACCCGATCACGGGCCGGGGCGTCGAGACCGCTTCGGCCAAGTCTCATGCGGAGCCCACCGCTTCCTCCAGCAGGCTTCGCCGGTACTGCTGGAGTGCCTGCAGTTCGTGCCCGAGGCGCTGCTGTTCCTCCGGGTCCTCGGAGCGTTGCAGGCGACCCATCAGGTCCTCCATGCGACGACCGGCATCGATCTCCAGCAATCGCGCGATCACCCCGGTGGCGTACCGCGATCCTTCGCCGTCCTTCGCCGGCAGCGGTTCGACAGCTAACTCGCGCACCAGTGAGCGGACCTCATCGTCGGGACATTCCTGGAGCACCGCATCAATCCATTCGAGTCCGTCGCGCCCGACGTGCGGGCCACCGGCGGCGGTGATCGCTTCGTGAACACGAACGGCGCGAGGGTGCGAGTACGCCGGCGTCTCCACCGAGGCGTACCACTCGGCGACAACACCGGGGTGCTGCAGTGCGCACTTCAACGCTTCCCGCTCAACCACGAGCGCCGGGTCGCCGGGTCGCGACGCCCTCGTGGCGGCGGGTGTGGACGGTCTCGTCGGCGCCGATCCGCCCACGGCTTTCGTCACTTCTCCAACATCCATACCGATCCACCCGGCCAGGCGGCGTGCATACTCCGGTCGTAACGCCGGATCGCGGATCTTGCCCACGATCGGCGCCGCATCCCGCAAAGCCGCGACTCTTCCTTCCGCTGAATCCAGATCGTAAGCAGCGATCGTGGAGCGAATAGCGAATTCGAACAGCGGTACCCGGTTGTTCACGAGCTCTTGCACTGCGGAGTCTCCGTGCCGCAACCGAAGATCGCACGGGTCCAACCCGTGGGACTCGACCGCCACGAATGTTTGCGATACGAACTTCTGATCTTCCGCGAACGCCCGCATTGCAGCCTTCTGGCCGGCAGCGTCCCCGTCGAAGGTGAAGACAACTTGCCCCTTCATTTGATCGTCGTCCATCAGCAAGCGTCGCAACACCTTGATGTGATCGGCCCCAAACGCGGTGCCGCACGTCGCGACGGCAGTCGTCACTCCGGCGAGGTGACAGGCCATGACGTCGGTGTAGCCCTCGACGATGACCGCCTGTTGGTTCTTCGAGATCTCCCTACGAGCCAGGTCGATGCCGTAGAGCACGTGGGACTTCTTGTAGATCGGCGTTTCCGGGGTGTTCAAGTACTTGGGGCCGTCGTCGTCATCGGTGAGCTTGCGCGCCCCGAAACCGACGACGTCTCCGCCGAGATCGCGTATCGGCCACACGAGCCGGCCGCGAAACCTGTCGTACACGCCACGGTTGCCTTGACTGACCAGTCCCCCGGCCAGCAATTCTTCATCGGTGAACCCCTTACCGCGCA
>Ga0075479_10000851_pt1 | contig 13616 bp, 10 predicted proteins | sample DEB08_DNA_8_FD_76341 | JGI IMG/M metagenome (GOLD analysis project Ga0075479, IMG submission 76341) | Aqueous microbial communities from the Delaware River and Bay under freshwater to marine salinity gradient to study organic matter... | ecosystem: Environmental > Aquatic > Marine > Coastal ... | reverse complement strand
CACACCGGCGGCGAGCACCTGCCCCGCGAGTTTCGTGGGTGCATCCAGTCCCCACTTATCGTCAATAACTCCCAGCGCAACGATGATCGCAACACCGGACAGCAGGGCGAGAGGCGTTCGACCACTGTCGAACACAGCGCTCATCATCGGGAGTTTGCTGGCGAGAATTCCTCCGGCGAGCAGTCCCCCAACCATCGCCAGACCGCCGAGCAGCGGCGTGGGGGTGTCGTGGACGTCCCGGTCCCGAACCGGCGCCATCACTTTCCATTTCTTGGCGAGCTCTCTCGCGAGCGGCGTCAGCAGGTACGTGACCGCAGCAGCGGCCACCAGGCACAGGATGTATTCCCGCACGCGCCCTAGTCCGTCGTTCTTTGATCTCGCGGATAGGCGGGGTGACGTTCGACAAGTTTGCTGACTTCGACGGAGATATCGGCTGCCGCCGAGCCATCGGCGTCGGCCACCGCGCGGTGGATCAGGTCGGCGATCTCGCGCATGTCGTTCTCCAGCATGCCCTGCGTCGTCACCGACGGTGTTCCCACGCGAAGACCCGAGCCCACCGACGGGGGCTGAGGATCGTAGGGAATCGCGTTCTTGTTCAGCGTGATGCGCGCGGCATCGCACCGAGTCTCCGCATCGGCGCCGGTAACGCCGATCGACTGCAGGTCGATGAGGGCCAGGTGGGTATCCGTTCCTCCGCTGGTCGGCCGCATTCCGTGCTCGGCAAGCCCCTCGCAGAGCGCCTGAGCGTTACGAATCACCTGGGAGGCGTACTGCTGGTACTCCGGTGTTGCGGCCTCCCGCAGGGCAACGGCCTTGGCGGCGACCCCGTGCATGAGGGGTCCGCCCTGCATCATCGGGAACACGGCCTTATCCACGGCCTTTGCGTGCTCTTCCTTACACAGCATCATGCCGCCACGAGGGCCGCGCAGAACCTTGTGTGTGGTGAACGTGACGACGTCGGCGTACGGAACCGGACTCGGGATCGCCTTTCCGGCGACCAGCCCGATGAAGTGGGCCGCATCCACCATCAAGATCGCGCCGACCTCGTCGGCGATGGCTCGGAAGGCTGCGAAGTCGACGAGTCGGGGGTAGGCGGTCGCCCCGCAGATGATCATGGTGGGCCGGTGCTCGAGGGCCAGATCCCGGACCTGGTCGTAATCGATTACCTCAGTGTCCTCGCGCACCCCGTAGGACACGACGTTGAACCACTTGCCGGAGAAGTTGACCGGAGAACCGTGGGTGAGGTGCCCACCGTGCGACAGGCTCATCGCCAAGACGGTGTCGCCGGGCATGGTGAAGGCTCCGTAGGCGGCGATGTTGGCGCTGGCACCGCTGTGTGGCTGAAGATTGGCATGCTCGGCACCGAAGAGTTCTTTCGCCCGCGCGATCCCGATCTCCTCGGCGGAATCGACCTCCGAGCAACCGCCGTAGTAGCGCCGTCCCGGATAGCCCTCGGCGTACTTGTTGCTCAGCGTGGATCCGAGCGCAGCCAGCACCGCCGGCGATGTGAAGTTCTCGCTCGCGATCAACTGCAGCCCGCCGCGCAACCGATCGAGTTCCCCCAGGATGATGGACGCGATCTGCGGGTCTTCGGACTGCAGAGCACCGAAGTCCGGTCCCCAGAACACGTCCTGATCCGATGACGTCATCGCTACTCCTGATCGCTTGCTGGTGAGGGTGGTGCCTTTGCCACCGGGTCGGACGGCGATTGCTCCACTGCCGTCACTGTATCCCCGGTTCCCTGCTCGAGCCTGCGCAACACCTCCTGAACCCGCTCGGCAGCGACGGCGCCTTCTCGGGCAATGGACACCTCAGTGAATCGGGCGTCGACGATGGTGCTAGAGAGTTCCGGGTCTTCCTGAGCCGACCATGACCGTTCTCCGAGGGCCCCGACGTCGCACGCGCCAGAGACGTCGTCGCCGAGCGCTTCGAGTGCTTCTTCCATGGTTCGCGGTGCGTCTCCTCCAGCGATGGTGGCCGTGCTCGCTGCAATAGGTCCGAGTCGAGCACACACGGCGAGGGTGACCGGATGAAGCGGCATGCGGACCGCCAGCGGCGCACGCTTCGGGTGATCCCAGGCCAGCGTCGGCTGCGGCCGCAACAACACCGTCAGCAAGCCGGGCCAGAACGCCTCCATGAGTTTCTTCGCGACCCGCGGGACTCGTGCCGCAACGCCGGAGACGACAACGGGCGAGGCCACCAGTAAGCCCAAGGGGGTCGACTCAGGCACCATCTTCGCCCGCCGGAGCAATGCCGTTCCGCGCAAAGAAAAGGCATCGGTGGCAACGACGTAACTGTTCTCGGTCGGCAAGATGACCAGACCACCGCGCCGCATGGCGGCCACGGCACCGCCGACAGCAGTTTTCCGGTTGGCTCCGTCCGCGCACTCCCACACCTGGCCGGCGCTCATCGAAGACCCGTCATCGAATTTCCTCGCTCGCCGAAATCAGAATTCGACTCTCGTGGCAAGGGTAAAGCGTGGCAGTCCGGCCAGATCCCGTCTGTCGGTCACACCGGTGAAAACACTGGTTCCGGGAAGTCCGGGGATGTGGGTCGCCATGTCCTCATCAATCACGGTCTGGCGAAGGATCTGCAGAACTCCTCCGGCGGGACCGTCTGGGCCGTGCGTATCGGCGTGCTCGATCGCCAACAAGCCACCCGGTCGAAGGAGCACCGCCGCCGTTCGCGCGATGCCACGCACCACGTCCAAGCCATCGGTGCCCCCATAGAGCGCTACCGCCGGGTCGTGATCGCGCACCTCGATCTCGCGCGGAACCATCGCATCGGGGATGTATGGCGGATTCGCGCACACCACATCCACGGCGCCCGCCAGGTGACCGAGGCTTTGACCGGGCGACGCCACTTCCGTGGCGTCCGCTGCTACCACCTCCAGCGAGGATCCACCAGCGGCCGCTGCGGCTCGGTACTCCTCGACGTTGCGCTCGGTCCATTTCAGCGCGGCTTCGTCTTGTTCAACGAGAAACACCATCGACCCGGGGGCTTCGAGGGCGAGGGAAAGTCCGATGACTCCGCTTCCCGCACACAAATCCACGGCCGTTCCGCCCGCGGCGTCACGCAACGCACGAACTCCGGCCTCGGCGATCAATTCGGTCTCCGGCCGTGGGACGAACACACCGGGTCCCACCGAGACCTCGAGCCGACGGAATGCAGCACGTCCGGTGATGTGCTGCAGGGGAACGCGCGTGAGGCGCCGGGCCACTGCCTTTTCGAATTGCACCCGCTGCGACGCGCGTGGCTCGTCATGCAGGAAGAGCCGACTGCGCGGAACGTCGAGCACCCACGCCATCAGCGACGCGGCATCGGCTTGCGGCGACGGGACCCCTGCACCGGCGAGTCGGCGTTCGGCGTCGTAGAGAAGGTCGCGAACCGTCTGCCGGCCACCATCGGTGGAGTAGCCACCGGACTCGACGTCGTCGAAACGGGGGGAACCGTCGCCCATGGCTGATCCGTCCCCTCAGGCCGATGCCTCTGGTGATCCCGACAGTCGGGACTCCCGATCCGCCAGAGTGCAGGCGTCCACGATGGCATCCAAGTCGCCATCGAGAACCTGGTCGAGGTTGTGGGCCTTGAAACCCACGCGATGATCGCTGATCCGATTCTCGGGAAAGTTGTAGGTGCGGATGCGCTCACTTCTGTCCACGGTGCGGACCTGACTGCGTCGTGCGTCCGATGCTTCCTGTGCCGCCTGCTCCTCCGCAATGGCCAGCAAGCGGGCGCGCAGAATGCGAAGCGCCTGCTCGCGGTTCTGCAGTTGGCTCTTCTCGTTCTGGCAGGACACGACGACGCCTGTGGGAACGTGGGTGATGCGCACAGCTGAGTCGGTGGTGTTCACGCTCTGCCCACCGGGACCCGAGGACCGGTACACGTCGATGCGGAGATCGTTCGGATCGATGGTCACGTCAACGTCCTCGGCTTCCGGCAAGACGAGCACGCCCGCCGCCGATGTGTGAATCCGGCCCTGGGATTCGGTAACGGGCACTCGTTGGACTCGATGAACGCCACCTTCAAATTTCAGTCGCGCGAAGGGAGCTTCTCCCGGCTCGGGAACGCCCTTGGCCTTCACCGCGAGGGAAACGTCCTTGTAGCCGCCAAGGTCGGACTCGACCGCGTCGATAACCTCGGTAGCCCAACCGCGCCGTTCGGCGTAACGCAGATACATGCGCAGCAGGTCTCCGGCGAACAGGGCTGATTCCTCGCCGCCCTCGCCGGCCTTCACTTCGACGATGACGTCCTTATCGTCCATGGGATCGCGGGGGATGAGAAGCTCACGAAGCCGCTCTGCCGCGCGCTCTTCCCGATCCGCCAGACTCGCTGCCTCGTCGGAGAAGGCGTCATCCCCCAACTCCGCCAGTTCCACGGCGGCGAGGTGGTCCTCGTGCAGAGCGCGCCATTCTCGATAGGCGGCAACAACCGGGCGCAATTGCGCGTACCGGCGGCCGAGTTTGCGAGCCGCGGCCTGGTCTGCGTGGATCGACGGGTCGGCGAGTTCGGTCTCGACCTCGTCGAGTTCGCTTGCGAGGTCCTCGCAACTGTCAAACACGCCTTCGCCCTCCCGCCTGACGTAAATGCCGAGCAGCCAACAAAAGATCGGGCGCCGGTCGGGGACCGACCGCGCGACGGGGGAGACACGCGGCCGATCCCGGGCCGGCGCCCGGGAGTCGTGCTAATTCGATCCTGAGCCGGAGCTCTTTCCGTAGCGGGTTTCGAACTTCGCTACGCGACCACCCGTATCGAGAATCTTCTGCTTGCCAGTGTAGAACGGATGGCACTGGGAACACACGTCTGCGTGAATGACGCCGTTCTTCGCGGTGCTCCGCGTCGTGAACGTGCTCCCGCAGGTGCACGTCACCGTCGTCTCCACGTACTCCGGGTGGATATCAGCTTTCACTTCGTCACGTCCTCTGTGTTGGTGTCCGGGTCGTCGGCCTCACTCGGGGGTGAGGCGACGGGAACCGGAGCGCGCAAATTATGCCACGGACAGGGTCACTCTTCCTCCGTGGACCCCTGGACAGATGGTGTGGTCTTTTGCACCTGGAGTAGGAAGTCGTAGTTGTTGTCGTTTTCGCGCAGTTTGCTGAGCAGCAACTCAATGGATTGCTGCTGGTCGAGCGCGTGCAGGACCCGACGCAGCTTCCATACGATCTTGAGTTCGTCGCTGGACATCAGCAACTCCTCCTTGCGTGTGCCGGACGCGTCCACGTCCACCGCAGGGAAGACCCGCTTGTCCGCGAGTCGGCGGTCGAGCTTCAATTCCATATTGCCCGTGCCCTTGAACTCTTCGAAGATCACCTCGTCCATCCGCGACCCGGTCTCCACAAGAGCCGTGGCAAGAATCGTCAGCGAGCCGCCGTTCTCGATGTTGCGGGCAGCACCGAAGAACTTCTTGGGCGGGTAGAGCGCCGTAGAGTCGACACCACCGGACAAGATGCGTCCAGACGCTGGCGCCGCGAGGTTGTAGGCACGGCCGAGTCGGGTCATCGAGTCGAGCAGGACGACGACGTCGTGCCCGAGTTCCACCAGACGCTTGGCGCGCTCGATCGACAGTTCACTGATGATCGTGTGGTCCTCTGCGGGGCGGTCGAAGGTCGAGGCGATGACCTCACCCTTGACTGAACGCTGCATGTCGGTGACTTCCTCCGGGCGCTCGTCGACGAGCACGACCATCAGGTGAACCTCGGGATTGTTCTCCGTGATGGCGTTCGCGATGGCCTGGAGCACCATCGTCTTTCCGGCCTTCGGCGGAGACACGATGAGTCCGCGCTGCCCTTTGCCGATCGGGGCGACGAGATCGATAACGCGTGTCGTCAGATTCTGCGGTGTCGTCTCCAGCCGCAACCGGTCCTGCGGATACAGCGGGGTCAACTTCGAGAAGTCGGGCCGGTCTTTGGCCGCCTCCAGGTCTCCCCCATTGATGGTTTCCACACTCACCAGCGGGTTGAACTTCTCTCGCCGTTCACCGTCGCGCGGTTGACGCACCTGACCGGTGATTGCATCTCCCTTGCGCAGGTTGTACTTGCGCACCAACGACAGCGAGACGTACACGTCGTTGGGGCCAGGGAGATAGCCACCGGTGCGGACGAAGGCGTAGTTGTCTAGTACGTCGATGATGCCCGCCACCGGCAACAGAACATCGTCTTCGGTGACGACTGGCTCGCCGTCGCCGTAGCCACCCTTGCGGTCGCGACGGTCCCGGTACCGGTCACGACCCCGACGGCGGCGGCGCCCGTTGTCGTCTCGGTCGCCACGGTCGCCACGGTCGCCACGGTCGCCACGGTCGTTCCTGTCGTTGCGCTCGTTCCTGTCGTTTCTGTCGTTTCTGTCGTTGCGAGAAGACCCTTCGGAGGACTCCGACGAGCCCGCACCATCGGACTTCGAGGCCTTGCCTGCGGAATCTTGTGCCTCCGAGGAACCTGCACCGTTGGGGGACCCGGCGTCGCGCGCCGCAGAACGCGAACCTCGCCGCGGGGCACCGCCTTGCTGTTGCCGCTCACTGATGGCGGCGATGAGCTCCTGCTTGCGCATGCCGCTCGAGCCGGTGATTCCCAGCTGCTGAGCGAGTTGCTTGAGCTCGGGCAGAAGCATCGAGGCGAGACTGCTGCCTCGATCGGCAGTGCTCGTTGTTGTGTCGGTCATATTTTCCTTCGACTGTGCTGACGTTCTCTCGGTCAGCGGAAGCGTGAACTGTCGGCACCCGCGACGTCACCGACAACGGGGCCGCCTCGCAAGCCTGGGCTCGAACCCCGAGGAAAACATCCCGGGCGGGAAAGAAACCGTGGGTTCACCTGCTGCACCCTCGGTGCAGGAAGTCCAATATCGGACCTGTGAGGCGATACGACTGTAGCACCGCACACTTACGGGGAGTCAATAGGGCACTCCCGCGCGCCCACCTCGCTGATCGCGAGGTCGTGCACACGCCAGCGACTCGCATCTTTTTGCGCAGCACCACTCAGGCTCGCCACCGTGTCGTGCATTCGCTGGAAATCCTCCGCGCGGTCGGTAACGGCGATGACCGAGGGGCCGGCGCCGGAGATCGCGGCAGGTAACCCCGCCGCACGCAAGGACGCCACCAATGCGGAAGCCTCCGGATAGGCATCTGAACGCGCAGGCTGGTGCAGTCGATCGGACATCGCCTCCCACAGCAGATCCGGTTGTCGGGTCATGGCGTGGACGAGCAGCGCCGCACGGCTCAGGTTGTGAACGGCGTCCGCATACGACACAGATCTGGGAAGGACGCGACGCGCATCCAATGTTGGGAGCGTCTCGGTCGGGACTGCGAGCACCGCGCGCAGGTCAGGGTGCGCATCCATGCGAACACATCCTGGCGAACCGGCGTCGTCGAGCCAGGCGATCGTGAAGCCGCCGTGCAACGCCGCTGACAAATTATCCGGGTGACTCTCCATCGTTGTCGCGAGTGACAACAACTGCTCGTCGGACATAGCGATGCCCGATTCCTCCACCACCATGGCGCGCGCAAGGACCATTCCACCGATGATCGCAGCCGCTGATGAGCCCAACCCCCGTCCGTGGGGAATCGCGTTACGGCAGCGAAGTACGAAACCGGTCGGTTGCTGACCCATGGCCGCGAAGGCCGTTCGCATGGCCGCGACGACCAGGTGCTGCTCATCGCGGGGAACCTCGTCGGCACCTTCGCCCGCTACCTCGACCAAGACTCCCTCGTCGTCGGTCACCATCGCAATCAACTCGTCGTACACCGCGAGTGCGAGGCCGGCGGAATCGAACCCCGGTCCGATGTTCGCGCTGCTCGCGGGAACGAGCACCCGCACCGCTTCCGATCGAAAGGCGGTCACTAGTCCGCCAAACCCAACGCCCGGGCCGCAGCCGTGGGATCGACGGGAACCACGACCGGATCCGGCGCCGACTCCAGAGCCCACTGCGGGTCCTTTAGTCCGTTGCCCGTCAATGTCACAACGATCATCTGACCGGAATCGAGACCACCCTGGTCCTTGACCTTCAACAGACCCGCGACACCAGCAGCACTTGACGGCTCGCAGAACAGGCCTTCGGTCGATGCCAGCAATCGATAAGCACTCAGAATCTCATCGTCGGTCACCGAATCGATCAGCCCGTCGGATTCGTCGCGTGCGGCGAGTGCCGCGTCCCAGGACGCGGGGTTGCCGATGCGGATAGCCGTCGCGATGGTTTCCGGCGAGGTCACCGGTGAGCCCTGCACCAACGGTGCCGCGCCCGCCGCCTGAAACCCCCACATGCGCGGGCAGGAATCACTCACACCGTCGACCTTGTACTCGGTGTAGCCACGCCAGTACGCGGTGATGTTGCCCGCGTTGCCCACCGGTAGTGCATGAATATCAGGCGCACGCCCCAGCAAGTCAACGATTTCGAAGCTGGCCGTCTTCTGGCCCTCGATACGAACCGGATTCACACTGTTGACGAGCGCGACGGGATAGGAGTCCGACAGTTCCCGGGCAACCGTCAGGCAGTCGTCGAAGTTTCCATCGACCTGCAACAACGTCGCTCCGTGCACGATCGCCTGCGCCAACTTGCCCATAGCAATCTTGCCCTGGGGCACCAGCACCGCACTCACCATGCCGGCCTTGACGGCGTACGCCGACGCACTCGCCGAAGTGTTGCCGGTCGACGCGCAGATCACCGCCCGAGCGCCATCTTCCGCAGCCTTGCTGATGGCCATCGTCATCCCGCGGTCCTTGAACGATCCGGTCGGGTTGGCACCTTCGAACTTCAGCCACACCTCGCATTCGAGCGTTTCACTGAGCGAGCACGCATACACGAGGGGCGTGCCACCTTCCCGCAGTGACACCACGGGCGTTTTCTTGCTCACCGGCAGTCGGTCGCGGTACTCCTCGATCACCCCGCGCCACTGATGTGCTCCAGTCACGGCTGCTCGTCTCCCTCGACCCGCATCACGCCGACAACGCGGCGCACCGTGTCCAGTCCACGCAACTGCTCGACGGTCGCATCGAGTGCAGCATCCGTGGCCAGATGCGTGCGAACGACAAGCCCGGCATCGTCACCGTGACCCTCTTGGTGGACCACCTGGATGCTCACGCCGTTCTCGGCGAAGGCAGTCGCGACACTGGCGAGGACACCGGGACGGTCGGCGACATCGAGATTCACGTAATACTCGGTGTAGGCGCGCCCGATGGGCAGCACGGGCAGTGCCGTGTACGTACTCTCCCCCGGCCCCCGACTGCCGCTCACCCGGTTCCGCGCGGCAGCAACGAGATCCCCTAGCACAGCACTCGCGGTGGGGTGGCCGCCAGCACCGCGCCCGTAGAACATCAGCTGACCAGCCGCGTGTGCTTCGACGAAAACCGCGTTGAACGATTCACGGACCGCGGCCAGTGGATGGGTACGCGGCAGCATGGTCGGGTGCACTCGGACGATCACGCCAGAGTCTTCGGAGTCATCGATCTTCTCAGCGATGGCGAGCAACTTGATCACAAAACCCATATCCCGCGCGGCCGCCATATCGTCAGCCGTCACATCGGCGATCCCCTCGACGTGCACATCAGCCAACGTCACCCGCGTATGGAAGGCCAACTCGGCCAGGATCGCGGCCTTCGCCGCGGCGTCATGGCCGTCCACATCCAGCGACGGATCGGATTCCAAGTATCCAAGGGCGTCGGCCTCGGCGAAAACGTCGGCGTACTCCACGCCCTCCTCGTCCATCTTGGTGAGCATGAAGTTGGTAGTGCCGTTGACGATGCCCATGACCTTGCGGACACGATCACCAGCCAGTGACTCTCGCAAGGGGCGCAACAGTGGAATAGCTCCCGCAACCGAGGCTTCGAAAGACAAATCGACCTCGTGTTGCTCAGCCGCTTCGAACAGACGGGCACCGTCTTCGGCAAGCAGCGCCTTATTCGCGGTCACGACGCTCGAACCCGCCGCCATGGCTGCCAGGATGCATTCGCGCGCAGGCTCTATTCCCCCCATGAGCTCCACAACGATGTCGACCCCGGATGATGCGACGGCAACGGCGTCGTCGGTGATCAGCTCAGAAGGAATACCCGGCCGAGCCTTGCTGGCGTCCCGAACGGCAACCGCCGTGAGCCTCACAGGAGCTCCGATGCGTTCGCGAAAATCCTCGGCGTGCTCGGTGAGCAGCTCCACGACCGAGGTGCCGACGGTTCCGCCCCCGAGGAGGGCAACCGTTACCTCTTCACGTGCCATGACCGCTCCCTGTCTCCCTCGTGCTCGTATTCGTCGTCTGCATTCGGCTCGCCGTCGCCCCGGTCATGCGTGCGTATCGAGACCGAGCAGGTCGTCCATCGTTTCACGACGGATGATCGTCGATGCGGCGCCGTCGCGAACCCCGACCACCCCTGGACGAGTGAGGTAGTTGTAGTTCGACGCCATGGACCGGCAGTAGGCACCCGTGGCCGCGACAGCCAGCAGGTCGCCGGGAGCCAAGTCTTCGGGAAGCCATGCATCACGAACGACCACATCACCAGACTCGCAATGCTTGCCCACGACTCGGCACAACATCGGCGGAGCCGAGGAGGAGCGAGAAGCGAGTCGGACGCTGTATTCGGCGCCGTAAAGGGCGGTTCTGATGTTGTCGCTCATGCCGCCGTCGACAGATACGTAGGTGCGGACGACACCGCTATCAAGTTCTATAGGCTTGATCGTCCCGACTTCGTAGAGGGTTATGCCCGCCGGCCCGACGATCGCCCGGCCGGGCTCGAAAGCCAACGTCGGCTCATCGATTCCCGCATCGGCGCACGCTCGCGACGCTATCCGCCCGATCTGCGCTGCCATGTCCGCGACGTTGATCGGATCGTCGCTGTCTACGTACGCGATACCCATGCCGCCCCCGAGGTTGAGTTCGGCGATGTCGATTCCTTGTTCCTCGTGGAGTCGCTGGGCGAGCGCGACGATCCGACCCGCGGCCACCTCGAACCCGGACGAGTCGAAAATCTGAGAGCCGATGTGCGAGTGCAGACCCACCAGCGAGAGGCTCGGCAACTTCGCGATTCTGCGAACAGCCTCTTCCGCAGCGCCCGTTTCCGCTGACAGACCGAACTTCTGGTCTTCGTGAGCGGTGGCGATGAATTCGTGCGTGTGTGCTTCGACGCCCACCGTCGCGCGCACCATCACCGGTTGGACGACTCCCGCGTCGGTGGCGGCGCTGGCGACCCGTGCGATCTCCTCGAAAGAGTCCACGACGATGCGGCCGACGCCGTACTCAATGGCCGCCGTGATCTCCGCCATCGACTTGTTGTTGCCGTGCATCAGCAGGGCGTCGCCCGGGACGCCTGCGCGCACCGCAACAGCGAGTTCCCCGCCACTGGCCACGTCGATGCCGAGGCCTTCCTCGAACACCCACCGGGCGACGGCCACCGACAAGAAGGCCTTGGCTGCGTAGTAGACGCGCGACGCTCCCGCCTGGCGGTACGCCGACGCGTATTCGCGGGCTCGCGACCGCAGGTCCACTTCGTCGAGGACGTACACCGGCGAACCGTGATCGGCGGCGATGTCCCGGACATCGACCCCACCGATCGTCATGGCGCCATCGGCGCCGCGAGAACAGTGACGGGGCCACACCGATTCGGCCAGAGCGTCGACCGCTTCGGCCGTCGGGGCCGCGACCATCGCCCCGGGATCGGTGACAAGGTCACCGTGCCGAGGTCCTGCCGGATGCGCGCGCATTGGTCAAGGCTAGGGCAGCGCGCCCCGCTCGCTCCGACGCCTGCGCTACATGCGCTCGGGGGCGCTCACTCCGAGCAGATCCAGCCCATTGACCAGCACTTGACGAGCCGCCGCACACAACCACAGTCGAGATATGTGAAGCGGCAGAACGTCTTCCTCTCCCCGAGGCAGCACCCAACACACGTCATAGAACCGGTGATAGTCGGTGGCCATCTCTTCCAGATAGCGCGCCACCCGGTGGGGTTCGCGTAATTCAGCAGCGCTGGCCACGATCCGCGGATATTCCGCCAAACGGCCGAGGAGTTCGATCTCCCGTTCATGCGTCAGGGATCCAGGGTCGAATTCCGCTTCACGCCAGTCGATGCCCAGTTCTCGGGCATTTCTCAAGACAGAGGAAATCCGCGCATGTGCGTACTGAACGTAGAAGACCGGGTTGTCGTTGGTTTGTCGGGTGATCGTTTCCAAATCGAGGGTTAACGGGGAATCTGCCGGGTACCGGATGAGCGTGTAGCGGGCGGCGTCGACACCCACTTCCTCGACCAACTCCTCCAGGGTGACGATGTTGCCCGCGCGTTTGGACAACTTGACCTCAAGTCCGCCACGCGTGATCTTCACGAGTTGGCCGATGAGGACCTCGATTTGGGCATCCATGTCGTCTCCCGCGCACGCGGCCACCGCGCGCAACCGGTTGACGTATCCGTGGTGATCGGCACCAAGAAGGTAGATGTTCACGTCGAAACCGCGGGCGCGCTTGTCGACGTAGTAGGCGGTATCTGAGGCGAAATAGGTGTACTCGCCGTCGGCCTTGACGAGCACGCGATCCTTGTCGTCACCAAAATCGGTGGTGCGCAGCCAGACGGCGCCATCCTCTTCGAAGACATGGCCTTGTTCCCGTAGTCGCTCCAGCCCCCGCTCCACTGCGGCCGACCCGTGCAGCTCCCGTTCTGACGCCCACACATCGAAGTGCGTGCGGAAGAGATCAAGAACCTGCTGCTGCTGTCGCAACTGTCGGGCATAGGCAGCTTCACGAAAAGCGACGAGTTGATCATCGCGCGGCAGGGAAAGGATGTCCGGATCCTCCGCGACGATCGCCGCGGCGAGATCGACCACGTAGCCACCGTGGTACCCGTCTTCCGGTACGGGTTCGCCATGAGCGCTGGCCATCACCGACGCGCCGAACATATCCATCTGCACGCCGCGATCGTTGATGTAGAACTCGCGAGCGACGTCCGCACCGGCTGCGCGAAGGACCCGCGCGATCGCGTCACCCACGGCGGCCCACCGCGTGTGCCCGAGGTGAAGCGGTCCCGTCGGGTTCGCGGAGATGAATTCGACGTTGACCTTTGTGTCAGCGAGGGCTTCCCCCACCCCGTAATCAGGTCCCGCCGCCACGATCCTGCGGGCAACTTCCGCGTGGGAAGCGGCCTCGAGAGTGATGTTCACGAAGCCGGGCCCAGCGACGTCCACCTGAGCGATTCCCGCGTAGCCACCGAGCTCAGACGCCAACGCCTCGGCTATCTCCCGCGGTGGACGTTGCACCCGCTTGGCCAGCACCATCGCCACGTTCGTGGCGTAGTCGCCATGCTCACGACTCTTGGGGCGCTCGATCACGATCTCGACGTCGGAGGCATCCACATCGCCTGAGCGAAGACCGTCCAAGGCGACGTTCAGTGACCCGGCTATTGCTGCCCGCAACTCGTCGATGGTCACCGCGCGAGCGTAGCGACGCAGCGGTGTGGTTATGCTCACGGTAGGCAAGGCCCGATCAGCACCATTGTTCACACCGCGCCGCCAGCCAGGCAGCGTTGCAGTTTCTGAGCACGCGCACAGATTCCGGACGAAGGTTTGAACGGCTAGCCCGCGGCGGGCGAGGTGTCCGGCGCGAAACTTCGTGCAAGGAGAATGTGCAACATGGCTCAAGGAACCGTGAAGTGGTTCAACTC
>Ga0075479_10000848_pt1 | contig 13631 bp, 7 predicted proteins | sample DEB08_DNA_8_FD_76341 | JGI IMG/M metagenome (GOLD analysis project Ga0075479, IMG submission 76341) | Aqueous microbial communities from the Delaware River and Bay under freshwater to marine salinity gradient to study organic matter... | ecosystem: Environmental > Aquatic > Marine > Coastal ... | reverse complement strand
TCAAAAAGCAGCTGAAAGCGGTGACTCCAGCCGGTTTCAGATGCCTCGGCCGCTGCTGCACAGTGGAAAACTCGACTTCAGCTTCTCCGGACTCAAGACTGCCGTCCTTTACGCCGCCCGAGGAGTTCCAGGACCCAAACAACTCCCGGAAACTCCTCCGGAGATTGTGCCGGACCTTGCAGCAGCCTTCCAACAGGCTGCCATTGATGTCCTCGTGCACAAATGCCTGCTGGCTGCCAAACAACTGAATTATTCACGAATCTGTGTTGGAGGAGGTGTTGCGGCCAATACGGAATTCCGCAAATCCATGGAGACCGCGACCAAAAAACGTGGTCTGACGCTGAATGTCGCTCCACCCGAACTCTGCACTGATAACGCAGCAATGGCTGCTGTCGCCTGGGAGTTGCTGGCGGCTGGCCGTACGGCATCACTGGACGCAGATGTTCTTCCGGGACTGGTCAGGCCAGGGCGCAAACGACAGCGAAAAACGGCATCAAAATGAACTCAGGCTACAGTGCCTGCTTCTGCTCTCATCGCCTGCAGCGTTCGCTGAAAATCTTCCGGAAGTGGCGCTTCAAATGTCATCTCTTGACCGGACACAGGATGCTGTATCGTGAGCCGGCGGGCGTGAAGTGCCTGCCGCGAGATCAGCACATCGTCCGCATCGCCGGAAGTCGGCAATTTTCGGCCCCTTGTGATCTCCCCCCGTCGAAATTCACCTCGTCCCAGATACAGCCGATCGGCCAGAATCGGAGTCGCGATATGCTGCATGTGCACCCGCAATTGATGGGTTCTGCCGGTACGCGGAAACAGGTGCATCAGGGCAAATCCCTGAAATCGCTCGGCCGTCCTGTAGAACGTCACCGCTTCGCGTGCTCCGTTCCCCTCTCCACAAACCATCATCCGCTCCCGCACTCTCGGGTGCGGGCACACAAATGTGCGAACGAAATCCGACTCCAGCTCCGGAACACCCCGAACAAGCGCCCAATACTCCTTCCGAACCGTTCGCTGCTCAAACTGAGAGGCGACCCTCTGATGCACCTGATTATCCCGAGCAACCAGAATCACACCAGTTGTGTCGCGATCCAGCCGATGCACTATGCCAGGGCGATACTGCCCTCCGACATCGCTTAGCTGATCGAAGCGATGCTGCAACGCGGCCGCCAGCGTGCCTCCACCACTGCCTCGTCCCGGGTGTACCACCATATCCGGCGGCTTGTTGACGACGACAATGCTGGAGTCTTCATAAACGATGTCCAGCGGTATATCTTCCGGCTGGATCCCTGACTGTTCAGCTGGTGCAAGCTGCACTCGTACTCGATCATTCACCCGAACACGTCGAGACGCCCGTGTCGTCAACCCGTTCACACGCACCATCTCAGCACTAATCGCTCGCTGCAATTCAGATCGACTGTGATTAGGAAACAGCCGACTCAGGTAATGGTCCAAACGCCAACCATGCGCACGCGACTCAACTGTAATATCGATCGGGGAAGAGAGATCCGTGGATTCGAGCGGGGATAGAAACGCTTCCTCGCAGTTCCCCCCCCTGCCAGCGGACGATTCCTCTTCGCTCATTCTCCAGATTCTTCCCCAGCTGGTGCCTCCGCCGCTGGCTCCTCCGCTGCTGGTGCCTCCGCTGCTGGCTCCTCAGCCGCTGGTGCCTCTGCTGCAGGCTCCTCAGCCGCTGGTGCCTCTGCTGCTGGCTCCTCATTGCTTCCAGAATCACTTCCCGGTACCGCAGGAGGTAAGTCAGGAATCAGCGGTGTGTTCACGTCAAATCCCGGAATCGCTGGAACAGATCCAGGCAGTGTGGGATGCCCCTGTGGAAGCCCCGGCATTTCGCCTGGGGTTGGAGCCTGCTGCTGAAACCACGCGTAGAATCCTGTCATAACAGGATCAGCGAGTTTTTTCTGGCGATCTGCTGCCAGCTTGGCAAACATCTTCGACTGCGGAAACTCCTTTGCGACCGTTTCCCAGGCTGCGATCGCTTTCTGGACCGAATCTTCGCTGCCGTCGCAGCGAGCTTCAGCGATTCTTGCCGTCCCCAGCAGGATTCGCAGCTGGATATTGTCCGGAAGACTGCTGCTTTTCCCAAGCTGCTCGAATGCTTTCTCTGCCTGTGTGAGTTCTTCAGCACCGCTTTCGCGATTGGTGAACAGGCTTGAGAGCGCAGATTGCAGATAAAGTTCGGCCTCCTGCAACCGGGCATAGTCACCGATGGGAGTTCCCAGAGCATTATCAGCAAGCGTGCCAAATTCTTCAGGCGTCGTAGCTGCCAACAGGCTTTTGGACTCTTCAGCAGTAGCAGGTGGACCGCCTGTCGAGAACAAATAGACAGCAACGACAGCCATCAGACCCGCTGCCACATACATAGCGGTTGTCAGGTATTGATCGACCCACGGGCGGGCCCGCCGGAGCAGCTTAACCAGTTCTACTTCGTCATGTTCTTCAGGAGATGTTTGTTCCGACATTGTCGGCTGGTCCCATTTCAGGAGGTGATCTGGATGGCAGGAATCGCTTACCGGCCGTTCATCACGGGAATGCCTGCTTAAAGAAACGACTGCCGCGGCAGGCTTACCGGTTTGTCAGGCCGGAGTATAAAGCGTGCTTTCGCAGCCGGTCAAGCTGTGACAGACACACGCGCACTGATTCCGAACACGGTGAAATGCTCTCCCGGCCCTGTTTACTCGACATAAACAAACTCGTTCATCGCGAACAGTGTCTGGCAGAGGTCTACCAGAGCCAGTAATTCCGCGTCCTTGTCCGCATGATCAGTGCTGTATGCGTCAAGTTGCTGCTCCAGAAACGAACGCATCGCGACTAATTCCTGTTCTCGCGGCGCCCGCGAGAAGGCCAGCCACCAGCCTTCCTGCAATCGTCGCTCCTGTGGAATTTCCCGAATCCGCTTTGCAAACTCTTCCGCCATGCTCCGCCCCTCGGGGCTGTTCATGAACATGAGGGCCTGGGGGGCAATGGTCGTAACGGGACGTTTTCCGATACTGACCAGATGTTCCGGCCAGTCGAATAACATCATCACCGGAATCAGGGCACTGCGTTTGATGAAAAAGTAAACGCTGCGCCGCTTCATGTTCTGATTCAGTGTTCCAGGACCAAACGGGGTCCTGTCGAGGCTGCCTGCAACGGTCAGCATGGAGTCGCGCAGTGCTTCTGCCTCCAGGCGTCGACGCGGACGATGCCACCACAATCGATTGTCACGATCGACGGACAGTCGCTGCTCATCCGACTCCCCGGTCTGCTTCCACACACGGCTTTCCAGAATCAGACGCTGGATGTGGCGAATACTCCAGCCACTCTCAACCAACTGCCCGGCCAGCCACTCCAACAACTGCGGATGAGTCGGGGCGTCACCCGACATTCCAAAGTCATTTGGTGTGCCAACCAGCCCGGTTCCGAAGTGATGCTGCCAAATCCTGTTGACAAGTACGCGTGCCGCCAGTCCGCCAGCTCCACCGTTGGTGTCCATCATCCAGTGAGCCAGCGAGGCACGTTGAAAACTGGTCCGGCTTCCTGCAGGGGGTGTTACCTCCCAGTCCGCCCACGATCGCTCGGGAGAGGTCAGCACCTGCAAAAATCCCGGTGCAGCGATCTCCTGCTTCTGGTGTACATCACCTCGCCGAAGCAGCCAGGTTTCCGGATAGAAATGTGGGAACCCGCGGCCATCCGCATGGTGAGACAAATGTGGCAGTCCCTCACTGGATACCATCACCGTGGCCAGACTCACCGGGGGACCGGAGGCCGTATGCTCTGTCAGCTGCTGCCGCAGCAGTTGCAATCCGGAATCCCGACTCTCAAACCAATGCAGCGCTGCCTGCAGACCTTTGGGGGACGCGTTTCTCCCGGCTTGAATCGTCTGCATTGCCACGGCAGCCGCAGTCGGAGGTCCCGAATCTCCGGTACCGGCAACCAGTTCGGCCTGTGCAGCGAAAGAAACCCGTACCCGTCCCAGCGTGTGCTGGCCATTGGGATGCCGCAGGGTCAGTTTCAATGACCAGCGAAAATCACCGTCAACAGCCTGCTCCAAATCAAAGACTGCGGCCTGACTGGCCCCGATCCCCCCCTGATCAACTGCCCATCCCGACACCTCATCGCTGTCAATCGACGCTGCAACCGACAGCGACTGAGTGTTTTGTTGATGAGTTGCTCTGGGCCTGACCAGTTTCACCACGGTAGCCTCAGAAACTTCATCACCTGCTGCCGCGAACGACAATTCAAGATTCCCGAGTGCGAAATTTCCATTTGGAGCCCGCCCCGGTCCGCCCTGGGGAAGCGAGTCATCTCGCAATGCTTCCAGTCGCACCGCGGCGATCTTGCCGGCTCCGGTGCGTCCACTCAACGTCAGAATCTCCCCTGCAGGTGGTGTTCCTGATGCAAGCCACGAGCCATCTTTCAGCTGCTGAAAAACAGTTCCCTCCGACGATTCGATGGCCTGCGTCTCGGGCAATCGCCAGTCATAAAGTGCCTGATCCGAAGTTCGATCAGCAAGCCATTTCCGCAGGTTGGGTTCCAGCTTCTGCGTTCGATAATCTTCCAGCTCTTTTTCCAAAGCGGCTGTTCGCTCATCATATTCTGCTCGTTTGAGCGCGTTCTCTTCCGGGCTGAGATCCAACTCCACCTGCGAGCGAATGGTGCTGCCGAAGACTGCCGCAAGCGAGTAGTAGTCGCGGGCCGGCAGGGGATCAAACTTATGATCGTGACACCGTGCACAACCAACAGACAGACCGAGAAAAGCCACGCCCGTTGTCATCACCATGTCATCCAGTTCGTCGTATCTTGCCGACTCGAATTCCGCTTCCGTCAACTGAGTTGGAAAAACGCCTGCCCCCAGAAAGCCCGTTGCCATCATTGCCAACGGGTTGTCCGGTTCCAGTTCATCCCCTGCAAGCTGCCAGCTCACAAACTTGTCATACGGGAGATCGCTGTTGAAGGCCTGAATCAGAAAGTCACGATAGTGATACGCATGGGGTCGATCGTAGTCCTGCTCATACCCGTGCGATTCCGCAAATCGAGCCACATCCATCCAGTGTCGTGCCCAGCGTTCGCCGTAATGCGGTGAATCGAGCAGCCGTTCAGTCAACTCGGCCCATGCCGATGGGGAATTGTCAGCGACGAAGTTCCGGACATCAGCGGGCGCGGGTGGCAACCCCAGCAATGCAAAAGAGGCTCGCCGGATCAGTGTTTCCCGCGATGCCTCCGAATTTGGTCGGATCCCGGCAGCTTCCAGTTTTGCAAGGATAAACTGGTCGATCGGATTGACACACCATTCCGCGTCTGTCACTGCCGGCGGCGTCACGTCGCGAAGGGGTCCAAACGACCAGAACTTTCGATCGCTGTCAGTCACCTGCATTTCGACCGCAGTAGCGTCACCAGAATCCTCTGACAGCGGCTTATCATAAGGCGCTCCCAAATCGATCCACTTGCTGATGACAGCAATTTCCGCGTCAGAAATACGCTCTTTCTTCCATGGCATAAAAGGTTCTGATTCATGACGAATCAAATCCATCAGAGCGCTGTCGGAACTGCTGTCACCAACGAACCCACTGGCCAGCAATTGCTGGCGAGTCGCAAGGCTGAAATCGCTCTTTACAGACGCCCCACCGTGACACTCAAGACAATGCTGCGACAGAATCCCGCGAACGCGATCCCGAAAAAGTCGCAGCCCCGCCTTCGCCTTCTCCGGATGGTCGGCCTCCGGAACCACAGGCGTTTGATCTGAACTCTGCCCGGCGGCCTGTCCACCGCCGATGATTGACAAACACCAAAGTACACAGCAGGTGATGCGAAACATGGTTCATCCTCTGAGCAGTCGTCTGTACAAGCCGTGCCAATGATCTTACTCGGAAAGTCTGTCTGATCACAGCGCCGGATCGCGTGAGACCCAATACATGATTACTCGTTCGATTCGCTACAGCTTCGAGTGCAGACGCAGTAAACTCCGGAAGTCGATTGTTGAGCTTTACCGGGACTGGACAGCCAGCGTCGGGACGGCGTTCTCAATTCCGGTCACTTGGCTGCGCTGTTTCACCAACAAACGCAGATCACAGGAACGATATGGATTCCGCCTGGGACAAACTGAAAGGGCATCAGGAACAACGTGATTTGTTCAGCCGGTCACTCGCAAATCGGCGTCTCTCGCATGCCTATGTGCTCGCGGGTCAGGACGGAATTGGCAAGAGCCGGTTTGGCCGCCTGCTGGCACAGTCCCTGTTCTGCCGCAATTCTCCTCCTGAATCACTCGATGCCTGCGGAGAATGTCGAGCATGTCGCTCATTCGATGCTGGCTCGTGGCCGGATTACATCGAAGTTGGACTGCCGCCCGGCAAGAATGAAATCCCAATCGCCGCCATCGCCGGATCCGCGGAAAAACGAGGTCGGGAAGGACTGTGCTTTGAATTATCGATGACGCCGCAGGCCTCCGAACGCCGGATTGCAATCATCAATGACGCCCATCGAATGAATGCAGAAGGTGCCAACGCTCTGCTAAAAACCCTGGAGGAGCCGCCGGCCCAGGCGCTGATCCTGCTGATTTCGGACAGTCCCGACAGCCTGCTGCCCACCATTCGATCACGCTGTCAGGTCGTCCGCTTCTTCCCGCTCTCCACTGAAGACACGATCCAAATTCTGCTGAATGAAGAAATGACAGATTCCGAGCAGGAAGCTCGCACGGTGGCTGAAGTATGCAATGGCAGCATCACTTCGGCACAGCAGCTGCTCAACCCTGAATTGCGAGAGCTCCGCAATACCCTCGAACGGGGTCTCATAAAACTGGAAAAACTAAACCCCATCGAAACGTCTCGAGAAATCACCAACGCTATCGAAAAAATGTCTTCCGGTACCGATGAACAACGACAAAACACACAATGGATGCTCCGATTTCTTGGCGACCTGCTGAACCAGCAGCTCCGAAAACTGACACAGGGCGACCTGGCAGACCCTCTTCACAAGCGGTTTGGCGTTCGTTCAGGCGCAGATCTTGTTGCAGACCTGCTCGATCGCGTACTCACAGCTTCGTTTCAAATTGATGCCAATTCCCCCGTCAAACTGGTTCTCGAAACACTGTTTGATGATCTGGCCAGAATGATGCGAATCGGACCAACCTCCGCACGCTAGCCAGCCGGACGCCTTTTGTTCCATACCAACAAAAAACAGCCTGGCTTTTGGCCAGGCTGTTCTCTGCTCCTGTCGAAGCGATCATCAGAACAATCGTCGGTGGAAAACCGATTCCAGGGACAGCGGTGGAATCGCTGCACTGCCAGTCAATCCGCAATCATTCGCTCTCCGGCGTAATCCCGTACGCCATCCACAGAGAACGCGTCCATCCCACCATCGCGGGCTGCCGCACTTCTGCGCTCAAGAGTTGCGATAAACTACCACTGCGAAATCCGGTTGGTGAACTTCCCGCCTGCAGAAACATCTGCCGCATGATCGCTTCATCCGCAATTCGGTCAGAAACATAGGCAACGTAGTAGCTGCGACGCAGCTCATCAGGAACGACTGCAACTTCGCCAGCTTCCAGATCTTCGAAGACACTTTTCATGAATTCGTTCCCGGCGTAGCGCACCGTTTCCCCCGCCCCGTCCGCAAAATACACGGACGACAGACGCAGAGTTGGCTGTTGCTGCTGGAAATTCATTTGAGCCGGCAGCTCTTCTTCGAACCATGAAAACAGTTGTGTGCCACGAACAACAATTGCAGCCGAATCAGCGTCGCCAAGAACGGTCTGGTCTGCAACGAGATCACTGACTGCAGGGGGCTCTTCTGCCTGCGGATCCACGCCCTTGCGAATCAACTCCGCAAGCTCTTCACCGCGTTTTTGCACAAGTTCACGAGCCTTTTCACGACGCAACGCCAGGATGATTTCTTCGCGAATGCCCGGCTCTTCCAGTTCCGGGATATGCGAGGGAGAGAACGCAGTGATCAACCAGACGAAATGAGATTCGTCCGCTTCAAGATCAAACTGGTTTTTCACCGCACGTCGACTGTCAAACAGATTCGTGTCTGCATACGGATCACGTTCATCCGGGAACATTGAAAATGCGTCCTGCATCACAGTCCGACCGGAGTTAAAGTCCTGAGCGGTACCAACAGGAGTGATGTCGTCGTTGCTCAGTTCCTGTGCCGTCAACAAGTCCGTTGTTGCAAAAGAGAACCCCAGCTTCTCACCAATCGCCCGCATCTCCTTCAGCATCTCGGCAGACTGCACCTGCAAGCCGGCAAGAATCTCTTCCGAAGTAATTCCAGGAGTGCCAAGTGTGAGTTCTGCACGAGCACTTGTTCGAGATCGCTCCAGCGTTCGCATCTCAGCCAACACCTCTTCCATCCGCTCGGACACCGCCGCTCGAATCTTCTGCTCGTGCAATTGCTCGCGAATCTCACTTTTTAATTCATCATTCAGTTCCTGATATCGAGCCTCACTAACAATTGGCTCAAGCGGTTCCTCGCCTGCCGGCGTTCCACCCTCTGTTGCTGCAGGCTCGTCTGTCGCTGCAGGCTCCTCTGTTGCTGCAGGCTCGTCTGTTGTTGCAGGTTCCTCTGTTGTTGCAGGTTCCTCTGTTGCTGCAGGTTCCTCTGTTGCTGCAGGTTCGTCTGCTGCAGGTTCGTCGCTGAGCGATGCACCGAACGGACTGCACTGCTCTCCTGCGTCAGCTGCAGCTGACTCGGTCTCAGATTTATCACTCTCCTCTGCCGGCGCCGCTTCTGATTCGGCCTCATCCGCTTTTGGTTCATCGGCGGGTTTGTCAGGCGTTGGATTCTCAGGCGCGGATTCCGTGCCCGCACCGTCACTGGGCTCTGCGGCCGCATCCGGCTGTGAATCTGAAGCAGCCGGGTCGCCTTCAGGGAGCGGTTCCAGTTCCGGTAACTCGTCTGGTAGCCGATAGAAGGTTTCTTTGTTTTCGTTATAGAACTCTTCAATCTCGGCATCGGTTGGTTGAGGGACGCTTTCTTCCAACGCATTGTAATCCAGCTGAAGGTAGGCAAGGCCAACCTTGTTGAACTGCCGGAAACCCAACGATCCGGGGCCGTCGGCGTTCGGGAATCGCGTGCTGTAGCTGGCAAATGCTGCGGCAATTTCGTCTTCAGTTGGCTCAGGAATTTCTCCTACGAATGCGTCAACATCCAGCTGGACCAGCTGCAATCGCTGTCGAACCTGCATTCTGCGATAGAGATCATACATTGTGCCCGGCGATGAGTTGGCGGCCGCCGCGCCGGGAGACAGCATCCGAAACGCCAGCATCGCCTTCAGTTCAGAACGAATTGCATCGTAGACATCGAGATCCGAGACCTGACCGGCCGACATGGAAAGTGAGTTACGAATCTCGACGAAATTTTCTTCAGACAGACGGCCATCAAGCGTCTCGTTAATGTAGTTGGACACCATCTCATTGGTGACCACGATTTGCAGCTCATCAGCCTCTGCTCGCAGGATTTCTCCAAACATCATTTCTTCTTCGAGGGACGGATATCCAAATCCGAACTGTGGCGCGAACCGCTCCATCCCTTCTCCGTAAGCAGCGGCAAAGCCTCTGGCTACCACCGAATTCGCGATGCTGCGATTGCGAGCAAGGTTGCGGATGCGGTCATCATCAAAGTCACCGATACGCAGCGCTTCCTGGTAGAAGCTGGATGAACCGGAGATCGATGATGGGGCCATCCAGCCCAGAATTCCTCCGAGGAGTGCACCTGCGAAACCATAGGACAGCCATTTCCCGTGCCTGAGCCCCGCAAACGCCATAATGGCTCCACCAAGAAGCACACCAAGTGCGACAAACTGGTTGGACTGCTGTGACATCAGGTCGCCAATTGTGAAGGCAACCATCGACATAATGACCACACCGACCATCGTGACGTGCTGGTGTCGGCGGAAGAACGTGAACGGAGAACTCATAGAAACACTCTTGGAGAACAGACTGGTATCCGGAAGGTGATTCGGTACTTCGCCGCAAACAAGTTCAGCCCGGTACCGATTGAGTCGCTGTGGTGAATTTCTTTAACCCCTGACAGTTCTTGACTGCCAGCCAGTAAAAACAGACTGGCACTGAAATGAACCACCACTTGAGCACTGGCTTCGCGTCCTGCAACCGGTGCGATCACACGGCCGAAGATCACGCGGCCGAAGGGATCACCCTGTGCATGAGTTGAAGAGGGAGAACGGGACGAGGAACGCCCCGTCAAGTTCATCTGTGGAAGGGATCGCATTGGCACGACCGAATCCTGCTGGTTCAACAGGGTCAGTCGATTGCGAAGTTTCTGAAGTCGTAAGTCGCCACCAGAAATCTTCCCGACACGCACCAAACCGCGGATTCTAGCTGTCAGGGCGTCAGAGACAAGGTCAACCAGTCTCCTGAACCAGGAACAAAAAAACCAGGCATTCGGGACCGGCGGCTATGATCGGGAGTGGTGATTCGGCATTGAGGTCACTGAGCGAGTTGACACGAGCGAGAGATTTCTTTTAACGTGACAGGACCATGCGAGGATACGGAGTACTCCTTGCCACTGCCTGTCTTTATTCAGAAACCACCTGTTCATGGTCGCGCTTAAGAAAGCTCTGGTGATCGTCGAATCACCAGCCAAGGCTCGAAAAATCGCCGGATTCCTTGGGAATGACTACATCGTCAAAGCGAGTATGGGTCACATCAGAGACCTTCCCTCCAGCGCGTCCGAAATCCCGGCCGCCGTCAAGAAACAGCCGTGGTCCACACTGGGGGTGAACATCGAGGAGGACTTCGACCCGCTGTATGTCGTTCCAAAAGACAAGAAAAAACTGATCGCGGAACTCAAAAAGGATTTGAGCCGCGTTCAGGAACTTGTCCTCGCAACTGACGAAGACCGCGAAGGGGAGAGTATCGGCTGGCATCTTGTGCAGGTACTCAAACCCAAAGTACCGACCTCCCGGATGACGTTTTCCGAAATCACCCGGAATGCCATTCTGGAAGCCATCTCCGCCACTCGTCAACTCGACGACAACCTCGTCCAGGCGCAGGAAACCAGACGTGTCGTTGACCGCCTTTATGGCTACACGCTCAGTCCACTGCTCTGGAAAAAAATTGCTCGTGGTCTGTCAGCAGGGCGCGTTCAAAGTGTGGCTGTAAGAGTTCTTGTTGCCCGAGAACTGGAGCGAATGAAGTTCCGAAGCGGTACTTTTTGGGACCTGAAGGCAACACTCGAATCCGCGGGAAAAGGTGATTTCGAAGCCATCCTGCAAACACTTGGCGGTCGCAAAATCGCCACCGGCAAGGACTTCGATGAAAACACAGGGCGTCTGAAAGACGGTTCGGATGTCCTCCTGCTGTCGGAGCAAATGGCACGGGAAACACTGCAACGGATCGAAAAAAATGACTGGTCGGTCACTGCGATCGAGCAGAAGCGTCAAACAAGACGTCCCTATCCACCATTCACCACCAGCACATTGCAGCAGGAATCCAACCGTAAACTGGGAATGACCGCCCGGCAGACGATGCAAGTTGCGCAACGGCTCTACGAAGAAGGTCACATTACCTACATGCGTACCGACAGCGTTTCCCTCAGTGGCGAAGCTGTCAATGCGGCTCGAGACAAAGTCGATGACCTCTACGGTAAGGAATATCTCAGCCCGTCACCTCGCCAGTTCACCACCAAAGCCAAGGGAGCACAGGAAGCACACGAAGCGATTCGTCCGGCTGGCAATAAAATGAAGACGGGCGAAGAACTGGGGCTCGGTGGACAGGAATTCCGCCTGTACCAGCTGATCTGGAAACGCACCATGGCGACACAGATGGCTGAGGCGAGACTACGATTCGACACAGTGACCATCACCGTTGATGACGCAGTTTTCCGGGCATCCGGACGTACTGTTGAGTTTCCAGGGTTCTTCCGGGCGTACGTGGAAGGATCTGATGATCCGGATGCTGCTATTGAAAACCAGGACTCTCCCCTGCCCGCCATGTCGGAAGGTGAGCAACTGCAGCCGCAGTCAGTGGAGGCTCTGAGCCACGAAACAAAGCCGCCCGCAAGATTTACGGAAGCAACACTGGTCCGAACCCTGGAGGCGGAGGGCGTTGGTCGCCCCAGTACTTATGCCAGTATTATCAGCACGATTCAGGACCGCGGGTACGTCCGTAAGAATGGCAACCAACTGGTTCCCACCTTTACGGCCATGGCCGTAACACGCTTATTGGAAAGCTACTTCCCCAATCTGGTTGACCTCGGGTTCACGGCCGGAATGGAACAACAGCTGGACGATATTGCGACGGGAAGCGCTGAACGCCTGCCTTACCTCAGAACCTTTTACAGCGGCAATGAGGGCCTGGACGAGCAGGTCCGACAACGGGAAGGCGATATCGATCCGCGAGACGCCTGCACATTGACCATCGACGGACTTGATGCGTCAATTCGAGTCGGTCGGTACGGCCCCTTCTTCGAAAAAACAGACGGCGAGGAGAAGGTCACGGCATCGATCCCCGAAACCATTGCCCCCGGAGAGATCACGAATGATGTCGCTGAAAAACTGATCGCAGACAAACAACGCGGTCCCTCCGCAATCGGAATGCATCCCGAAGAAGGCCTGCCGATCTACAGTATGAGGGGTCCCTTTGGACCATACCTGCAGCTGGGTGAAGTCACCGAAGAGATGCCAAAACCAAAACGCTGCAGTATCCCGAACTGTTTTGATCCCGAAGAGCTCGATTTACCGACAGCAATGGAACTGCTCGCTCTGCCCAGAAGAATTGGTCGTCATCCGCTGACAGAAAAAGTTGTCAATGCGGGCATTGGACGTTTCGGCCCCTACGTGACACATGACAAAGTCTTTGCAAGCTTTGACCGAAAAAGTCACGTGATTGAACACGACGGAAACGTCTGGAATGTGTTGACGGTCCCGATGGAAGTCGCCGTTGAGATGCTGCGGAATACCAAAAAGCGTGCTGCTCCGACACCGCTGAAAGAGTTGGGCAATCATCCGGAGGATGAAGCCCCGGTGCAGATCTTCGAAGGGCGATACGGCCCCTATGTCAAACATGGCAAGACCAACGCCACAATTCCAAAGGAAACGGACCTCGGCTCCGTCACGCTGGAACAGGCACTTGACTGGCTGGCGGTGAAGGAAGCCAAAGGAGGAGGCCGCAAAAAGGCAGCCGGAAAGAAAGCCGCCAGCAAGAGCACAAAAAAGAAAGCTGCCAGCAAGAGCACAAAGAAGAAAGCCGCCAGGAAAACACCTGCTGCAAAGAAGACCGCCAAAAAGAAAACAGCGAAGAAAACAGCCAAAAGTCAGGAATGACCGATTTTTGAGCGGCTGGCCTTCAGTCTCTTCATGCAGTTTCGTCGATGTCATGCCTGTTCTGCCAAGCCGCTGTCTTGCTCAGGCCGCCTGACAAATGTCTCGACCAACTTGCCTTACGGCTTTGGAGTGCGCAAAAAAAAGCACCCACCTGCTCATGGTGGGTGCTTTTTTCAAACCGGGTCTGCGTCGCACAGCATTGACTTCAGGTCAATTCCTGTCTGGCACAGTCTCCGGAACTGATCACTCTGCAGCTTCTTCTGCAGCTTCTTCTGCAGGTGCTTCTTCTGCGGGTGCTTCTTCTGCGGGTGCTTCTTCTGCGGGTGCTTCTTCTGCAGGTGCTTCTTCTGCAGGTGCT
>Ga0075479_10000847_pt1 | contig 13638 bp, 10 predicted proteins | sample DEB08_DNA_8_FD_76341 | JGI IMG/M metagenome (GOLD analysis project Ga0075479, IMG submission 76341) | Aqueous microbial communities from the Delaware River and Bay under freshwater to marine salinity gradient to study organic matter... | ecosystem: Environmental > Aquatic > Marine > Coastal ... | reverse complement strand
GGGCGGGATGTGCGCATCGGAAGCGACTCCATGCTGGTGGCTCCGGTCGAAATCGGCGACGGCGCTTACACCGCAGCAGGCTCGGTGATCACCGATGATGTTCCCCCCGGAGCGATGGCGGTCGGGCGAGCCCGCCAGCGGAACATCGAGGGGTGGGTCGAGAGGCGCCGAGCGGACTCGGCATCAGCGCGATCTGCCAGGGTGGCGAACGATGGTGACGGTGCGTCTGACAAGGTTCAGTCAGAGGATTCCGTTCGGGAGGAATGAGTGGCCGAAAAGTCCGTACCCACACAAAAGCGTCTCGTGCTTCTCAGCGGCCGATCGCACCCCGAACTCGCCGAGTCCGTCGCCGACGAACTCGGCATCGCTTTGTCTCCGACGCTGGCTTACGACTTCGCCAACGGTGAGATCTTCATTCGTTTCCGGGAGTCCGTTCGCGGGACGGATGCCTTCGTCCTGCAGAGCCACACCACGCCGATCAACACGTGGATCATGGAGCAACTGATCATGATCGACGCGCTCAAGCGCGCATCGGCCAAACGCATCACCGTGATCGTCCCCTTCTACGGCTACGCCCGCCAGGACAAGAAGCACCGGGGCCGCGAGCCGATCTCCGCGCGGTTGATGGCCGATCTGTTCAAGGCGGCCGGCGCCGACCGATTGATGACGGTCGACCTGCACACCTCTCAGATTCAGGGCTTCTTCGACGGCCCGGTGGATCACCTGTTCGCGCTCCCCCTCCTCGCCGAGCACGTGTCCTCTCGGGTGTCCACCGACCAGATCACCGTGGTGTCGCCGGACGCCGGACGGGTGCGCGTTGCCGAACGATGGACCGACGTCCTCGGCGCCCCCCTCGCGATCATCCACAAACGCCGTGACCCCGATGTGCCGAATCAGGTCCGCGTCTTTGAAGTCGTCGGCGATGTGAAGGATCGAGTCTGCGTGGTTGTCGACGACATGATCGACACCGGCGGCACGATCGTGAAAGCAGCCGAGACGCTGTTCGAGAACGGTGCCAAGGACGTCATCGTCGCGGCAACGCACGGAATCTTGAGCGATCCGGCTCGCGATCGTCTCCAGCAATCGCAGATTTCCGAAGTTGTTGTCACCGACACGCTCCCGATCCCCCCGGAGCGACAGTTCGACAAATTGACCGTGCTGTCGATCGCTCCGATTCTGGCCATGGCGATCAACGAGGTATTCACCGACGGGTCGGTGACCTCCATGTTCGAAGCCGCCACGGCCGACGAAGCCTCCTCGCACTAGGCCCGGTGTCCCCAGGCTCAACGACACCCCCCTAGACTTCCGACGTCCTCGGCGAGGGAGGCCGTCCTACCGGATCGGTCGCCGTGATCGACGCGGGTGGTGCCACCTGACGTCTGTCCGCACCCCCGCGAGGCATGCCGCATAGTCGTGTAACCGCATGACGAAACGCCGAGGAGAACACGTGACCAACGTCGACATCACCGCTGAGCCCCGCAGCGACTTCGGAAAAGGGGCGGCCCGGCGATTGCGTCGCTCGGGAAGCGTTCCCGCTGTCATCTACGGCACGGGAATCGACCTCACCCACGTGGCTCTCGACGAGCACGAGATCAACCTGGCGTTGCGAAAGCCGCGGGTGGTCTTGAACATCTCCTACGACGGCAACACCTACCTCACCAAGCCTCGCGATATCCAGCGTGATCCGGTCAAGCAGCACCTCGAGCATGTCGACCTCGTCATCATCACCAAGCAGGAGGCTGCGATTCGAAGCTCGTACGCCGATGCGGTCGCGAAGGCCGAAATTGCCGCTGCGGAAGCCGGATACGACGCCGCATCCGTGATCATGGCTCTCGAGGAAGCCGTGGCTCGGGGCGAGGATCCGTTGGAAGCCGTCGATCACGCCGTTGCCGACGTCAAGGCCAAGGCCGCAGAGATGGCCGCGGCCGCAGCTGCACGCGAAGCCGCGCGCGAGGCTGCCGAGGCCGCGGAGGCTGCAGACGGCGACGGAGATGCAGGCGAGGCTGCGCCTGCTCCGAGCAGCGACGAGGCATCCGCGGAGTAGTGCGCTCGCCCCGTACGCACTCGACACACTGCGGGCTGCCACGCTCATGTCCGATCCCTGGCTGATCGTGGGTCTGGGGAATCCCGGACCCGAGTACGCCGCGACCCGACACAACATCGGAGCGATGGCCGTCGACGTAATCGCCGGCAGCACGAGCGCAACACTGTCCCGACACAAGAAGGTGCACGCCCGCATCGCCGAAACCCATCTCGGTTTACCTGGCGATCGGGTGTCGGTCATCGCCTGCGCTCCGCTGTCCTACATGAACGAAAGCGGCGGACCCGTCAAGGCCGCCATGAACTTCTATCGAATTCCTCCCGAGCGACTCGTCGTCGTGCACGACGAACTCGACATTGACTTCGCCACCCTTCGCATCAAGAAGGGTGGAGGTGATGGTGGGCACAACGGCCTGAAGAGCATCCGCTCCGCGATCGGAACCGGGGACTATTTCCGCATCCGGCTCGGCATCGGACGCCCCGTCGGTCGGCAAGCCCCCGCGGACTATGTCCTGCAGGCGTTCTCGAGTGCGCAACGTGCGGACCTTCCCGCTTTCTTGTCCCGCTGCGCTGAGGCCGCCGAGACCTTGATTCGACAAGGCCTCGACGTGGCGCAGAATGCATACAACGAACGGTCGTCCAGCGGTGACGATGCCAGCACAGGAGGGAAGGGATGAACGATCCACGTTCCGACGCCGCCATCTCTCGCGACGTCGCTCAGGATGCCGGTCAACTCCTGCTGCGGATGCGACAGGACTTCATCGCCGAACACGGTCCCATCGGAGATAAAGAGACGGCGAACATGCTGCGTGATCGAGCCGATGCGGCGTCAAACGATCTGATCCTGGAGTTCCTTTCTTCGGCTCGACCACAAGACGCGGTACTGAGTGAAGAAGCGAAAGATGACCCATCGCGCCTGGACTCCGAGCGGGTGTGGATCGTCGACCCCCTCGACGGAACCTGGGAGTACGGACAAGACCGCGCGGATTTCGCTGTCCACGTGGCGTTGTGGGCGGCAGGGGAACTCCACGCGTGCACCGTCGACCTCCCGGCCCAAGGACTTACGCGCAGCGTGCTCGACGACACCGTTGAGACGTCACTGGATCCGACCCGCCCGATACGGATGGTGGCCTCGCGGAGCAGGCCACCGGCCACCCTCCAGGCCACCTGCGACGCGCTCGGACGTCTTCTTTCGGACGCGGGAATCACCGACCGCGGTGTGGAGGTTGTCGACGTCGGGTCGGTCGGTGCGAAAGTCAACGAGATCCTGAGCCAACGCGCGGACGTCTACCTCCATGACACCGGGTTCTACGAGTGGGACGTTGCCGCGCCGTACGGGGTCGCGGCGCACTACGGCTTGCGCTGCTCGAACACCACCGGTGAGCCCATCACCTTCAACCACATGCCGCCGTACGTTAACAATCTGGTGGTCGCGCACCCGGTCCTCTACCCGCACGTGATGCGCGCCCTGGCCGAGACAGCCGAACGGTGAGCCTTAGCGGACTAGTAGCCGATCTCGATCGACATCCACCGTTTGTGCGGGTCGATGAACTCGCATCCGACGCAACGGCTCAGGACGTTGACGTACACGGCGACCTCGGCGTGCACGCGATCACGGTCAGCCGCATCAAGCGATCGACGACCAACCCGATCCTGGTGCTCACCGCCACCGGTTCGGGTGCCGACGACATGGCCGCGGCCATCGGAGACTTCGCGCCCGACGTAAGGGTCGCGACGTTCCCGTCGTGGGAGACCCTCCCGCACGAACGACTGTCCCCGTCCTTCGACACGGTCGGGCGGCGAACCCACCTGCTGCGCCGAATCGCCCACGCGGATCCGCGGGATCCGTTGCTGCTGCCCGTCGACGTAGTCGTGGCGTCCGTTCGGGCCGTCGTTCAGCCGATCTCGTCCTCGGTGATCGAGGCCGCTCCAGTTCGCGTGCGAGCTGGTGACCGCGTCGATCTGACGGCGTGCGTCGAACGCCTCGTCGGACTCGGGTACGAGCGCGTCGATCTCGTCGAGCGACGTGGACAGGTCGCAGTGCGCGGAGGCATCGTGGACGTCTTCCCACCGAGTGAGGAGCACGCCGTCCGCATCGAGTTCTGGGGGGACGACGTCGAAGAAATTCGGCACTTCTCGGTCACCGATCAACGATCCCTCGATCTACTCGAGCACGGACTGCTGGCCCCCGCGGTTCGAGAACTATTGCTCACCGACGGCGTGAGGGCAAAAGCCCGAGAATTGGCGATCGGTGCCCCCGGGTTAGTGGAGATGTGTCAGAAGGTCGCCGCAGGAATCCCGGTCGAAGGTATGGAGTCCCTGACCGCACTGCTAGATACGTCCATGGTGACCCTTGTCGATCTTCTTCCGCGCGGAACACAGATCGTCGTAAGCGAGCCGGAGCGCGTCGCGGCCCGGGCGTCGGACGTGATGCGGACCGCGCAAGAGTTCCTCGAAGCGGGATGGCACAGCGCAGCCGTTGGCGCGGATGCGCCGATCGATATCGAACCCGCCGCCTACCGGACCTTGGACGAGGTGCACGACAACGCCCGGGCACGCGGGTGTCGATGGTGGACGCTCAATCCCCTGCCCTCGATCGACCCCGATGTCGACCTTGGCGCCCGCGCTCCGCGGGAGTATCGGGGAGACTCCGAAGAAGCGTTCGCCGACATCCGTGGGTGGCTCGGGCAAGGACTCAACGTCATCGTGACGGCCGGAGGACGCGGTCCCCTCGAGCGGCTCGGTGAGGAGATGGCCCACAGCGACATCCCATCCAGAATCGAAGACGAGGTGACGAGTGCGCCGGATGGGGTCGTGCACTTGGTCCGCAGCCACTGTCGCCAGGGGTTCATACTTCCGACAGTTGCACTGATAACTGAGGGTGATCTGCTTGGGCAGCGAACAGCCGCCACCGATGGGCAGCGTCTCCCGAGTCGTCGTCGCAAAACCATCGATCCGTTGACCTTGGCAACCGGGGATTTCGTCGTACACGAGCATCACGGTGTCGGTCGATACATCGAAATGGTGCGTCGCACGGTGCAGGGAGCCGAACGGGAGTACCTGATCATCGAGTACGCACCCAGTAAGCGCGGTCAACCGGCGGATCGACTGTTCCTTCCGATGGACCAACTCGACATGATCACCCGGTACGTGGGGGGTGAATCGCCCAGCGTGCATCGCCTCGGCGGAAGTGATTGGGCGAAAACAAAGGGCAGAGCGCGCAAGGCGGTCAGAGAAATCGCCGGTGAGCTGGTGCGCTTGTATGCGGCCCGACAGGCGAGCACCGGCCACGCCTTCGCACCGGACACCCCCTGGCAGCGAGAGCTCGAAGATGCGTTCGCGTATGTCGAGACACCCGACCAGTTGGCCTGTATTGATGAGGTCAAAGTCGATATGCAGCGCCTCACGCCGATGGATCGACTCGTCTGTGGTGATGTTGGGTATGGAAAGACGGAAATCGCGGTACGGGCCGCATTCAAGGCCGTCCAAGATGGCAAGCAGGTCGCGATCCTCGTGCCGACGACCCTCCTGGTCCAACAGCACCTCGCGACATTCAGCGAGAGGTACGCCAGTTTCCCGGTGCGGATCGTGGCGCTGTCTCGTTTCACGGCGGACAAAGAACGGAGCAACGTGCTGTCGGGAATGTCCGACGGATCGATTGACATCGTGATCGGGACGCATCGATTGCTGACCCCGGAGGTTCGCTTCAAGGATCTAGGGCTCGTCATCGTCGATGAGGAACAAAGGTTCGGAGTCGAGCACAAAGAGCACCTCAAGGCCCTGCGCGCGAACGTCGATGTGCTGTCTATGTCGGCGACGCCCATTCCGCGAACGCTTGAGATGGCGGTCACCGGCATCCGAGAAATGTCGGTGATTCAAACACCGCCGGAAGAGCGGCATCCGGTCCTGACGTACGTGGGCCCGTACGACGATAAGCAGATCGCAGCGGCGATCCGTCGGGAGTTGCTGCGCGATGGTCAGGTCTTTTTCGTTCACAATCGGGTCGAGTCCATCGAGCGAGCAGCGCGACGGGTTCAGGATCTTGTGCCGGAAGCTCGTGTTGCCATCGCGCACGGTCAGATGGCCGAGGGGCGACTCGAGCAGGTCATCGTCGATTTCTGGGACAAGAATATCGACGTTCTCGTGTGCACGACGATCGTCGAGTCCGGAATCGACATCGCGAATGCCAACACGTTGATCGTCGACCGAGCGGACAGCTTTGGCCTGTCTCAACTGCACCAACTTCGTGGTCGCGTGGGGCGCAGCCGGGAGAGGGCATATGCGTATCTGCTGTATGACCCTAATAAGCCACTGACCGAAACGGCGCACGAACGGCTGGCGACGATCGCGCAGCGAACAGATCTTGGATCAGGCATGCAGATCGCCCTGAAGGATCTAGAGATCCGGGGTGCAGGCAACCTGCTGGGGGGTGAGCAAAGCGGCCACATCGCCGACGTCGGCTTCGACTTGTACGTCCGTCTCGTCAGTGAGGCTCTCGCCGAGCACAAAGCCGGCGCGGGCGAGGGAGATGACGAAACACCCGAGGTCAAAGTCGAACTTCCGATAACCGCCCATCTTCCGGAGCAGTACGTGCCGGCGGAACGGCTTCGCCTCGAGGCGTACAAGCGACTGGCAGACGCCCGCAGCGACGAGCAGGTGGACGACGTTGCTGCCGAACTTGTCGATAGGTACGGACCGCTCCCACCGGAAGCCGAAACCCTGGTGAGCGTTGCGCGCTTTCGCGTGCACTGCCAAACAGCGGGTCTTCGCGAAGTCATCGCCCAAGGCAGTGGCGTACGGCTGCACCCTGTGGAACTACCCGAGTCAGCCCAAATGCGCATCAGCCGCCTATACCCGCGCACGACCATCAAGCCAGCCGTCCGTACGATCATCGTGCCGCGTCCGACCGCGAGTTCCGCGATCGGAGCGGCCGCGTTGAAGGACCAGGACTTGCTGGCGTGGGCCGACGAACTTGTGGGAGTGGTTCGAGGTGTCCCGGCACAGCAGAAGACGAAGGATGGAGCGGTCGAGGGTGAATAGCCGGAGAGCGGGCGTGGTTGCAGCGGTCGCCGCAAGCGTCCTCGTGTTGAGTGGTTGCTCGTCCGCCACCCCGGGAGCTGCAGCGGTGGTGGGGAACGAGCGAATCTCCGAACGTGACCTGACCGAGCAGGTGGAGCAGGTGCTGCGCGCGCAGGGACGACCGGTCGACTCGGCCTCCGAAGCCCTGGTGGTGACCACCCTCGATCGGATGATCACGACTCAACTCGTCGAGCAGTTGGCGGCGGAGAACGACGTTGTCGTCACGCAGGGGGAATTGGACGCGACCATCGCGAACTACGTCGAGGCCTCCGGAGGGCGCGAAGCGTTCCAGAACACGCTGTTGGCCCAGGACCTCGCACCCGACGACATCGACGAGCTGTTTCGCGTGAACCTCTTGGCGCAGAAAATGGGTGCGCTGTTCGATCCGAGCGGAACCCCGGAGACTCAATCGTCCGCGATCTTCGCGGCCGTTGCCGCCTATAGCGAGGAAGTCGGCACCACGGTGAGCCCACGCTACGGACAGTGGGACCCGGCCGGCTTGCTCGTGGGCCCACCCCCGAACGACTTGTCCGTCCCGATTCAGATTTCCTGACCGGACGCGCACGCGGAAAGCGAACGAATGGCGAAGCGTGGGGAGAGCGTCCTCGACCTGATCGAGGTGATGGATCGACTTCGATCACCGGGTGGCTGCCCGTGGGATGCACGCCAAACGCACGAGAGTCTCGTCGAGTACCTCGTTGAGGAGGCCTACGAGACCGTCGAAGCGATCGAAGGCAGCGATGACTCCGGCTTGCGCGAGGAACTCGGTGACCTTCTGCTGCAGGTTGTCTTCCATTCCCGCATTGCTCAGGAGCGAGGGGTGGAGGGCTGGGACATAGACGACGTCGCTCGTGGCATCGTCGAGAAATTGGTCCGGCGCCACCCGCATGTCTTTGCGGACGTCGATGCGGAAACCGCCGAGCAAGTGGAAGCCAACTGGCATGCGCTGAAAGCCGAAGAAAAGGGGCGCGCGTCGGTCGCGGACGGGATTCCCGAACAGCTGCCGGCGCTGCTTCGGGCATCGAAGGTGCGCTCGCGCAGCGCATCGCTCGGCGACGCGGTTCCGGATCTGGAGTCACACGACACGGCTGCCCGCGTCCTCGATTCCGTCGACGGTGAGGAAGACCTCGGTGAGTTTCTCCTCGCGGTCGCGTCTCTTGCTCGGGATCGTGGCTGGGATGCGGAGGCAGCGCTGCGGCAAGCAGTCCGACGCCGAATCGCCTCGATACGAGAGGCAGAGAGTCGGTGAACGACGCAACAGCACAGTTTCGCCGGCTCGCAGAAGACTCAATCGATGCTGCGCTGGAAGCCGATCCGGTCGGCGCAACTTGGCTCGGCGATCATCGATTCGACGACCGGCTGCCCGATTACTCACCCGAAGCCCGGGCGTCACGGTCGCGACAGATCGACGATCAATTGACCGCCATCGATGCGATCGACGATGTCGAGCTCGAGGTCGTCGACCTGGTCGATCTCGAGATCTTGCGGTCGAGACTCCAGCGCGAGGCTTTCGAGATCGACGAGCTCGCGAGTGCACAGTGGAATCCGATGGAGTGGAACCCGGGGACGGCGTTGCATTTGCTGCTCTCGCGTGATTTCGCTCCGTGGCCAGAACGTCTCGCGAGTATCCAATCGCGCCTATCTGCCATTCCTGAGTTCTTGGACACTGCTCGTCGGTCGCTCGAGGCCATGCCGCATATCCACGTGGAAACGGCCATCGGTCAACTGACGGGAACGCGTGCCGTCGTCACCGATGCCATCGGCGAGCAATGTGCCGTACACAAGACCGACCTCCCTGCGGGAGTCGATGCCGCCGTCGCAGCCATCGATGAACACATCGCCTGGCTGAACGAACAACTACCCGTTAGCACTCGCAGTCCGCGACTGAACCAGCGGATTTACGCCGGAGTGCTGTGGCACTCGCTCGACGACGCCACTAGCGCCAATCACTTGCTGCGCGAGGCGGAAGCGCACCTGGACGAGGTCACCGGTCGCATGCGCGAGGTGGCCGCCGAGTACCTCGATGAATCCGTGCACGCCGACCGCGTGGTGCGACGCGCCCTCGAGCGCGTTGCCGCCGAGGCGGTCGTCACCGACACCACTGTGTTACCGCTGGTCCGCGAGGCCCTGGAGCACGCCACCGACTTCGTTCGCGATCGGGAATTGGTGTCGATTCCTCAACAAGACACCGAGGTCATCGAAATGCCGGAGATCCATCGAGGAGTCGCGGTGGCTTACTGCGACGCCCCCGGACCCCTGGAGGAGGCATCGGTGCCCACATACGTCGCCGTCTCGCCGACGCCGGCGTCGTGGGAGCAGGAGCAGGTCGCGTCGTTCTACCGCGAGTACAACGCGACGTTGCTGCACGACCTTACGATCCACGAAGCCATGCCCGGTCACGTTCTTCAATTGGCCCACGCGGCCCGAGCGCAGACACCCACCCGGGTCCGACGCTTCGGATTCAGCGGCGTCTTCGTCGAAGGCTGGGCGGTGTATGCCGAGGAGCTCCTGCTCGACAACGGATACGCACCGGAAGATTCGCCGCACTCTGCACTCGCGATCCGACTCCAGCAGTTAAAGATGCAAGCCCGAATGGCTATCAACACGATCTTGGACATCCGTGTCCACTCCATGGATATGAGCGAAGACGAGGCACTCCGACTGATGACGTTCCGTGGCTTTCAAGAAGAAGGGGAAGCGATCGGCAAGTGGCGCCGAGCCCTGCTGACCGCTGGACAACTGCCGACCTATTTCGTGGGCTACCAAGCGGTCCGGAGTATCGCGAATGATCTTCGTGTCGTGCACCCGGACTGGTCTGACCGGCAGGTTCACGACCTGATGCTCAGTCATGGATCTCCGGCGCCTCGACACCTGCGCACCCTCATCGGTATCTGACAAGACCGTGTGTGGCTTGCGGAATTTACAAGACTCGAACAGCCTCGATATGACGCGACAACAGGTTTCCGGCAGGCTCGCGCCATGAGACGACGCACCCTGTGGGTGAACGTGGGTATCGGAGTTGCCATCGCCGCCGTTCTGGGGCTGATCGTGGTGTCCCTGCGACCGTCCTCGCAGGCCCCCGAGCAGCGAACCGTCACCGTCGCGCGTGGAGACGTGACCGCGACCGTTACCGCAAGTGGCACGGTCGAGCGGTCCGGTGTTGTCGACCTCACCTTCGCGACGCCCGGGACCGTGACGTCGGTTGATGTCGCAGCCGGGGACGTAGTGTCCGCAGGCGATGTGGTCGCTACCGTGGACGATACGGCGGCCCGCCAGCAGTTGGCTGCCGCCGAGTCGACATTGGCGCAAGCCGTGCAGACATCTGCGTCGAGTGACGCCTCGGTTGCCTCCGCGAGTGCCGCCTTGTCCGATGCGTCCCGAGTCGCTCAGCAGACGAACAAGCGGAACAAGTTGGCCGTGGAGCAGGCGCAGGAGTCGTTGGCGGTTGCCGAGGACCTGTGGGACGAATCCTGTCTGGACCTGACGAGTGCCATGTGTCCTAACCCGTCGGCGCAGGCGCAGTTGCGAAGCGCCCAGGCAAGCGTTGACTCCGCGCAGCGTGCCTTCGACTCGTCGGTAGAGAACGCAGCCAACAATGCGATCGGCTACGACGTTGCCGTCAACCAGGCCGGGGAATCCCTCACCCAACGCCAGAACCAGCAGAACAGCGCCTGCGAAGGTGCCGGCTCGGAGACGGCCGCCTGCACCAGCGCCCAGACCGCCACACTCGCGGCACGGCAGGCATACGACTCCGCCGTACGGGCCCGAACGACCGGGCTCCTCGTGGACCAGCAGACCCAGCAAACAGCATCCTTGAGTCTGGCGAGTGCGAATGTCGCCGTGCAGCAAGCCCAGACGGAATTGCGAAAGGCCGGAGACGACGCCGTCCGTAACGCCCGTCAGGCACTCGAGACCGCAGAGCGTGTCTACCGACAAGGCAAAGTCGCTGGTGAGCAGACCGTCTCGGCCGCCCGCGCCTCGTTGACATCAGCTCTGACGTCGCAAGAAACGGTGCAACTGCCCGACGGTGCGGAACTGACAGCCGCGCAGGCCGGTATCGAATCGGCGGAAGTGGCGGTTGAGGTTGCGCAAGAAGCCGTGGATGACACTCGGCTTGTTGCGCCAGTCGACGGGGTCATCGGTTCCGTGCCGTATGTCGTTGGCGAGGTGACCACCGCATCCGGCGCGCAAGGTGGGATAACCGTCTTGCCTGATGGCCCCATCGAGGTTGTCGCGAACTTCGCGGAGTCCGACGCGGCCAAGGTGCGCGTGGGTTCGCCAGCCACGATCACTTTCGACGCGTTGGCCGGGGAGCGTGCCGAGGGAACCGTCGTGTCGATTGACCCGGTGGGAACCACGAGCAACTCCGGTTTGATCACGTACGGAGTCCGGGTGCAGGTCATCGACGCCCCGACGACGGTCCGTGAAGGCATGACAGCGTCGGTCTCGGTCTTGGTCGATAAGGCGCTCGACGTGTTGGTGGTTCCGCAAAGCGCCGTTACGGGAACCGATGATCGTGCTGCCGTCCTCGTTCAGCGGACGGAGGAAGCGGAGACATCGACCGACAAGGTGCAGGTCGTTCTCGGTCTGCAAGGAGATGCAGGAGTGGAGATCACCGCCGGCGTCGACGAAGGGGACGTTCTGGTCATCCCGTCAGCCGACGACGTCTCCTTCCCCGATGGAGGGGTTCCGGGATCGGAGTCCGACGACGGTCCCTTTGGCGATGGTGACGAATCGTGACGGCCGTCGTCGAGATGCACGACATCACCAAGGTCTACGGCCAAGGTGAGGCCGAGGTGCGCGCTGTCGATGGAATCTCTCTCACCGTGGAGCCGGGGGAGTACGTCGCGATCATGGGCGCATCGGGATCCGGGAAATCGACGGTGATGAACATCATCGGAGCTCTCGACGTTGCGACGTCGGGAACATACAAAATCGACGGCGTGGATATCGGGGATCTTGACGACGACGCTCTCTCTCTGGTGCGCAATCGACGAATCGGGTTCATCTTCCAGGCGTTCAACCTGATACCGCGGATGAGTGCGGCAGTAAATGTGGAACTACCGCTGATGTATCGGGGGGTGCGTCGATCCGAACGGCGTCGACGAGCGCTGGACGCTCTCGCGAAGGTCGGCCTTGCTGATCGATCACATCATCAACCCAACGAATTGTCCGGTGGGCAGCAGCAACGTGTCGCGGTTGCTCGTGCCCTTGCGATGGAACCCTCGCTCATGCTGGCCGATGAGCCGACCGGCAACCTCGACTCTCGATCGACAGCAGACGTTCTGGACCTTCTCGATGAAATTCACGCCGAAGGAAAGACGATCGTGATCATCACGCATGAGGACGACGTCGCGGAACGCGCCGGCCGGGTGGTCACCCTGCGCGATGGCAAGGTCGAATCCGATGTGTTGGCGGCTGCCCGATGATCTTCATTGAGGCGCTCCGCAGCGGCTGGCAAGCCATCCTCGCCAACAGACTCCGCTCGATCCTGACCACGCTGGGCATCATGATCGGCGTCGCCGCCGTGATCATCCTCGTTGCCTTCGGGCAGGGAGCCTCCAATTCGGTGACCTCCAGCATCCAGTCTTTGGGCAGCAATCTGCTGTATGTGACGCCGGAGAACCCCAACCGGGATGGCGAGATCGTCAACCCATCCGTCCAGGAGTTGACGGTGGACGATGCGATCGCCTTGAACGATCCGGTGCGGGCTCCCGACATCGCCGGAGCCGCGCCCGAGAGACGCACGGCGGTCACATGCACCAGTGAGGACCGCAGTCACTCGACGCAAATTGTGGGGACCTGGCCTTCCTTTTTCTCCATCAACAACTCACCCGTGTCGGCCGGTGCATATTTCAATAACGCCGATGAACTGTCCGCTCGAAGAATCACCGTCATCGGATCAACGGTCGCAGAAAGCCTGTTCCCGGAATCTGATCCGCTTGGACGTCAGATTGCCTGCAACGGTGTCCCGTTCACCGTCGTCGGCGTGCAGGCGGAAAAGGGAGGGGCGTTCGCCAATCCAGACGATGTCGTGATCGCACCCTTGTCGGCGGTGGAGAACTCAATCACCGGGTACGGGGAAGTGTCGGCTATCTCTGTCCAGGCATCGTCGTCGGAGACGACAGACGAGGCCGAAGAGCAAGCAATCGCGATTCTCGATGAACGACACGGAACCACCGAAGGCACGCGCGACTTCGAGGTCTTCAATCAGGCGAGCCTGTTGGACACCGCGAATACGGCGTTGGGAATCTTCACGGCGCTTCTCGGGGCGGTCGGCGCCATCAGTTTGCTGGTCGGCGGCATCGGTATCACCAACATCATGCTCGTCTCGGTTACCGAGAGAACGCGCGAGATCGGCATCCGCAAAGCAATCGGGGCATCCCGGCGCTTCATCCTCCTGCAGTTCTTGCTGGAAGCGACGGTGCTCTCGCTGTTCGGCGCCACGGCCGGCCTAGGTCTGGCGCTTCTAGTTGCCCAGGTAGAGATCGCCGGTATTTCCCCTTCCGTGGTCCCGGT
>Ga0075479_10000846_pt1 | contig 13642 bp, 9 predicted proteins | sample DEB08_DNA_8_FD_76341 | JGI IMG/M metagenome (GOLD analysis project Ga0075479, IMG submission 76341) | Aqueous microbial communities from the Delaware River and Bay under freshwater to marine salinity gradient to study organic matter... | ecosystem: Environmental > Aquatic > Marine > Coastal ... | reverse complement strand
CGAGCGTGCTCGAGCACCGGGTCGTCGAGGATGCCGTCGCCCGCTGCGACACCGTCGTCCATCTCGCCGCCGCCGTCGGCGTGAAGCTGATCATGGAGGCCCCGGTCTCGACGATCGTCACGAACGTCCGCGGAACCGAACTGGTTCTGGAGAGCGCCTCTCGACACGGTCGTCCGACCTTCGTCGCCTCGACCTCGGAGGTCTACGGCAAGTTGATGGACCACGACGACGTCGAGCGGCTCGAGGAGGAGTGCGACTGGCGGCTCGGTTCGACGTCGCGACGCCGTTGGGCGTACGCCTGCTCGAAGGCCCTCGACGAGTTCCTCGCCCTCGCCCATCACGACGAGCATGGCCTCCCGGTCGTCGTCGGACGGTTCTTCAACACCGTCGGTCCGCGACAGACCGGTCGCTACGGCATGGTCGTTCCGCGCTTCGTCGAGGCGGCGCTGCGCGGCGAGCCGCTCGAGGTCCACGGCGACGGACGGCAGACCCGCTGCTTCACGCACGTCTCCGACGCCGTCGAGGCGGCGATGGGCCTGATCGGATGCGAGTCCGCCTGGGGCCGGGTGTTCAACATCGGCAACGACGAAGAGGTCTCGATGCTCGAACTCGCCAACCGGGTGGTCGCCTTCGTTGGGAGCGACTCCGCGATCCTCAGAGTCCCCTACGAAGACGCCTACGGACCAGGGTTCGAGGACATGCGGCGACGAACCCCGGACCTCTCCCGCATTCGAGAGGCGATCGGCTGGTCCCCGTCCCGCGATCTCGACGCGATTCTCGGCGACGTCGCCGACTCGATCGGCGCCCGCCTCGACGCGGAGTCCTGAACGTCCATGTGCGGCCTCGCCGGACTGCTCGACGGAGCGGGACTCGTCGCCGATCCGGAGGCGATCGCCGCCGAGATGGCGGAGACCCTCGCCCATCGCGGACCGGACGGCTCGGGTCGATGGTCCACGCCGAAGGCCCGTCTTGCGTTCGGATTCCGACGCCTTGCCGTGCAGGACCTCTCGAACCTCGGCGACCAGCCGATGCGATCCTCGAGCGGCCGCTTCGTCGCGATGCTCAACGGCGAGATCTACGACTTCACACGCCTGCGGGACGAGCTTCGCGCCGAAGGAGTCGCCTTCCGCGGACGCTCCGACACCGAGGTGATGCTGGCGATGTTCGAGCGGCACGGCGTGCGGGCGTCGCTCGACCGATTGAATGGGATGTTCGCGATCGCGGCCTGGGACGAACGGGACCGAACGTTGTGGCTGGTCCGCGACCGCCTCGGCAAGAAGCCGATGCACGTCGGCCTCGCCGGATCTGCCCCTCCGCCCGACGATCCATTCGAGCCCTGGGCGCTCCAGGACCGGACCCTCTGCTTCGCGAGCGAACTGCGAGGCTTCCGCCCCTGTCCCGGCATGCGGTTCGACCTCGACGAGTCGGCGGTGGCGGCGTACTTCCAATGCGGCGTCGTCCCCGCGCCCCGCACCATCCACCGATCGATCCGAAAGCTGCCGCCCGGCGGACTGATGCGGATCGATCTGCGGCGCGAACGGCCGGTGGCGGAGTTCGAGCGTTGGTGGTCCGTCGCCGACGCCGCGCGTCGAGGACGTGAAGGCCCCTTCGAAGGCGACGATCGCGAGGCTCTCGACGAGATCGAACGCCTGACCGTCGATGCCGCCTCGCTCCGTCTGCTCGCGGACGTTCCGGTGGGCCTGCTTCTCTCTGGCGGCGTCGACTCCACCGCCGTCGCCGGCGCCTGCCGCGCCGCCGGCGAGGTGCCGAAGACCTTCTCCATCGCGTTCGGCGAGTCGGGCTACGACGAGTCCGCCTCGGCACGGCGGGCCGCCGAGACCCTCGGGAGCGAGCATCGCGAGATCGCCTTCGGTCCCGAGCAGGCTCTCGCCTGGCTCGATCGCCTCGGCGACGTGCACGACGAGCCCTTCGCAGACAGTTCCCAGTTGCCGATGCTCGAGATCTGCCGCGCCGCGCGGCAGGAGGTCACCGTCGCCCTGACCGGAGACGGCGGCGACGAGGTCTTCGGCGGCTACGAGCGGTACCGCGCGGTGCCCGCCCTCTGGAGCGCGATCTCGAGGATCCCTGCGCCGCTTCGGACCACGGCGAAGACGGTGCTCGGGAGCCTGCCCATCGCAGCGGTCGATCGTGCGCTGGGCCCGGTCTTGGCCGCGTTGCCCGCTCGGTTCGCCACCGCAAGGCCTGGCGAACGGGCACGGCAGGTCGCAAGTCTGCTCGACGCTCCGAATGCATGGGCGATCTACGAACGTCTCGCGGCGCCGGGCCCCGGCGAAGACGACCTTCTTCCCTCGGACTGGAAATCGCCCCCCACGGCGTTCGAGGCCGACGGCCCGGGCGACACGCCCGATTCCGACCTCGTCGAGCGGATGATCGCGCACGATCTCGTCGCCTACCTGCCCGACGACATCCTCGTGAAGGCGGATCGGACGAGCATGGCGTCGGGCCTCGAGTTGCGATCGCCGCTGCTCGACCATCGCCTCGTCGAGCTGTTGCTGTCGATGCCCACCCGATTCAAGGTCGACGGCTCCACCACCAAGCCGCTGCTGCGTCGCCTTGCGGCGGAGCGGTTCGATCTCGCCCCGCCGACCCAGCCGAAGATGGGCTTCGCGGTCCCGATGACGCGATGGCTCGACGGGCCGATGTCGGCGACGATCCGGGACCGCCTCGACCCGGCACGCCTCGCGGGAGGACCGATTCGACCCGACGGGGTTGCACGCCTTCGGAACGACCTCGCCCGCGGCGTGCCGAAGTCCGCCGATCGCCTGTGGTGGGTGCTGGCCTTCGAGGCGTGGCGCTCGCGGTGGGGATGCTGAACTCGCAGCGCGTCGCTCCGCCATCCGGAGGACGCTCGAAAGGCGATACCCTTCGAACCACCCGAACCCATGTCTGCTCCCATCCTCGTCACCGGTGCCGCCGGCTTCATCGGCTCCCATGTCGCCCATCGCCTGATCGATCGCGGCGAGTCGGTGATCGGTGTCGACAACCTCAACGCCTACTACGACCCCAATCTGAAGCTCGCAAGACTTGCTCGACTCGAGGCCCGGCCCGGATTCTCACTCGAGACGCTCGACGTCGCGGACCGCGCCGGCATGGAGGCGCTCTTCGCGAAGCATCGCTTTCCCAGGGTCGTCCATCTCGCCGCCCAGGCCGGCGTGCGGTACTCGCTCGAGAACCCGTACGCCTACGTCACGAGCAACGTGGTGGGGTTCCAGAACATCCTCGAGGGCTGCCGGCACCACGGCTGCAGGCATCTGGTCTACGCCTCGAGCAGTTCGGTCTACGGCGCGAACACGATCCTGCCCTCGTCCGAGCACGCCCCCGTCGACCACCCGCTGACGATCTACGCGGCGAGCAAGAAGGCCAACGAACTGTTCGCCCACGCCTACTCGAACCTGTTCGCACTGCCGACGACCGGGCTGCGGTTCTTCAGCGTCTACGGACCATGGGGTCGGCCGGACATGGCGCTGTTCATCTTCGCGAAGCGGATTCTCGAGGGCGAACCGATCGAGGTCTTCAACCACGGCCGACACACCCGCGACTTCACCTACATCGACGACATCGCGGAGGGCGTCGTCCGAGTCCTCGATCGCATCCCCGACGGAGACCCCGACTGGAGCGGCGCCTCTCCGGATCCGGCGACCAGTCGCAGTCCATGGCGGATCTACAACATCGGCAGCGGATCGCCGGTCGAGCTGCTCCGCTACATCGAGCTGATCGAGGGATGCCTGGGGCGAAAGGCGAAGATCCTGATGCGGCCGGCCCGTCCCGAGGACGTCGCAGACACCACCGCAAGCTGCGACGATCTCGAACGCGACGTCGGCTACCGACCGAACACGCCGGTCGAGGTGGGCGTCGCCCGATTCATCGAGTGGTACCGAGACTTCTACGGGGTCTGAACGGCGGGTGACGGTGCGGTCACCCGCCCCGACGTTCCGCCGGTGGCCGCTTCCCCCGAGCGGACCCGCACGTTGTCGAGCACGTTCATGAAGTTGATGTACGCGTCGTACGGGCTGTCGTAGGGGCTGAAGTACTTGTGGACGTCGCCGTCGGCCCAGTACTTGGTGCACATGTAGTACAGGTGGTCGCTGGTGGTCAGCTTTCGCCAATCCTCGAGGATGTGCTCGTCGCCCGCGGCGTGCTTCGCCTTGACCGGACCTTCGAGGGCATAGAGCTCCTTGGCGGCGTGCTCCTGCATCGCGTTGCCGAGCCAGGCGGTCAGATCCCGCTCGGTGTCGGCCCACGAGATCCACCGCGGGACCTCGTAGGTCCCGACGGGTGCGTACCGGTCCACGATCTCGCGGGGCATCTGGAAGTCGTTCTGTCCAGGGTTGGCGTCGTAGACCGCTCCAGGCAAGGCGTCGAGGAACTCGAAGATCCCCGTGTCGGCCCACTGGTGTTCGCCGAAGGTCTCGTAGTCCATGAACAGGTTGCAGACGAAGCCGTCGCCGTTGATCTGGTTGACCCATCTGGCGAAGCGTCCGGCGTCGAGCGGCCACTCCTTCCAGTTGCGATCGGAGAACCGGAAGGCGATGTCGTCGGAAAGCCGGTAGTTCTTCAGCAGCAGTCGCGGCCCGTCTTCGCCCACACCCGGCGGGAGGTAGACGTAGTTGGGCGAGCGGTAGGTCAGGATCGAGTCCACGCCCTCGCAGAGGATCGCCCGGTAGCGGCCCTGCGCCGCGATGTGGGAGGCGAGTTCGTCGGAGTAGATGAGCTCGGTGTTGCGGAAGGTGCGCGGCGACGCCCCGAAGAGCTTGGCGAGCCGCGCCTCGTGCGCGGCGACCTGGGCGTCGAACTCCTCACGGGAGTACAGGAAGCTCAGCGAGTGGTGGCTGGTCTCGGCGACGAACTCGACCGCTCCGGTGTCGGCGAGCTCCTTGAACAGGTCGATCAGATCCGGAGCCCACAGTTCGAACTGCTCCAGCGCCGTCGAAGTGATCGCGTAGGAGATTCGGAACCGCTTGTCGTGGCGACGAATGAGGTCGAGCATCATCCGCGTCGCCGGGCGATAGCACTTGTCCGCGACCTTCAGGCAGATCCGCTCGTTGACCTCGTTGTCGAAGTAGAACGGGTCGCGGTCGAAGACCGAGTACCGCCGGATGCGGAAGGGCTGGTGGACCTGGAAGTAGAAGCAGACCGAAGCCATGGGTCGGGAAGGATACCTGCGGTGGGACCTGGTCGTGCCCGCATCCAAGACGCGGCGAGGTCGATCCGGACACGTCACGCCGACGGACCGGAACCCCCGCCCATCGGTCTTTCGGACCAAGCGAACGATCGACGCCACAACCACCACGTCCCGACGCCCCCGGCGACCGCCACCGTCGCCACCTCGACTCCGCGAGCGAGCAGTTCCGCCGCGAGCGCCTGATCCCAGGCGATCCCGACCAGCGCCGGGGCGACCAGCGCCACCACCCATTCGCGCACCCCGAGGGTCGTGCCCACGATCGGCACGAGTCCCGTGATCGCGGCCACGCAGGCGAGGGCCATCGCCGACGACGGGGCGAGGTCGATCCCCACAATCGCGAATCCGGCGGCGAATCGGACCGACCAGACCGTCACATCGAGAAGGCGCCATCCCAACATCACGCCGCCACTCGACACCCGCCCCTGTCGCCAGGCCGACGGCCCCACCAGACCGATGGCGAAGGCGGTCGCGGTCACCGGTCCCCAGATCGCCACCAACGGCAGTCCCGACGCGGAGGATCCGGCGATCGCCGCGACCGCGATCGCCACCGCCGCGAGCGAGAGCGTCGCCAACTGGACCGCCACCAGCACCGATCGACGAATCGGCACCTGCTGGTGACGACGCTGCCATGCCGTACGACCCACCAGGCCGGCCTTCAGCGGCAGCAGGTTGAAGAGCGTCGACGACGCGACCAGCGCTGCGAGATCGCGCCGATCGAGATCGGGCACATCGCGGAGCAGACGTTCGAACAGAATCGTCCCGATCGCCAGCGACGCGAGGGTCGAGAGCGGCAGGGCCAGCGTCGCCCACAACGGTGGATCCTCGATCGCCGTCCATGACGCCACCAGGGCGTCCCGCTGCATGTAGATCGCAACCCCCGCGGCGACCAGCAGGCCGGCCCCGACCAGCGAGGGGAGGAGGCGCCGACCTCGTGTCGACGAGGCGTCCACGGAACTCACCGCGATCTCGAGGGACCGGTCACGGCGCCCCGGCCGGCGGTCGAGGGGTGGACTGACGGCCCGCCGGTTCGAATCGAGACGCGACGAGTTCGGCGACGATCCGCAGTCGAGGATCGTCCGAGGCGAGTGCCTCGAGAAGCACCGGGTCGTCCGGCGATCGAACCCGACCCAACACGTACCCGAGGATCGTCAGGACATCCTCGCTGCGTCTCGCTTCGGCCACGATTCGATCGAGGCCCTCCGAGTCCATGGCGGGCAGCGACGCCAGCAGCCATCCCTGCCCGGCAGGTCCGAGCAGCGGCCACGCCGCCAGAATCGTGGGGAAGATCTCGCCGATCGCGGTGAACTCGCCCTCGGGAATCGCCTCGAGACTCGACTCCGTCGCCGCTCCGACCGAGGCCAGCAGGGAGATCAGCACCAGATCGCCCGCTTCGTCGGGAGTTCGAATCGCCGCCACGGCGTCGTCGAGCCATCCACTGCTGATGCGGATGCCGTCGACGCGCATCTGCGGACCCTGCGCCTTCGCGCCGAGCATGCCCGGTTGCAAGGCGCCGCCTGGGATGGGGCGAAAGTTCGAGAGCACTCGGGCCTGCACGGTGGCTCCGGAGATCGCGGTCCGTTCGAGGACGTCCCCCACCGGCCCGAGATTCAGATCGATCGGCACGACGACACGCTCGCGTGGTTCGAGGCGGAGACGCCGACCGATCGGCACAACCATGGGATCCGCCTGCACGGTGCCCTGGATCTGAGGCACCTGAGCGGTCGCGAGAATGGCGAGATTCGGCTCGATCGGTCCGACCGTGTCGATCGCGAGCGGGAGATCGGTGAGGTTGGCGACCTCCACTTCCACGATGAGCGGCTGAAGAGGCTCGACGACCGATGCGGGTGGCCTGAGGGTCAGCGCCACCGCCCGCTCTCGATCGAGCAGGAGTCGGTCGTAGGTTCGTGGGATCTCTCCGACGATCGACTCGATCGCCTCGGCGACCTCCGAGGCGGGTACCGGCTGCTCGAGCAGTCGCGCCAGCCGGTCTCGGGCCCAGATCCCATGCATGGATCCGGGCATGCTGCGTGCCGTGGCGAGATGTCGACGAGCGGCATCGCTTCTTCGGCCGCTCCGCTCCATCGCCTCGGCGAGGCCGATGGCGGCCAGCGGGGACTGGTCGGCGATCGGCTCGAACGCCTCGATCGCCGATGCCGAATCGTCCTCCTGCAAGGCGATCCAGCCGGTGAACTGACCCTCGGCGCCCTCGGAGAGCGTCAGGACCGCGGCCAACTCGTCGATCATTCGCCGCGATGCATCGACGTCCTCGCCAAGCCAAAGCACGAGACTCGTTCCATCGATCGCCAGCATGCCAAGGCGCCGCGAACGGTCTTCGTCGGCCTCGGACGACTTCATGACCCGATCCGCCTCGGCCCGCAACGCCACCATCGCCACCGCCAGGGCCGCATCGGCCTCGGCGCTGCCGCGGCTTCGCTGGATGACCGCCTTCACGGCGGCGAGTTGCCGATTCGGCCGGGCTCGAATCTGCTCGGACTCCAGTGGGCCCAGCGCCGGATCTCGACGTCGCGCCTCGTCCCGGGTCATCTGATCGAGCGTGTCCTGACGGGCATCGATCAGGTCGACCGCCGCCGCCGCCTCGCCCAACGCCCATCGAGCGAGGGCCAGACCGGCGGTCGCCTCGGCCGACTCCTCCGAGGAGATCGGCTCGAGTTCGACGAGAAGGCCGTACAGACGGGCCGCGGCTCGATAGGCCCCGTTGCCGAGGGCGATCGAGGCGAGCGTCTTCAGCGGAAGCAGGTTCGACGGGTTGGCCAGTGCGGCCGTGGCGAAGAGCTCGACCTCGCCCACCGGATCGTCGAGGTTGTGCCGCAGGAAGCCGGCGGCCATCTCCGTGGCCGGCGGGTAGGAGGGATCGAGCGCCACCGACTCGGCAAGGCGTTCGGCGAATCCCTCGATGTCTCCGCTTCGATAGAGCAGCATCGCCGACTCGTACGCGAGTCGGGCCGCCACCGCAGTGCCCAGCTTCGAGAGGTTCGAACGCTCCAGCAGCCGGTCGTAGGCGGCGAGCCGCTCCTCGACGGTGTCGAAGCGTTCGACCGCGAGGCTCAACAGTCGAAGCCGCGCGACCTCGTCGCGGGGATCGAGGCGCACGATCGCCGACAGCGCCTTCCTCATCCGGTCGGCGGTCCGGTCGTCGATGCCCTCGGCCGCGGCGGCGATTCGCAGGAGAACACGCCAACCGTCCTCCCAGTCCGGGTCGAGTTCGGTCGCCCACTCCGAGAGCGTCACCGCCACGCGGTAGTCGTCGCTCGTGGGCTCCGGGAGCTGGAGGAGGTCTATGGCACTGCCGGCGAGCAGGCGGGCAAGCTGCACCCGACCCGCCTGGACGAGGCGATCCGTGGGGGCGGTCGCCGCCGGTGCCGACACCTGGTCCGCCGGATTCTGGACCGGGTTCTGGACCGGTTCCTGGGCCAGCACTCCGGGTGCGGTCCCAAGGGCCAAGAGAAGGCACAGGGTCGGCCCGGTTGGGAGGCGGCGATGTCGTCTGATCGGGCAGGTCGGCATGGGGTTCCTCGGGATTCCCGTTCGTCGGCGATGACGGGGGTTCCACTGGCGATTCTCGCCTTCAACTTCAGATCGCGACGGGCTCGCCGTGTGCTCCGGAGCGTTGACACTGCCCAAGGCGACCGATACCGTCCGCCGTTCCTCCGCATGCTGGGCAAAAGGCGATTTGGAGGCTCTCGGCGCGTGCGGCGGTCGGGATTTCCACGACTCCGCCTTCACGCCGTACAGTCCCACCGGCAGAGGAGTTCACGCCGCACAGGTTCGCCTGCGGGCGATCCATCCGAGTTCACGAAGGTCCCTCGTCGACGAGACCATATCCCGGTGCACCACTCCCTCGCTGGCATCATTCTCGGCTGCATCCTCGCCGCACCCACGGCGCAGGCCCTCGCCCAGCGGACCAACGATCTCCCTTCGCGAATCGTCTCGGCGAGTCGTTCGCTCGATCAGGGAGACCTCGAGACCGTCAGGTCGTTCGCCTCCACCTGGGGGGATCGGATCGCCAACGGGACGCCGGCGGAGGTCAACGAGGCTCGCGCCGAGCTGATCAGCGTGGCACGCTCGCCTTCGGCGACCCCGATCTTCCGACGGGCCTACGGAGAAGCGGTCATCTCCGAACTCCAGTCGTCGATCTCGGGGGACGACACCTTCCGGGCGATCAACGCGATGCAGGCGGTCCGGTTCCTTCGGACACCCGATGCGGTCACGGTCGTCCTCGACCACGCCGATCCGGATCGCGAGGCGAATCTCTCCAAGCGACTCGTCGCGGCGGGCCTCCTCGCCTCCGCGATCGTCGATGCCGAGCTGAACCCCGCGCAGCTCGACGGGACCACCCGACGAATCGCCTCGATGGCGGCGGCGGAGACCGAGTGGATGATCCTTCTCCAGTCGATGGAGGCCCTCGACTCGATCGCCAGACTGCCCAACGCCCCCGCCGCCTCGGTGGCGCTGGCGCGTCGGAGCCAGGTCTCGACGCTCGAAGGGGCCGTCTCTCGGATGAAGGGGTCGCCCGAACTCGTCGAGGCGGTCTATCGCTCGCTGCTGGAGCTTCGGAATCAACTGGTCCGGATGAGTGCCCGCGAACGGGCCGAGTTCGCTCGCCAGTTCGGACCGGTCTTCGCTTCGGCCGAGCAGGCGGCCCGCAGCGGTCTCGACACCGCGCCCGCTTCCATGCGGCCGACCTTCGAGAAGACCGCCCAACAGGCCGAAGTGCTTGCGAACCTGACCCGCAACTGATTCCGGAGGCCCGAAGCGGCGATCGATCCTCCGGTCGCCGTACACTCGCGCCGTGCGGATCGCGATCGGCATCGTGGCGATTCTGGGTGGACTGCTCGCGGTCTCGATCGCGCTGGAGGACGTCCGCCCTCGCGCCGAGGTGGTCTTCGCTCAGGCCTCCGACTGCTTCACGCTCGATCCCCAGCGGATGACCTACCAGCAGGACATCCGCCTCGCCCGAGGCTTGTACGAGGGCCTCGTCCGCAGCGATCCCGACACCGGCCGTCCGCTTCCCGCCGTCGCCCGGAGTTGGCGGGCAAGCGACGACGGACTGCGCTGGACCTTCGAGATCGATCCCGCGGCCCGCTGGAGCAACGGCGACCCGGTCTCGAGCCTCGACGTCCGCGCCGGTCTCCTGAGGGCGCTGCTGCCCGACACGGCGGCGGACTACTCGGGACTGCTGATGGCGATCGACGGAACTCCGGAGTTCCTCGAATGGCGGATGCGACGTCTCGCGGAGTACGCCGATCGCGACGTTCGCGACGAGGATGCCGCCGCCGCCCTCTGGGCGGAGACCGAAGCCCGGTTCGACGCCGACGTCGGCATCGCCTGTCCCGACGAGCGGACCTTCGAGCTTCGGCTCTCGCGTCCCGTTCCCCACCTGCTCAACCTGATGGGATTCCCCATCTGCAGTCCGGTGCATCGGGCGACGCTGGATGCGCACACTCGTCTCGACGTCGACACCGGGCGCCGCATCGAGGATCCGGGATGGACCGCCGCGGGCACGCTCGTCTCCAACGGTCCCTACGTGCTGGCGAGAAGGCGTCACAAGCGCGACCTCCGGCTCGAACGAAATCCGCACTACCGCGATCCCGATCGCATCCACAGCGAGTCGATCGAGGCGGTGGTCGTCGAGGACCCGTCGACGGCGGTGCTGGCCTACGTCAGCGGCGAGTTCGACTGGCTCAGCGACGTCACCGTCGGATATCGCACCGATCTGCTCGAACAGCGTGCCGCCTATCTGGAGAATCACGCTGCGGCATGGGAACGCGGACTCGTCGAGTCGTCGCCCGACGAGGCGCTCGCCGCGCTGCCGGATCCCGCCGCGGGCGAGCGTCGGGACATCCACGCCGTCGGCACCTTCGGAACGGACTTCTTCCACTTCAACTGCCGACCGGAACTCGACGGCGGCCGGTTCAATCCCTTCGCCGATCCGGCGGTGCGACGGGCGTTCACGCTCGCGACCGATCGGGACGTGCTGGTCGAGCGGGTCACGCGCCTTCGAGAGCCGACGGCGCAGTCGCTCATCCCCCCGGGGGTGATCCCCGACTACGAGATCCCGCAGGGACTCGGCTTCGATCCCGAAGCGGCGAGGCGCGAACTCGCGGCCGCGGGCTGGGTCGATCGAGACGGCGACGGTCTCGTCGAACACACCACAGGAACGAGGTTTCCGACGATCGATCTGCTGTACTCCACCGGCTCGAGTCGCTGGCGAGACATCTGCCTGGCGCTCGAATCGATGTGGGAGTCGACGCTCGGCGTCGAGATCGCTCCGCGTGGACAGGAGCAGCGCTACTACCGCGAGGATCTCCGCAGCGGCAACTTCATGATCGCCCGCGGCGGATGGTTCGGCGACTTCCTCGATCCGACCACCTTCCTCGACCTCTGCCGAACCGGCGACGGCAACAACCTGCGGGGCTACTCGAGCCGCCGTGTGGACGGTCTGCTCGCCGAGGCGGATCGAGAGCGGGATCCCACGCTGCGCTTCGCGCTGCTCGAGGAGGCCGAGCGGATCATCGTCGAGGAGGACTGCCCGGTGCTGCCGATCTGCCGGTTCGTGACCGTCTACATGTACGAACCCGGCCGGCTGCGCGGCCTCGCGAACCACGCCATGCTCGATCACGATCTCGCGCTGCTGCAGACCTCGCGCAGCAGCGGTCCGGCGGTCCGCGCCGTCGAGGCGACTCCATGATCGGTTTCGTCGCACGGCGCCTGCTGCAGCTTCCGCTGATCGTCGGCCTCGTCTTCGTGGCGACCTTCGCGCTCGCGTGGATCGTGCCGGGCAATCCCCTCGAACAGGGCGAGGGACGGCGTCCGCCGCCGGAGATCGAACGCGCCATGCGGGCCCAGTACCGCCTCGACGATCCGGTCGCGTTCGCCGCCGACTATCTCGCCGGCGCCTCGGGCCTCGACTGGTTGCGAGGTCGAAGCGAGCGGGTGTTCGATCTCGGGCCGAGCCTTCGACAGCGCGATCTGACCGTCAACGAGATCCTCGCGGCGGGTCTGCCGGTGTCGTTGACGCTGGGTCTCGCCGCGATCCTGATCGGCCTGGCGATCGGCGTCGCCGCCGGACTCGTCGGCGGCCTGCGCCCGGACTCCCCACTCGATCTGGTGACGCAGGCGATCGCGTTGCTGGGAATCAGCGTGCCCTCGTTCGTGGTCGGTGCCGGCCTGCTCGTCTGGCTCGCGGTGTCGTGGGGACTTGCACCGGTCGCGGGCTGGGGCGGCCTTTCGCACGTCTGGCTGCCGGCGTTGGCCCTGTCCCTGCCGCTCGCGGCCTATGTCGCGAGGCTGCTCCGTTTCGGACTCATCGAGCAGATGACCTCCGACCATGTCCGCACGGCGCGAGCCAAGGGGCGTTCGCGGGCGGGTGCCGCGTGGCATCACGCCTTGCGCAACGCGTTTCTTCCCGTGCTGAGCTATCTCGGCCCCGCATCGGCGGCGGTGCTGACCGGATCGTTCGTCGTCGAGAAGGTCTTCTCGATCCCCGGCATCGGCAGGCACTTCGTCGAGGCGGTTCTCAACAAGGACCTCACGCTGATCATGGGCGTGGTCCTCGTGTACTCGACGCTCCTGGTCTGCATGAACCTGGCCGTCGACGTCCTGTACCGCTGGGTGGATCCCCGCATCGAACTCGCCTGAATCGCTCTGGGGTACCGAAGGCTCAGGAACTCGGCCGACCGTCCTCGGCGACCGCGACGAGGTTCATGCGTCGGCCGAGATCCGCGAGGATCCGCGCCTCCCAGGCGCGATCCCGCCCCACCGGAGTCCATGTCTCTTCCGCCGGATCGAGCGGTGTGCTGTATCGGGTCGAGAGGATCCGGCTGTAGCTGCTCATGTTCAGGTTGGGCACGAACGCGCGCTCGACGAAGACACGCACCCGCACCTCGAGTGGGCCAGAATCCGATCGAAGATCCAAAGGCGTCGCCGCCGCGCCGGCGACGCCGGGCTCCGGCAGCGGCCGGTCCGCACCCCGAAGGCGTGCGCTCGCAGGAACCTCCGGCGAGAACTCGATGCGGGCCCGCCGACGCTGGAACAACAGCGTGTTCTCGGTGGCCTGCGCCAGCGATTCCTCACCCCAGAGCCAGGGTTCGAGCAGCGATCCCGCGATGCGGGTCTCCGTCTCGATGACGCCGGCCGTCCGATCCCGCACCAGCGGCGGAAGCCCGGCGTCGCGGGCGGTGTCCACGGCGGCATCGAAGACCGCGTCGTAGCGATCGCTCGGCACCACGAGAGCCCGAGGCGCGTCGGGAACGCTCGTGCACGCTCCACCGGCGACGGCGATGAGAACCAGCGACGCCAGTCGAACCGCACCGCGAGCACGCTGCCGGAGACGCCGTGACGCCCGAGGAGTCTGCATGGCCGGAGTCTATCGGACCCCCATTCCCACCGATCGAGCGCGATCCTGCCCTCATGGCCTCC
>Ga0075479_10000843_pt1 | contig 13656 bp, 10 predicted proteins | sample DEB08_DNA_8_FD_76341 | JGI IMG/M metagenome (GOLD analysis project Ga0075479, IMG submission 76341) | Aqueous microbial communities from the Delaware River and Bay under freshwater to marine salinity gradient to study organic matter... | ecosystem: Environmental > Aquatic > Marine > Coastal ... | reverse complement strand
GTGCCGTTATCAGTCGAAAAAATGACCAGGGTGTTTTCGGCTTCACCTGACTCGTCAATAGCCTTTAAAATTTGACCTACAGACCAGTCAGTTTCAACGACAAAATCTGCATACTTACTGACTCCGGTTTTACCGATAAACTCTTCATTTGGAACAATAGGACTGTGTGGAGAGGTGAGAGGTACGAAAAGAAAATAGGGTTTGTCATTTTTGGCTGCTTTTTTAATCCATTCACAGCTTTTCTCAGTTAGCTTTGGTAGAATCTCTTCTAAGCGCCAGCCTTCTTTCATGAGACCCGGACTGCCAGGCATTGTATGAGGCTTCATAATAGTGGGAGTGTAGACGGCTTTCTTATTTTCCAGCCATGTATATGGTGGCATATTTGGTAAATCGACGCCAAAATAATATTCAAAGCCATAATCGACAGGACCGCCGGAGAATTCTTTTGAGAAATCAATGGTTTTCTCCAGTTCTTCAATCAAAGGCTTCATCTTTTTATATTCTTCATGTGTTTTCGGTTTAAAATTTTCAAAAACCAATTCACCTTTACTGTTTTTCCAGCCTGTTCCGAGGTGCCATTTTCCAATCAATGCTGTTTGATAGCCCTCTTCTTTGAGAAGTTCAGCAATAGTCAGTTGATTTTTTTCTAGTAGAGGGAGGCCATAAGTCCAAAGGACTTGTTTTTTAAGATGAGTACGCCAGCAGTATCGACCAGTTAGTAGCCCGTAACGAGTTGGAGTGCAGACGGCTGATGCAGAATGCCCATCAGTAAAATACATGCCTTGTTTGACCAGCTTATCTAATTCAGGAGTTTTCATATTGCCGATTTTATCATTGAAAATAGAGACAGAGTCATAACTCATGTCGTCAGCTAAGATGAAAACAATATTTGGCAGTTCTGGCCTGGCTTCCTTTGTTGAAAGGCAGGAAGTCAAAAAAGTTGCAGTTAGTAATGTTAAAAAAAGTTTCATTTATTATCCTTTAATGATCATTCGTAAATATAGACAAAATAAGCTGGAAGCTCTTCATTCTTATTGTTTATAAACCAAGCCCGAATGACAATATCACCAGCAGGGATTTTAATATCTAGACTTACCAATTTGTCATCGCTTTTAACATCTTTATAATAAACTTTTTCACCAATTTTAAGCTTAAGTTTTACGGCATTAATTTTAACACTTTCAGGAAGAGAGAAAGGTTTGTTACTCAAGTTAACATCTGATTCAATAGTGAGAGGGATGGAATTAATCGGAGTATTTGCTTCCTTGGGCCAACGGCTGACAGCAATGGAGTAAGTATCTTCTTTTAGAAAGCTAACAGCCCATTTCCCGAAACTGATTTTTGCGCTTGCTATATCCGGCTGATTCCAAATTATTTTATTATCGGGATCTAATATCCAGGCATCTGGTGCAAGGAAAGTGTAGTTTATCTTTCCAGAGCCTATTTCAGCTCTTTGGTGCGGAGTTTTACCTTCTTTAATTTTACCCCAGTACTTATCATATTCTTTTTGAAGGGCCTTAAATATTTCCGGATTTTCAGTGGCTATATTCTTGTTTTGAGCGGGATCTTTTTTGATATTGTAAAGCTCTTTATTGTTAACTAGTCGCCATTGAGAAGTTAGGACAGCTGCATTGCGCCATTTTTCATAAATTTCGCTATTTTGACAATGAACGAAAAGTTTTCTGTCAGGCCATTCAGATTCTGGATTTTCCAGGAGTTTGGCAAAGCTATGGCCATTTATTTCGTATTTTGCTTTTTTAGGTTTTTTAAGATCACATAATTCCACTAAAGTTGGCAAAATATCTATGTGACCTGCCATCTTACTAATATCTTGACCTTTGTTATAACCTTTAGCTGGCCAGTGGAAAAAGAAGGGAACCCGATGGCCACCTTCATATGGAGTCCCTTTGATGCCTTTCATGCCCCCATAATGAAACCCCCAGCTACCGGCAGTACCGTTATCACTCATAAAAATAAGAATAGTATTTTCTGCAATACCATTTTCTTGCAGACATTTCCTGAGTCGACCGATGTTATAGTCGATGCGAGTGATACTAGCATAAAAGTCTTTGATTTTTCTTTTTCGTTTTTTATCCACTTTTGTTAGAACTGGGTCATCATATTCATCGGACCATTCCTGTTTGATATTCCAGGGCCAGTGAGGTGCATGAGTGGCGATGTAGGCGAAGAAGGGCTTGTCCTTATTTTTTTTTATAAACGTCATACCTTCTTCAAAAAAAACATCGGCCGAAAATCCTGAGAACTTTTCCCATTTGGTACCTTTTAAATAGGTATCGTTCATTTTATCATTACCCCAGTAGTCAGAGACAGTCCCAATACCGCCGTCACCATGCCGAACGACTTCTTCAAAACCGCGATCTTCGGGTCTGAAAGGATAGTTTCTACCCAAGTGCCATTTCCCGAAAAGACCTGTTCTGTATCCAGATTCTTTAAAATATTCTGCCAGAGTAGTCTCATCCTTATTGAGGTGATTTCTTCCTCGAATTGTAGCTCTTACGCCTGTCAGTTCAGGAAAACGACCCGTGAATATAGAGGCTCGAGTTGGAGCACAAAAAGGGCTTGTATGAAAGTCATTAAAACGGGTAGACTCTGAGTGAAGTTTGTTTAGGTAAGGAGTTTTTATGTGTTTATTGCCATGGCAGTTAAGGTCTTGATAGCCTTGATCATCAGTTAATATGAGTATGACATTGGGGGTTTTCGCTGAAAATATTATTTGTGGAAGAAATAGAAAAACAATAAGGGCTTTATATATATTCATATTTTCCTTTAAATGGTTTACTTGGCCTTTCACTGAGTTGTAAAAGGAGGACACTAAACAAAAGAACAAAAGTCTTGGTTAATACCAGCCAAAATCATTGATCATACCTTCATAAAAGAGCACACCGTCACCATAACTTTTCTTTCGTGGGAGTATTTTGTCTTTTCTTTCTTTCTCGTAGAAATGTATGACTCTCGCACTTCCATCAATAAAAGAATTCGGACTAATGAATCTATTAGGGTCATGCTTAGAGTGAACGTTTCGTGCTTCTACATTGAGCCACCAAAAAGTATTTGAGTGCCTGACCATTCTATTGTAAAACATAATTTTTTTATCTGGATAGCTAAATGCTGCAATGAAAGTTTTGATCTTAGGTAAAGACGTTGAGTAACCAACTGACATCTGAGCTCCTGGACCAGTGCTTTTTTCATCATATGCTCCCCAATAACCTGCATAATAGCTACTACCATAGTACTCGTAAAGAGTTAAATCTTTTGTTTCCCAATTATCACCTTTATCAGATGGGCATTCGGCGACTTTTGGGCTTGAAACATACTCATTTAATCTTCGAGCATGGGTTTGGCCTTGTTTCCTTTCCTTTTTACTTAAGCCCCCAATGAAATCAAACCCTTCCTTATGAGAAACAGCTACCTGATTATTTTGAGCAGAGTAAAGGTGATAGGCTGCCGCAATTTGCTTGTGGTTACTCAGGCAAACTGCCATTTTTGCTGCTCTTCTGGCTTTTTCGAGAGATGGCAAAAGCAAAGTAACTAAAATCCCAAGAATGGCTATGACTATCAGAAGCTCTAAAAATGTAAATCTCTTCATTCCTCTATCCTTAATAAATAATTACCGTTATATAAACATTCTCGGAGTAAATGAGAAATGTTACGGAGAGAGTTATAAATTTAAAAAATATTTAGTCATCTGCATTTTGCAGCTTGACTCATATGCTTCGTAAGTATTCTTATTCGGGGAAGAGTTAGTGGAGGGCACAAATATGTCCACAAGCTTAGGTAATGGGCTCTCATTCCCTATTTGAATCCCAGAGTGTATTTTTCGGATTAGCTTTATTGGTGTTTTCCGGTGTATCAAAAATCACCATTCGATTGGTTAATTTCACATGGGTATCCACCCATAGAGCCTGCATCATAAACTTACCCTTTCCATGAGGAAAAACATAGGGATCATAATCCGTAACACCTTGGAAAAAATTATAATCCTCAGCTTTTGCGGTACTTCCACCAACGACATTTATGTACCCCCTCTTGAACTGTTCAGTTGCAGCAACTGTTTCTGTTGGATGAGCGACCCCATCAATTTTTTTACCACCTTCATAGTTACTGACAACTATACCTGGATTATCAGCATTGTTCTCTTTCCGTCTTTTAGTAAATTGATAAGAACACCAAGTCCTAACAGAATCCTCTAAATACGGATCAGGTTCTAATGGACATTGAAGCCCCTGATAATTCTCCTCACGGTATTGTCCAGTATTTCCTTCTCCCATCGTTAAACCAAGAGAGTCGCGCAGCTTATAATGCCAGCTGCTGTTATCTTGGAAGGTGACACTATCCTTCCAGTTGCCCATGTACCAACCATCATTATCGCCAACAAAAGCGGTATTACAAACCCAGCCACCTTTTGTTGGGTTCTTTGAATTCCTTTTATTGATGTGGTAGTAACCTTTGGAACCACACGCTTTACAAATTTCTTCAGCGTAAGTTTCATTAACTGTAAAAAGTATTACCAAAAGTATAAAAAATATTTGTTTCATGAATATCTCATAATTTTTTGCTTTAAAATAGTGTAAATCTTAACAATCTGCAAATTCTAGAAATTTTATTGATTATCGAAGATAGCCGTATCATTGTATATTGTTCTTATAAATTTAGGGATAAAATGAGCTACGTACTTAAAACAGATATGAAAATAGGGGACTCTGAGCAGACTCTTTACTTTAGAGGGTGGGCTGGGAAGAATTCTAAACATCCAGACTTTGCAGACAAAATACGCTTTGCCAGGCATTGGAAAGATAAAACCAATTGTACTCGTTTTCATAAAAGAAATATGGAGATGTATTGGAGAGTTTTGTCCAAGTATCTTGAACAGCATCATTAATCAGACATCCATCTAAATCTAAGCATTTTGGGTATTGTGGATATTTTTTTAATTTCCCATCTGAGAAATACATAGCAACAGTATTCGCAATTTGTTTGAGCCGAACATTGTCTTTACTTAGTCTTCTGCTTTGTTCAGTAAGTTTACCTAATGAAAGAAAAAGTATGATTGGCAAGACTACTATAAGATTTATAATGAACGCCCATAAAATAAGTCTTTTTCTTTTCTTATAAATCCCCCAGTTCATAGGTCGAGCGGATTTGTTTGAAAGGTTAAATCTCGATAGAGCTTTGTTATAGAACCGAAGTAAGTTCGATTTATGAGTTTTGCTTGTTCCTGATAGCTTACTGTAGAAACATGACCGTCCTCCCAAACTACAAAGAGGAATTCTTTTTTTCTATATTTAATAGGTTCCCAATTTGTTGCTAAAGGTGCATTCTGTTTACCCGTAAATTTTGAGCTATCATGTGGAAAGAAATAAAAGGGAGAGTTTAAGTTTAACTCTAAATAGGTAGATGATTTTTTACTTTGTAAAATGAATTCATCGATCTCTAAAGCATCAGGGTTTTGGGGATAATTTAATTCAAACCCATCAGAAAAATACATGGCAACTGAAGTTCCAATTTGTTTCATTAGAGATTTGCATTTTGCAGGTTTGTAAGACCCTCTTGTTCTACCTTGTGCTGGCATTAATACAGCAGTAATCGCTATAGTGATTATTCCTAAAAATAGGAGAGTTAAGAGACTATCAAGTTTCACTGGAGGGGCTCATTATATTTAAATGTCATTTTATAAAGGAAGGTCATGAGGCTGTTTTTGACTGACGAGTGGAATAGCTTTTTAGCTTCCTCTTCTGAAACCGAGCTTACATGTCCGTCTTCCCATATTACCTGATAATAGGGAGGGATATTATAGTGTTCCCAGTTTATGGCTAAGGGTTTATTTGCTTCACCAGTATATTCTTCTCCTTCATTAGGAAAAAATAGGTAAGGTGAGTTAAGGCTTATCTCCATCCAGTTTGATGTTTTTTCTGTGTAAATAAGACTTTCATCAATATAAAAGGCAGAAGGATCAGATGGATATTTATTGGTCGAACCATCTGAATAATACATTGCGACAGTAGTACCAATCTGTTTCAAACGACTTTTCATTTTGGCTATTTTATGGCCTCTATGTCTTGGAGGGCTGACAAATGCTGCAATTACGCAAAAGATGATTAATAGAAAAAGAGCTTTAAGGAATGGGTCGATATTGATCTTCATTTTATTCTCCAGGTTAAAAAAATCTCCCTCCGGAAAAACCGGAGGGAGTTCTTTCCCTTCTCCCTCCAGCTGCTTGTAGGATGAATGTTTAAGACTTCTTATGCAGCTGTCAAATTATTTTATATATTGTCATTTACTATCATATACTTTCATGTTAGTCAATAATGAGCTCTTGTTCAAGAGCCTTTTAAAAATTTTTTTGAAAAGTATTAGAGAATGCTTGGGGGCTGTGTTTTGGAGCGGGTAGAAGATGCCAAGCTGGGGCTCGGCGATCCCAGGCTTTAAGGAATGGCGTTTAACGTCCTGGGCACGCCGAGCCCCAGCTCGGCAAAAGTATTAGAGTTATTTAATTTAGATAATGTAATAAGGGCCAAGCTGGACAGGCTGTGTGAAAAACTAAATAAGAAGAGAATTTTTGACAGGATGAACAAGATCTACAGGATTGTCATTTTTAGGAAAAATTATATAAGTTACTATTAATTAAATCTTTACATAAATACCAAAACGGGCTTATTTTTTCTCTTATCTTGATTTTCATGTAAATCCTGTCTAAAAAAGACATTTTTCAGACAGTCTGTGGAGCTTGGCGATCCCAGGTTGGCCATGCCGAGCCCTAGCTCGGCAAAGCACAAGAGTGTTTGAATTGATTTATTTTATTTTGCTTTTTAGGTCGAGGATCTTTTTCTTCTCGGCATCATTCGGAGCAAGTTGACTTAACTTTTCTAGAAGACTTTTCTTCTTAGCTAAATCTGCATCGCCATTAACGATCATCGCAGAGAGTCCACGAAGAAGTAGAATTCTATTTGAGCCATCAGTTAAAGCCGTCAGCTTAATCAACTCTGAAGATTGGTCTAGTGAAGTCCATTTGGCAAGAGTTCTAACAGCTTCTTTTTGCACTGTTTCAGAACCAGACTCGTATAAAGAAACAAGACCGTTATAAGCATTGCTTCCTCCAAGTCGACTAAGAACCTGGATCATCGCTATATTGGACCTTGCACTTGAACCTTTCTTGATTTCCTTCAGAACTTGGCCGGAAACTTGTTCTTCTTTGCCAAATGCAGCAGCGACTAAAGCACCTTGAAAGCCTTTTAAGTCAGTTGAGCTTTCGCTGTTTTTCATCATTTCTACAATCTTAGAAGTTTGAGCATAAACAGCAATATTTTTTAGTGCTTTAAAAGCTTCCTTTCTTACTCCTTTGTCTTCACTTAGAGTAGCAAGTAATGCTGTGTCCGCTAAAGCCTCATTCTTTTTAGAAGACATGATAGATAAAATCAATGCTTTAACATCATTGCCAGCAGTATTGTATGCTTTAATTAAAGGAGCAGCACAATCTTTGGCTGGAATTCTGTTCAAAGCTTCAAGGCTATATTCTTTATCCTCTTTTGAACCCTTAGAAAGGTTAACTATGAGAGGATCAATTACATCTTCGACATTGGCATGAATTGCCAATTCTGAAGCAATTTTTCTTACATATTGATCTTTTGATTCCAAGGCTTTGCTGATAAGGAAGCTAGCTTTATTCGACTTTCTTTTAACAAGAGTTTTTAAAGCCTGCGCCTGAAACATAGGGTTTCCTTTCGAGAAGGAATTAACCAGTTTAGAATTTATGGATGAGTCTTTACTACTTGCCAGTAATTTTACCATAGCAAAAGAAATTCTCAGATTTTCATCACCTAAGTAGCTTATGAGATCGTCTGTAAAATCATTACCTTTAATGTCCTGTAAAGTCGAAAGACATTTTATGAAGAGGTGATCCTCTTTCTTCTTGTCGACTTGGGACATTAATTGTAAAGCATGTGATTCACCTTCGCTATCGCCTAAGTTGCGAGCATAAAGCAAATTATAAGAAACCATAAGACTACGCTTATACTGCTTCTCACCTTTAATGGCTTCTAGTAGAACTTTTGATGAATCTTCATCGGCGATTTCAGCCAAAGCTCTGACTGATGTTTTCTTGAGAATGGCATCATTGCTTTTTGAGAATTCTTCCAGAGCTTCAATTGTGCCTGAGTCATCGGTTTTAACTGAACCAATCGCTTTAATTATATGAAGACGGTTTTGTCCATAGGATTCTTTCAGAGCTTCACTTAGAACATCTGATACAGAATTACCTGAAATAAATCCGTCACTATCACCTTCTATAGAGTTGTTGATAGATAATAAAGCTTGGCAGACATGAGAGCAAAGTTTGTCATTTTGCAGATATTGACTTAAAGGCTCAATAGAAGCTGTACCGCCAATAAGCTTTAGTTCGTGAATCATGAATTGTTGAACTTCAATGCTCTTGGCTGTTTCCAGAGCAAAGAGTAAATCGAGTTCATGGCTTTTTCTATTTGAGCTCAATGCAGCTTTGTGGGTTGCATTTCTAAGAGCAATTCTACTCTTTGTATCATCACTATCTTTGGACCATTTTTGAACTCCAGAAGTGAGCGATGTGTCGGGTACTCTGGACGAACAAGATGAAAATGCCGCAATTGTGGCAGCTGAAATAAGGCTTAGAGCAGTTTTATTCATTATTCTACTCCTCCTTCCAGATTCCAGGGCCCACGCATTGGTTGGTTAATCATGCGATTGGCTTCATCATCGTTAATGAACATTTCTTTATCTGGATCAAAATGAAGAGTTCTATTTAACTGAACAGCGATAATTCCCATGTTGAGCATAGTAGTAGAACGGTGGCCATTGACTTCATTTAGCCCAAACTTCTTTCGCTCTCTAACGCATTCGTGGAATTCTTTATTTTGCTTTTCAACTTCAGGCATAGTCGCAATCATTTCTCTCAAACGAGGAATGGTTGATCTAAATCCTTTGTAAATCTTACCTTTAGGACCTTCGATGTACGGAGCATTTACCATACTGTTGTCACCATCAAGAATAACCTGAGTTCCGTCTTTGTAAGTGTAGGTGATTTTACGCCAGCTCTTAACAGCATCGTGGTGTTGAGGGTCGGTATCAACTTCAACTTTAACTGGCGTAGTATGATCTTTATCTAAGTAATATTGAACTGGGTCGATGTAGTGCATGCCCATATCACCTAAGCCACCACCATCGTAGTCCCAATAACCTCTGAAACTTTGGTGAACGCGATGTGGGTGATAAGGTTTATACGGTGCAGGGCCGAGCCAGAAATCGTAGTCGAGTTCTTTTGGAATTGGGGTCGGTTCAAGGTTGTATTTGCCGCTCCACATATCGATTTTCCAGTTAAAACCCTGGTGTTTACCGATGACGACTTTTAGAGGACCACCTAAGATTCCACTACGAACGACTTTCTTAATTTCGTTAGCGGTTACTCCAGAGCCATAAAAGTTTCCATACATTCTAAACCATGTATTGATACGGAAGATAGTCCCGTTTCTTTTGCAAGCTTCTACCACTTTACGGCCTTCACCGATGGTTCTAGTCATGGGCTTTTCACACCAGACATCTTTTCCTGCATTTGAAGCTGCAATGGCGTGTAAAGCATGCCAATGAGGTGGTGTTACCACTGAAACAATATCAATGTCATCTCTTGCAATCATTTCTCTGAAGTCGTGGTAGGTATCAACCTTCAACCCTTGGCTAGCGCAAGTTTTAACTCCTCGTTCAAGTTGCTTCTTATCGACATCACAGATAGCCAAAACTCTAGAGCCTTTGTATTTCATGTGGCTTTGAGCCATACCGCCGCTACCAATGATAGCTCTTGTTAATTCTTCACTTGGTGGGATGTAGCCTGGTCCACCTAAAACATGTCTTGGAACGATATTGAAAGTTGCAGCTGTTGCCGTGGCAGCTTTGAGAAGGGTACGGCGGCTTAACTTAGCCATGAACTTGCTCCTTGAGAATTTTGCGCTGTAAATCTATAAAAAACATTACTTTAAATAGTGTATTTGTGACCCGCGTTTTTGAAATTAGTTCAAAAATTGTCAATAATTTATCTTTGAATCAGAAATTAAGGGTGGATATCCCTTAAAAATATTTAGAAGATTATATAAAAAAAATTTGAAGGGTAAAAGATAGATCAGCTACAGATTATTGCGGGCCTTCTTTGTTTTGAATCATTTTGAAAGCAAGCATAGCTATTTATTTAAATTTACTCTCTAAAATTTTACCATTGGCATCCAACGGTGATGTTGAGGGAAGTAATTATGTACTTAACAAAAAAGATAAATGAATTTTTATGAGGTTTCTATGATCAGATTGCTATGTTTATTAATGTCAATTTTCCTGGTGTCGTGTTCTACAACTCAGTCATCAAAGCCAAATGTTGTCTTAGTTATAACAGATGACCAGGGCTATGGAGATCTTTCATGTCATGGAAACCCAATCATTAAAACTCCTGAAATGGACAAGCTATACGGAGAAAGTATCCGTCTGACAAATTATCATGTAAGTCCAACTTGTGCACCAACGCGTGGAGCTTTGATGAGTGGTCACTATACGAATAGATGTGGACCTTGGCACACCATCATGGGCCGTTCAATGCTCTTTGAAGGTGAAAAAACTTTAGGTGAAGTTTTCAAAGATAGAGGTTACGCTACGGGAATGTTTGGTAAGTGGCACCTTGGTGATAACTATCCATTTAGACCTGAAGACAGAGGATTTACAGAAGTCGTTCGCCACGGCGGTGGAGGAACAGGTCAAACTCCAGATCTTTGGGATAATGCTTACTTTGACGAAATGTACTTTCACAACAGTGTTCCAAAAAGATTTAAAGGCTACTGTTCAGACGTTTATTTCCAAGAAGCTAAAAGATTCATCAAAGAAAGCAGAGCAGATGGCAAACCTTTCTTCGCTTACATTTCAACGAATGCTCCTCACAGTCCATTTCACTGTCCAGAAAAATATTGGAAGCCTTATCAAGAAGCGCTAAAAAACAAAGGTGGTGACCGTGTAGCTATATTCTACGGAATGATCGTCAATATCGATGAGAACATCGGTAAGATGAGGAAATTCCTTGAAGAGCAAGGTGTCGCAGATAATACAATCTTTATTTTCACTACCGACAACGGTACAGCAAGTGGTGGTAACGTATTCAATAAAGGAATGAAAGGTAAGAAAGGCAGTGAGTATGATGGCGGTCATAGAGTGCCATTTTTCATTCACTGGAAAGACGGAGGATTAACAGCAGGAACTGATGTTAATAAGCTAAGCGCTCACATTGATGTTCTTCCGACATTAATCGAACTTTGCGGACTTAAGCCATTGGAAGCATCTTACAAGCCTGATGGAAAATCTATTGTTCCACTTCTAAAGAATCCTAAAGCTCAGTGGGCTGACAGAACGATAATCACAGATTCACAAAGAGTTAAAGACCCGATCAAGTGGCGTAAGTCTGCAACAATGACTCAACAGTGGCGCTTGATTAATGGTAAAGAACTTTACGATATTCAAAAAGATCCTGGTCAAAAGAACAATGTAGCTGGCAAGTTCCCGGAAGTTGTTAAAAAACTTACTGCAGACTACGATGCATGGTGGGCGGACATTTCTCCTGTATTTAAAAATGATGCTAGAATTATTGTTGGTAACTCAGCTGAGAACCCTTCTGCACTTACGGCTCACGACTGGTTGACAATTGCTGGTGGCACTCCTTGGAATCAAGGACACATTCGTAATGGTGCATTTGGCAGAGGTAACTGGGCTCTTAAAGTAGATAAAGCAGGTAAGTTCAAAATTTCTCTTCGCCGTTGGCCAAGAGAGTCAGGTAAAGCGATTCAAGTAGCTGTTCCTGCAGGAAAAGCAGTTCCAGGTTTAAAAGCATTCAGAGAGACTCCTGGTAAAGCAATGGACTTTAAGAAAGCAGGAATTGTCATCGGCAAAGTAAATAAGGAAATTTCAATTCCAGCAAATGCACAGGAGGTATCTTTTGAAGTTGACCTCAAAGAAGGTCCAGTTTACTTAGAAGGTTACTTTGTACAAGGCGATGGTAAGAAAGTTGGTTCTTACTACGCTTATGTAGAGAAGTTGTAAACCTCTCCTCAGCTTAAATTTAGCCCGAACCTTGAACTAGGTTCGGGCTTTTTTGTGCCTTTGAAAAAACTTTTTTCAAAAAAAGTGAAATTTGCAGTCATATTTATATAACATATGCGATATATATTTATGATTGTTGTATGCAAAAAGGTGTAGAGAGATGAAAAAGTTTACATTAATAGAACTCTTAGTAGTTATCGCCATTATAGGCATTTTAGCTACTTTGCTTTTACCAAGTTTAAGTCGTGCAAGAGAGGCGACGAGGAGGGCAGTATGTCTTTCAAACTTAAAGCAAGTTGGACTTGCTTTAACCATCTATATCGATGATGGAGAATCGACACTTCCAGGTCCTTTATATAGTTTAGTGAAGGCATCCTATACAAAGAACTCTAAGACTTTATCAAAGTATACAGCTGAGGTATTAGGTTTCCCGGCTCCAACAAATACTTCAGTGGATGAGGAACATAGAAATACTATGTTTATGTGTCCATCTTTTACTGAATCTGTAGCAGGAGTAGGCGCTGCAGACACTGTTCAGTTTAGTACCTTTGGCCGTGATCCAGAAACGAACTTAAGATATTTTGGTTATCCTAGTACCGGAGATGAACCAACATCAATTGGACAAGTTGAAGATCCAACTGGTACTGTTTCAGTTAAAGAAGTTGATAACTATTACTGGCCTGGTTCATACAGCGGTGCTGTTTCAAAAGATATTCGTCATGGACTTAAAGGAAGTAAAGCAATAAGAAATGCTTTGTACTTTGATGGTCATGCAAAAGGCAAATACGAGAGTATAACACCTTAAAGTTTGCATCTGCTTCCCCGAAAACATAATAGTAAATTTATAAGGTTTTTTCGGGGATAGACAGATGAAGAGTATAAAACTCAAATTTACGCTAATAGAACTTCTAGTAGTTATCGCCATAATTGGCATTCTTGCATCTATGCTTTTACCTTCCTTAGCCGAAGCCAGGAAAAAAGCCCGAATTGCAGTCGAAGTGAATAATCGTAAACAGTTATATACTGCTACTACGATGTATGCCGACAATAACAATGATTATTATCCATATAGAGGGGCAACATCAAGCTGGCTTCATACTCTTCGTCAAAGTACAAGTTCTCCTAATTTGAACATCATTCTTTTAGAAGCCTACATTGGGCAGGGTGCAAAGATTCGTGAGACAATGTTTTTTTGTGATAGTCAGTTATATGAAGTAAGAGGGCCAGATAATCCATACTATGCGAACTACACTAATAATCATACAAGCTATAGCAGTAATCAAGGTAACGTAAATTACTATGTCATCCCTCCAGATTCGGGAACTTTGCTGGATTCAAGCTTTTATAACACTTCTACAACATCACAGTCAAATACAGATAATGCTTTATGGTCATGTATGATTCTCAATAAGCCTGGGGAATATTGGCTGGCTCACGACGCTGGCCAAACTGAATATGGACCTCAAGGAGCGAGCACTGTGTTTGTAGATGGCGGAGCTCAGTGGGTTAGAAAGTCCTCTTTTGAAATGATTTTTATTGGTGGTAGCA
>Ga0075479_10000839_pt1 | contig 13696 bp, 7 predicted proteins | sample DEB08_DNA_8_FD_76341 | JGI IMG/M metagenome (GOLD analysis project Ga0075479, IMG submission 76341) | Aqueous microbial communities from the Delaware River and Bay under freshwater to marine salinity gradient to study organic matter... | ecosystem: Environmental > Aquatic > Marine > Coastal ... | reverse complement strand
GCATGGGCTTTCAAAAGTATATGGAGTGAATTTCGAGAAGCTTTATAATCTCCTGAAAAAAGATTTGGATCTGGAGAAAATGAATTTTGTAATTGGTCGTATAAGCAATTACGGACTTCTGAAAACTGTCAAAAATTACTCTCAGGAAAGAGCCGTTCGTTGGCAAGAAGTCAGAAACGCTCAAGTTGAAGTTGCTGAAAAGCATAAAGACGGAGCATGGATTAATACAGACGACTTAATCGATGAGACAGATCTACACTACCTTGGTGACAAGCCGCAAATTCTTGGAAAGCGCTTTGCCAGGAAAGCCATCGACTTATTAATCAATCAACATGGTAATGAAATTTTAAATGTAAGCTTTAATAGAGACAAAGGAGAAAAATTCCAATGAATTATATACATCGGTCAAGTGGATTACTCCTAATCATGATTTTTATGATGGGAGTCTTTCATACTGCTTCTGCAAAAAAGAAAACATATGAAATAGTTCTCACAGAGAAAGGTAAAAAAATTGCAGCTGAGTACCTATTGATGCTCGAAGCTTTGAATAAAGAAATTGCGGCAGCATTACCTGAAATAGATGCAAAAAAGAAAGAGGAATTTTTAAAAGCAAGAGCTTTATATAATGCTCTCAAAACTCCAGGAGAAGAAGCAAGTGCAGAGACTGTTAAAGCTTATGAAAAAGCTAAAGCTGTAGCAGTAGAACAAACACTTGCTGCATCTAAAGACCTTCTTAAAGATCTTGAAAAATTTCTTTCGAAAGAAGACTTAGATAAGAAGTTAATCAAAGCGGCCATTCTCAGTCATGGAACTCCCGAAGCGTTAGCTGAGTTTGCTCAACAGAGTGCAAAGCACAAAGCATTATTAGACAAGCTTTTTGCTGATGAAGCTTTGATGAAACAAATAATACTGGCCAATGGTGCTAATGGTGGTGATTATGGTGAAGCCATGCAGGTTTACACGGCTATTCTTGAAGCCAGTGAAAATGCCCGCAAACCTGGAATTCTTCAACGCCTTGCTCTTGGGACAGCTCTGCAAATGCCCTGGAAACCTAATTCAGAAAGAGGTGCAGTACCAGGCATCGTATATCGTTCCCATATGGTTGATCAAGTGCCTCGTTTTTTACACTATGAAAAGGCTTATTTAAATAAAGAACTGGACCCGGCATTTAAAGATATGAATACCTGGGAGTGCCGCTTTATCACCAACAGTGAATACAGCAATGAGGATCTTGCCTGGATGCGAAAAATGCTACGCACTTTCCGTCCGGATATCATTACCTGGGAAGAAGAAGCCTGGCGTTATACCCGCTTTATTAAAAGTGATGTTCCTTATACGAGTACCCAGCACGACCGCAGCCTGGGCTCACCGGCTCAGGAACAGATTTGCCTTGGCGGCATTTGCGGACGACGCGCTTTCCTTGGTCGTCTATCAACTAGAGCTTTTGGTATTCCTACCCGTGCTTCGACTCAATCCGGTCATGCCGCAATGAGTCGCTGGACAAGTAAAGGCTGGAAAATTAATCTAGGTGCCTGGTGGTCAAATGCCTGGACTGGACCACAAGGTGGAATGGATTTTTATACAGATTCAAGAGCCCGTGAATTTCCAGAAGAATATATGCAGGTACTGCGGGCTCAATGGATTGGTAATGCTCTTGGAGAAGAAGATGTCAGTATCCGCCAATATGGTAAAGGTGGAGGATTTTGGGACAGTCTTGCTTTCCACAAAAAAGAAATCATCTCTGAAAAAATGAAACAAGATGAGGAAGATGCAAAATTAGCTGAGTTAAGTGCCGCAGAAGGTCAAGCTTTAGGTGAATCTGATAAAGTACTCACCGAAATGGAAGTTAAGCCCATTGAGATACCGGAAGAAGACAGCAAAATTACGACAGAAAAAGATGGAACTATTATAATTCCCGCCGTCGCCTGCAGTAGTCCTCAAAATAATACAGAGAAAGTTTTGTTTCTTAATAGTTGGGGTGGAGGAATGCAGCTTCACTACAAACGCCTCGGTGCTCAACCTGAAATTCTTAGATACAGCATTCAGGCTCCAAAAGCTGGAAAATACGAGCTATCTATGAATGTTTGTACTGTTGCAAATAAGTATGAAGTCATAGCTCGCATCAACAGAAGAAACATGGTCAATTTAAAGCTGCCATTCAGTAAAGGAGAATGGGAGAGTACGAACTCACAGGTGATCGAACTGCGTGAAGGGCGCAACTCAATTATGTTCACTTTTAAAGCTCCGAATAGAGGCGTGAGCTTTAAAAACTTTCAGCTGAAGCCGGTGAAGTAATATGCATTATTTGTCTCTAAAACTTTTCTTATTTTTCTTGTGTAGCGCCCTACTCTCTTTACCTGCGGCAATTACAGAGAAAGATATTACCGACCTTAAGAAGAAACTCACTGACTCTTCAAAGTCTTCATCCAGTGCCAGAAAGAAGTTGGCGATTCGCAGGGTTATTCGCGAAGCAGAAGGGATTTTAAAAGAGAATGCCTCGGCTGACAATCGCTATGAAATTCTACATGTGCTTTACAAAAGTCAGCAGGCTCTGGTAAGCCTCGATAAATCTTCTACTAACAGAAAAGCATTTTTAGAGACATGTAAATTACTGGCCAAAGCGCCCAATAAATATGCCGGTTTACGACTTGATGCAGACTTACTTTTGACACAGGCAGAAGCCGCTCGCAATGGGGGAGACGCCGCAGCAAGAGCAAATGCTCTTCGCCCTTTAGTTGAACGTTACAAGGATACTGATGTCGAGCCGAAGGTGTTGAGAATTGCTATGCTATTGGCTCTCGAGTACGGTAATACACAACTTGTGAATGATCTTCGCGGTGTTATCGCCAAACGTTCCCCTGGAGATATGGAACTGATAAAATTCCAAAGAGATAAACTGACCACTCAGGTTTTTGGAGCTCCGTTAATAGCCGACTTTATAAGATCTGATGGTCAAAAAGTTAAGGCTCCTATGGATTTTATGGGGCAGACAATCATGCTCTATTTTTGGTCTGCTAAGGATATGGAAGACTTGAAGGGCTATGCAGAAGCCTGGAAGAAGGTAAAGGCTGAAAACAAGATTATGCCGGAAGGTCGCTTTCGCATAGTCAGTGTGAATATGGATAATCTTCCGGATTGTGGGGAAAGTACTCTAAAGGAATTAGGAGTTGACTGGATGGCCCTTAAGTTGCCAAAAGGAAAAGAAAGCGAATTCTACAAAATTTATGTGCGGACAGGAACCCCCAAAGCATTAAGCATAAGCCCCAGCGGTTATACTGCATTGCATCAATCAGGGTGGAGAAGTGATAGAACTCAGGAAAGGCTTTTGGGATCCCGTATGGCCAGATCCTGGGTGGCACCTCGTTATTGCAGTCAACTGCAATCCCTTTTTGCGGCAGATTTTCTTGTCATTGATCCCACTGGCGAAATTGACCCGACAGCACCGCCGGAATTGAAAGCCGTCAATGGATCAAAGTTATCCCGGTCATCAGCTTCTGTTCCAGAAGCAAAACTAAAAGCTATACAAGAATGCTTTGTGGCTCCGCCATTTCGCTATCGTTTAGCTCATGCAGAGCTTGTTGCAAATTATAAAAAAGCCGCTGACCTTTGCCGTGAAACTATTTCTGCTCATGCAAGTGCACCTGACCTATGGATTGTGCGCAATAGACGCATTATCGCATTGATGGGCTTATGGAAAACGGGTGATGATAAAGCCTTTGCTGAAGCTGTAAAAGAAGCAAATGCCGCTATCAAAGCCGGTTACCCCAAAGGAACAGATGTTATCGCTCAACTTTGCTTAACCAGAGAAGCTTTGCGTTCAGCGGAAAACCCTCAAACTTTTGTTAAAGAATTTATTAAAAGCAGGGGAGGTTACGATGCCTCGGCGCCAGATCTCGCAGCGGGTGCGCTTTTAGCTCTCGAAGTTTGCGACAGGCTGAGCTATGAACGTTACCGTCAGGCTATACTTGAGAAACATGCTAATAATCCAATGATGTGGACAGTTACCGCATTTTTATTAGAACGCTTTCATCAATATTGGCTCTTTCACCCACCATTCACTGCCGGTTGGACCTATGGAAGACGCCAGGACTATTTTCTAGCAGTTGGCAATCCTGAAGAAGCGAATCGTCGTTTGGAAATGGAGCTGAAAACACTTGATGGCAAGGTCGTAAAGTTTCCTGAGGCCTCCGAAGGAAAATGGACAGTAATCTATTTCACTCAAAACAAAGAAATGAACAGGCATTATCGCGAAATGGATCAAATTTCTCAATCCCGGCCTTTTCAGGATGTTAATTTTATTACTGCTGTGATTGATGGCAATGCCAGTTCCGACAGTGAATCCAAAAAGAAGAAAATACCCAAGAGTTCTTTTCCAACCTTAATGGTTCCGGGAGGCCTTAAAAACCCCATTGTCCAAAAGCTTGGTATTATGGATGAAGACTTAAGGCACAATATTGTGATTCTCAAACCTGACGGTAAAATCGTCCTGGCAGCTTCTGGTTTGACCATGAAAAGCCACAAAGGCCAAATTGTGAAAAATGTAATCGAATGGCAAGATGAAAAATCTATAGATGATGCTCTGAAAGCCGGTAAAATAGAAGAAGCAAAGCGTTTGATTTTCGCTTTGGCACCGATTGTTAACCCGGACCCTAAAAAGAAGAACGTAAAAATACCAGTTCCATACCTTCGCAGTCGAGCCAAAGTCTACATGGCGATGGGCAATCTCGAAGCGGCCAAAGCAGATGCTGAAAAGGCTTATCTGGAAGCGAATATCAAAGGTGGACATATAAGTATGCGTACCGAAGACCTGGATCGTGCAGAAGCTCTCAAAGCAAAAATTGCCGAAGCCTTGAATAAAGAATAAGTCACTCTAAGAAAATGTATAAGGTTACTTTAAACCGAAATCTAAGTTTAAATGAAATGCCTTAGTACACTCAAGATCCTGTTGAACAAAAAAAAATTATATTTTGTGTCCAGTATTTAGAACATTCCCGTTAGTACAGGCAAACAACAATGATTTTTTTACTTTCAACGGGAAAATAAATGAAAAATATAAAACACACTTTAAACAGACGACATTTAATATCTTCCCTGGGTATTTTTATTGCACTACCCTCTCTTGAAACTTTCGCGTCTACGAAAAACTCAATTGCTAAAGCTCAAAACTTTGTTGCCATAGGTACTGAACTTGGATGGCATCAGCAAAGCTTTTATCCCAAAACTGCCGGCTCTGAATACGGTATGCCCAAAACCTTAAAACCAATTGAGAAGCACCGGGATGATTTTACTATTCTTTCAGGCCTGGATCATAAAGCTGCACATGGCCATAGTTATTGGTCCAACTTCCTATGCGGTAAAAACACCAAAAGTTATTCTTTAGATCAGATAATTGCAGATAAGATTAGCACTAAAAGCCGATTCAGTTCTTTTCAATTATGCACTGGCCAATTGGGGACAGCGATGTCGTTTTCCAAGCAAGGGACTCCCCTGCCTTCTATCAATCGCCCTTCAGTTTTTTTCAAAAAAATGTTCATTACAAAAGATGATCAAAAGTTCCAGGAGTATATCCTGAAAAGTGGTAAATCATCTCTGGATTTTGTCTTAGAAGATGCCCAAAGTTTAAATAAAAAAGTTTCTTCAAATGATAGAAATTCTCTTGATGAATATTTTACGGCATTGCGCAGTGTCGAGAAACGACTTGAGAATAAAATCTCTCATCTAAAGAAGCCTATCCCGAAAACAAGTTATAATCTACACGATTCTGATCCTATAGCACCAAGTGAACAACTGGACTCGGCTAAGCTAATGTATGACCTCATGGCTTTAGCTCTTCAAAATGGCTCCAGCCGTGTTTTGTCTTTGAAAATTGGTGGAGGTGGTCCGGTATTTACTCTCAATGGCAAACCCTTAAGTGATGGATATCACGGTCTAAGTCACCATGGAAATAATGCCAATAAACTGCGAGATCTTTTACTGGTCGAAAAAGAACATATGAAGGCTTTCAATACCTTCCTTAATCAGCTTAAAACAAAAAAGGATTCAACAGGGAATAACTTACTCGACAGTACAATAGTTCTTGTGGGTACAGGAATGGGAGATGCCAGCCGCCACGCTAATAATAACTTACCGACTCTTGTTGCCGGAGGTGGTTTTAAACATGGAACTTTCATCGCTACAGAGCAGCAAAAAACACCTTATCTGCTTGGAGATTTATTTATCACTCTTCAACAACAATTAGGTATACAAACAAATCAATTCTCAAATGCCTCTAACAATATTAATAACTTATTGGGGGCATCATGAAAATATTCCTAATACTATTATTTTTAGTGACAAACTTATGGGGAAACAATCACTCAAAGATCCCTGAGTTCGCTTTAAAATATCTCGATAAGTACTGCCTGAACTGTCACGATAAAGATACTGAAAAAGGTGATATTCATCTGGAGTTTGACTCAGTCAACTGGGGGTCTCACGAAGAACGCGAATTGTGGGCAAGTACACTATTAGTCTCTCACGATAAAATGATGCCTCCAATAGACAAGAAACAGCCAACTGACATAGAACGAAAGCAGTTCACCAGCTGGATTCAAAGCTCCCTTGACGAAAGCCCTATATTCTCAAGTACAAAAGCCAGACGATTAAGTAAAGAAGAATATATCAATACAATCCGCTCTTTATTCAAAATGAAGAACTTCCAGTTGCCTGTTGGCTTTCCGGAAGATAATAAAGTCAAAGGATTTGATAATCTGAGCAAAGGACTGGTTTTATCGACTGATTTGCTAGAAGCATATTCGGAGGTTGCAGAACAAGTAGCCAGTCGCATCTTTCCACGTCAACTGAAATATGATACGACAGTAAAAGATCACAAATTAAGCATAAAAGATTTTGGCAGGAGTTATCAGGCTGCATCGATTCATGACAATAAACTTCGTTTAATATCCACTACAGAGATGTACAAATTCAGCGGGACCTGGCTAGATAAAGTTGAAATAAAAGTTCCGGGAATTTACAAGATTAGCGTGACCGCATCTTCCTTCAAAGCTGACAGATTCAATTTTCTCAAAGAACCTATGATCATGGAAGTGAGAGCGGTAGACACTACAACTTCTGAGCGTGCAAGATATAAACGTCTCAGGCTCTTGAAAGAAATCAAAGTTGACTCTAACACTCCCGAAACTTACACTTTTGAAACAAAATTATTTGCTGGACAAACAGTGGTCTTCCGCTGGAAAAATGCACCAATAGATTTTGAGCCAGATCCACTGATGAAGCACTTAGAAGAGCGCTTTAAAAAAGATAAGACCTTCCATTCAGCCTGGAATAAAGTCTTTGGTTCAATGATCAGAAAAAAGAGACTTACTTTAAAAAGTGGAAATGGTTGGGAGGTTTTTGAAAAGGTATTAAATGACCCCAACCTTGATACAAGTAACAAGGCAAGAAACCCAAAAATAACATCCGGCATCTTTAAATTATTTTACAGGGAAAAGGGCAAAGAGCACTTACTTCCTCCTTCAAGCCGCTTCTATAACATTTTTGCCAATGAGTATTTTCAAAATGGCCCGGCACTGGAACTGCATAAAGCCAGAGTCACGGGTCCTATATCTTTAATTCCCGGAAAAGATGAGATAAATGCTCAATTAAGGCAAAAAAATATTCTGGGCCTGGACTTAAGTTCTAAAGAAAATAAAGAGGTTTTAGTCAAAGAGTTTTTGGTTAACTTTTTACCAAAAGCCTTCAGACGCCCAGTAAGTAAACAGACTGTTGAAACTTTCATGAAAATGGCGAGAAAGGCATGGTCTGAGGGGCATGACTTAAAAGAAAGCCTGCACCTGATCATTCGCAATATTCTGATATCACCAAGATTTCTATATCGTTCTTATAACGAAAAACTGGATGACTATGATTTAGCATCAAGGTTATCCTATTTTTTAACTAAGACCCCTCCAGATGAACAACTGCTGAATTTGGCATCTAAAAAGATGCTTCGCAATCCTGGCACTTTCCGTCAAGAAGCTCTGCGTTTGATGCCCAAACACTATAAATCTCCAATGATTCAAAGCTTCGTTGGGCAATGGCTTCACATTGACAATTTAAAAAATATAATGCCTGCACCTAAGTTTAAATATTCTGACGTAGATACAGAAATAGCTAAACAGGAAGCTTTTCTTTTCTTTTATGAAATCCTTTCAAAGGACCTACCGATGACCACCTTTATAGATCCGGATTTCACTTATTCTACAAGAGGTTTCGCACATAGAATTTATGGTCTGGGCAAAGCTCCTTCCAGTAATTACCAAAGTCTGAGTAATATAAAACTTTCTCGAATGCCTATACCTAAAGGATTTCGTCACGGCGGTTTATTAGGCCAATCTGCAGTTATGCTTGGAACTGCAAACGGTGTAGATACACAAGCCGTTTTGCGAGGAGTTTGGGTTATGGAAAATATATTGGGCCTTCATATTCCCGAGCCTCCACAAAACATTCCGGCTTTAACCCCGGACATAAATGGCGCTACAAGTCCACGAGACATTCTCTCAAAGCACACTTCTACAGCTTCCTGTGTTTCTTGCCACAAAAAGATTGATCCGCTTGGCTTTGTATTAGAAAATTTTGACCCTGTCGGTAAATGGCGAAATAAATGGCCTGAGACAAATACAAAAATAGACTCAAGTGGAGTTTTATTTGATGGAACGAAAGTTAAAAATGTTTTTGAATTTAAGAAATGGCTGGTTCAAAATATTGACTACTTTTCTGTCTGCCTGTCAAAAAAGCTAATGACTTATGGCACTGGGAGACTACTCAATTTCTCAGAAAAAGAAGAAATGAAAGATATAGTCAGAACTACAAGGCTGCAAAATAAGGGCTTTAAAAGTCTCGTTCTAAACTTGATTACAAGCCGTACATTTATGGGTAATCTCTATACTAAAAGTGACAGCGCACCGACACAGTCTCCTCAAATACAAAAGCAAGATTCAAAAAGCAAAAAAAGTCCCTCACAATCAAAAGTTGAGAAAACTAAACTGCAACCTTTTAAAGGTCATGAAACCTTTGATGATATCAGTTTAAATCGATTCATAAAGTTCCCAAAGAAAAACTCAAAAATACAAAATGGGCTTCTTTGGACACACGGTGAAAGCGGTAGTAAGTACCCTCCTCAAGTAGAGTTCCCAATAGATGAAAAAGATTGTACTATTTCTCTTAGATTTCGTCATCTGGGTGAAGGTAAGCTACTCTATTTATTTATTGATGGTGATGATGGTTTTGGAGGTCAGGACCATATGCTTCGAGTCAAGGTCAGCAGAAATGCAGTAGGTATCCAAGTTGACAATCATTCTAAGAATCCTCAAGACCCGAAGTTTCTTAAAATTATTAAGAAACATAAAAAGCAAAGGCCAGATAAAAAGGAAAGACCGCCAGACCCTGTTAGTGGTGCTTACCGAATACCAGAACTATTACAACCAGACAAAGTAAATCTCAGTGATAATAATTGGCATGAATTGAAATTAGTCTTTAAAAAAGACTGCGTTTCAATAAGTATCGATAAAACTCTCTGGCAAAAAACATTAACTCGACCTGGCTTTGCATTTAAAAAGGACGAAATCCTCTTAATGCTTAATGGCGGAAATAAAGGGATTGAAATCGATGACCTCAAAGTCTTATCAAATTAACCGTTTTACTGAGAAAGTGATTAACTGTTTAAAGTGTTGAACAAGGAATGTGTGATGAAAAAGTTTACGTTGATAGAATTATTAGTTGTTATTGCAATTATAGGCATACTGACCAGTATACTTCTTCCTTCTTTATCTAAGGCGAGAAGAAAAGCAAAAATTGCGGTTTGTAAAAGTTCTTTGAAACAGGCTTACTACAACTGTGTTATGTACACTAATGACAATAATCATCATCTACCTGATGGATCTTATAAAGACGGTAACATCACTGCAGAGTCTTCCTTATTAATTCAGCCTTCGACTTTTGAACAGATCTATGGTGAAGGAATAACAGAGGCTGGCAGCACAAACTCTCCCATTTCCTGCCCCGAAAACCTACAATTCCCAGTTCCAGACTTCGGTATTAGCAGCATAGGCCCTTACTCTTACCAGGCTTCTCATGGCAATTTGAATACTATTTATAATTACAATACAGCTATGAAAATTTCAGATGATTCAGAATGGCCTCTTTTGAGTGACTATAATATGATCAGTACAGGTAACTGGAGTATATCGAATCACAATATTAATGGGGCTCAAACAAAAGCATTCCACACTGATATCACTTCTGAGGCAGCTCTTAAAACATTTAGCATAGGTGGGAACTCAGTCTACATAGATGGTGCAGTAAAATGGATACATGTAAAATCAATGACTTTTTACTATGAGTCAACAAGCGTACTTAAAGGAATGTACAAATTAAGAGATTAATAAGTTAAATTAAGAGCTGAAGATTATTAAATAAGCTCTGGCCTTTTTTGCTCCGGATTATTCTAGAATTTTGTATGTATTTTTAGGATAATCCAATCAAACGAACAAGGGCTTTTGTTTCACTTCAGATCCAGCTAATTAACCACTTTTTTAATAATAATGTCTTACATGAGCTTCAAAAAATAGGATACATAAGTGAAACTCAGCTCAAATGTACTCATTATCACACTTTTGAGTATCAATTTATTCTCTTGTTCAAGTTATAAAGATCCCCAATATCCAAGTTTCTGGAGTTCTGGGCTTCCTTACAAGGTAAGTCTGATGGAGGAAGATGGTCGTATTGTTCTTGATTTAGCAACTAGAGAAATGATCTCAACTGGCGATCACAAGCTGAATCTTCATAAAAAAGAAGTCCCTGGAGGTTTTGAAGTTGAAATTAAGGGAGTGAGTATTTCAGAAAGGGGAACCTCAAATGCTTTGGCCCCTGCTCACGGGAAAGTAGAACTGCCGGTGAAGAAAAGAGCTCTTAATAAATTCAAGGTTATTTTTAAGCACAATAAATCAACAGATATATACAAACTGATAGTTACTGATGAGGGCTATTCATTTAGGCCGGTAGGCCCTCCAAAACTAATTGAGTATGTACAACCGGAGTTTTGGCCCATTCAAGGCTTTACTATTGGAGAGACTGTAAAATTTCTGGATGTTGAACGAGGGAGTTATAGCAGATACAATTCAGCTGAAATGAAAATAATAAAGAACCAAAGATCATGGGAAATGTTTTGGAGATCGCATAGGGGTAGAAATTTCTGGAAAATATTAACTCCTAGAATTAATTTTAATGAGGAGATAGTCATTGCTCTAATTGGTGAAGAACATGCCTATTATGGTCATACACTTGAGGTTACTGAAATCAAAAATGGAAGCCCTATTATTGTTTACTACAAGAAAACAGATCCAAATACTAATTATCATTTTGATCTCATACGTCCGCTCGAGGGCAGCGGCCGTCCATCTCATATTGTTAAAATCAAATCGACTAAGAAAAAGATTATTTTTAAAAATGAAAAGAACAAAGGCTGTAAAAATAAGAAATAGTTGATTTAATCCGTGGGATATTAAATCTTTTACAAAGCCTTCACCTTTATAAAAAATTTTTGTTGAAGTCCTTGCCCACAGTCTTAGAAATACGGCAACAAACCAGAAGCCAGATACGATAATTGAACAACAACTTTGAATAGCAACCAGTCTAAAAGAAGGAGTTATTTGAGAGATTGATCTGATCTTTGGTATTTTATAAAATATAACAATTAAAAACTTGCAGTGACTTTATCTAAAGTCTTAACTCAGATATTCGGCAGAACGGCTATACAAAAATAAAAATGGAAAATCGAGTAGGAAAAACCAGAGCTACTTTAATTCAAAGGCTGCAATTGCAAAATGATGAACCAGCCTGGGAAGAGTTTATTGATGTTTATAGCCGTTACATCTACGCGATCATCAGAAGACTAGGAGTATCAGCTCAAAGTGCAGAAGAACTAAACCAGGCAATTTTAGTAAAACTATGGGAAAAGCTGCCAGATTATAAGTTTTTGCCAGAGGTAGCTAAATTCAGAACATGGTTATTCAGAGTTATCTATAATTCCGTAATTTCACATAAAAGAAAGCTGAATAAAGAGTCCATTACATCAGAAATTACTGACGATATTGAAGTGAAGCCTGAAATTAATGAGATTATGGAACAGGAATGGGAAAATTATATTGCCAATCTTGCCTGGGAAAAAGTGAAACCTATGTTTTCAGGGAGTGCTATTCAGGTCTTCGAGTTAAGCTTAGAAGGGAAGAGTTCCGAGGATATTTCTGAACAACTTGGATTAAAATTAAACACAGTCTACAAGCTGCGAAATAGATTCAAAGATAAACTGGCCAAACAAATTGAGTATTTGAGGGAAGATTTAAGCTAGTCAACAAAGTTAATCTTTACGCCTCTTTTTCTAAGGACATCTAAAATTCTGCTTTCCTCATTCACTTTAGAGAGATACAAAGTTTTAAGGCTTTTGAAATCTAATAAATTATAATCCATTTTAATCTTACTTTTACTCAAGTCTAAAACTTTAAGTTCCGTAAGTGTTTTAGCCCCCCAGAATTCCTTAAAAGGAGTATTACTTAAATTGAGCTGTTTAAGATCCAAAACTTCTAATAAACAAACTCCTTTAAGACCTTTCTTTTTATAGACAATTCTGCGCAATTTCGAGTTATTGGAAAGATCCAAGCTCCTGTTCTGATAATCAAATTTAAAATTTAAATCATTCGTTTTATTGAGTTTACAAAGAACTATTTTTACTAATGGCGCCAATCTGTTTTTTGAGATCTTATCTTTAAGGTTTAGTATGATTAAAACCTGAGTTCCGATGTCATTTATGGAGCGTATAATCGGTCTTAAATCATTAGAAGGAACACCATCAGTTTTATACCCTGAAGCCAACTCATACAGCTCTTTGTAAGGAGTCGATTCATTTCCAGCTTTTTCAAAACAGGGAATACTTTCCTTGAACTGTAAGTTTATAAAATGATAATAAGCTTTTTGGGCCCAGGCCCATTTATTATGAGGATCATCTTTAAGCATATCATTAACAATGACTATGTGACCGAAGTTTAACTCTAACTGCAGATTCCAAATGTATTTTTTAAGTATTTCAGCGTGACTTTCCTCGGTATTTCTTAACTTCTTCTGACCGCTAATGTAAAGTTCCAGGTTTTTATCTGATTCCTTCCTGGCTTCTTCAGCTCTGAAGGCTACTTTCTCAGCCTTATCTTTAAGTTCCAAAGCCACTTCTTCACTTTTTTGCAGTTGGTAAATAAAAAACTGACTTCCTACGATAAGTAATAATAAGAACAGCAAGACAATATTTGAAACAGTCTTATTTCTTTTATACAAAAGAATCAGCTGTTTTATAAAACCAGCATTCTCAGCTTCTGTAGCAAAGCCTGCCAAGTAATTTTCTACTTCTCTCTTTAAGTCAATGACTGTGCTATAGCGAGATACGGCTTCTTTCTTTAGACATTTTAAGATTACTGCTTTTAAAGCCTCTGGAGTTCGTTCAAAAGTAAGTTTGCCATCTATTGTAGCCGTTAAGGTCTTTTCAAGGTCAGCTTCTCTGAAAGGGACTTTTTGTTCCATCAGGCTGTAAAGCAGACAACCGAGTGAAAAAACATCTGTTTGTACAGTTTTTTCTTCACCCAATATTTGCTCTGGAGCCATAAACCCAGGAGTT
>Ga0075479_10000833_pt1 | contig 13723 bp, 9 predicted proteins | sample DEB08_DNA_8_FD_76341 | JGI IMG/M metagenome (GOLD analysis project Ga0075479, IMG submission 76341) | Aqueous microbial communities from the Delaware River and Bay under freshwater to marine salinity gradient to study organic matter... | ecosystem: Environmental > Aquatic > Marine > Coastal ... | reverse complement strand
GTGCTGGAGTTCGAATAGGGAGGTGTCTCCATGCGGCCCGAATGGTACCCGCAATGCTGGCGCGAGCTCAGTGCACTGCAGCAACCTGAGTATGATGATCAGGAGTCGCTGCAGTGCGTGAATTCTACGCTCACGGCGGCGCCCCCTCTGGTGACGGCGTGGGAGGTGGACAGGTTTCGTGGGCAGCTCTCGGCCGTAGCGGACGGAAGGGCGTTTTTGTTGCAGGGCGGAGACTGTTCAGAGAGCTTCATTGATTGCGAGGCCGGGACGATATTGCGGAAGCTCAAGGTGCTGATCCAGATGAGCCTCGTGTTGATCTGGGGGGGCCGACAGCGCGTGGTTCGGGTCGGCAGGATAGCCGGGCAGTACGCGAAACCGAGGTCATCACCGACTGAGGTTGTGGACGGGGTGACTCTTCCCAGTTATCGGGGTGACATCGTAAACGGTTCCGAGCCTGATATCCGTGCTCGGCGGCCGGTGCCAGAGCGAATGCTGAGGGCATACGAGCGCAGTGCGATGACGCTCAATTACATTCGTGCTCTCAGCGAGGGTGGGTTCGCGGATTTGCACCATCCGGAGAACTGGGATCTCGAGTTTGTGCGTAATACTCCGGGATCAAGGCGGTATCAGGAGCTCTTGAGTACGTTTAGTGAGGCTGTGCAGGTGTTGGATGTGGTGGCTCCGGGGAATTCCGCCGAGTTATCGCGGGTGGATTTCTTTACATCTCACGAGGCGCTGCTGCTTGAATACGAGGCTGCTTTGACCAGGGGCGACCGCAGGTCCGGGTACTATAACTTAGGGACCCATTTTCCGTGGATTGGTGACCGGACACGACAGCTTGATGGTGCCCATGTTGAGTATTGCCGGGGAATCCGCAACCCCGTTGGTTTGAAGGTGGGTAACACGGTTTCGGGAAGTGAGCTGATCGAGCTTCTTCGGATTCTGAATCCGAACAATGAGCCGGCAAAGGTTGTGTTGATCCATCGATTTGGCGCGGGGCGGATTCGAGAGCGACTTCCTGTTCTTTTGGACGCCGTTTCTTCGAGTGGACTTTCGGCGGTGTGGTGCTGTGATCCGATGCATGGGAACACGGTCAGCACCGGGACTGGTGTGAAAACGCGGGCGTTCGACGACATCGTGTCTGAGGTATTTAGTGCGTTTCAGATTCACCGGGAGCACGGGTCGCGTCTATCGGGCATTCATCTGGAACTGACGGGTGATGACGTGACGGAATGCGTGGGTGGCCCGGGTGATCTGTCCGAGAAGGATCTGGAGCGCGATTATCGCAGTACAGTTGATCCGCGGCTGAATTACGAGCAGTCGATGGAGATCGCATTCTTGTTGGCGGAACAGCTTCGCGAACAAGCTTTGTCTCACTGAGATGGTTGCTCAGCCGCTGGTTGAGGGGAGCTCGTTACGGGAATAGTGCTGCGGGGTTTTACGGCAGTGGTTGATTCCGGTAGCTATGGTCGAGAATTTCCATCGGATGCATGACTGGAAGATCGTGTCCTGCGGATTTGAGCTGTGCCTGAAGTTGCAGTGAGCATCCGGCGTTTGCGGATGCAATGACATCCGGCGCGTTATTCAGGAGATGATTGAGCTTTCGCTGGCCGAGGCGATTTGCCATTTCAGGCTGCGTAAGGTTGTATGTGCCAGCGGCGCCGCAGCATAATTCCGGCTCGTCAACGTGTGTCAGAGACAGCCCGGGGACCATTTGCAGAAGATCGCGAGGCTGTTTTTGAATTCGTTGGGCGTGCTGCAGGTGACACGCGTCCTGGTAGGCAACCTTAACTGGCAGTTTTCCACTGGGGCTGATCGGGCCCAGTTCAGCAAGAAACTCGTGGACGTCTTTGACAAGTGAGCACAGCCGGTTGATTCTGCCTGCCGCATCCGGGTCATGAGTCGCGAGTTCTTCTGTGACGTGCGAGTAGTCTTTCAGCATTGATCCGCACCCGGCGACATTGACGACGACCGCATCGAGTGGCTTTTCCAGAAATGCGTCAGCGTTCATCGCCATGAGTTGCATCATGGGCTCGGACGCTCCGGAGTGATAGTGGATTGCGCCGCAACAGGACTGTTGTCCGGGGATGATGACATCGCATCCGTTTTCCTGGAGCACACGAGCGGTGGCCCAGTGGACATGGCGGAACATAGCATCTGCCACGCAGCCAATGAACAACCCGACGGTGGCTCTCCTTGTTCCTTTTGCGGGCAGAAACTCGGGTAGTGGTTTTTCGTGTGGTTTGAGGCGTGGTAACTGTTGTTGCATGCGTTGCAGATGCGTTGGCAGGAACCGGGTGATACCGAGTTTTTCCGCCAACCGGTCAAGTCCAAATTTTTGCATCCAACGTGCTGGCGTTAAGGCCCATTCCAGTCGCCGCCTGTAGGGAAAAAGTCCGTACAGAATCCACTTGCGGAACCACGCGGGGGTCGCATCACCTTCGCTGGTGGTGAATGCCGGAATTTGCTGCATGTCGACGCGGAAGGGTTCGAGAATCCTGCCGTACTGAACGCCACTCGGGCAGGCCGTTTCACAACTTCGGCAGTCGAGGCAGAGGTCCAGGTGTTTTCGTGCCGTATCAGTGAGTTCAAGTCGACCGTCAACGATGGCCCGCATCAGGTAGATACGACCGCGGGGACCGTCGTTTTCGTTGCCGGTTTCAGCGTAGGTCGGGCAGGCGGCTGTACAAAGACCGCAGTGAACGCAGTCAAGGAAGCGTTCATAGGGGATTTGCTGTCCCAGTCCGTGACTGGTTGCCGAGTCAGTCGAAGTATTGGAGTGATTCACTGAATCAGTTCCTGGAAAGAGCAAGTTGCTTAGTTGTCCCAGTTTACCCGTCTGTATGTGTGCCCAGGACATCTGTTAGCTTTGAGATCAGAGCCTGAACATCTGGCGGTGGATCCATCAAGGTTGCGAATTCACCACGCAGAACACGGACATAACCGTGGCTTTCGGCAATCATTGACCGCGCAAGCTGGATAACAGATTGTAGTTCCGCTGTGTTCGATGCGATTGCATTGGCTGACGGCCCTGCCCATAAGCGACCATTTCCGATATGCCCATAGATAACGCAGCCCGCTGCCTGCAGCCGAAAGGCCATGTCCGCTGACAGGGAAGGCAGCGTACGTATCTCGACCAGCCAGTCCGGATTATCTTCCTGAACAGAATGACCAGCCAGCGTACATGCAGCCTTGCACCAGTGCTGGAATGTGCTGTTGGAGTTGATGACGACTGGCGGCTGAACACAGCCTGAAAGTTCCAATTGAACTGTCTTAGTCTGCCAGTCACAGACATCTTCCGGACCGCAGAAACCAACGATGAGATGCAGTCTTTGTGAGGAATCCGCCGAAACCTTGTAGTTGGTCGCACTTGTGGAAGAAAGCACGGTTGCAATGAGATTGGAGCTCGCAATATCAAGGATCGCAGGTGTTGTTTGTGATGTATTCAGGCGCAACAGTGCAGCTTCGAGGCTGTTTGAATCATCAAATTCGCAGAGAACCAGACACCCGGACGGAGAGTTCGGGATCACTTTCAGCGTGACCGAATTGAGACGACCAAGCTTTCCCTCTGAGCCGACCATGAGCCGGCAGAGGTCATAGCCTGCGACGTTCTTGACAACTCGACCTCCCCCGTGGAAGACCCGCCCCTGTCCATCGGTCGCTTCGATTCCGATCACATAGTCTCTCAAGGTGCCGAAACTGTACTCGCGAGGGCCACACAAGTCGCGATAGATCATATCTGCGATTGAGAGTGAATCGCTTCCAGAGTCAATTGGCAGTTGCTGCGATTCAGTTGCCAGAACGGACTGCAGTTCTCCATAAAGCATTTCGGCCCGAATGGTGATTGTCAGATCCCGAGCTGGGTAGTCAATCACATTACTGGTGGGATCGGGAGGACTGGAATCCTGATTCATGGCTGCTCCGGAAGGCGAGGAGACCAACGACCGCGAAGAATCGAGTGCCGATTGGGGTGGCAATCTAAGATGTTAGGAAGATTCAACCGGGGATTGAAATCCAATAGTGGATGGAAGCAAAGAACTCACGGGAGTTTCAGCAGCGCAAGAGAAAGCCTCTGGCAGAATCACTGAGCAAAATCTGTTGACGCCCAATTCACAGAAATAAAGTGGGCACCCGACGCCCGGGTCATGTGATCCGAACATGGTCGGCTTGACATTCGGCCAGAATCAGACCGGGTTCCCGTTTGGGTAAATCTGTAGGGTCAACTTGTTTTGCTGCAGCAGAAACTGTCAGAGGCTCTGGCAGACGATACGGATCGTCTGCAGGAACTGCAAGAGAATCACGCCAGCTTTCCTGTCGGTGTACTGCTGTGGATGCAACGTGATTTCTGGGCGGAATCGGCGAATCGGGAAGAAGCTGCAGGCCAGGCCCGGACTTTTCTGTCACTGCGGCCACGGAAGAGAAGAAAAAGCTTGTATCCTGAATGAGAGAGATCGAATCACCCGACATTCGCGCATAATATTCTGCCTGTTCAAATGACTCGAAGGAGAAGCAACTTGAGTGCTGCTGCAGAAGCTGAATTCCCGGAACCTGCCTCCACATTTGCAGAGTTAGCTGCATCGCGGCGTCTCTGGATCGATGAGGTACTCCGTCCCTGGTGCACTACAGCAACAGTCAGCCAACTGCGACTGGCGGAGTTGGAGTGGCTGGATATCGCAGGCCGTGCAGATACGCAGTCCACACTCTGGACATGGGCGTGGAGCCGTTTCCCGGACATTGTGCACGGAGAACTTTCCGGGATTAATGAGACTCATCGCGTCAAAGTGGTGACGGCATCCGGTGAAGTGCTTTCCGGATACCCTGATGGCCGCAAGAGCGAGCGAGGCAAACTTTTTCTGCTTGGAAACAATATCGACGGTGATCTGGTGCACCTTCCGGAAGTCAGCCTTGATGACATTACAGAAATCCGCAGATGTTCGGATCAGCAGGAAGACGAGGTGTCTGTTTCGTCATGAGCCGTGAGAAACTGATGAATTAGACACCGGGCTGTGTCCTCAAAGAACTTACGGTAGAATTCAGGTTTCTTGGATTACGGTCTCCATCGAATGCTGGAGATGGTTCCAACAGCAATGCCTCGATTTTCCAGCGGTAGTCGGGCAATTCGTTCAGGAGAGGGCTGAGTCATGTTTCACCACGTTGCCGGGCGTTTGATAATCACGCTGTTAACCGCTGCGCATGGTCTGACTCTTGCCAGTGGATGGTGTTCGCAGGAGTCTGAGTCGCCGCCGGTCCTGACATGGAAGTTCGAGGGTGGTGAATTTGACGGTGTGGGTAAGGCTGCGGTTATTTCAGCTGTTCGGGGGAAGCCGACGCTGGAAGTATCCGGTCCGCGCCCGCCCGAATTTCCTCACTTTGATGAGCGCAATTCTGCTCTCAGGCTTGATGGGAATTCCTGGCTGGAGTTAGTCGATCCGCCGGATGGTTCCTGCAGGTTTGCAGAGGGCGACACGATCAGTATCGAAACGTGGGTGCGTGTCTCCGAACTGAAGAATGGATCTCAGGTTTACGTCATCGGAAAGGGGCGTCTGGGCAGTAAGGGAAAGCCCCGCGACAACCAAAGTTGGGCATTGCGATTAAGAGGCGTGGACGGCTCCGCGAGGATTAGTTTCCTGTTTCGTTCGCTGGACGAAGAAAGCGCTGCTGCGGAGGCGGGCAGCCGAGCCGGTGAGTTTCATCGCTGGAATTCGGATCTGGGATTTGTTCCTGATGGAGAGTGGCACCATATCGCTGTCAGTTTTCAGTTTTGCGGAGAAGCGCAGCCAATCGGCTGGGTTGATGGGAGTGTTACCGGCGGGACGTGGGACATGGGAGCAGCCGGATTCCAGCGCCGACCGGTAATCGACGATGATGCGATCTGGATCGGCAGTTCAATGGGCGGTAATGCGAGCGGTACATTTCGCGGCGAGCTCGACAATATCGCGGTGTATCGTCGGGAGCTTCGCCCTGATGAAATCGCAGACCGGTGGGTGACGACGAGGCCGGCGGGATTCTTACCGGAGTTGGCGGACAGTGATGTTCCGGTTGATTCCGTCACAGTGGAAGTCAGGGAGCGAGTTCAGGTTGCCGAGCCATGGGCACGCGAGGGGACTCAGGTTACTCAGCGATGGCAGCAACCGGTCGCGGCGCTTCACCGGCTGCCAAGGCATTACATTAAGGGTGGTTTGGCAGGAGATCGAACAAACCCCTCGACTCTGCGACTTCGCACAATTGTGGAAACTCCCGAGTGGAATGGCCGGGTGCTGATCAGAGCTCGCAGTCAAGCAAGGCTTCTGGTGGATGGGGTGGTCACTGCACAGCTCGGTATGATGTCGAGTGCAGCAAGCGGTCACCAGGAGGTGCCAGAGCCGCCCGCGCCTCATTATCCCCAGATGCATCCCGTTGCATCGGGTTGTCAGGAGGCTGTGGTTCCACTGTTGCTTACCGCCGGGCAGCACATGTTTGAACTGGAGACGCTGGTTGGGGGCCGCAACATGCGATTGGAGATCGGGGACACACTGATCGCCTTCAGTGATGACGGGAGTCGTTTTTATCTTCCGGGGCACACCGATCGGCACTGGAGCCTTGACGAATCAGACTGGCAGGAATTTCTCGGAGTTCAGGAACAGTTTCTCAGAGAGCATGAAGCAGAGACTCGCCGTAGTGTGAGTATTGCTGAGTCAGAATACTGGGCTCAGCGGCACCGTAGAATTCAGGAATGGATTGGCTTTGCTGCGTCCGAATTGTCGTCGAACGATATTGATGACATGCTACTTGAGGGGCTGCAGAGCAGGGGGCTCACACCGTTACCGAAAACGGATGAGCTGGCGTTTCTGCGGCGGTTGACCTTGAATACGGTTGGTGTGATTCCTTCGGCGGAAGAGATTGCGTGGTATCTCAACCTTCCTGCGGCTAACCGAAGGTCTGCCGCTGTCAGCAGGTTTCTGGAAGACCCGCGGTGGGCAGATCACTGGGTTTCGTACTGGCAGGACGTCCTTGCCGAGAACCCGGGCATCCTCAAGCCTGAGCTCAACAATTCCGGCCCGTTCCGATGGTGGATTTATGAAGTGTTCCGAGACAATCGGTCGACAGATCGATTTGCAACGGAATTGGTCATGATGCGAGGAAGTCAGCTTGGCGGAGGCCCCGCCGGTTTTTCGCTTGCCACCCAGAATGATGTGCCGATGGCCGAGCGAGCCATTGTTCTTTCAGCAGCATTTCAGGCACAAAATCTGGCATGTGCAAGGTGTCATGATTCTCCTGTCAACGGTGTGAGCCAGGAGTCCCTGTTTGCGATGGCCTCAATGCTGAACCGCGGGGCTTTGCGGGTCCCTGAGACAAGCAGCGTTCCTCGGGGGCCTGACGGGCAACGTCATGCCGCAGTGACCGTGAGTTTGGAGCCCGGTTCTGTTGTTGAGCCGTTTTGGGCGTTCGCGGAAAAGTCTGACAGCGGGGAAGCATGGGATGAACTCCTTCGAACATCATCTGACACTCGTGAGCAGCTGGCATTGTATCTGACGCATCCACAGCATTCCCGGTTTGCGGAAGTAATTGTGAATCGCCTGTGGCATCGCCTGTTTGGCAGGGGCTTAGTGGCCAGCACCGATGACTGGTTCGAGGGCGAGTCTCAACATGCGGAGTTGCTTGCGGCCCTCGCTCGGCACCACATGGCTTCGGGGTATAACTTGAAAGCGACCGCCGAGCTGATTATGAACAGTCACGCGTGGCAGCGGCAGGCAGCGCCATCGGAATCACCCGTTGCACAGCATTTCGGGGCCGTTACGCTGCAAAGGATGACAGCCGAGCAGATTGTAGACTCCCTGTACGTGGCTGTTGGCAAGCAATTCGACGCCGAGAAACTTACGCTGGATCCCGAAGGACGGAGACCGGCATCAACGTTTCTGAACCTTGGTGCACCTGCGAGAGCCTGGGAGCTTTGTTCGCTTTCGAATGAACGAGACCGTCCTGCGCTGGCACTTCCTGTTTCACAGAGCCTCGTGGATCTGCTCTCCGTTTTTGGGTGGCGCGAGTCCAGAACCCACACACAGACCGTTCGCGAGACTCCGGCAACTGTTCTGCAGCCGCTGACGATGGCCAATGGCAATGCCGGGCACCGAATTGTGCAGTTCAGCGACAATTCATCGCTGACCGACGTTGCTCTGGAAAGCGAATCGCCGGAGGAGTTACTGAGGGAGTTCTTTCTGAGAACGCTGACACGTCCTCCCCATCAGGATGAGAGCCGCCAGTTTCTGGAAGAACTCTCACCGGGATTCGGTAACCGTCGCATTGCCGGGGCATCGCGGGGATTCATGCGTGGTCGCCAAAATGTCGTCAGCTGGTCAAACCATCTGAATGCCGAAGCAACACGGATCAAGCAGGAGCAGGAATCTGCTGCACGGCTTGGCGACCCACCAACAGAGCGCCTCGAGGCAGAATGGCGATTGACGGCCGAAGATATCGTGTGGGTGCTGCTGAATTCTCCCGAGTTTTGTTTTATTCCCTGACTGTGCGGTGCCCTCATACCACTGATGTCTAAATTCGTTTTCAGCAGATAAGAGGGGCACTGGAATGTCGCAGCCTCGAATGGTGATTGGAATCTGTGGCGGATCAGGATCCGGTAAGACAACCTTCGCACGAGAAATTCAAAACGAGGTCGGGGCAGACCGGGTTTCGATGCTGCAACTGGATGCGTACTATCGCAATTGTTCTGAGCTGCCGCGTCTTGAAGACGGCACCGAGAACTGGGATCACCCGGATGCTTTGGATTTGGAATTATTTCGTCAGCATCTTGTGCTGTTGCAGTCTGGCCAGGCGATTGAGTGTCCGGTCTATAACTTTGCCACTCACTCACGAGAGTGCGAGACGATTTCTGTCCAGCCTCGAAGAGTTGTGATAGCAGAGGGCGTAATGCTGCTGGCAACACAAGATCTGCAGCAGTTGCTGGATCTGATTGTATTCATCGATGTGCCAGCAGACACTCGGCTGGCTCGCAGGATGAGACGTGATATCACGCAACGCGGAAGGACTCCCGAATCGGTTCTCGATCAGTATCAAAAAACAGTTCAACCGATGCATGATCAGTATGTAGAGCCAGGGAAGCATTCTGCCCATCTGATCGTACCGCTGCAGGCGGCAAATCAGTCGGCAGTGAACGTCGTTGCGGCTGCTGTTCGGGGCGCAATGAACGATGAAGATCAATCGGGCAGTTGACCGTTGCCGGAGAGTTTGGTCTTTCGAAGTACTCTATCGCAGCGTCGTTGAGCAATGACAGGAATCTGGAGCAGGTGATGGCAGAGGAATCTCAGGGCAGGATTCATGTAACGCGAATTGGGCGGCCGGATGCCGGCGTGGCCCCCCCCGCAACGCCACCGTTGTACCAGACGGCTGCGTTTGATGTTGCCGATCTCGACCAGCTGGAGCAGATCAACGAATCTGCAGTGGGGTACATCTACACTCGAGACAACAATCCGAACCACGAGGCACTGGCCGGCAGCATCGCTGCTCTGGAAGGAGCGGAATGCGGGGCGGTTTTTGCTTCAGGCATGGGCGCTTTGGCGGCAATCTGTCTGAGTCTGGCAACTTCCGGAGATCATCTTGTGATGTCGGCAAGTCTGTACGGGAAGACGCTGGTTCTTGGCAGTCGACTGCAGGCACTCGGGATTCGCGTCACATACTTTGATGTGACGCGGCCGCAGAATCTTTCTGAACACATCACGCCGCACACAAAAGCTGTACTCATTGAAACCGTGGCGAATCCACTGCTGGAAGTCGCTGATATTCCGGCTCTGGCAAAGATCGCCGGAGAAGTGCCGCTGATTGTTGATTCGACGTTTACCACGAGTGAATTAATACGCCCTCTGGAGCATGGTGCGGCAATCGTGATGCACAGCGCTTCGAAGTACCTGAATGGTCATGGAGACGTTTTGTTGGGTGTTGCGGTTGGGGGCAGCGAACACATTCAAAAGATCCGTGAGACGGCCAGTGTGTTTGGTCAGAATGCAAATCCGTTTGAGTGCTGGATGACTCAGCGAGGGCTTCGAACACTTCCGCTGCGAATGAAGCAAATCTGTGAAACGACCCGAGTTCTGGCGGGATTTCTGTCAGGACATTCGGAGGTGAAACGCGTTTGGTACCCCCTGTTGCCAGACCACCCTTCGCATGCGGTCGCGCAACGGTTCTATCCGCAGGGCACTGGCGGCATCCTGAGTTTTGAGTTGCAGACTGATGCCGATTCGGGTGCAGCGAGGGTGAATCGATTCATGATGGCTGCGAGCGAGATTCCTTTTTCCCCAACCCTTGCTGATACCCGAACCACGTTTTCGCATCCTGCTCGGACTTCGCATCGGCATCTTGCGGCTGAAAAAAAACAGGCCGTGGGGATCACCGATTTGCTTGTGAGGCTCTCGACAGGGCTGGAGCCGGCAGAAGTCCTGATCGGAGAACTCGACCACGCACTTCGCGACTCTGCCTAGGCGGACGGAGTTCTGCGGGCGGTATTGGACCTGGCCGGCGTCAGCTGAAGAGTTCTGTGACAGCCTGTCCACGTGCCAGGGGCAGCGGCCGATTCAGATTGTCATGAACTTCCTGGTTGTAATCGATGCCCAGGCTGTAGAACAGCGTCGCTGCAAGGTCACCGATGGTTACCGGATCCCGATCCGGGACAGCGCCGTACTTGTCCGATGCTCCGTAAACGGCCCCACCGGTCACTCCGCCGCCAGCCAGCAGGACTGTGTAGCACTTTGGCCAATGATCTCGGCTGCGATTAGCGTTGATTTTGGGTGTGCGGCCAAATTCCCCCATCCAGACAACAAGCGTCTCTTCCAGCAGGCCTCGATCAGAAAGATCGTTCACCAGCGTCGGCAGGGTTTGATCGGTCAGTGGTAAGTGCCATTCCGGGAGGATTTCATACATGCGAGTATTATCAAAACCATGCGTGTCCCACCCACCATCGGTCTTGCTGCGCCCCCCGATACTGCGTGAAAAGTAGACGGTTACAAACTTTACACCGTGTTCAATCAGGCGTCGTGCCAACAGACAGCCCTGCCCGTAAGTTGTACGGCCGTAGGCATCTCTCACCGCATTCGGCTCAGCTGACAGATCGAAAGCTTTGCGGATTTGTTGAGATGCCAGCATTTCAAGACTGCGGTCGTAAAAGGCACTCAGCCCGCGAGCCACAGCAGACTGTTCCAGCCGCTCCGTCTGACGATTAATCAATTGCTGCAATTCACGGCGATTATTCAGTCGATCAAGTGAGAGACTTTCGGGCAGACTCAGTTGAGGAAGCTGAAAGTTCTCTGCGTTTGGGTCTTCCTCGAAGAAGAGCGGATCGTGCCGCTTGCCAAGAAAGCTGGCGCGTTGCCCGGGAGTTGTGGACCCATCTGCGATTCGGTGAGGGTAGGCGACGTATGTGGGCATCCCGTTCTGATTGGGAGCCACAGCATCCACAACCGAACCGTAGCCGGGAAACAGATCGAGAGACTCTCTGAGTCGCTGATCATCGATAGGCGGTTCGACTCCGGTCAGGGCAGTATAGCCAGCGGAGTTGTGATTGTTCATGCGGTGGTGAACCGTCCGAATCTGCGCAAATCGATGCATCATCTGCGCTGTTCCGGGAAGATGTTCACAGACATGCAACCCGGGCACGGATGTCGAAATGGGTTGATAAAGAGATCGATAGCCATCGGGTGCAGTAGGCTTCATGTCGAAAGTATCAACATGGCTTGGACCACCCCACTGAAACAGGAAGATTACACGTTTTGCCTTGCCGCCACCGCCGGGCTTGAGCTGCGAATCTTCGGCCTTCAACACGTGTGGATGATTCAACCCCAGCAATCCCGCCCCGCCAACACGAAGCAGCTGTCGGCGATGGCAGTCCACAAGTTGATGCAGCATGGAGTTCTCCATTGAATCAGAGACCGGATCTTGTTTATCGGCGTACGAGAAACTCATTGGAGTTGAGAACTGCCCAGACGATGTCTTCAAGGCTTTTCCGGCGATCGGTTGATGAGAGCAGATAGGTTTTCATCGCAGTGAGTTCATTCTCTGAGGGAGCTCTGGTGAGAGCGTTCCACCAGATTGACGAGATAAATGCGTCATCACTCTCGTTCGCGTCAAATGATGAATCAATGCGATTTCCCTGCCGCAGCATAAGTTCGCTGACAAGATCGCCACTGACCAGTTCCATGGTCTGCGCGAGCGTTGTCTCTGTGGAACGCTCACATTCGCAGGTCAGGAGCCTGCCAGGTTTGCCGAACAGTGTAAGGAAGCGATCACCTGATTCCGGTCTGCTGTATCGGTGACCCCCATTGCGAACCCCCGGCAGCTGCGCAGCCCGCAGCCCAGCAGGATGTCCTCCAAATTCCGGCGACACGCCGAGAACCTGACAGATGCTGTCAAGCATTTGCTCTGCGCTCAAACGACGAGCAACCGTATGCGAAAACAGAACTTCATCATGCCGATTCGTTGCATTGCCAGCCGATGACAGTTGCCAGACTGCAGAGTTGAGAATCAACCTCATCAACGGGCGCACTCGCATACCACCCTGAACAAATCGCTGTGTGATCAGTTCAAGAAGCTGAGGATTTACTGCCGGATTCGTGCTTCGGAAATCATCGATTGGGTCCACAATGCCGCGGCCGAGCAGATGAAACCAGATCCTGTTTGCCTGACTGGCCGCAAAGCGATGGTTGGTGTCATCGGCAAACCAGTCGGCAAGGACCAGCAGGCGGTCCTTCTTTTCCCCCAGTTGTTCTCGCAGATCCTGAGAGCTGCTGCCGAGGAATCGAAGGGGCGCTGGTTTTCCGGTGGTGGGGTTTGCGCTTTCCCCGGTGGATTGAAGGTACACAATCTGCTCGCCGTCAAACTCATGCTTGTCATTCGAATCACGGCGGCGATTTTCAAGGATCTTGTAATCCAGCCGGGAAAAAAAACCTGTCCAGCCGTAGTAGTCATCCTGAGTCCATCGGTCAAAGGGATGGTTGTGACACCTTGCACACTGCAGCCGAATGCCAAGGAAAACCTGAGCCGTAGCCTCCGCGCGTTCTTCCGGTTTTCTGAGCGCCCGATAGAAATTTGCCGGCGGCGATGAATAAGTACTGCCACGGGCAGCAATGATCTCGGCCGCGAACTCGTGCAGTGGTCGATCGCTGGCAACTTGTGATCGGATCCAGTGATAGAACACACCAACTCCCTTGGTGTCCAGCGTCTTGTCTTCCACGCGCAGAAGGTCTGCCCAGCGGAGAGTCTGAAAGTCGACAAAGTCAGGAGTATCCAGAACGTGATCGATGAGTTTCTCGCGACGCTGCGGGTCTGTTGAGGACAGAAATTGACGAGCCTGTTCCGGATCCGGGAGACGGCCGGTGAGGTCAAGATACAGACGGCGCAGGAACGTGGTGTCGTCGCATAATTCTGAGGGATTGATCTTCAGCCGTTTCAGCTGTGCAAAGACAAGATCGTCGATCTCATTTTGTGGGGAGGGTGCCGAGAACTCGAACGCTGGTCGATTCGGCACATGTTCGACTGTGCATACTGACTGCAGTTGTAGGTATCGCACGGTGATGGAAGTCTGTTGGGAGAAGTCAGAGTCCGGGAATGTGACTTTGCCGGCCTGTGAGATCTGGACCGCCGGATTAGAGGACTCAAATACAACGAGGTCGGTGACATTTTTCTTTGTACCGTCAGCGAAGACCGCCGCAGCACGAAGATGTAACTCGGTCTGCGATCCCTGCAG
>Ga0075479_10000829_pt1 | contig 13754 bp, 11 predicted proteins | sample DEB08_DNA_8_FD_76341 | JGI IMG/M metagenome (GOLD analysis project Ga0075479, IMG submission 76341) | Aqueous microbial communities from the Delaware River and Bay under freshwater to marine salinity gradient to study organic matter... | ecosystem: Environmental > Aquatic > Marine > Coastal ... | reverse complement strand
AGGACCGCGACAAATGCCGACAACAAAATCGCCGCTGGCTCCCATTGAGAACCCGCGATCAGTCCGGACTGACGTCCGCGAATCAGCAGTGCTGTTACTGCGACCACTGCGGCCCAGCAGATGATAGCTGTGGAACGACGCGTCGTAATCCGTTGACCGCCTGGTATTCTCATCTCGCTGTCGGCCTCCTGCCCGTGCTGTTACTTCGTGTTTGATAACTGCGTTTCACACCTGCTGAAATCTGCGACCGCTGCAACCATGGCCTGTGCAAATCCCGCATCCGTGAATCACGCTGCACCGGTCAACCGACCCAAACCAGTAATCGCTGCTGAAGTCACATGAAAACTCAGGTCGGAACCAGGGCAGTCAACGCGGATCACCCCGGAGACCTGAAGGACCTCACTGGTGACCGCTGCACCTGACCCGACAGCCCGCAACACGGGTACCACGCAAAGCCCCACGAGCCCGATACGCCGCCTGACAGCACATCCCCGCAAACTTCCCGGCTCACGCATTTTACGCTGTCCGCAAAAAATACTGCAAGAGTGGCGGGGGAAAGATTCTGCAGACGTGATCCGAACAGCAAATTCTGACAGCCGCACGCGGTCAGCGATTCAGCAATGATTCCGCGGTGATCAAATCAACCGCTGTCTCGCGATCTTCAAGACGATCGACGCTGCCGGTACGAATTGCTTCCAGTGCATACTCAATCCCGAATACAGCAAGCTGGTCACCGTGCTGATCAGCGGTGGCCAGTACCCTCCCGTCGGCGACCGCCTGCCGCACCGCCTCAATATTGTCGAAGCCGATGATCCTGAGATCATCTCTGCCGGCAGCCTTCGCCGCAGCAAGGGCTCCCAACGCCATACTGTCGTTACATGCAAGCAGCGCCTTGATCTGGGGGTGAGCGTTCAGCATTGCCGTGGCGGTCTGGTTGGCAATCGCCATTTCCCACTGCGCCGACTGCGTCGCGACGACTTTCATCTCAGCGGCCGCCATGGCCGTCTCAAAACCAAGCTTTCGCTGCTGACCGTTGAAGGAGGTTTCGATCCCTTCGAGGATCCCGACTTCATCGCCCGCTTGAAGTGCAGCGGCAAGAAATTCCGCGACCCGCTGCGCGCCCAAACGATTGTCCGGGCCGACAAAGGGAATCCGTGCCTGCTGCTCCAGAAGTAAATCCGCATCCAGTCGATTGTCGATATTAATCACAGCAATCCCGGACTGTTGAGCACGCAGCAGGGCCGGAATCAGGGCCTGGGAATCAGCCGGGGCAATCACAATTGCATCGACGCCGCGAGCAACCATCTGTTCCACCAGCGCCACCTGACCACTTAAGTCGGTCTCGTCCGGGATTCCGTTGACGATCAACTCGTAATCGGTGACATGCGCTGCTGCGTGCTGCTCTGCCCCCTCCGCCATGGTCGCAAAAAACTCGTTGGCCAGCGATTTCATAATCAGCGCGATCAGCGGTCGCGGGCTCTGCTCCGGCGAGTCCGTCGGGGGAGTTGAATTCTCGCAGCCCACCAGAGACAACATCACACCGAGGACACCGGACAGGACCAGACAACTTAATCGCACTCGATTCTCCCTGAATTCATGCCTCGACCATCGAACTTTGTTCGGTATTTCGCTGACGCAGCGGTATTTGCTTCAGTTCGTTACGGCTAATGGCTGCAGCCACAATCTCCGCACCCGCCACCGCCGCCGGCCCCCTGTTCGATACCATCAGGTCCCACAGGCTGCACATGGATTACACCGGAACCGGCTGCGGCCGCCAGCAGAGCAAGTCGTGTTGTCTCCGGGCCACGATCGTTCAGTACGTACACAATCAGCTGGCCGTCCAGCGTCTGTTCCAGATCAATGATCTGCAATTGCAGACTCCAGTCAGCAGCTCGCTGCACCCACTGGTCGAACTGCTGCTCGACTTCGGCAGCAGACTGGTTCGCTTTCGCCAGGTCAGCAGCTTCCGCGAGCCGAAGAACCTTTCCAGTCAGTGCAGCGGCAGCGTTGCCGCCTCCCGGTGTGCGATCGGTGTGCAAAGCGGTCCCGAGCTCGGTCCCGCGATCTGTTTCGACCACAACAGATGCCTCGCGATCCGGCACGTTGCCATGACCGCCAAATCGGGCGACCTGCGGAACAGCACCATATCGAATCAATGCTGTCCATTCAAAATCTGCCGCTGTCAGCGCTGCTTCTTCAGCATCGGTGACGGGACTGCTTTCGTTTCCTGCGGCGATCATGCCAATTCCATTTCCAGTTCAAGATCCGAATATCTGTTACCGCTGTCAGAGCAGGTCCACAGCGCAGGTGCACAGCGGGACTGCCCCGGCCGTTGCCCAAAGACGCCAAATCCGGGAACATGGGCGGAATCTGCATTCCCAGTGTCGACTCCGACATAATACCGAGTCGGGCGACAAGAAACAGGGTCCGGACATCCTCATCCTCGAACTCGCAGATCGCTGAATCTGCGTATCCGGTCCTCCACTGCCCAATTTGACATGGACATTTCCCGAGTTTACCGGTTCCCTGTGCCGGTTTGCTCGAACACTGCACCGATCCTGCTAAGCTTTCGAGGCAGGAATCACGTCAATTGCCGCAGCCTGCAAAAAACGTTCACCGGATGGAGCAACACCCTCTGTGTGGGCCGGCGAATCCAACTCTTCGTTTGTCTGTGAGAGACAACATTGAATAACTTGCAAACCCACGGAATTCCCGACAAAGTCCGCGAATTGCGAGAACGCGCCCAGCAGTCTGTTGAACAGGTCGTGGTTGGTTTGTCGCACGTCACTGACCAGATGCTGATGGCGTTGCTGGCCGGCGGACACGTGCTGCTCGAAGGAGTTCCGGGCACAGCCAAAACGACGCTTTGCCGCACGTTCTCCACAGTTCTTGGTCTCGACTTTGAACGCATTCAGTTCACCCCGGATCTGCTTCCGTCAGACGTGACCGGAACCCAGATTCTGGATCGCAACTCAGGAACGTTTTCACTTCGCAAAGGGCCGGTGTTCTGCCAGTTGCTGCTTGCCGATGAACTCAATCGTGCTCCGGCCAGAACACAGTCGTCACTGCTCGAAGCGATGCAGGAACGACAGGTCACCATTGAAAATGAAACCCTGCCGCTGCCAAATCCTTTCATGGTTCTGGCGACACAAAACCCCATTGAACAGGAAGGGGTGTATCGCCTCCCGGAAGCGCAGCTGGACCGGTTTCTGTTCCGCATTCTGGTGGATTACCCGGAGCGGCGGAATGAGATTGGCATGCTGCAGCTCCACAGTCGGCCCATCGTTCAGCTGCAGCCCGTGACCACTTCCGAAGAAATCACACTGATCCGTGAACATCTGGATGAAGTCCACGCCAGTTTGGAACTGCAGGAATACATTGTTGATCTGGCTCGCCAAAGCAGAGAGCATCCCAATCTCGCGCTGGGTGCAAGCCCCCGCGCCTGTATCAGCCTGCTCAAAGCTTCCCGTGCGAATGCATTGCTGGACGGACGAGACTTCCTGACTCACGCGGACGTCCAGGCTGTCTGCCTGCCTGTACTGACACACCGCCTGATCATGCATCCTGAAGCGGAGCTTGACGGTCTGCAGATTGAAACCGTGATCAAACAGATTATTCGAGCCGTCCCGGTTGTTCAGGACAGCCCGTCATGACACGGCTCGGTGGCGCTGTGCTGCTGTTTGCAGTCTTTGGGCTGGGTGCTGCGCTGCGCGCCGGTCAGGCTGCAGCTGCCCTGACTTCGCTGACCGTGCTGCTGTGGATTTTTCAGTCGTGGATGTACTTCCTGTTCCTGCATCACTGGCGGATGCCTCTGCTGACAATTTCAAGAACCATCAATGGGCAGTCCGATCACCGCAGAATTGTTCAGGCTGACAGAACGCTGAACATCGAGATCCAGCTCAGCTTACCACGCCACACCTCAGTCAGCACGTTGAATCTGCTGGACGTCAGCCCCGAACATCTGCAGATCAATTCCGGCAGCAATGCCGTGCAGATCCGAGGATCTCTGACCAGGGGGGTGATCCGCTACCAGGGCGTCTTCCGCGGCTCCGGAACAGCGATTTTTCCTGGTGTACGTTTTACGCTTGCTGACAGCTGCGGATTTTTCCGTGCTGACTGGTTTGTCCCTGTGCAGCAGGAAGTGCTGATTCTGCCAGCATGGGCCAGCGCCGGAGACTTTTGCCCCCAAACAAAACGCATGAACATGCTGCCGCGTCATGGAATTCACACATTCCGCAGATCGGGCGTGGGCTCTGAATTACTGGAACTGCGTGAATATCAGCCGGGTGACGCTCCGCGATCCATTGCCTGGAAAGTCTCCGCGCGCAGAGACCAGCTGATGAGCCGGCAGTACGAAGCGGAAGTCCCGATGCGAGTCCAGTTCATTGTGGACGGCACGATCAGCATGCGTTTGGGAGGCTTTGGCAGCCGTCTGCTCGACCAGGCGCTTTTCGTCGCCTCGTCCGTCGCTCGCTCTGCTGTCTCGATCGGTGATGAAGTCGGTGCCGTCTGCTGTGACGAACGTGGCCTGCGACAACTGCTGCCGCGTGCGGGAGATCGTGGATTTCGGGAACTGCAGAAATTCTTTGCAGAGTTCTCCGACAATCCCGCCCCCCCACCGGATCTGTTTTCGCCCAGTCAGCAAACACTCGCTCTCACGCTCCTTGACCAGCGATACCCGCAGCTCCTGAATCACCGACTCAATTCCATCCCCTGGACACTGTTTCCGCTTCTGCCACGGAGTCGCGAGCAGTTTCGCGCCCGGCTGCTTCTCGCCGGTGCCCTTGCCGAGTACTTTCAATTGAGTATTCGGCAACACATTCAACTGGTGGCAGATGATCGTGGACTTGCAAAAATGACGCAGGCGTTCCTTGCCCGTGAACGAATGGCATGGCTGACCCCGGTCGTCTCCCTGCGTGATCGCGGGACGCAGGATGGTCTGCATCGTATGAAACTGATTGCAGATTCACTCACGCGGCTGACCGCCCGGGCTCGTGACAACGAGGTCTTTGTGATTCTTGCCGACCTTCAGGAAGTGGCTCATAACTTTTCGCACATGCTGCCTTCCATTCGTTTGGCACGATCCCGACACCACAAAGTCATCGCCGTTTCGCCTGCCTCAACATTTCAGCGACCGGGACGTGAACCACTCATGCCCCGTACAACGTCTGCGGAAGATCTGCTGCTGACCGCCGAACAGATTCGCGTCACAGAACTGCAGGACGATCTGCAACTTGAACTTCGCAAAGCTGGTGTGCCCGCATCCTGCTCCGGTGAACAGCACGCCATCCGCCTGATTGCCTCAGAACTGCAACTCACACGCTCCGGGCGTGTTGCCGCAACGGGAGGAACCCGATGAGCCTGCCTGCGGAAAAATCGACAGCACTGTTCCCCGAACTCCGGGATCTGTCCGTGGAAACCACGCCGGAATCAAGGCGGCGGCAACTCTACAGCAGTCTGCGATCTCTCATTTTTTCAGTGCTGATTACTGCAGCCATCATGATTCAGGTCTTCCCGGAGGCCTCCTTTTTCGTGCGTTTGCTGCTGTTCTCCGGAACAGTCCTGACGATACGACTCACTGGCGGACTGGTCGTGTTTTGCGGCTATCTGGGAACACTGCTGATTGGCGACAAACCGGTCACACAACAATTCTTGGATGCGGCCGCATCAATGCCCGAATCAGTTCTCACGGTGGCCGGGCTGATCTATCTGTTCCAGCAGAAGAGAACCCTGAAAGATCTCGCAAACGTCCCGTTATTCACAGAGCTGGGCAGGCTCCGTGAACAGATTCAACTGCAGCGAAAACATCACTCAATCGCAGATGATCCCGCCGCCCCAGACACGGATCACCAGAAAGCGATCTCCGAATCGGATCGAGTGCTGCAGGAAATCTCACTGTATTTGACCCAACTGTTTATTGTCATGCTGTGCTGCATCGCAGCCGTACTGCTGCTGCTTGTCGTACCGCGCGGTCGGGCCCTCAACACCAGTCTCAGACAAGCCCTCGCATTCGACCCGGGAATGGTTGACTCAAGCCTGATGCTTACCGCAATGGTTGGTCTATTCTGCATCTTCACCGCGTTGATGACTCGCCAGCTGACAAAGTCTGAAGCACGACTGACTGCGCGCTCCGATCAGATCAAACTGCTCTTCCCGGACCTGATGCTGATGGCCCGAGCAACCCTTCGTCGCAGACGAAAACAAAATCGCATGCGACGCTGGAAATCCGACGCAGCAGACTTCACTGAAACCTGATCAACTTCTGCCAATCCGGAATCAACGATCCACTGGTTTCCGGGCACGACTGCAAATTCCTGCTGAGTACGACAGTGCAGCTTCACGGACAGACCTGCAACAATTCAGCGGAGTTACGCTTCGTCCACAGGCAAGTCGGAATTCGAATCCGACAGATCCTCAGGGTCCGGATACAAAATGTGCTCCAGTTCCACAGGCTCATCATCCACCTCGTCTGCGGACTGGCCGCTGAGCAGATCCAGTTGCTCGTCAGACAATTCGCTGAGGTCGAGAGGCTCTTCATGACGGCTGCCTGAGATTGCTCGTGCCGTCTCCATGACTGCCAGGTCCTGCTCCCCTCGGCCTCGCAGAATCAAACGAATCGGGACTTCCCGGAACGGCGTCACCTCCCGCAGAAATCCCAGCAGATATCGCTTCCACACATTGTCGATGATCGTCGAATCATTGCACTTCACCACAATGGTCGGGGGAGAACCCGCGACCTGTGAGGCGAAGAAGATCTTGGCACGGCGATTTTTTCGGATTGGTGGAGGATTTCTGGCAATCGCCAGACGCACTGCGCGATTGAGCTTCGCGGTACTCACTCGCAAACTTGCCTGCTTGTAGACCGACTGGGCAAGGTTCACCAGCTTGCGGATATTGCGTCCGTCCTTTGCGGTCACAATGGCGATTGGCACATGCCGCATGGAACTAAAATTATGCGTCAGGTATTTGGTCCAGCGTTCAATGGTCATTTCCTTACCGAGCGCCAGGTCCCACTTGTTCACCACAAAGATACATGGCTTGTAATGCTCGGTGATCTCTTCCACCAGCTGCTTGTCCACCCGCGAAATGGTTTTGGTCGCGTCGAAGAACATCAATACCAGGTCGGCTCGACGAATACTGCGTTGAGCCCGCACAAGGCCGTAGAATTCAATGTCGTTCTGAAGACTCTTTCGCTTTCGAACCCCCGGCGTATCAATGGCCGTAAATGCAAGACCATCCACTTCAAAGCGGATATCAATACTGTCTCGAGTTGTGCCGGCCACCTCACTGACAATCACGCGTTCCGATTCTGCCAGTTGATTGATGAACGTGCTCTTGCCGACATTTCGACGACCAACAACGGCAATCCGAAGATCAGCCGGTGCCAGCATGCGGTCTCCGGTCTCATTTTCATCCTGCTCCTGGCTGGGCAGCTGCTCAACAATCGCTTCGATCAGACGATTCCGACCACGGTTTGCTTTCACGCTGGTGGTCACCTGAGGAGCATTCAACAACCTCAAAAAACTGCTCGCTTCGTCCTCCAGTCGAGTGGAATCGCACTTGTTGATCACCATCAGAACGGGGATTGAGGTTCGCCGCAGTCGTCGAGCAACTTCCTCATCAAGTGGCGTGATCCCCGCTTTTGCATCCACCACAAACATCAACAGGTCGGCCTCTTCAAGACCCACCTGGATCTGTCGCTCGATATCTTCAGACAAATCGTCGCTGTCGACGATTCCAATCCCGCCGGTATCGACCAGTTCAAAGTAACGGTCGAGACTGTGCATGATCCATGTCACGCGGTCACGAGTAACGCCAGCTGTGGGATCCACCACCGAAATCAAACGCTCCGCCATCCAGTTCAACAGCGAGCTCTTTCCGACATTCGGTCGACCTGTGATTGCGACCCTGGGAATGCCCATTGAATTCTTCTCCAATTAACCGCGTCTGTACGATTCAAAACGCTTCGCTGTCAAACTTCATCGCCAACCCTCGCCCACGGTTGGTCCGCGAACGCGAGTCCGTTGGTCCCCGGACCGTTTCTTGTCGCACTGCTGAACGCAGCAGCACGACCGCACCGGGACAGTAATCGCCATCGCTCACTATTCGCTCAGCCAGGAAGAACTCCTGGCATCGCACAACGGCCTCACGCTTGCCGGCGTGAAGTTTGGCCAAGTCACCGGAGCGATCACACAATGCTGGTCGGCGGGCCGAACTCTACCCGGCCGACCGACGTTTGCGGCCCGCTGGAAACCGCTGTCCCTGCCACTCGCTACAGCCGTCCGATTGCAGGAAGCATCAGCCAGTGGTAACCAAAGTGCAGGGGAGCAACCGTTTGCCTCCCGGCAGATGCCAAGACCGTGCCCACCACACAAATTTCACGGCGTGGCACGCTGCCCTGATGCCTGCCGAGCGTCGCGTCTCAGATTCCGGCCTCTGTTGGCCCTATGCTACACAAGCGTCCGCGAGAAAGCAGTCGTCGTGAATCAGGCACGTACGGGTTTTTGCAGAAGTCAGAACATGAGGACGGAGTTGCTGCCACGGCAGCCGCAATTTGAAGCCTGACCACACTCCGGGAGATGCGGTCACTCGGGACGTAACTCTGCTTCCGCTTCGAGGAATTCATCCAGCGAGCGGTACTTGTGCACCGGCGTCGCTGCGGGAGCACTGCCAGGAGCTTTTCTCGACGAACCTGATACCTGGTCGCCGTTCCTGGGCTTGCTGTCTTCCAATGGCGGAAACGGGGGAAAGCCTGCGTCATCCCGAGGTACTGGAGGCTGAAACCCGTTGGACCTTGGCTTTCGCGAAGGATCTGAACCCGGAGATAATTCCGCCGCAGGAGGGATCAACAGCTCCGTATTCACCGCGGAACTCCCGCCAAAGATTTCAGCGTCCGTCAATGGTGCCTGTCCCTCCGGGTCTAACAGTGGCAGGTCTCTCCTGATACTGACGGATTTCGCTTTGCCAGGCTGCCGGGCTTCCTGCGGTTCTGGTTCCGACGCAGCCAGGTCAGCAACGCGATCCAGATAGATCGTCAGTGCGTTGGTGGCGTGATACAGCGGTGAACAACTGACATACTCCTGCCGATTATTCATCAGGTCGCGGCACATCAACTCCACAGCCTTCCGCAGCCACGGCTCTTCAAATTCCTCTTTCGAAACGGACATCAGCAGGAATTCCAGCAGGTGTCCCTGACTGGCCATACGTTTGTCGAATTCCGGCTTGTACTCCCGCCCCTTGAAGAAACTCGACGACAGTGAACCGTCTTCATTCGTCTGCACCCGGGCCGTTTCAATGTATCGCTTGATCTTCTGGTCAGCACTAAACCACGTTCCCTGCAGTGGACGCCCGCTGCGAAGGTAGACGTTGCGAGCCTGGGCCAGCGCGAACAGCCCATGGGTTCCTCCGCAGGGCGATGTGGGTCCACCAACCGGCTTTCCAACTTCCAGCTCGACCAGCTTTTCGATACTCCATTCCTCGCCGGCAGCATTGACCCACTCGGCGTCACACGGCAGATAAGTCGCGAGGGACCACAGAGTCCAGGTGACCTCCCCACGGCTTGTCACATTCATCTGTGCATGCCGCAGCATGTCCTTCATCGTGATCATGCCTTCGGGGGTGCGGAATGTCGTCTCTAACGGCAGCCGACACGACGACAGCATGGCCAGGAACTGATTGACATGACCTTCAAACCAGTAAGGCCGGCTGAATGGATGTGCTCGCCCCCCCAGGTCTGTCTTCTCAAACCAGCACTCAGACTGATACAGCGGACCGGTGCGGATCCACTCCAGACCGCTCGTCACTTGCCCGTCATGCATGATCAGCAGATCCTGGCGCAGCCCCAGCAGGGCGTGCATGATCTGCCACGGAGTGTGCTCTTCTGTGGACAGCAGTCTTCGTCGCTGCGTCTCACGGGTTTCCCACACCAGTTTCACCAATGGGTCTTTCGACTCCGAGATGGACTTCGAAGCCAGTCGCAGCGGGATCCGCACACTGCCTTCCAGCAGGTGAGTTGATGGTTCATTTTCAGACGCTGAATCAACGCTCGTGCGAATTTGCGAATTCGCACTTCCCGCGATCCCAATCAGCACAAGAACCGGCAAAAAACGCCGAACCATTCCCTGTTCCGTCTTCGGATTCATTCCGACCGCTCCTTCGGACTCGCCTGCCGCATCCGACAACGCGAGCACACCTTTTCCGGATCACTTCAATTAGTATTCGGAAATCCCTTGAGCCCTCTTCACCTCAACACGAACTCAGTCCCGGATTTCGCAAGCTCAATTGAGTCGACCAAAACCAAACGCCGATGAAACGGCAGGGCTCGACACTTCCAACTGTTACTGATGGATTCTGCAATGACTGCGGTTCCGGTAGTTCTTGCCAGCACTTCCGTCTGGCGACGAGAACTCCTGTCTCGGATTCTCGCTGACTTTCAAATCGCCTCACCCGACGTGGACGAGCAGGCATATCACAAAGACGGAGACAGCCCGGCCGAACTTGCGGTCCGACTGGCTCAGCGAAAAGCCCTGGCAGTCGCAGAAAAACATAACGATTCCATCGTCATTGGCTCCGACCAGGTCGTGGATCTGCATGGTTCCATCCTCGGAAAGCCGGAAACGACGGACAACGCCATCGCACAACTGCAGTCAATGCAGGGGCAAACTCACCGCCTGATCACCGCTGTTTGTGTCATTTCACCTCAAAAAACCGTGGAATTCTCAGACACAACCACCCTGACCATGCTGCCGCTCACCAAATCAGAAATCAGCCGGTACGTCGACCGCGATCAGCCGCTGCAATGTGCCGGAAGCTACATGATCGAATCGGCAGGAATTGCATTGTTTGAATCGGTTACGACCAGCGATTTCACCGCAATTACGGGACTTCCACTGATTCAGCTTGGTCAGGTTCTGCGTGATCTTGGCGTGAAACTGTTCTGAATGCGAGACCAGATTTGAGAGTGGAACAATGGCGCAGTGCATGTTGCCTCCGCTTTGCCAATCTTTCGCATCCCGCCGGCCCCGACCGCCAGTACTCGAACCGTCTCGCAAAACCTGATAACTTCCCCCGCTGGCATGTCTTCATGTGCAGGAAATGCCTTCGACGAACCCACCAGCTCTCTCAATAACCACCGGACAGAATAAACATGTCGTTGATTCTGAAACAGATTCGGAAGTCATACCGACAGCCGGAAGGTGATCGGCTGCCTGTCCTCGGGATCGATCATTTCGAACTCGCCAGGGGCGAGCAGGCTGCTCTGATCGGTTCCAGCGGAGGCGGCAAGACCACGCTGCTGAATATCATCTCCGGCATCCTCGTGCCGGATTCAGGCGAGGTCATCGTTGACGGTCGAAACATCGTCAGCATGGCCGAAGTCGTTCGGGATCGATATCGCGCCTCGCGAATTGGAATTGTCTTCCAAACTTTCAATCTGCTGCCGGCATTTACCGCTCTGGAAAACGTGCTGCTGGGAATGACCTTCAGCGGACGTGCCGTCAATCGGTCATTTGCGGTCGAACTGCTGGAACGGGTCGGACTTGGACATCGCCTGCACCATCGCCCCCCTCGTTTGTCTGTCGGTGAACAACAGCGAGTCGCCGTGGCCCGATCTCTTGCCAATCGGCCGGTTCTGCTGCTGGCGGATGAACCGACGGCCAATGTGGATCCCGCCAATCAGAGTCTTATCCTGAATCTGATCCGGGACACCTGCAAAGATCATCAGGTTTCTCTGCTGATGGTCACTCACTCCATGGAGGCAGCCACACAATTCGATCGGGTGGATCGCCTGAACGAGTTCAATCAGCCACAACTTTGCACCACGGGAGCCACCTCATGAATCTGCTCCTGATTGCCTGGAAGAACTTACTGCAGCGACGCCTGGCCTCCGCACTCACTGCACTCAGCATTGGGCTGGGTGTCATGCTGATGGTGCTGGTGCTGGTCATTTCCGGTGCCGTGGAGACCGCTTTCACGCAGCGCAGCATCGGCTACGACCTGATCGTTGGACCGAAAGGGAGTGACCTGCAACTGGTCCTCAGTGCCGTCTACCGAATCCAGCCACCGATCGAAAACCTGCCCGCAATGTACCTCGATGAGCTGCAGGCTGATCGCCGCGTGGTCACCGCTGTGCCACTTGCCTTCGGAGATGTGACGCAGGAAGGGGGATTCCCCATCGTTGGCACCACCACGGAATACTTTGAAAATGATTATCTGCCCGGACAGAAGTTTGAGTTCGGCAAGGGCGGAAGCCGGATCGACCAGTTGTTCGAGGCGATTATTGGTGCCGATGTTGCCCGGCAGAACGGCTGGACTCTCGGCAGTACGTTCCCCATCCTCCACGGAGGCGCAGAAGGCAGTCTGCACGATGAAGAATTCACCGTAGTTGCAGTGTTGGCGCCAACTGGAACGGCCAATGACCGCACCGTCTTTCTGAACCTCGAAAGCTTCTATGCGATTGACGGCCATGAAAAACCCGTCGACGAAATTGAAAAACGACTCCGTGACTTTTACGCCGCTGATCAGGATCGACTGGATCAGGCCCTCGCAGAACTGGATGACTATCGCCAACAACTTCGCAACGAAGAAGCAAATGGGGTGGCTGCTGTCAGTCCTCGCGCAATGCAGGAAGTGACAGCAGTTCTGGTGAAGACACGCCCCGAAACCCCGTTCGACGCCATCAGCCTGTCTGCCGAACTGCAAAAAGGATTCCAGGCCATGGCGGTGAATCCGATCCGCCCGATTCAGCGACTGATGACCAACGTCATCGGAAATGTCCAGAAAGCCCTGGTCGTCATGACCGGCCTGATCATTCTCGTCTCCGGTGTCAGTATCTTCGTCAGCATTTATAACTCCATGTCCGATCGTCGACGGGAAATTGCCGTCATGCGATCGCTGGGAGCGGGGCGCCATCACGTCTTCGGAATCATCCTTGCCGAGTCAGCTCTGTTGTGCACCGGTGGAGCTGCGATGGGCTGGCTGACCGGTCATGGCGTCGCGGTGCTTGCCTCGCCATGGCTCATCCGACGCACGGGATTGCTGATCAGTCCGTGGACAGTTTCCCCATGGGAACTGACCCTGTTTCCGGCCTTGGCTGTCCTCGGAATATTGGTGGGATTCCTCCCCGCAATGACCGCCTATCGGACGAATGTTGCTGATGCTCTGAATCAGTAATTGAGCGGATTACGGCGGGCTTCCCATCAGACCGGAATGGGCTGCAGAGGACTTCCATGTTTGATGTCACAAATCCGGACCATGGCCGTAACCTCAGACTTGTCCTTTCTGTCTCGGGGCTGGCTGTATTCTGGCTGCTGGAATCATGGCAACTCCGGCTGGCCCCCAAATCAGCCACTCCCCGGACTCGCCATGCGATCCGCAACTTCAGTCTGGCAGCCGCCAGCCTGCTGCTCGTGATCCTTCCCTGCAGCGGTCTGATCGTGGCAGCCACAGAATTCGCCACCACATCCTCTTTCGGACTACTGACGCAGCTGCCGCAGCGGTGGAAGATTCCCGCCTGCCTGCTGTTGCTTGATCTGTGGACCTGGACATGGCATCTGATCTGCCACCGCGTCCCGCTGCTCTGGCGATTTCATCGCGTTCATCATGGTGACCCCCGGATGGATGTCACCACCGCCTATCGCTTTCACCCCGGCGAATTACTGCTGTCGACCGCGGTCCGCCTCCCGCTGATTATCCTGCTGGGTGTCCCGCTGGATGCCCTCGTGCTCTACGAATCGCTGCTGCTGGCAAGCTCACAG
>Ga0075479_10000828_pt1 | contig 13756 bp, 10 predicted proteins | sample DEB08_DNA_8_FD_76341 | JGI IMG/M metagenome (GOLD analysis project Ga0075479, IMG submission 76341) | Aqueous microbial communities from the Delaware River and Bay under freshwater to marine salinity gradient to study organic matter... | ecosystem: Environmental > Aquatic > Marine > Coastal ... | reverse complement strand
AACAACGCAAATTGGCTACGCCTGGTTCTCAGGGCTTCCGGACCCCGCACGGCGACTGATCAAACGGACGAGAAATCCCACAATCAGACACACGCCTCCGGCGATCCACACTTGCGAATCCATGTGCAGTGACAACAGTAAACACAGAATCAGCCCCAGCCATGAAAACAGACGCGGGTAAAGCTGTTGTGATCCGGTCAACTGCAGCGCGGCCAGATTCGTCAGTGAGTAGTAGATCAGTACGGTCAATGCGCTGAATGACCACGTCAAACGAACATCTCCCAGGCAAACCAGCCCGATGATGACCGCTGATACCGCAGTCACTGCCCCCGCAGGGGTTCCGGTGGTTTCCGTGACATGGGCCAGCCCGGCAGGCAGGTCGCAGCGACGTCCCATGGCAAGGACCACGCGGGAAAGTCCCAGAACAAGGTTCAGCAGGACTCCCAGCATGGCCGTAATCGCACCAGCGGTCATCAGGATTTCAACCCCGGCAATCTCCGACGCCGCTGCGACCGCCAGCAACGGCGCAGTACCGTCGGCAGTTGCGGCAGCCAGAGCCTCAGCGCCGATCGTTCCGACAGCAGTAACGGCCACGACCATGTACAACAGCGACGAAACCACCAGAGTTGCAATCATCGCCCGCGGAATCGTGCGCGCCGGGTCTCTGACCTCTTCGCCCATCGTTGCGATTCGACCATAACCAGTAAACGCCACAAACATCAGCGCGCAAGCTTGTCCAAAAGCCCCCCATGTGGAGAGACCATCCAATGGCACAAACAGAGGTCTCCATGCCGTCTTCGCAGTCACGGACAGATCGGGCAAAACACCGATCACCATTGTCAGCAAACTCACCAGGGTCATTCCGACAATGATTGTGTTTACCAAACTGGTTCTGCGAATCCCCTGCAGGATCAGGGCCGACAGCACAACCACGGCGGCAATCGCCACCGGGATATGCAAATCCCCGCTGTCCTGTCCCACCACGGCCAGCAGATAGGCGGAGAATCCGAGAGCAGCCGTTGCCGCTGACGCACTCTTGGCACACAGGAACATCCAGCCGGCAAGGAATCCGGCAGCCGGATTCAGCCACCGATACCCGTATTCGTAGGTCCCGCCGCTCACAGGGTGACTTGCAGCCAGTTGGGCACTGCTTAACCCGTTACAGACGGCCACGACACAGCCAGCGGCCACAGCCAGCACCACCGCCGGGCCTGTCACGCCAGCTGCAATTCCAATACTGACAAAAACACCCGTGCCAACAATTGCCCCCAGCCCCAGCATCATGGCCTGAAAGACACCCAACTCACGTCGCAATTCAGTCACATCTTCATCCAATTTCTTCGATCGCCGGTGCGTTCCCCGCACGACGCTGGACTGCAGTTCCAATGCGACAGCAGAATAGCGTGCAACAGACAGAAATTCGAACCATGCGGTCGCTGGCTGCTCACTGCTTGTCACGACCTCGTCGTGAGTCCAGCCTCACTGGTTGCAGGATCTGCCGCGCGGTCGGTATCCTTGGCCGGAAACACTTTGCCTGTCAATCATCTCTTCCCACCGGAGACGGCAACACTATGGATACACTGGCTGTCGCAGCCCTCGCCTTTGTCGGATACATCATTGCGTATCGCACCTATGGCCGCTGGCTTGCAAACAGAGTCTTTCAACTGAATCCCGATGCGGAAGTCCCCAGTAAACAACTGCGAGATGACGTTGATTTCGTACCCACCAAACGGGAAGTAGTCTTCGGACACCACTTCACCAGTATCGCAGGTACAGGACCGATTGTGGGACCCGCGATCGCAGTCTTCTGGGGCTGGCTGCCGGCTTTACTGTGGGTGATTTTCGGATCCATCTTCATTGGTGCGGTACACGATTTCGGTGCACTGGTCGTGTCCATGCGAAATCGAGGCCAGACAGTTGGGCAGGTCGCCGGTCGACTCATCAGTCGCCGTGCTCGTGTCCTGTTCCTGCTGATCCTGTTCTTTGCACTCACCATTGTTCTCGCAATCTTCGGGCTGGTGATCGCGATCATTTTCAAACTCTACCCGGCCTCTGTGCTGTCCGTCTGGCTGGCCATGCCAGTGGCCATGGCAATCGGGTACTGGGGCTACCGTCGGAACGGAAACCTTCTGATTCCGTCACTCGCGGCTCTGGGGCTGCTTTATGGGGCCATCTGGCTGGGTGCTGAAGGCTGGACGGTTGAGTTTATTCAACAGACCGCTGCTGATGGCGAGGCTACGTCACTGGTCGATCTGCGTGTGGGGGCAACCAACATTCTTACCGGTCTGCCATTGGTGAATCCTACGATCGCATGGACCGCGATTCTGATGCTGTACTGCTTCGTGGCATCCGTTCTCCCCGTCTGGCTGTTGCTGCAGCCCCGTGATTTTGTGAACAGTCACCAACTGCTGGTGGCTCTGGTTCTGCTTGTCGCAGGACTCGGCGTGGCCGGGCTCAGTGGAAAAGCCCAGCTGGTGAACAGCACGCCCGCACTGGTAGCCAGCGATGCACTTCCCGCAAATACACCGAACATCTTTCCGTTCCTGTTTATCACCATCGCCTGCGGTGCGTGCAGCGGATTTCACTGTCTTGTCAGCAGTGGAACCACCAGCAAACAGGTGGCCTGCGAAAAAGATGCTCAATACGTGGCTTATGGGTCAATGCTCCTCGAAGGCGGGCTGGCGGTCATCGTTATTCTCGCCTGCACGGCCGGAGTTGGAATGGGGTTGTTCTCGGCGGAAGAGAACGGTCGCTACACAGCGGTTCTTGCCGAAGACGGAACTGCCGTCAGCGGGAATGCCGCCTGGGCAACTCGCTATCAGCCTGACGGCGACTGGAAGAACTTCAAACTGCCAAACACCGTGGGGGCATTCGTCGAAGGAGGAGCAAACTTTCTTAGCGCTCTCGGAATTCCGCTGCGACTGGCTATTGCCGTCATCGCGACACTCGTGGCCTGCTTTGCAGCAACAACACTGGATACCGCAACACGACTGCAACGCTATGTTGTTCAGGAACTGGCCAGCTCGTTTCACGCAGGCCCGCTGCAAAACAAATACGTGGCCACGGGCCTGGCCACCGGTCTGGGACTTCTCGTCGCTCTGCTTCCAGGTCCCACAGGTGTGCCCGGTACAGGGGGCCTGATTCTCTGGCCACTCTTCGGTGCGATTAACCAGCTCCTTGCCGGACTGGCATTCATGGTCCTTGTATTCTACCTCTGGCGACGCAGCCAGCCGATCCTGTTTGCCCTGCTGCCGATGCTGATGATGCTCATCATGCCCGCGTGGGCACTGCTGCTGCAAATGTTCAGCCCGGAAAACGGCTGGTGGTACACAGAACAGTACCTGCTGCTTGGCTTCGGATTCATCGTGATGGCACTGCAAATCTGGATGATTGCTGAAGCAATCATGATCTGGCCGAAAGCACGAGGAGTCCTGGAGGAAGGTCTGCCCCCATTGCCTGCGGCAACCTCCTGATAAAGTCAGGCAGCGCGATACAGCGACCGACGTCCACCCGGATCGATGGTCGCTGCTGCTGCGTCTTTTGAGTTTCCCGGAGCCGCACTGCAACGCAGGTTGCAGCCCTGTAATGCTTATTGCAGCCCCAAAAGTTCCTGTGTGGCAGTCTGAAGCCTGGGGCAGATCAGTCACACCGTCAGACAGCAATTGAAAACAAACACTTGCCCGCATCAGGCCTGTGCCATCAGCGTCAAACAACCTACCACTTCAGCGAATAACCGCTTTTGGTCAGCTTTTCCAGCAGACGCAATTCGTTTTCGGCAACGGCCCGACCTCGGTCACTTAACATCCAGTTGTCCGCTGTGATCCCTTCGCTGATGGCGTGACGCCCCAGCCGAATCTTTCCCGGCAGATGTTTCCGCATCACGATATAAACACGCAGCACATGCCACGCACTGGAAATCAGCAGGGCTGACTGTGCATCCTGCAATCGCTGCTCCCCGCGAAAAGACTTTGTGATCGCCTTCGCCAGCCTCGTCAATTCGCTGGAACTGTCCTCGATCAGCAGCGACTCCTCAGCAACACCGTGTTCCATCGCCAGCAACTTCATTTGTTGCGCTTCAGATGGCCCATCGGACTGCTTGCCACGGCTGTCTCCGCAAAGCAGCAGAACAGGTACCTGTTGCCGCTTCCAGAGCTTCACTGCAGCCATCACACGGTATCGCCGCTCCACTTCATCAGCGGCCCCGAGAACAATCCCCACGTCTGCTTCCCGGTCGTCAGCACTAACAAAGACTTCCTTCGGTTGCAGACGCATCCCGGCTTCCATTGCAAAAGAAGATCGAACCCACTAAGCCACACCAGATCACTTCAGCTTCTGCTGTCCCCGTCGGCGGTGGAGTCCATTCAGCCAATCACCTGATTCAGAGTCTGGCTGGGACGCATGGCGGCACACACTTTGTCTTCGTCAGGCCGGTAATACCCGCCAATATCCAATGCCCGGCAGGAGGCCGCACGAATCTCTTCAAGAATCTGCGATTCCAATTCTGTCAGCAATCGGGCCGCTTCTGCAAATTCCTCTGCCAGTTCAGGATCTTCCGTTTGCACCGCCAGTGCCTGTGCCCAGTACTGAGCCAGATAAAAATGGCTGCCCCGATTATCAAGCTGCCCTGGCTTCCGTCCCGGTGATCGATTCTCTGTCAGATATCGGCCGTTTGCTGTATCCAGAGCCTTGGCAACAACGGCCAGTCGGGCATTGTCGGTCTTCTGAGCCAGATCTTCGAGGGAAACAGCAAGCGCCAGGAATTCGCCCAGTGAGTCCCACCGCAGATGTCCCTCTTCCACGAATTGCTGAACATGTTTTGGAGCAGAGCCGCCCGCCCCTGTTTCGAACAGGCCACCGCCGGCAAGTAACGGAACGATGGAGAGCATCTTCGCACTGGTGCCCAGTTCCAAAATTGGAAACAGATCCGTCAGATAATCCCGCAGCACGTTGCCAGTCACAGAAATCGTGTCCAGCCCCTGCTGGCAACGCTCGCACGACAGAGTACAGGCGTCGACCGGAGCGAGGATCCGAATTTCCAGCCCTGTCGTATCGTGGTCCTGCAGATACTCGTTGACCTTGACGATCAAATTGGCGTCGTGAGCGCGATTTTCATCCAGCCAGAAGATCGCCATGTTCCCTGTTAATCGTGCTCGGTTGACTGCCAGCTTCACCCAGTCGCGAATTGGTGCGTCTTTTGTCTGGCACATACGCCAGATATCTCCAGCCTCAACATCGTGCTGCATCAGAACCTGTCCGCTGCCATCCACGACCTGCATTTGTCCAGCAGCCGGAACTTCAAACGTCTTGTCATGCGAACCGTACTCTTCAGCCTTCTGTGCCATCAACCCGACGTTCGAAACGTTGCCCATGGTCGGGACGTCAAAGGCGCCGTGCTGGCGACAGAAATCAACAACAGCCTGATACACGCCCGAATAGGAACGATCCGGAATCATTGCCAGGGTGTCATGTAGCTCTCCGTCCGGGCCCCACATCTTCCCTGACGTACGAATTGCCGCAGGCATGGATGCGTCAATGATCACGTCACTGGGAACGTGCAGATTCGTGATTCCCTTATCAGAATTCACCATCGCCAGACGCGGTGCCGACTCATATACAGCTGCGACATCAGTCAGAATCGCATCCTTTTGCTCCCCCGGAAGCTGCTCAATCTTTTGCAGCAGGTCGCCAAATCCGTTGTTTGGTGTGACTCCCAGTTCAGACAGAACTGCGGCATGCTTCTCAAAGACAGATTGATAAAACACGCTGACCACATGCCCGAAGATGATCGGGTCAGAGACCTTCATCATTGTTGCTTTCATGTGCAACGACAGCAGTACATCCTGCTCCTTCGCAACACGGCACTGCTCCGCAATGTATTCCCGCAGTGCGGAAACACTCATGCGAGAGGAATCGATGACTTCTCCGGCCTGCAGCGCCAGATCATCCCGCAATACAGTTGCAGTGCCGTCTTCAGCGACCAGTTGAATTCGAACGCTGCCCGCGTTCTGCATCACATGTGATTGCTCCGATCCGTAAAAGTCACCATCGCTCATGGAAACGACCTGAGTCTTTGACTCGGCCGTCCATTCACCCATTGAGTGAGGATTCCGGCGTGCGTACTCCTTCACCGGAGCAGCCACTCGCCGGTCTGAATTCCCTTCTCGCAGCACAGGATTCACAGCACTGCCAAGCACTCTTGCATAGCGACCACGAATGTCCTTCTCTTCCTCAGTCTGTGGATCGGATGGAAAATCCGGTACCGCAAACCCTTGCCCCTGCAGTTCTTGAATCGCTGCCGTCAGCTGCGGAATCGACGCGCTGATATTTGGCAGCTTGATAATGTTGGCCTCCGGGGTCTTTGCCAGCTGCCCCAACTGACTGAGCGCGTCGTCCAGCCGTTGGTCTTCATTCAAACGATCGGGGAAGGCTGCCAGGATGCGTCCGGACAGTGAAATGTCCCGAAGTTCAAAGGCCACCCCCGAAGACTTTGTAAATCGACGAATAACTGGCAGGAAAGATCGAGTTGCCAGTGCAGGAGCTTCATCAGTGAGCGTATAGATGACGGTTGATGAACTTGTCATTGGAAGCAAAAACCTGAATGAAAAACTATGAGAAAAAAACGAAGATTCGATCACAGGATCCGAGCCGGGAACATGCCGCAGACAGCCCTGAATTCATGCCCATCGCAGCGTGGCTTCCGGCCTGTCAGTGACAACCTGAATTTGGCAGCAGAGGAGATTTCCCGGTTCTCGCAGGAACCCTTGCAGAAGCAGCCGATTGTCACAGGCATGCCCTTTGACAATTGTCCACCACCCCCACGCCCCGGGCAGTGCCTTCACGTTGACGTGAACGTCGAGTTCCGAGGCAGACGTGAATCTGTACTCGGAAGAATATCCGATCAACGATCAAAACGACACCAGAGCCAACCCGTTTCATCTCCGGCCTCCGGGATTCTCACTCGTCTCTCGACAACCCCCGCTGCCACTCCCATCCGCATCCTGCAAAGTTTGCCACAATCTGAAAAAACCACTGCGGCCCCCCGCAGGCTCCTGCGAATGTGGTAGAGAATGCAACACAATCCTGCTAAAAGCACGTTCGATTGACACCCAATCCGGACCCAATCTGCAACGCCCTCAACACCATGTCTCACCTGATCAGCACGGCATCCTCCCGGAGAATCACAAATCCATCCCGGACCAGTCTTTGATCCCCGGCCTCTCACACGCAGGTATTGCTCATGAGCCCCAGTCGCACAATCACCCTCGCTGTTCTCGCGGCTCTGTTTTCGGCAGGTTGGATCCACGCTGCTGACCAACCAGGAGTCATCGTTTTCATCGCTGACGATGTCAGCTGGAATGACTATGGCTGTTACGGAAACACAGCTGCCCGCACGCCCAACATTGACTGGCTGGCAGCGCACGGAATGCGCTTTGATCAGGCGTATCTGACCGCCAGCAGCTGCAGCCCCAGCAGATCGTCCATCATTACCGGCCGATATCCGCACAACAACGGTAAGGCTGCTGAACTGCACGAGCCCATTGCCGGACATCTGCCATGGTTTCCGGAACTCCTCAGAGACGCCGGGTACTACACAGCCCTGTCAGGAAAAAATCATATGAAGTCGGGCCCCAGAGCCGATGGAACACCGGCCAACCGCCCCGCAGCATTCGATCTGATTGATGGTGGCAGACAGAACGGAAACAGCGGAGGTCATGCGAACTGGCGGAAAATTACGGCAGAGCGTCCCGCTGACCAGCCCTTCTTTTTCTGGTTTGCTTCGTACGACGCCCATCGAGCCTGGGACGCCGACAAACAGTGGAATGCAGCAAAGTACGGCCCAATGCATCAGCCGGAAAATGTCATCGTCCCACCGTTCCTCATCGATAACTCCGCCACACGCAGTGACCTCGCCTCTTACTACAACGAAGTCACTCGTTTTGATTTCTACATCGGCGAAGTACTGTCGGAACTGCGTCAACAGGATGCCCTGCAAAACACCCTGATTTTTGTTCTGGCCGACAATGGACGCCCTTTTCCTCGGGCCAAAACCCGGATTCATGACTCCGGAATGAAAACCGCTCTGGTGGCCCACTGGCCACAGGGGATTCGCACTCCGGGTGTCCCCACAGAGTCGCTCACAAGCGTCATTGACCTGGCACCAACAATTCTTGAGGCCGCCGGTATTTCTCCAGCCGAGTCAATGCAGGGCGTCAGCCTGCATTCGATCTTCTCGGATCCGACCGCCCGACCGCGGCAGTTCGCATTCTCAGAACATAACTGGCACGACTACGAGGCACATGGGCGAGGGGTCAGAGGGGATGGACTGCTGCTGATTCGAAATTCCCGCCCCGAACTTGCCTGGCAGGGTCCGGCTGATTCCGTGCGGTCCCCGTCCCATTCCAGCCTGCAGAAAGCACGCGACGCCAAACGACTCAACTCAGCACAGAACGACGTGTTTCTCAGTCCCCGTCCGCTGGTTGAACTGTATGACCTGAAACAGGATCCACACCAACTCCATAATCTTGCCGGGATCCCAGCGTTCCGTACTCGCCAGCAGGCGCTGGAAAACACACTCGACAAATGGATCGAAGCGACCCGCGACAGTGTGCCGAAAGAAATCTCGCACGACAGATTCGATCGGGAAACCGGAGAAGCAATCAATGGGGCTGACTACAGACGGACCACGCCAGGCGAAGATCGTGAAGCAACTCTGACCAACGCCCCAGGACCTCGCTGACCCTGCAGACCAGTCGAACCAGCCTCACCGCTTTGCTGCAGCCATGCGGTCCAGTTCCTCCGGCTTCAGACGCACACTCAGAACCCATGGCTGCTCATCGGCAACCCAGTGGCCGTATGTCGTGGTCACAATGGTCCCGTCCGGCAACAATTCCACTCCCGGATAGCTGGTATCGTACGATTTCTGATTGTCCTTGAGTCGCACCATGTATTGACCAATCCCCCCGTTCACCAGGTCATCCCAACTGCCGACCCAGGCAACCCAGTCACCCTCCCAAGGGCGATCCTGACGGCTCTGCGCAGGTGAGATGCAGCGAAAACTAATAAACAGACGGCCGTCCTGCAGATACTTTCCGGTGTGCCGATCGCCGGTGAGCACCAGCGGAACCTCCCTCGGCTTACTCCATGTCTTTCCTTCGTCATCGGAGAAAATAATATGCGAGTTCCTGCCTCTGCGATTCTCCCGCAGCAGTACAGCCATCGTCTTTCCATCAGGAGACCGAATGCAACCCGGTTCGCAAAGATTCACCTCGGCCGACTCAAACACCACTTCCGGAAACGACCATGTCAGCCCGCCATCAGCAGACCGCGTCTGAAACAGACGAAACTCCGGTGTTCTTTTGTTGCTGCCGTCGAAGAAACGGCCATCGTCGTGGAACATGGCCAGGTAATGACCCGGCGCAGTATTCAGCGGCTCCACAAATCCCATCACAACAATTCCACCCCAGTCTCCGGCTTTCCGCAGCTCGCTCCAACTGGCTCCGTCATCTTCCGAGACCGCCAGTCGCGCCGGGTACAGACCGGACCACATGATCAGGCGGCGTTTTCCATCCGGACCGATCACTCGATGAATCGTGGGCACTTCGCGAGAAGTGGACCAACTCTCCGGTGTCGGCAGTCGATCGCTCCACGTCAGTCCGCCATCAACACTGCGTTTATAAACGATCTCGCCGCGACCATGCCCTTTTGGATAGACGCATAACATCGTACGGCCATCTTCCAGTAGACAAGTGGTCGGATGCCCCAGATATTGTCCCGGCTCCCGGTCCACAACGACCTGGCGATCCAGCTGATCATTCAGATCGAGCAACTGCGGCATTTTCGCGTTGGGTGACTGAGCCAGCAGAGCTCCGGAGCCAATAACTGCTATCCACTGCACCGCCAAGTGGCAGCAAACATTCCTACTTCGAGTTGAAACCGTCATCGCCATTGCCTCCTCTTCCGCCGGTTAAACGGCACAGAAACCTAATCTCTTCAGCCCCGCAGATCATCCACCATCGTTTCCCACTTTCGCTGAAATCCGGGACGATCGAAGACCTCCGGATTCACCGCTGTTGCAGGACGAATCCCCTGCGAAATCTCACGCAAACTGCCACAGGCCGAACGTCCAATATCACGAAACAACTCGTGAGTCCACGCAATCGAGTGCGGTGCCAGCAGGACATTGTCAAGACCGGCGAACGGAGGTGCAGCAATAACGGGCTCGTTCTCAAAGCAGTCCACCGCCGCCCCGGCCAGCCGGCCCGATCTCAGGGCTTCATCAAGTGCCATCTCGTTCACAATTCCTCCGCGCGCCAGATTCAGCAACCACGCCGACGGTTTCATCTGCCTGAGCTGCTCCGCACCGATCAATCCCCGCGTGTCCTCAGTCAATGGACAATGCAGCGATACGAAATCAGCTGTTTCCAGCAATTCCTTCAGCGTCACTTTTCTGACACCACATTGCTCAAAGACTTCAGCCGACACGAAGGGATCAAAGGCAACAGGCTGCCGCATCCCAAAGCCCTGCAGCAAACTCACCAGTTTTCGACCGATGCCACCGAGACCAACAATTCCGAGAATGCGGTCACGTAATTCCGTTCCCATGTGCTGGCTGCGTTCTTCCCAGCGTCCCTCTCGAACCAGCCGGTCCTTCTGCGCAATTCGATGCGTCAACGCCAGCATCCAGCCAACTGTTGCCTCTGCCACTGGCCGATCCACTGCTCCCGGTGTGTTTGTCACAAGAATGTCGCGTTCGGTACAGGCTGCCACATCAACCGTGTCGTACCCGACTCCAAATCGAGCGATCGCCAGCAGCTGATCATTGCCTTCCAGTGAACCGACAGTCACACGCGGAGTCAGTACCAGCGCGGCATGAAAACCGTGCAACTGCTCCGCGGAAATCTCGGCCAGATGCTTACTGAAACCACGTGTCACGATTTGAGAAATCCCGGTGAACTCTGCCAGTCCAATATCCTGATAGCGGGGTTCACCGCGTTCGTCATGAAAATCAGCGGTCACAGCAATACGAAATTGAGGCTCTTCAGTCGCCGACATTACCCCTGCCCTCCGTGGTCCCTGACAAACCCAGGCTCGATCACAATTCGTTCCGGTAACGGCCCGGCGTAAACCCAGATCATCTCCATCGGAGCGGTCGACTGATTCATAAAGAAATGAACGCGGCCTCGAGGAATCATGGCCGTTCCACAATCCGACAGTGAATGGCGGCGCCCCTCAACCAGACAATCAGCCCGTCCTCGGATGATGCAAATGGACTCATCAAAATCATGCAGATGATCAGGCAGTCGCCCCCCAGGTTCAAAGCGGGCATATCCCCCGCTCATCTCCAGTCCCGGCATCAATTTCGCATTAAAGTAATCCACGAACTGCGAGTTCGGGCCCACACTGCCGGAACGCGATGCTGTTGCAATCCGAGTCACTCGTTCGAATCCAGCCACTCCCGCTGAATCATCCGGCATGCGCACTTCAGGGAATCTGCGCTCGGTCAGTTCGCGTTCCGGATTCGTTGCAGCAAGCGCAACATGCATTCGCAAAACCTGTCGGGCATCTGGATTCACAGCCTGATGCGGCAGCCAGCGTGGAACCGTGATATTGTCCAGCGGCCCCAGCGTGTAAATCCGACCGTCGACAGAGACTTCCAGCGTACCCGCCAGGACCGTAATCGATTCACTGCAGGGATGAACATGATACTCCAGTCTCGATTCAGGCTGCATTTCGACAAGACCTGTCATCAGATTCTGAGCGGCAACGTGCTCCCCTGCAAGAATCTCCAGCGCAACGCCGCTCGCCAGTTCGACCGCTGCTCCGCTGCCACGGGTCGTCATGATTTCCGGACGATCAGGAGTCATCTCTGCGGGAGGCTGTGCCAGCGGCGCTTGCACCGCAGTCCCGTCTGCCGGGTTAAGACTGGTTGCAGGAGTTCTGTCACGCTGGACAACCTGCAGAGTCTGATGCAGGCCCCGCAGCAGCAATCCGCTGTCAGTCCCCAGACCCACCATACGGAACCCCTGCTGCAGACGCTCCTGCAGATTCTCAAGTCCCGTGCTCAGCACGCCACAGTGCTTTCCCACCCCTCGAATTGCCTCAGCCAGCTGTAAAATCTGAGCAGCAACTCCAGGGCCTTCCCACTGTCCGCAGTATCCCGCAGTCGCCGAGAAGTCCGCAGGCCCGAAGAATAACACGTCGACTCCTTTAACCTGACACATTGCCGGCACATTAGGAATTGCAGACACACTCTCAATCAGTGGAACCACCAGCACATCATCGTTGGCTGTTCCGGTATGCTCGGTGAAGCACTGTCCCCAGACCGTGGCCCGCTCTCCGCCGATACCGCGACGTCCGGCCGGAGGATAACGGCAATCGCTGACAGCCTCCTGCAACTGCTCCGCGGTCTCGACCCACGGAACCACCACGCCGTCTGCACCGATGTCCAGAGCTCGCTTGCATAATGCCGTGCTGCGTTCGGCGACCCGGACCAGAATCACGGTGTCACTCCGCACGGCCGCGCGGATATGTTCGTTGATCTCCTTCCAGTCCAGATGCCCATGCTCAGCGTCAACCACCACCCAGTCAACCCCGAGAGCCACAGCCATCTCTGTGATACTGGCCGACTCGAGGGTGACCCACAGCCCCAACGCCGGTTCGTTACGAGCAAGCCTGTCGCGAAATCTTCTCAACGCCCTGGTCTTCATGCCTCTGCCTTTTCTGCGTCCGCTGTTCTCGCCTTGTTACGCACAGCAGGGTGAGAACGACGCTGCCCTGCAGTCTGAGTGTTCTGCCGCAGTGAGCTACTTGTTCCAGACAAATGGCGGCGGACGAAAGGCCTCGATCGCCCGGTCATTCGGCAACCTGGGTCCCGCGGTTGATCGCCCGCTCTCGACAATCCTGCGATAGGTCCCCAGCATCCGCTGAACACGTGCAAAATCGGCTGCCGACTGGTCCTCCGTCTCCCCGGGATCAACACTCAAATGATACAATTGCGTGAATGCCGGATCTTCCAGATCAGCATGCTCACGCACCTTGCGAGCCGCACTGCTGATCGCCGTACGCCACGCTTCATCCGACGTCGGCTGGCTGGCAAACTGCCCCGCGCTGCCACTCCCCGGACCAAGAATCAATTTCCAGTCGCCGTCAATCACAGCGTCTGCTCGCGTTCCACGAATAATCATTGACTGGCGAGTCCCTTGATCACCCCGCTGCAACACACTGGCGAAACTGATCGAATCCGGTCCCTGTTCGTCCGACATTGAAATTCCGCACAGGTCAGCCCACGTCGCCATCAAATCGTTCAGCCCAATCAGCGCATCGCTTTCAGTTCCGGCTGGAATTTCCGCCGGCCAGACAGCAGCAAATGGGACTCGCAGCCCTCCCTCAAAAACCGAAAACTTGTAACCTCGCCAGGGACCGGTCGTGTAGTGACCGTCGTCCTGCATCTCCTGCATCTGGTTCGCCGTGGCTTCTCGCTTTCGACCGGAATAGTGTCCAGGACCATGATCTGAAGACACCATCACCAGCGTATTTCTGTCAGTCCCGGTGCGTCTCAAATGTTCTCGAATCCGACCAATGCAGGCGTCGGTATTCATCACAAAATCCCCATAAACACCAATCCGACTGCGTCCTTCGAATGCGGCTTCCGGTGATGTGGGTGTGTGTGGAGCCGTCAGTGCGACGTAGAGGAAGAACGGTGTGTCGGATCCGGCCTGTCGGTCAATGAACTGCCCCGCCTCGTCGCAAAACGTGG
>Ga0075479_10000825_pt1 | contig 13785 bp, 10 predicted proteins | sample DEB08_DNA_8_FD_76341 | JGI IMG/M metagenome (GOLD analysis project Ga0075479, IMG submission 76341) | Aqueous microbial communities from the Delaware River and Bay under freshwater to marine salinity gradient to study organic matter... | ecosystem: Environmental > Aquatic > Marine > Coastal ... | reverse complement strand
ATGCGTTCGCAGGTGCCACTGTCGGTGCCGAGATCGCTGATGCTGAACCACCACCCGTACGCAAAATCGGTATGCCGGACGCCACTGTTGCCCCGCCGCTCGGACGCAAATGCTTCTGCAAAACTTCACGAACAATCTGCTGAACCTGATCCACATTTGGTGTTGCAACTGACATGACTGCTGTTCCCTCTATCCCCGGAAGCGATCGCTTCCTCTTTTTTCTGTGTCCTGCCTGCTGCTCCGTCAGCCCCGTCTGCGACCCGCCTCCCCTGCCGGCCCGTTGTCTTCACGACTCCGAAATACTCTGCAGATCAGCCATCGACGCTAACGCCTGATCTGCCGCAACTTCCTCGATACTCACCTGAGCCTGCTGCAAAGCCTGCCTCCAGTGATTGTCGAGACCCGAATCTGTCACGATTTCATCCACCATCATTAAATCGCAAAGATGACTCAGCGCTCGCTGGCCAAACTTGCTGCTGTCAGCGACCAGAGTGAAGCGATCCGATGCCTCAATCATCTGCCGCTCTGTTTCCACCAGCAGGGAATTGCTGTTGAACAAACCGTCCTCGGTGATCCCGCCAGTTCCCATGATCAGCCGAGTGGCGTGAATCGCCCGTAACGCTGATACGGAAAGTTGCCCCAACGCCACACCAGTCTTCGGATACACAAATCCTCCGATAAAGATCAGCTCGATCTCCGGCTGATTCATCAGGAGTTGCGCAATCGGAAGAGAGTTGGTTAAGACCTGCAGGGAACGACCACAAAGATGACGGGCCACCTCCAGTGTGGTTGTCCCCCCGTCAAGCAGGACTGTCTCTCCGTCACCAATCAGATCCGCCGTTCGCCGGGCTATCAGCTGCTTCTCGACCGACGCAAGGGAACGTCGGGCATCGAAATCAGCGCCAGGATCTCCCGGAAAAGAAGCCCCACCACGCGTTCGCTGGATCTGACCCGCTGCATGCAGGAACTCCAGATCCCGACGAACGGTCGATTCACTCGCACCCAGATCATTCACCAGAGTTTGCAGGGAAATAAAGCCCTGCTCCTCGGTGAGCCTGAGTATTCGTGAGCGTCGCTCGTCAGCAATCATCACAATTCCACCAGAAAACGTCGAATTCGAGACAGAACATGACGCTTTATTGACCAGCAATCAACCGAAGATGCCCGAATTTGACTGTTTTTGACCGAATCAAACCCATATACCGCACCTTGCCCACACTAACCTTGAAAAACCTAGCACATGCCCGTCGACACGATGTCGAAACTGGATGATTCTCAACTCCAACACTCAAGAATGACTGACAGAATCTGACTGATCCTTCAGACCCTTGCAGACCGCACAGAGTTCGCGAATGGTCTGTGCATGTGTTCAGACAGCGTTTTGACTTTCAGAATGTGCGGGAGTAGACTGAATTTTCGGGCCTGGAGTTCCCTTCCACGCTCCCTTTTCACAACGGCGCATCGCAATGTCACAGCCGAAGTCCTCTGCCACAGGTGAGCAGTCGTCTGGATCAATTCCCGCGTCATCGAGCGTACCGCTGTCCGAACGGCCACTGGTTGTCCGCGAACAAAACACTGTCATCAGCGGGAAGCCTGAACCCGCAGCTACGGCGCCGGATCGCAACGAAAACCTCCCCCTGCGACAGCGCTTATTTCCAGCGGACGGCAGTGAACCCGGCAGTGAGGCGGGGGTTCGTTTGGCACATTTTGAAATTCGCGAGCGTATTGGCGCTGGTGGAATGGGTGCCGTCTTTCGTGGAGTGGACACGGAGTTGTCCCGGGAAGTGGCAATCAAGGTCCTGCATCCCGGTTCCACTCGTGACACCTCAATGATCGCTCGCTTCCGCAACGAGTCACGTGCCTGCGCTCAGCTTTCCCACGACAACATCGCCCGGGTCTACTACGCCGGATCGCAGGACGGTTTGTTTTTCATCGCATACGAATTTGCTCGCGGAAAAACTCTGCGAGACCTGATTCTGGAAAGCGACCGGTTAACGCCGGCAGAAGCGGTGAACTATGCCATTCAGATTACCCTCGCCCTGAACCATCTCTCTGCGTCAGGCGTTGTGCATCGCGACATCAAACCGTCGAATCTGATGCTGACTGATGGTGGACGAATCAAAGTTGTTGACTTCGGGCTTGCGCGACGGGAAACAGACGATTCCATCGGGCACATCACGGTCGCAGGAACCACTCTGGGAACCTTCGACTACATCGCCCCGGAGCAGGCTCGCGATCCGCGACTGGCGGACATCCGCAGCGATATCTACTCACTCGGCTGCACGATGTATCACATGCTGAGCGGCAATCCCCCCTACCCGGAGGGCACCGCTTTGCAGAAACTGCTGGATCATCAGGGCAAATCTCCCCCCCGTCTCTCTTCGGTCAATCCCGAGGTCCCTGAAGAATTGTCCGCGATCGCTGATCGCATGATGTCCAACGATCCGGACCGACGATATCAGTCTCCCGGAGTCCTGTTGAATGATCTGATCCAGATGGCGTCGCTGCTGGGATTGCAGGGGGTGCCGGCCGAGGGTCTGGTTTGGAAATCAGCAGCGCGAAAAACGGAAGAAAAACCCACGGGGTACTTCTGGATGTTTGCTTCGGTCAGCGTGATCTGCCTGACCGCTGTCTTAAGCTTTTCGGGTCTCTTCCAGCGCGGCCAACCAGTCAGTCAGACCGATCCCGGCCCGGCAATCGTCAACGCAATCGACTTTGCGGCGTCAACTGCGGGCACCGAAACGAACTCGGCTGGAGCAACGGAAACGTCAGCAGTGGCAGCGGATGGATCGCTGTCGAGCGGCGCTGCAGAGAACACGACCATCGTGTCGGTCACCGGCCCCGAGATGACCGGTGCTGAATCGAATGGTGAAGAGAATTCACCCGAACCGCGCGATGCTCCGTTGACTTCACTGCCGCCAGTGCCGGGAGAAACAGAGCCGTCACGAGTTGTGCTCACCGACCCACCATCGGAAGGGATGCCAACGGCTGAAGCCGTGGAAAAAGGCCCCTTTCTTCTGCAGGGGTCCGATGGCAATGCGGTTTCATTCCGCACGCTCAAGGCTGCTGTCGCAGATGCCAAATCCGGAGATGTGATTCTGCTGCGTTACAACGGGTTCCCTGATGACCTTCCAGCGCAACCTCCGGTCCGGCTCGTCGGCACCAATTTGATCGTGCGTGCCGCTGACGGATATCGTCCGACACTGCAGTTCGATGCACAGGAAGATGAATCGACCGGTCAGGGTCGAACTCTGAGCCTGCGTGGTGATGGTTCCCTGACTCTGCGAAAATTGCGTTTGCGTCTGGAGATTCGTGAAGACCAACGCGCCGATCGCTGGTCAATGATTCAACTTTTTGGACCCAATCGGGTGGAACTGGAAGATGTCTCCATTGAGGTGATCAACCCGGGAGAACAGCCGGTCGCATTGTTTGATCTGGTCGATGATGCACAGACCCTCGATGAGATACCGCGTGGTGATACCGAAGTGGTGCTGAATCGCGTCATGGCTCGAATTCAGGGTGACGTGTTCCGTGTTGCCTGTCAGCCTCGCGGTCAAATCCAACTGCTCAACAGTGGCCTGGCAGTTGACGGCCGACTGCTCGAACTGCGCGGAGATGCATCCATGCCGCAGTCACAGGGAAATCTTACGCTGAAAACGGACCACCTGACCTGCATCCACAGCGGTCCACTGATTCAAACACTGGATGGCAGCCCGGGTGAACTCGCGGTTTCGGCAAGACTGCTTCCCAGACTGACAGTGGAAAGCGAAGCATCTGTTTATGGCGGAACCGCCGAAGAGACACCACTCATTCGATCGGACGGATCACTCTGGATTGAAGACATCGAACAGCAACTCAGCTGGACCGGATTCACCAATATCTACCAGGGGTATTCTGTATTCTGGTCGATGCAAAGCAGTGCTCTCGAACCGTCCTCCCGGACCCTCGATTTTGACGGCCTGCAGGAGCTTTGGCAGAGTCGTCCCGACAGCCAGGACACCGGAGCCGAACTGGCAGAATCAAGGATCTGGAGGTCTTCCGTATGGCAGGACGAATCTGAGTTTGATGTACTCAATTTCCAACCGGCATCCTTCGGACTGAATGCGTTTCTGTTCATTCCGGGAGGCGGGGGATTTGCCCGAGCACGTGATGGAATGGTTCCTGGTGTGAATCCCGAGGACCTTGTGTTCTTCCAGTTCTCCGATCGCAATCAGGAAGCGATTCAGCCATCGCCGGAAGTTGACTGATCACCGGATGAAGAACCGCAGAACTGATCAGGCAGGTCCCGGAGTCCAGTCCGAGATACTCTTTCACAACAGGTGGAGCGAGAGAGAGAAACGCGGGGCGATCACAGGACGTTCAGCACTCGCAGGCGCTTTGCTCAGAATCAACGCTGCCGAATCAGCGAATGACACGACCACTGCCGGTGCCATCCATCAGCGTTTCGATTTCGCTTCGAGTCACGTAATTCCAGTCACCGCTGATCGTATGAGCAAGGCAGCCTGCAGCGGTCGCAAAATCGATTGCATACTGCAGATCCCCGGGACGTTCGCACAACCCGAAAAGCAGACCTGCATCAAACGCGTCCCCGCTGCCGACCCGATCAACAATCTGACGAATCTCCCACGGCCTGCATGCACCGTCCCGCACGGGAGCAAACATGGAGGTGTCAGCAGCGGAATCGTACAGGACACCGGACCAGTTATTGTGGGAAGCCGAAATCTGTTCCCGCAGCGATGATGCGAAGTAACGAATCCGAGGCCATTGACGATGAAACGCTCGAGCCACTTCGGTGGCGCGCTCCAGCACACTCAGCGACTGCAGTTCGGGCAACTCAACATCCAGCAGTCGGCAGTCTCCTTCGCTTCCAATCATCAGCGAAACGCAGGGCATTAACTTCCGAAGAGTATCCTGAGCAAGCTGAGGTGGACTGCGTTTCGGATCCCAGTTCCACAATCGGGAGCGAAAATTGACGTCGAAAGACACAGACACATCCAGGGCGACGGCCGCCTGAGCAGCTTCGAGTGTTAGATCTGCTGCAGCTGCGGAGATTGCGGGAGTAATCCCCGTCAAATGCAGCCAGTCGACCCCCGCGAGAATCTTCTCCCAGTCGAAGTCACCGGGACCAGCCAGAGAAATCGCGGAAGAGTCCCGGTCGTAAGTGACTTCCGTCGACCGCTGTGAAGCGCCGGTCTCCACATAGAACAGACCAAAGCGCCCGGTATCAGTCTGCCGCACCCACTTTGTTCCCACACCGGTGCTGTTCAGATTACCAACACAGGATTCCGCCAGCGCTCCTTTGGGCAGTGCCGTCACAAAGTCCACAGGCAGCCCCAGCAGCGCCAGAGACACGGCCGTGTTCGCCTCAGCCCCCGCAAAGGTTGCAGACAACGAGCCGGGCAGACTTTGCCGCAGACGACTGACTCCCGGAGGAGCCAATCGCAGCATAATTTCACCGAACGCGACGATTCGAGCCAAGGGTGTTTCTCCCGGTGGTGTTTCCCACGCCATAGGACAGAATCAGAGCCGGATGCCTGAGCCGACACCAGAGCAGGCGGCGGCTACTTTGCAGCGGCCTCTGCACGGATAATTCTCTGTCCCTCAAGAACCTGCCCGTTGGGATTGGAAGCACGCACCTGAATCAGATGACTTCCGACGGAGTTCATGGCTTTCATGTCAGCTTTCCAGAGATGCGGACAGACCATCGGTGCGGCCAGCTTGCGCCACTTCAGATCGGCCTTCAGTTTCTCTTCCTCGTCATACAGCTGCTGGAATACAGGGTCTGTCTCATTTTCTGTTTTTGTCATTCTCATCCACGGACCGGAACCCAGTCGGAACTCGACAACCGCATTCGGCATGGCGTTAAAAACATTGGCATGAAAAATAGTTTCAGCAGTCCTGTCGAGTGTGACAACTTCCGGAGCGGTGATCCGAATCTGCTCGCCAGCGTCGCGGCGAGCCGCCTTGTAGTCCAGCAGATACTTACTGCCGTCAAAGTGCATCACCGAATAGCCGTTGGGCGTACCGTCCCTGCACATCGTGTGTGGAATTCCGGTTTCATCCGGCTTTCCGGACCACCACGATCCACACACCGTCACGTTAATAATGTGGTGGTGCGGTCGATCTCCGTTCCAGCCTTCTGCAGCTCCCATCATGACGTGTTCATGATGGTGAGTATGGCCGGCCAGTGAGACACTGTGTTCACGCTGTTCGAGAATTTGCAGCAGTCGTTCCCGACGCGGTGCAATCCAGGGTGTGGAGCGAACCAGCGGAATATGCATCATTGCAACAACAAGCTGGTCCTGAGGAACGTGCTTCAGGTCGTTCTCGATAAAGTCCAGCTGCTTTTCGCTGAGTCCGGAACGATACAACTTGCGATCGCCTTCACGCATCCAGTGCACATCATCAACCGCGATAAAGTGAACGGAGCCGTAGTCAAACGAATAGTAAGCAGGGCCATAAACACGTTCGTACGTTTCGTCGCTCAGTTCGTCGACATCTGACGCGAAGTTGATGTCGTGGTTGCCGATCACGTTGTACCACGGAATCCCGATGTGCCCCACAGTCTGATTGAAACTGTCGAACAGATTCAGATCATTAAACAGAATATCTCCCAGGGTCACTCCAAAAGCGGCGTCGACACCCCGCAACTCTTCCACGACATCGTGAGCAATGAAGTCAATCTCCTGCTGATTGCGAGGCTGCGGGTCACCGAAAAACACAACATCAAACTGCTGCGGCTCTTCCACGGGATAGAGCGGAAAATCCACAGATGCCGGCAGCGGCCCGGTCGGCTCGACGCCGGGAAATTTGAGCGGAGGCGACCCGTTGGGCTTATGGATGTAATAGAAGCGGGAGATGTTGTCTTCATCCAAAGCCGTGCGATACCCCGACGGCTTGATCACAAACAGGATCGTGTCGTTATCCACCGGAAGTTGATAGCGGCCTTCAGCATCAGTGACAGTCACTTCGCGGCCGTTGGAAACACGAATACCGGCCAGACCGGGCTCGCCGGCGTCAAGAACCTGGTTGCCATTCTGATCCTCGTAAACAACTCCCGTCGCCTGCTGAGCATCTGCCGTCCGGCACGCCAGCAGCAGACCGATCACAAGGAAACAGGATCGTGTTGTCAGGCTGAACACGTTCATTTGGGAAACTCCGGTACCTGCAGCACAGGCATTACTCGGGAAGAAAAACAAGCACTTGGTTCGGACGAGGGAAAGTCGCTACTGCTGCCCGCTCCCGCGAGTCAGTAGTGAGGAGGCCGTTCAGCAGCAGGATCGCGTTTCTCGGGCAACGCCGTGAACGTCTCCAGCTCATGTTCAATTCGGATAAAACGCTGTTCAATCTCCTGCATGCGAGCACTTTGTCGCAACAGTGACGTGTTCAGCGACTCAATGTCGTGCTGCAGGTGAGCAACGGCAGACTCAATGCGTTCGAGACGCTCTTCGGAAGAATCTTGCATGGAGAATCTTATTCTTCTGCGACAGGAATGACAGTAAGGGATCAACGACGGGACCAACCGGAACGAGGAACGCGTCCCTGTTTTCCCGATGCAGCCCAAAAAACAATCACCACTCGGAAACACCAACAACAACAAAGTCAGTCACAGTCAGACAGCACTCACGGTCAGGCGGCGTGCGGCAAAAGACAACGCTTCTTATGCCCGCTGCATCACAAGAAAGAAGTGCCGTGAGATGAATCTCAGGGGGCTGACATGTTAGCATACCAGAAGACCGCACCAATCAGCGGCGTTCATCAAAGCCCGGAATCTGTTGTGTCTTCGGGTTCCGCTCCAACACTCAGCTACACAAGCCTCGATCGCGTCAGGAAAGCACATCATGACACCGGAAGAAAAAGCCAGCGAACTGGGAATCTGCCTCGATCCACAACCAGCCGGCTACCTGAATATGTGTATCCGTTCCGGAAACCAGTTGATTACATCCGGCCATGTTTCCGACGCCAAAGGTGTACTCGGAAAGGACCTGACAGTTGAGCAGGGGTACGCCGCTGCGGAAGATTGTGCCAGAAAAATTCTGCGGTCCGTCTACAACGCTCACGGTTCATTGAACAATCTGCGAGTGATCAAAGTGCTGGGCTGCGTATATTCGGCACCTTCTTTTGTAGAGCAACACCTGGTGATCAACGGCTGCAGCGATCTGCTGCACACCGTCTATGGCAAGGAAACAAACGGCTATCACGCTCGCAGTGCTCTGGGGTTTGCCGCCCTGCCAACCGGAGCAGCCGTTGAAGTTGAGGCGATTTTTGAAATTGTGGAAGACTGAGTGGCCGCCGCAGCAAAGAAAAAACAACGCCGCAGAAAGCCGGTGCCTCGTCTGGAACAGTTCCCCGAACCGGGGGACGTGGCCAGCCCGGACCCGGCTCCTGATGACGTCCCTCTCCTGGAACTCCTGGCTCAAAATCGCCCCGGACTGATCGGCCTTGGCCTGAGTGTTTTGCAACTGGCCGGACACGCGGCCTGGCTGACGCTGGTGATTTGGGTCCAGTCCAGCGGAGCTGCCGAACGATTGAATACCTCCTCTCCTCTCGCCTGGGTCATTGTGATTCTGCTTGGGGGCAGCCTGCTGCTGACTGCCGTCTCGTTGTTCGTCTGTCTCTTCTGGGGGCTGCGTCGCACGCCCCGAGCTGCAGCGATCATCGGCTTGATGTTGTCGTTCTTCGTGGGCGTCCTGGCTTCGGCAACCGTATTCATGCAGGGTATTCGGGCCATGGAAAATACAGCGGGCTGACGACAAGCCCTCCAGGCACAGAATTCTTTCTGCGGCCAGAATCACAGCAAAGCCACCTACGCAAAGCAAAGCGGCAGTTTCTGCCGCTTTGCTTTTTGCATATGTGTCCGAATTACCGTCAAACTGCGACCGCAAAACAGCCGATACAACAGAAGGAATCCTTTCCTGCTGAATGATCCGCAAAATCGGAATATTTTCACAAGTTGGCAGGGGCGGACGTTCGATAGGACGAGAGAGGGCAATTCGACACGCCCAAATTGAGACATCGCGAACGTACTGGCTGACGGGAATTCTCCCCCAGCCAAGGATGAAGATTCATGCCAAACCCTTCGCTTCCATCAGGAATGAACACCATGCAGACAGTTGCCCGGCGCTTGCGACGTGGGGTCCTACTCGCGACGATCTGCCTGACGCTTCTGTGCAACAGCGGCTGTACGCTTAGCGGTGGTTTCCTCAGTGTGCTCTGGACCTACATGAGCTTTTGGGAAACCCTGCCAGCCGTTCCGGTGCCAGCTCTTCAAAGCCAACTGATTGAAGACAGGCTGTGGGAAGACGAGCGATATAACAGAGTTCCGGTACTGGATCCGGTTGAGGGCGACGTCTTCTGTGTCGACCCTCCCAGTGAAGACCAGGTGATGCGGGCTCTTCCCGACACTCCTGCTGGCGGCGTGGCGTTCTTCCAGGAAACTCAGATCAACAACGTCAAAATCGTCGTGACACCGCTGGTTGATCGGCTGGATGACTGCAAGGTCTACCCGCTCGTCGGCCCCGCTCGACTGCATCACTGCCACTACAAGTGCGAAGTGTTCTATGACAAAACGATCAGAGCCTACTGGCCAATTCCTTTTACTCACACGGAACAAGCGATGGAAGTTGTCTACATCGACAAAGACCACCTGATTCGCTGTGCAGGACCGACCCCATGAATTGCATGGGCAACGGAACATGATTCAGAAAAGCCCCGTCCAGCGACGGGGCTTTTTTATTCTGCTGGCCGTTGCAGCACCATCCCACCGCGAGCCTCCCGCGAAAGCGGAGCACTGGTCATATGTTGGCGGCACAGGAATTAAAGAGCCTTGTCGGAAATGTCACGCCGGCACCACGCTCCGTTCCAGCTGATCAGGTCGACAGCCGCATATGCACGTTCCCTGGCATCAGCCAGAGTATCGCCAAGTGCCGTGACTCCCAGCACACGGCCGCCGCTGTTCACAACGTTGTCGCCGTCCAGCGCCGTCCCGGCATGAAAGACTTTCGTGTCCGGCAATTGATCCGCCTGCTCGATCCCGGTGATCGTGGCCCCTTTGGCATAGCCGCCCGGGTACCCTTCTGACGCCATGACAACGCAGACTGCCGGGCGAGGGTCCCATTCCAGTCCTTCCAGCTGGTCCAGTTTGCCACTGGCTGCGAGATGCAGAATCTCCAGCAGGTCGGTTTTCAGACGCATCAGCACCGGTTGTGCTTCGGGATCACCAAAGCGAACATTGTATTCGAGTACTCTCGGCCCCCCCGCTGTCAGCATCAGCCCGGCGTAAAGCACCCCGTTAAACGGGCAGCCATCCTGCTTCATGGTATGGACCGTCGGGATCAATACACGGCGGACGATCTCATCCATGATTTCCGGCGTCACGACAGGAGCGGGACAGTAAGCCCCCATTCCTCCGGTGTTCGGACCTTCATCGCCGTCCAAAGCTCGCTTGTGATCCTGCGAAACGTCCAGCGGGACGATGGTATCACCATCCACAATCGCCAGGATACTTGCCTCTTCGCCAACCAGACACTCTTCGATCACAACCTGTGCACCGGCATCTCCAAACGAGCGGTCCGCCAGGATGGAGCGAACAGCCTCTCGAGCTTCCTGCCTGTTAGCACAAACAAAGACCCCTTTCCCTGCGGCCAGCCCGTCTGCTTTCACCACCATCGGCTGTTCATCACCGTCGCTGATGTATTGTTCGGCCTCGGCGAAGTTGGAGAAAACCGCGAAGGCGGCAGTCGGGATATTCGCTTTGCGAAGCAGTCTCTTGGTGAAGACTTTACTGCCTTCCAGCCGTGCAGCGGCAGCGGAAGGACCAAACACCAGCAGCCCCCGCTTCTGAAACGCGTCCGTGATGCCCGCCACGAGCGGGGCTTCCGGCCCCACGACGGTCAGGTCAATTGCGTTTTCCTCAGCGAACTTCACCAGCCGGGGAATGTCATCGGCAGCGATATTCAGATTACGAACATCGCGGGCAGTTCCGGCATTTCCGGGTGCACAGTACACAACTTCTGCCAACGGTGACTGACTGAGCTTCCATGCCAAAGCATGTTCACGACCACCGGAACCGACAACGAGAATTTTCATGGAACAACAGCCTGTCTCTGCCAGCGACTTGGGACGAATTCACCGCAGGCGGGGGGATCTGAAACTTGCGCTCGTGCACAAAAAAAGTCTCGCGGAAGCGTACCGCGAGACCCTCAGGAATTCGAATTCACGACCGACAGTTTCTGGAGAGTCGGCGGGATTCTTCATTCAGAACAGATCTGAAAACAACTCGTATTCAGTTGACCTCAGTCGATTCTGGTTTCAGCAGAAACGGAAACACGCGAACAGGTGTACCCGGTTCATGTTCCTTTTTGTACGCCAGCTGGGCAGCCCGATCGGCAGCGAACTGCAGGCGGATGAATTCCAAACCGCAGAACACATCAATATCAGCCTCGGCCGCCACATCAGCAAACATCTCGCCAGCCGAAGCTGCATGACGCCTGACGCCATGAATGCTGCGTTCGCGTACCTTGACGCCTGCGGCCGCAAGCTTGATGAGGCCCTTCAGGAACCGACCGACCGTTGTGTCGGCACCAGAAACGCGCCACAGACGTTCCCACTCCTCGTGTGCTTCCCAATAGAATCCAAGATTGAAATAGTCCAGCCCCATCAGGTAATTGCGATTCAGGTGCCAGTCCTCGTTACTAAGTGCCTTCGGCCCCTGCCCAGGAGCATGCTTGCGGCCGTAGCTGTGTCCCTTGGGATCACGCATCGGGTGAGGCATTCCTGAACCAGGGTAGTAGGTGTACTGAGGAACCTGCTGACTGGGATACAAGCGTTCGACTTCGGCATCTGCCGTGATCATATGCGGTATGCTCCGTAGCTAATTGCGGTGTTGATTTTGTTCTGAAGAACTGACTGTTCGCGGCTGACAATGGCCGAAAATTTGAAGAACTGTGAGGTTGAACGAGGCAGAGAGCATTTCGGGAAACGCCCACGCGTGCCGCGGCAGATCGCCTTCGGTCGGGTCCGAATTTACAGTTTTTTTCCGGAAGTTCGAGAAAATCTTCGATGATTTCGGGAGAATATCGCGTGCCGTTCAAGCCAATACGTCGCAGATTTCCAGCGAAGCACAGTCGCCGTAATCCTCACAACTGGTTCCCTGGCCTTCCTAACGAGTGGTCCGAAAAGAAGTTACGTTTACGTTCGCTAACACCGGATTTTTGTAGAATAGTGATTCTCTGGTCTCAGGTTCCGGGCTTGTCCCTGGCGACATGGATCTTCATCCGTATTGCTGATGAATCGGTAGACAAGATGGCAAGCGGACCAGCACTGCGATCCGTACGCCGCAGACAAATCTCCACGGTGATAAACCGTTGCAGCGTCTGTGACGTGTCAAAACAAGTCGGCCCGCCTGAGACAACAGCCGGAGATTTCAACGAAAAACAGACTTCGCCGCAGCTGAAGAACAGCCCCTTGCGTGTGATGAGATGAAGCCTCCCGCGAAAACGAATGATACGCCGCGTCCGCTCTCATCTCGGGCACGGAGTTTTGAAAGTGAGCAATCATGACAGACAGAGTTGCATCCGTGACACACAGAGTTGCATACAGCCGCAGGCTCCGATTCCGCAACGCCTGGCTCAAACTCATTCCAGCCGTCCTGATCATTGCCGCAGCCACCGCTGAGGATCAACCTGTCAGCCCGCAGCCGGATCCAATTGGTCAGCAGAAACTGGAACCTAATATTGTGCTGGTCTTCATCGATGACATGGGCTGGGGAGATCTAACTTGCTTCGGCGGCCCGCAGGGAGAAACACCGGAAGTAGACCGACTTGCCACCGAAGGACTGCGGTTTCATCAATTCTATGTCAACTCGCCAATCTGTTCTCCCTCCCGAACCGCAATCACGACCGGGCAGTATCCACAGCGATGGAGAATTGGCTCCTATCTCAGCAATCGCCGCCACAATCGTGAGCGAGGGATGGCTCAGTGGCTGGACCCCGCCGCCCCAGTGCTGGCTCGATTTCTGCAGCAGGCCGGATATGCCACGGGGCACTTCGGGAAATGGCATATGGGCGGCCAGCGGGATGTCGACGACGCTCCTGCTATTACCAGTTACGGCTTTGACCAGTCACTGACAAATTTCGAAGGAATGGGCGCCAAACTGCTCCCCCTAACGATGAAGCCCGGGGATCAGCAGGCGGGAAGAATCTGGGGGGCTGCCGAACGACTGGGAGAAGGATTTCGCTGGATGCAGCGTTCCGAAATCACCGGAGGATTCGTTGACGCGGCGATTGATTTCATCGACGAAAGTCAGAAAGCGGGGAAACCGTTTTACGTGAATGTCTGGCCTGACGATGTGCACTCGCCGTTCTGGCCTCCCGTGGACGACTGGGCCGATGGCAAACGGGGACTGTATCGTGCCGTGCTGAGAAATATGGATCGCCAGCTGGGAAAGCTGTTTCATCGCATCCGGTCGGATGAGCAGCTGCATCGCTCCACCCTCATCCTCTTCTGTTCGGACAACGGACCAGAACAGGGAGCCGGGCTCGCCGGACCGTTCCGCGGGTTCAAAACCCATCTGTTCGAGGGCGGGATTCGATCTCCGCTGATTGTCTGGGGCCCAGGAATGGTCAAAGATCCGGGCCGCATCAATACAAACTCGGTGCTGGCCGCCATGGACCTCGTTCCTTCCCTGCTGACTCTGACTGGGATCGACGTGCCTGAAGAGGTCTCTTTTGATGGTGAGACGCTGTTGCCCGTACTGCTGGGGGAACCAGGCAGTCGGAGATCGCC
>Ga0075479_10000816_pt1 | contig 13885 bp, 9 predicted proteins | sample DEB08_DNA_8_FD_76341 | JGI IMG/M metagenome (GOLD analysis project Ga0075479, IMG submission 76341) | Aqueous microbial communities from the Delaware River and Bay under freshwater to marine salinity gradient to study organic matter... | ecosystem: Environmental > Aquatic > Marine > Coastal ... | reverse complement strand
AGGATCTCGCTCGGACCGCCGGGATCGGTGCCGTCCTTCTCGAAGGTCTCCACCCGGGTGCGCACGTGGTCGTTGGCCGCATGGATGGCGTCGAAGATCTCGGCCTCGGTGGCGCCGTCGAAGACGGGCGTCACCGCCTGAAAACCGAGCACCGCCGCGGCCCAGCCGAGGTGGGTCTCGAGGATCTGGCCGACGTTCATGCGGCTCGGCACGCCGAGCGGATTGAGCAGGATCTCGACGGAGGTGCCGTCCTCGAGGAAGGGCATGTCCTCCTCGGGAACGATGCGGGCGATGACGCCCTTGTTGCCGTGGCGGCCGGCCATCTTGTCGCCGACCGACAGCTGCCGTCGGGTGGCGAGATAGACCTTGACCATCTCCAGCACGCCGGACTGGAGTTCGTCGCCGCGCTTCATGTGGGCGAGGCGCCGCTCCTTCTCGCGCTCGAGGGCCTCGACGCGCGGCCAGAACTGTCCGCGGACGACCTCGGCCTGCTCGCGGAGCTCCTTGGATCCCTTGATCCACTTGGCGTTGAAGCTGTCGATCTGCTCGATGATGACCGCCGGGATGTCGCTGCGTCCGACCTTCTGGCGGGAGGACGGGTCGACCATCTCGGTGCCGACGATCTCGTTGATGCGGTCGACCATCTGCCGGAACAGGGCGATGCGCTTCGCATCCATCTCCGCCTCGTAGGCGTCCTGATCCTTCTTGAGCTCCTTCTTCTGCTCGTCGGTGAGGTGCATGCGACGGCTGAAGCGACGCGTGCCGATCACGATGCCCTCGGTTCCCGCGGGCACCTCGAGGGAGTCGTTCTTCACGTCCTCGCCGGCGCGGCCGAAGATGGCGTGAAGCAGCTTCTCCTCGGGACTCAGTTCGGACTTGCTCTTCGGGCTGACCTTGCCGACGAGGATGTCGCCGGGGCCGACGCGGGCGCCGATCCGGATCACGCCGTTGTCGTCGAGGTTGCGGAGCATCCGCTCGCTGACGTTGGGGATGTCTCGCGTGAACTCCTCGCGGCCGAGCTTGGTCTCGCGGATCTCGACGTCGAAGCTCTCGATGTGGATCGAGGTGAACACGTCGTCCTTCACCAGCTTCTCGCTGATGACGATCGCGTCCTCGAAGTTGTATCCATCGAAGGTGTTGAACGCGACGAGCACGTTCTTGCCCAGGGCGAGCTCGCCCTGTCGCGTGCTCGCTCCGTCGGCGAGGATCTGCCCGCTCTGCACCTTCGCCCCGAGGGCGACGATCGGCTTCTGGTTCTGGCAGGTCCGCTCGTTGAGGCCGACGAACTTGCGGAGGACGTACTCGTCGGCGTTGTCGACGATGATCCGCTCGCTGTCGACGTAGGTCACGGTGCCGCCGCGCCGTGCCCGCACGATCATGCCGGAGGACTGGCCGACGACGTGCTCCATGCCCGTGCCGACGAGCGGCGGATCCACCTTGATCAGGGGCACCGCCTGCCGCTGCATGTTGGAGCCCATCAAGGCGCGGTTGGCGTCGTCGTGCTCGAGGAAGGGGATCAGGGACGCGGAGACGCCGACGATCTGCTTCGGGGAGATGTCGATGAACTCGACCTGGTCCGCAGGGACCTGGGCGAGGTCGCCGTCCTTGCGGGCGAGCACGTGGTTGCCGCGAATGCGGCCGTCGGCGTCGAGGACGTCAGAGGTCGCGAGCACCGCCTGCAACTCCTGATCGGCGCGAAGCGGAAGGACGTTGCCGGTGGCCTTGCCCTTCTTGACCTCGCGATACGGCGTCAGCAGGAAGCCGTAGTCGTCGATCTCGGAGTAGATGCCCAGCGACGCGATCAGTCCGATGTTCGTGCCTTCGGGCGTCTCGATCGGGCAGATCCGGCCGTAGTGGGAGATGTGGACGTCGCGAACGTCGAACCCGGCGCGCTTGCGGTTGAGGCCGCCGGGGCCGAGGGCCGAGAGGCGTCGCTCGTGCACGAGCATCGAAAGCGGATTGGTCTGGTCGACCACCTGCGAGAGCTCGCTGCGGCCGAAGAAGAAGTCGATCGCGCTCGAGATGCTCTTGCTGTTGACGAGGTCGGCGATCTTCGCGAGCTCGTCGGGGTTCTTGATCGACATCTTCTCCTGAACGGTGCGTCGGAGCTTCAGGAAGCCCTTGCGCATCTCCTCGACCGCGAGTTCGTCGAGGGTCCGGAGGCGGCGATTGCCGAGGTGGTCGATGTCGTCGACGTGGGCCTTGTTGCGCTTGGCCCGGAGGTCGAGGATGTACCGCACGACCGCGAGGAAGTCCTCGGCGCGGAGGTGCATCACGCTCTCGGGGCAGTGCTCGTAGCCGTTGGTGGCCTCGAACTTGCGGTTGATGCGGAAGCGGCCGACCCGGCCGAGCTTGTAGCGGTTCTCGTCGAAGAACTTCTCCTTGAAGAGGGCCCTCGCCTTGTCGACCTGGGGCGGATTGCCGGGTCGAAGCTTGGCGTAGATCTTCAGGAGCGCCGCGTCGTACTCGCTGACCTCGGCAAGGAAGTCGAGCTTCTCCTCGGCGATGGTGTTGAGGATGAGCGGATCGCCCGGGTCGCGAATGGCCCGGACCGAGGGCAGATCGGCCGCGATGATCGCCTCGAGGGCGTCGCCGAGCATGACGCCCGGCCGGCAGAGTTCCTCGCCGGTGTCGCTGTCGACGATGAGTTCGGCGGAGTAGTGCTCGGGTCGCAACTGCTCCACCCGAACGTCCTCGACGTCGTAGAACAGTTCGAGCAGGCGGTCGGTCGACGCATGATCGAGGTGGTCGTCGCTCTGATCGAGGGCCCGCAGGAAGGTGGTCGCGGCGAGCTTGGTGGACTGGTCGATCCGCATCATGATGCGGTCCTTCTTGTCCACCTCGAGTTCGATCCAGCTTCCACGCTCGGGAATGATCCGGGCCGAGTGCAGCGGCCGGTCGCCGAAGCTCGACGCGATCGAGAAGTCCACACCCGGCGAGCGATGCAGCTGACTGACGATGACGCGCTCGGCGCCGTTCACGATGAACTCGCCGCCGCCCATCATGATGGGGATCTCGCCGAGGTAGATCTCCTCCTGCGGGATCTCTGCGGCACCCTCGCGGTGCAGGCGAACCGCCACGCGGAACGGCCGACCGTAGGTCAGGCGGAGTTCACGGCACTCGTCGGGCGTGTAGCGGGGCTCGTCGAGCGTGTAGTAGAGATACTCCAGCCGCATCTTCCCGTCGTAGCTCTCGATCGGGAAGACCTCGCGCAGCAGGCTCTCGAGGCCCATCGCCACGTCCCGCTCCTTGCCGCCCGCAGCCACCTTGCCCCCGGGAGTGGCGGGATCATGCTGGAGGAAGCGGTCGTAGGACGCCTGCTGGACCCGGACCAGGTCCGGGACCGGCACCGCATCGCCACGCTTGGAGAAGTTTCTCGGAGTGCGCGCGGAATTCGAGGTGGTCATCGTCGCAAGTCCCTCGACACGACGTCACGGACCGGATCCGGGGCTTCCGCCTCGGACCGCCGGTCCGTCGCCGCGTTGTTCAGTTCGATCGAATGGTCAAAGGTGAGCCGCCCGCCAAGCCCTGCAGGTTATCAGGTCCATCGATTCGGGACAACCCGTCCGAGGGCCGTCCCGACCACACAATCTCCCCCTCGCCCCATCTCAACGGCCCTCTGGTGACCCCTCCGGTGGGCTCGCCGGCGACCAGAAGTCGCCCACGACACCCAATGGAAGGGAGTCCGGTGCCGACGGCCCCCCGAGAGGGGCCGCCGACGCCGGGACGGCTCACTTGAGGGTGACGGTCGCGCCGGCCTCCTCGAGGGCGGCCTTCAGCTTGTCCGCATCGTCCTTGGAGACCTTCTCCTTGACGGCCTTGGGCGCGCCGTCGACGAGTTCCTTGGCCTCCTTGAGACCGAGGCCGGTGGCCTCGCGGACCGCCTTGATCACGCCGATCTTCTTGTCGCCGGCGGACTCGAGAATCACGTCGAACTCGGTCTGCTCGGCGGCCTCTTCGCCACCGCCGCCACCGCCGCCGCCCGCGGCCATCATCACGGCGCCGCCCGCGGCGGGCTCGATGCCGTAGGTCTCCTTCATGTAGTCCGCGAGGTCGACCGCGTCCTTGAGGGTGAGGCCGGCGATCTGGTCGCCAATGGTCTTGATCGAATCGCTGAAGGTCTTGTCTTCGCTCATGGGAACACTCCGTTCACGACAGGGTGGCGAGAGGCGCCGCAACGCCGCGGCATTTCACCCCCGAGGGGGCCAGTCGCCACCGACAGGTGGGTTCGATGTCGATGCTGCGGGACCCGACGTCGATCCCGCAGCGGGTCAGGACGCCTTCGAGATGGTCTCACCCCGCTCGAGACGCTCCTGGATCTCCTTGACGATGCCCAGGATGCGACCTCCGGGGCCCTTGGCGGCTCCAAGCAGGTTGCGTCCCGGCGACAGGGCGAGGGTCACCAGCTCGGTCTGGGCCTCCTCCCGGGTGGGCATCGTGCTCAAGCGGGTCACGCCTTCGACGCCTTCGTAGAGGATGCCGTCGAGGCACGCGGCCTTGAGTTCGAGTTGCTTGACCTTCTTGATCTTCGCCACGAGCTCCCGCGCGACGTCCACGACGCTGGCGCCGCCATACACGAGGGCCGACGGACCCTTCAGGGCGGGATCGAGAGCCTCGAGCGGGGTGCCTGCGAACGCCTTGCGGGCGAGGGTGTTCTTGACGATCGAGACGCGAATGGTCTTCTCGCGAAGGCCGCCGCGAAGGGCCGCGGTGCCTTCGGCGTCGAGGCCGCGGATCTCCACCACGACCGCGGAATCGACGTCGCTGAATCGTCGGCGGTACTCCGCGACCATCATGTCCTTGACTGGCTTGCTCATCGGTGGTCCCTGACTGGGCTTGGGGCGGGCCGGCGGATGCTGCCGCGGCCGAACATCAGACGGCGACGGGCACCGCGGGGCTCATGGTCGAATGCACCACGCACCGCTTCAGGTACTGGCCCTTGGCCGCCGAGGGCCGAATCTTCTCGATGGTGGCGAGGAAGTGCTGGAGGTTCTCGACGAGCTTGTCGTCTCCGAAGCTCAGCTTTCCAAGCACGCAGTGGATGTTTCCGCCGGCGTCGTTGCGGTACTCCTGCTTGCCGGCGGAGTACTCCTTGACCGCGCCGACGACGTCGGGGGTGACGGTGCCGGCCTTGGGACTGGGCATGAGGCCCTTCGGCCCGAGCACCTTGCCGAGGCGGCTGACCACTCGCATCATGTCGGGGCTCGCCACGGCGACGTCGAAGTCGAACCAGCCCCCGTCGATCTTCTCGACGAGGTCGTCCGCGCCGGCGGCGACGGCGCCCGCCTCGAGTGCGGCCTCGACCTTGTCTGGGTTGCAGAAGCACGCCACCCGAACGCTCTTGCCGATGCCGTGGGGCATGGCGATCGATCCGCGCAGGGCCTGATCGGCCTGCTTGGGATCGATGCCGAGGTTGACGACGACGTTGACGGTCTCGTCGAACTTGGCGGCCTTGAACCGTCGCAGCGCCGGGATCGCGTCCTGGGGCTTGAGTGGTTCCGCGGGAGCGATGCCGGCATTCGCGGCTCGTCTTTTGCTCAGCTTCGGCATGTCAGGCCTCCACCTCGACGCCCATGGAGCGGGCGGTGCCGGCGATGGTCCTCATGGCGGCCTCGACGCTTCCCGCGTTGAGGTCGCTCATCTTCTCCTTCGCGATCTCCTCGACCTGCGCCTTGGTGAGCTTGCCGATCTTGGTGGTGTTGGGCGTTCCGGAGCCCTTCTCGACCTTGATCGCATCGAGGATCAGGACGGATGCCGGCGAGCTCTTGATCTCGAACTCGAAGGAACGGTCGTTGAAGACCGTGATCACGCAGCCGACGACGCGGCCGTTGAGATCCTTCGTGCGATCGTTGAACTGCTGGATGAACTGGCCGGGGTTGACGCCGTTGGCGCCGAGGGCCGGTCCGATCGGGGGTGCCGGCGTGGCCTTGCCGCCCGGCGCCATGATCTTGAACTGCTTGGTGACCTGTTTGGCCATGACTGGGGAACCTCCCACCTCGGCGGCCTGCCTTGTCGGTGCAGGCGGTCCGGCAGCTGCCGGAGACGTCCGGGGTCGTGCGAACGGTCCAAATGACGAATCGCGGAGGATACCGCTCCCCGCCCCGAGTTCAAGGGGCCGGCGAGGAGAACCTTGGGAAAGCTTCACCGATCCCCGCTGGATCGCGGGGATCCGGCGAGGGTCAGGGCATCGCGCTCCAGGCCGACAGCAGGTACGCCAGATCGGTGCCGCCCACCGAGCCGTCCCCGTCGAGGTCTGCGGCACAGCCGGGGCAGGTCCCCCAGTGGCCCAGCAGGGTCGCCAGATCGGCGCCCCCGACGATGCCGTCGTCGTTCAGGTCCGGGTTCGCGGTCGAGCCGCCGTGGGACCATGCCGACGCCGGAACGACGCTCTTGCCGGTGCCGGGACCGCTCCACCGGACGATCAGGCCCGCACCGCCCTGGTTCTCGAAGAACTCCACCCGAATCGGATGTCGGCCCGCGGCGAGTCCGATGTCGCCGCTCTTCTCGACCATCCCGTGCAGGCCGTCGTTGTCGACGACGAGCGTGTCTCCGATGAAGAGGCGGGATCCGTCGTCGCTGTCGGTGAACAGGCGCCAGACCCCCGAGTGCGGCACCTCGATCCAGCCATCGAAGACCGCCGCGACGAAGTCGTTGCGGCCGCTCCCGGCGAACGGGCCGCCGGTCGAGGGGTAGTCCACGAGCGGGACGATCTCGTCGGCGTAGGCCTCGAGAGCATCGAAGTCCGGCAGGATCGAACTCTGCGGAATCTCGTAGTAGGAGGCCACGGCTCCGGGTTCGGCGCCCACGACCGGTTCCGCGGGACGCACCGAGGTCACCACGACGTGGACGGTGCCGGTGGCGGTCGTCCCCTCGCTGTCGACGATCTGGTAGGTGAACGCGTCGGGGCTCGGACCCGCCACGCTCGCATCGACCGCCAGCATCGTCTCGCCGTTCGGTCCGGTGGAGGCGATGACCGGGCGTCCGCCGGCGGTGACCGCGTCGTGCCCGAGCAGCTCGATGGCCTCGCAGTTCATCGGTCGATCGTTGGCGAGCGGGTCGATCGCGTTGGTCTCGCCCTCGATCGCCACGAGCGTGTCGTCGGTCGCGGCGGCCGGCGTGGCCGCGCCGGAGTAGTCGCAGGAGACGGCGTCGATCGTCGACTTCATCGAGGAGATCGAGCCCGGGTGGAACCGCATGACGACGTTGGAGAGACCGCCCGAACAGGTGTGGCAATAGCTCATGATCGTGCCGCCGTAGGCGGCGGAGCAGTCGCCGTTGCCGCAGCCGTCGAGCGGCGGCTGCTGGGAGTGGGTGTGCGGGGCTCCGAAGTTGTGGCCGAGCTCGTGACTCGTGACCATCAGGTCCCAGTTCTGGCCGGAGTGGTCCTGAATCGGATAGGGGAAGCTCCCGTTGAGGTTCGCCGACAACGAGTACCCGTACGAGCTGCAGAGCCCGGGAAGCCAGGCGACGCCGCCCCCGAGGCCGCGTCCGGAGAGGAACGCCGCGAGATCCCTCTCGACGTCGCCCATCTCCGCCTGCCAGTAGTCGCGGAACTGTCCGAGCTGATTGCCCATCGAGCCCTGGTCCCAGGGATCTTCGCCTTCCCACAGGCGGAGGAATCCGACCCGGAGGCGTGTCTCGACGTCGAGCTCGAAGATCTCGCCGACGGCGCCGAGGAGCGCGAGTGCGTACTCGGTGGAGGCGATGGTGTCTCCGCCGAAGAGGTTCGCGGTGAACTCGACGTCGGTCTCGATCGCGAGATCCAGTTCTCGGCAGACGCCCTCGAGCACACCCGCGATGCCCCCCTGATCGCCATGGGGGGCGGCGCCGTCGATCTCGGCCGGAAGGGTGTTGCAGAACGCGGTGCCCTCGGGAAGAGACGACGCCGGCACGGCGGCGGGATCGAACGCCACCACGGGAAGACCCGCCAGATGCGGCCCCGACGAGATGTGCCGATCGGCGTTGGGCAGACGCACGAATCCGCCCAGCACCCGAGTGCCCACGGCGATCCACGTCGGGTGTCGGACACCTTGGACGTCGACGGCGACCCCTCGGAGGAACCGCAGCGCCGGCGCGGCCGCGAGGCGGGTCCGCACGCGGCCGTCCGCGAGGCGTCGGGCGATCTCGATTCGAGGAACGATCGTCGGCGGAACCTCATCGAGTTCGAGCGTCATCTGCATCTGGCCGTCGATGGGCACCCCGGCCAGGACCATCGGAGTCGGCTCCTGCCGAAGGCGCTCGATGAGCGACTCCGGCCAGACCGCGACGCCCGGAGGAACCGATGCCTCGTTCGGTCGCTCGTCGGCGATCCGTGGTGCGTCCGCGGGCGTCGAGCGAGACGGGCCGAACAGGCCGAGAGAGAGCGTGGTCGCGGCGAGCAGGGGGGCGAGGTGGAGCATGGGGTTGGAGTCCGCTTGAAATCGTCGTGGGGTTGCGGTGATTCCCCCGTTGCGTCCTGCAGGAACCGTACTTCGAGGTGGACCCTCGATCCAATGCCGTTTCGCAGGAGGCGGCAAACGACGACCTTCGGCCCATGCCAGGTCCGGGATGGTCGAGGGTTTCGCGGCAGCGCGGACGATGCGGCGGGGCGACGGGCGTGCGATCGACCCGGATCAGCCTTCCAGAGCCAACGCCACCATCGCACGGATTCCGGTGGCGAGCGCGCGATCGTCGAAGTCGAAGTACGGCGAGTGCAGCGGAGGGACCGGCGACTCGCCTTCGGCCTGCAGGCCCAAGGCGTAGAAGCAGGCTGGGATCCGCTCGCCGTAGTAGGAGAAGTCCTCCGACCCCATGGTCGGCTCGGGGAAGGACTCGAGGCGATCGGATCCGAACGTCCGCTCCATCACCGTGTCGAACCGGTTGCAGCAGATCGGATCGTTCACCGTGACCGGGAATCCAGCGTCGATGCGGACCTCGACCCGACAGCCTCGCGCCGCCGCGGCGCCCTCGCAGGTCCTGCGAATCGCCTCATGCAACAGCTCTCGAGTCTCGCGACGCAGCGTGCGCACGGTGCCCTTCAGGCGCACGGTCTCGGGAATCACGTTGAAGGCATGGCCTCCGTGGATCGCGGTGGTGCTGACGACCGCGCTGTCGGTGGCGCTCGCCGCCACCGCCGGAAGGGCCGCCAGCGCCGAGACCATCGCCGCGGCCGCCTCCACGGGGTTGTGCAGCAGGTGCGGCAACGCCGCGTGGCCGCCCGTGCCGCCGACCACGATCTCGAAGGCGTCCGATGCCGCGAGCATCGGGCCGGGCCGGGTGGCGACGTGTCCCAGTCGAAGCGTCGGCCAGCCGTGCAGCCCGTAGATGCGCTCGAGGGGCGGTCCGAGGCGACTGCCGTCGAGCGCGCCTTCCTCGACCATCAGGCGTCCGCCGCCACCGCCCTCCTCGCCCGGCTGGAAGAGCAGCGTCACGGGGCGAGGCAGACCGCGGCGTGCGGCGATCTCCGAGAGCACTCGCGCCGTGCCGACCAGGATCGCGGTGTGGCCGTCGTGGCCGCAGGCGTGCATTCGCCCTGGATGCTCCGACGTCCACGACTTGCCGGTCGCCTCCTCGATGGGAAGGGCATCCATGTCCGCCCTCAGGCCGATCGGTTCGCCGTCGCCGCCGGGAAGATGGGCCAGCACTCCGGTGCCGCGTGCAAGTCCGGCGATGTGCTCGATCGACCTCGCCTGGAGTTCGGCGACGACCCGCGACGAGGTCTCGTGCTCCTCGAACATCAGTTCGGGACGGCGATGCAGGGCACGCCGAAGCTCGGTGATGTCGGGGAGAATCTCCTCGACGAGGCGGGCGACGTCGGAATCGGCGGCGGTGGAATCGGTCATGGTGCGCCTCGAACCGCAGACGGGCTGCGGGTGATGAACTCTTCGGTGGTTCGAAGACGGGGGCGGGCGGATCCTGTCGACCCGGCCGCATCGGTGGCAGGCACGGGGGAAGCGAAGCCGCCTCCCCTCCGATCGCCGACGAGAAGCTCCCGGTTTCGACGTGGCAAGCGTACCGTCGGCGATCCGCTCACGAGCGGAGCCGGGAGAGACCGACGGAGACTCGGCCCTCGTTGACCTTCGCGAACGCCGCCGGATGCTGACGGATCAGCCGAGACAGCTGGCTCATGGTCACACCCAGCAGGCCCGCGGCCCCGGCGAGGTCCCACCGGCGCACCACCACGAGATCGAGGGCCTCCGCCAGCAGCGCCGGGTAGTCCGCGTGGTCGGGGTTGACCGCGATTCTCGTTCCCTGACGCCGCCGCTGCCAGAGTTCGCTCGGCGCGAAGTTGCTTCTCACGGGAATGGTGCGAACCTTCACGGCGAGCCGCAGCCGCAGCCGACGCACCGCGCGACTCTGGTTCACGGCGGGACTGCGGCGTTCGGTCGCCTGGGCCTCGATGCCCGTGGGCCTATGCAGGAGATGCACGCCCGAGGCGACCGCGGCGCGATGTTGGCCTCCGGGGCCGCGGCGCTTGCCGAGCTCGAGATCGCACTGTTCGAGAAGCGTCTCGACCTCGATCGTCGCCGGGTGGGGCGGATCGATCGTGATCGCAGCGGGATCGATGAACGGTGGGCGATAGGTCATCGAGAGTCCGTGGCGTCGGGGCGACCCCAGATCGAGAGAGGCTCCGCGGCGGTGTCGAGGGGATCGGATTCGCCCGCCGCGACACGGGGGAAGGCGGCTCCAGCGATCATCGCGGCGTTGTCGACGCACCACGCCGCCCGAGGCAGGCGCAGATCGACGCCGTGGCGGTCCGCGAGGCCGACGAGTCCATCTCGAAGTCGACGGTTGCTGACGACTCCGCCGCCGGCGACGACGCTTCGATAGGTCGGGCCGTCGGACTCGCCCTCGAGGCCCAGTCGCACCTTGGCGAGCAGGGTGTCGATCGCGGCAGCCTCGAACGATGCCGCCAGATCGGCCCGATCCCGTTCCGACAGGCGATCGGCGTGTCCGCGGGGGTCGGTCGCAGGGTCGTCGAGACCGAGCAGGTGCAGCACGGTTCGACGAAACGCCGTCTTCAATCCGCTGAACGACACGTCGAATCGGCGTCGGTCGAGCGTCGGCCGGGGAAGATCGAAACGGCCGTCGTCGCCGTCGCTCGCAAGAGCTGCAAGCTTCGGCCCCCCGGGGTGATCGAGGCCGATCATGGCCGCGGCCTTGTCGAACGCCTCGCCGGCCGCGTCGTCGATCGAGCGCCCCAGGCGTCGCTCCACCCCGCACGCTCCGAGACGGAAGAACGAGGTGTGCCCCCCCGAGACCACCAGGCCGAACGCCGGCGTTCCCACCGGTTCGGCTTCGAGTCGACCGGCGTAGAGATGCGCCTCCACGTGGTCGACGGCGATGAACGGCAGGTCGAGTCCCCACGCGAGGCCCTTGGCGGCGCTGGTGCCGACGAGCAGGGATCCGATCAGGCCCGGCCTCACGCCTGCGGCGACGGCGTCGAGATCGTCCAAGTCGATCCGGGCCTCGGCCAGGGCGGCCCGGATCGTCGGGAGGATGGTCTCGAGATGCGCGCGACTGGCGATCTCGGGCACCACCCCCCGGTAGGGCCGGTGCAGGGCGTGCTGCGATGCGACCACGTCGGCGCGCACACGCACGCCGTCCTCGACGATCGCCGCTGCGGTCTCGTCGCAGCTCGACTCGAGACCGAGGATCAGCATCGTCGGACTCTCGGTCCGGGGAAGATCACGAACCGCCGGCCGGTTCGAGCGGTGCGGTTCGCAGGACCGGTTCCAGCGCTGCGCCGTCGGTGATGCGGAAGGTGCCGATCACCTGCCCTTCGGCGTCGAGCACCCGCAGCTCGCCGCCGTCGAGATCCGTCCGGGACAGCATCGGCTCCGGGGCGGCACGTTCCTCGAGGCGGTCGATCCGGGCGTCGAGCGAGGCGAGCTCCTGCAGCAGGCGACGTCGGTAGGCCAGCTGGTCCCGCAACTCGTCTCCGGCGACGATCGCGGGCTGGGAGTCGTCGCCGACCACGAGCCACTCGCCGCTCGAAAGGCGATGGTCGAGGCTCTCCAACGCTGCGGCGAGTTGGGCGTCGCCCAGAGACTCGCGCAGCCAGGCCGGCTCGGACCAGGCCTCGCCATCGGCCTCGGGGGCGCCGCCGATCGCCTCGTAGCCTCGCCTCTGATCGACCAGAGCGCGGTAGGCGTCGGCATCCATGGGAACATGGAAGCCCGGATCGGGATCGACCCCCCACATCTCGGCCTCGGGGCCACGGTTGAGGTTGCGCCCGCTCGGCAAGGCGTAGTGGGCGGTGGTCATCTTGAGGATGCCGCCGCGACCGGGCAGCTCTCGAACCTCCTGGACCGAACCCTTGCCGTAGGTGCGCTGGCCGAGCACCTTGGCACGTCCGTTCTCCTGCAGCGCGCCCGACACGATCTCGCTGGCCGAGGCGGAAGCGTCGTTGACCAGGACGATCATCGGGGCATCGAGATCCTCCTCGCCGTCGTCGTCGGCCGACCACGCCCGTTCGACGCCCCGCCGGGACCGGACCGAGACGATGGTGCCGTCACGGAGGAAGAGGTCCGCGATCTCGATCGCCGCCTGCAGCGTGCCTCCTCCGTTGAATCGGAGATCCAGCACCACGCCGGCCGGGGCGGGCTCGATCGAGGCGAGCGCCTCGCGGAGGTCGGCGGCGGTCTCCTCGGTGAACTGGGTGAGGCGGACGTAGGCGATCCGATCCTCGGGATCGAGCACGAACCGCCAGTCCTCGCCGTCGCGTCGGAAGCCCTTCACGGTGCGGGTCCGAATCGGACTGCGAACCACGACGAGATCCTCCTCCTCGCCGTCGGCGTGGCGAACGCGGATCCGCACCGGGGTGCCGGCTTCGCCCATCAGGCGTTCGGCGCAACGGGCGGCCCCGAGACCGAAGGTCGACTCGTCCTCGATCGAGAGGACGGTGTCGCCGGCCCGCACACCCGCCTCGAGGGCGGGGCTGTCGTCGAGCGGGCTGACGATGGTCAGCCAGCCGTCGACGACGTCGATTTCGGCGCCGATGCCGACGTAGCTTCCCTTCATCGCCTTGTTGAAGTCGTCCTCGTCGGTGGGCGGGACGTAGACGGTGTAGGGGTCCTCGAGCGATTCGACCATCGCCGAGAGCGCCGCGTCGCGCATTCGATCGTCGTCCACGTTCTCGACGAAGTTGTCGCGGAGCAGCCCGCGGACATCGACAAGGGGATCGAACCACTCGTAGTCGCTTCGCTGGGAGCGGAAGGCGAGGGCCGACTGGATCAGCATGGCCGAGCCGAGCACGACGACGGCGGCGGTGAGCAGGGGGCGATGGGTCCGCAACGGTCGATCTCCGGGGAAGGCGGACCGATCATACGGACGCGGAAGTCGCTGCCGTCGATACCATCCGGAGGCGGGACGCCGCGATCCGGCAGACGCAGGGCGACGGAGGTGGCGTGGGCTCGAAGCTTCGCGAAGATCTTGAACTCCGACGCGAGCGGGCGGTGCTCGCGACGGTGGTTTCCGACGACTCCCCCGAGGAGCCGCTCGCGGAACTGCAGGATCTCGCCGAGACCGCAGGCGTCCTCGTGGTGGGGGCCATGCAGCAGCGAAGGAACCGCCCGGACCCTCGGACCTGGTTCGGCAAGGGGAAGATCGAGGAGCTTGCGGCGCTGGCCAAGGAGCTCGATGCCGGCGTGGTGATCGTGGACCACGACCTCTCGCCCCAGCAGCTTCGGAACATCGAGGAGGCGGTCAAGCGGAAGGTGATCGATCGAAGCGAGCTGATCCTCGACATCTTCGCCAATCGCGCCACGACCCGAGAGGCCCAGCTTCAGGTCGAGATCGCCCAGCTCGAGTACACCGCCCCGCGGCTTCGGGCGATGTGGAGCCACCTCGGCCAGGTCGTCGGCGGGGCGCCGATGGGAGTGGGAACCCGCGGACCCGGCGAGCA